>VOFK01003341.1_pt1 | contig 90068 bp, 143 predicted proteins | sample 5384121 | NCBI WGS metagenome assembly VOFK01 (sample SAMN12384730, study PRJNA508395) | human gut metagenome | isolation source: healthy gut J | host: Homo sapiens
TCGCTTCCGTTCGGTGCATTAACTTATCATTTATTTCGCTCAATCAACATTTTTCTCTGCAATTTCTTTTCTGTTATCAAAAGTATAATCTCGGCTTGCCTTTGAAACTTTTCCATACCTGATATGTGAAAACATTTGCTCTCACTATCATTCTCATCAAGATTTTCAAAGCTCATATTAAATCCTGTTTGAGCTACTCGCCATTGCTTGCCATTGTATTCAATTACATCTCCGACTTGCAAATCAGGTTTGTTTCTGGTTTTGAATTGCAATCATTTCGGGTTCTGCCATTTCAACTTCAGTATCATTTATTTCAGCAGTATCGACTTTTTCTCCTGTAACTTCTTCCGATTTTTCATTATTGAAGAAATCATTGAAAACAGATAACTCTTTTTCTGTCGGTTCGCTCTTAAATACGAAACCAAAAATTGATTTACCGTCAAAGTTTTTGGGAAATCTTGAATAATAACCTCCGACTTTATTTACGTCAATAGCAAGTTTTTTTTTAAATTCGTCACTATCAATCCTCTCATTAAGTGATACAACCCATATATCAGCATTTGTTTTAGTATGTCTTGCTGCGACAATTTCAAACTTGTCAGTCACTTCTTTGTGCTTCCGGAGCTTGTTCGTTAATATTTATTTCATATCCTTGCTCTGCAAGGAATTTTCCGTATATCTGTCTAAAACGTGTTGAGGGAACCCTGTCATCTGTATTTCTTCACCATCAACAACTTTAGAAATTAATTTTATATCAATATTTCCGATGCTTGAGCTGCTTCATCACCATATACTTCATAAAAATCTCCCACTTTATATAGATTGATTTGACTTTCAGAATTAGATTTATCAATGTTTTCAGCATTAGCATCTTGTTTTTTTCTTCTACATCAAGATATTCGTCTTTTTTGAATTAAATTATCAATTCTTTTTTTGAAACATCAGTCCATGTAAGTCTAATAACAGAAGAAGGGCGATAAGTATCGCCCTTACTGTATGTTATACCTATTCGCTATGAAATTCATTTATGCCGTTTGCATATTCGCCACCAATACCGTATTCTTAGCTAAAAATTCAGCACGTTCTTGTGTATTATAGTGTTCTTTAAAAAATGAGTAAATTCGTTCTTTACCATTTTTCAAAGCCACTACCCTTTTTGAGAAGTTCATTGATTTCTTCATCTGTGAAACCTGTTGCACCACTTTCGTCCTTCTCATTATTGAACAAATCCATTTGTTCATAATCTGATTTTATCTCGGAATTAATACTATTTCTCTCATTATCTGTTGGTCTATCAAATCCGACTGTAACGTTATCACTTTGGATCTCTCCAACCAATCCATTGCTTTGATTTCCGGATCGTTCAACATCTCGTCCACCATCTTGTCTTTCGTTTGGCTCGCTTCCACTTGAACTTCGACTAATATCGGAAACAGATCGCCCTCCTGTAACAGCTGTTGATACCTCTCCTGCTGTTGCTCTTTCATCCACTCCATCAGGTCTGCGTCCGTAACTCCCTACTGATAGTCTGCGGTTTATTTGTTTTTCTGTCAAGAATGCTTTTGTCGGCAATTCCTGTTTCACTTTCCGCTGTGTTCTCTTGGCTACCTGTATTAATAGTTCCTTGTTCATTTTCATTCCTCCAAATCTTATATTGTTTATTTTCCCGCTCTATTTTATGTAATATTTTCGCTGAAATATTATGTGTTTCAGTTAATATATATTTTCGTTCATATTTCATAAGTGCATTAAACATATCAGATAAATTATTGTCTGTATATGTAACTCCGGCTCTTTCGGATACCATACACCGTACACTTTGAAACAGTATATCTGAATTGTTTTTATCGTGTGCAAGATAAGCTATCATAGAAGCAAGATATTCGTCAAAATTTTTATTATCTATATCGTATTTTTTTGATTTATGAAATTTATAAATTTGTGCGTTTCCGAAATAGACCATCTGCCGTACTTCTTACCGCCCGTATAATATGTTTGTGTGAAATGTCAAATATATATATCTTATTCTGCCATCTTTTTATATATCATAATTTTTTTGACCTTTGTGAACTCTACGGTTATAATCGTTCCATTCCGTCAATTCAGCAGCTGCTGTTACTTTAGATTTTGCATATATATTGCAATACTGTTGTTTACATCATATGTATATGTATTTCCGGCAAACTTCAACCATTTATTCCATTCACCGCCGTTCGATAATATTTTTTCAGTACCATTTTTGACTAATACCTTGTAATCTTCTATTATAGACATTATATTCTGCACCTCCGAACAATCTTAAAAAGTCTAAGTTCAACTTCATCACCTATTGATTCTTCAATAGCATCAATCTGCTTGTACAATTCATATTCTACATATAGGAACAATCCTACTTTTTTGCATATTGTACCGATGTATCATCAACTTCATTACTGTAATCAACTTCTTCATAAACGAAATTTTCATTAAGTAATGTCATAACAATTTCTTCGCTTTGTTTTCTGCCATTGGGAAAAATTCTTCCTGAATCCGTCTTGCTTCAACACGAGCAACGTGTCCATAGAATAGCATATCCATTAGTTTTTTCATCTTTATACCCGGCAAGTTCTAAATCTCTTAATTTAATATATTTTTTCAGCCAAATCCTCAGTTAATTTATTCAGTTCTCTTTCAAATTCCGTTGCGTTCATTTTTTACATCTCCTTTATCTCTGCCTATTTTAATATCGATTACTTTAGGGTCTTTCAAATACCCCTCAACACCATTATCAAATAATTGCGGATATACTTTTCGCATAATTTGATAGCTGTCATTCACATCTGCATTAACACATTCTCCGTTATTACATTTCCAAAGGTGCTTATATATTCTTCGTTCCTTGTTGTAAAAATTCCTTTGTTGGCGGTTCACCATCAAAAATGATGTTCCAGAAGTATATCGTTCATTGACAAGAACAAATTTTTATATTGTGATATGCACATTTTGTTTCCAGTAGTGAATAAAAATATCCGTATGGAATTGTTACATAATCTTTCCTTACAAGCATTTTATACTGTCCGATAATAAGTGTATCTATTCGATTCTCAATACAGTAAGTAATAATCCATTCACTAACCGACCAAAAATATTCAAATATATGCTCAATAGTTTGTTTGGCAAGCTTATTAATATTATAACTCAATTTTTCCCGTTGTTCAATATCATATGCTTGCTTGAGCTGTTGCCTTAACGGCTGTGTTATTTTATTATACCATTGATTCTCGGCTTTGAGAGTCTTACCTCTTATGAGGTTAGGTTCTTTTTTCCGATGTTGTTAGTTATAGCTGCAAAGTTATTCATTCCAATATCAATGCTTATCACTGCATTTGTAATCTCCTCTATGCAATGCTTACAAACATTTTTTACCGTTGAACTGAATTATATCTTTTTGCCTCACCGCAGAATATACATGACGGTTCATACTTCTTTAGAATTATACAATTATCTTCTGTATATATTTCCAATGAGTCTTTAACCTCAATGTCCATATTTCTTCTTAGCTCCACCGGAATTACGATACGTCCAAGTTCATCGACCTTTCTTACTACACCTATTGCTTTCATTTTATTTTTTCCTCCTGATTAAATTATAATTTTTTACTGTCCAATAAAACTCCCTTTGAAAAATTTATTATATATTTTCTTCAAGTAAAGTTTCCACTTGTTCTTTTTATTTCTTCAATGGATAAGCCATTGAATTTATCTTTATCTTCTGCCATACATCTATTGATGTTTCAATTTCTTCTTCAATTACATTTTTGCGGTACGTCTGCCGCATAGTATTTTGAAAGGAACTTTGGCTTTAACGTAACAGCTTTAACAGACGGTTTACTGCTTGTTTTAGGCTTTTTTATATCGTCCCTCGAACACATCAACCGCAGTAACCTTATTTAGCTTGCCCGACTTCGATAGCTCCCTTTAATTGTTTTGATTTATTAATGTCTAACTTGTAATTAAATTCACAAATCACTTCATCTATTATTTCTTGTTCCTGTTGTGTTAGATATGATAATTCCACTCCGGCATATACTCCAAATTCTTCTTCATCAATACGCTCTTTAAGTTCATAAATAAGAGTATCTATTCTTAATAATCTTGCTATTGTATTTTTAGATATACCGTATTTTTTTCACCTACTGTATCCATTGTAGTCAACTTCTTCCCTAATAGGGAAGAAGTTTCGGAAACCGCATTATTACTAAGGATTTCAAGGTTTTTTCTCAATACTTTTTATCAAGTCTGAACGTTTACCCTGTCGTTTGTTTACTGCCACATCAAGTGCGTATATATGAGCCTGTTCAGATATTTTCATTTCTGTTATGCCACGTTGTTTTGTGTTACTGTCAAGTACAATCATCAGAGCATCATCGTCTGTTAAATTGCTCAATACAACACAAGGAACAGTTTTAAAGCCAACTGCTTTGGCACACTCACAACGGTTATGTCCCGAAAGAATTTTGATAATTACCATTATCAATTTTCGCACAAGCACCGGGTTAGAACTCCATGTTCCTTTATACTTTCTTTTTAAATCTTCAAATCGTTCACCGGTATATAATTCAAACGGATGCTGTGGGAAATGCTCAAGCATACTGATTGACAATTCAACACAACCGTTTTCTCTGTCTATATGCTCACCTGATGTTGTTGTCTGTGTTTCAGGTGCAGTCGATTGAAACATATTCATCATTTTTTCATAATCTCTTTTTACTTCTGCCATTTTTATATTCTCCTTTTTACCTTATACTTTTTAATAATCCCGATATTAATATCATCTCGCATATCGATATTAATATCGTCAATTACAATTAATTCATTGTTTAATTCTTTTCGTATTTCTGTTTCATTACATATGCAAACCGTATATTCTAAAACATAGTTACCTCTGTTATTTAAATTGAATTGCATACAGTATTTATCAATCCTTTTTTTTCTCAAACGACATATAATTATACTTTGACTTCTCTTACACTCATTCCGCACGCTTTAGCTATCTTTTTTGTGATACATAACATTTATTTTTGTTATTTTTTTCTACTGCATAGATAGATAAGAACAGTCAATTCATAAACTGTAAGCTTTTTTTTTATTTAGTATGTCAGAATGAATAAAAAATCCTTTATCAGTATTTGCTACACTAAATAGATTACTTGTCTGAGAACCATTTGCTCTCCACCTTGCTTTTAACTTTAATAAGTCCCTTTTTATCAACTCTTTTATGTATTTGGTGTATGTTGATATTGAAAAGCCACCCTTTTCACTCAATGTTCTGCGTGACGGAAAGCAATCACCTTTTGCATTTTTGTATTTACTCAATATTTGTGTACAATGCTATTTCATACGGATTTAAATACGAAAAGATTTTACTGTCGAGTAATATATATCTTCTCATTCCTAATTCCTTTTACTGTTTCGCTCTACCGAAAATACATTTCTTACCGGAAACATAAATTGATGTTTAGTTCATCACATTATGCCAAACAAACACGACTACTGCTATATAGCAGATTCCGTAAATGTTTCGCATATCCCCTAACCGACGGAACACTGTCTTTGAAGTTATCATTGACTCAGTGTAAGTATCATTATAATCAAATTGGTCATGGCGGAGAATTACAACATCTCCTACAGCCTATATGGGATACCGCAGAATGCGTCCATCGCTGTATAAGGCTCGCAATTTGAAAAAAGTACCTATATTACCTTTTATTGAACTGTAAAAATATATGAGTGTCCTTGTATGATTGCCAAATCTTCTTGATTTGCAAAAAGAACACATTAGAGCTACTATGTTTAGTAACTCTAATCTATCCTTTTGCGGATAGATTTTAATATCACTCTCCCATTCTATTTAACATTTCGTCTGCCAACTCCCTGTATGCCGTAGCAACTTTACCTTGTGGGTCATGCTGCAATATTGTTTTTCCCATTCTGTTTGCTTCCGCAGCTTTAGTTGATAGCGGAATTACTGTATTAAATGTTTCCGTTCGCTCATCGTTTCTTATCGTTTCTGAAATGATGTTATCGTTTTATTTCTGCCATCATACATTGTAATCACATCGCCTAAAACCTTTAAATTAGGATTAATGCAACGTCTTGTCAATTCTACCGACTGTAACAAGGCATCAAAACCTTGCAAGCTGTAATAATCCTTTGCAAGTACTGGAACTATAACATAGTCCGAAGCTACAAATGAATTGACCGTTAATATGCCCAATGACGGCAATGTGTCAATTATTATGTAGTCATAATTGCTTTTTATAGGCTCTAATATTCTCTTTAAAACCCCCTCACGTCCCTATGACGCTTACCAACGTCAACTCCATATTTGATAACTCAATATTGCTCGGCAATATATCAAATAGCTCCGTATGTATTACCGATAAATCTGATGGTTTAAAACTATTATTTATATCTGCTATCATTGCATTTACAATAGTTTCTTCAACATCTTTAAAGCCACAACCAATCGTTGCATTTCCTTGCGGGTCGAAGTCGACCAATAATACTTTTTATTTTTTTCTGCCAATGCTGCCGCCAAATTTATTGATGTCGTTGTCTTACCGACACCGCCCTTTTGTGTTGATACCGCTATAACTTTCATATCCTTTTCCTCCTATAAAATCTGTTTTTGTGCAATCAAAAAGGGAATAATAACAGAACTTTCAAATCTATTATTATTCCCTTTAATAAAAACTTATATTTAATTGTGTATGTCAAAACGTGTTCACTTCATCTGCACCAAAATTTATAAACCGTATAAATGCTTGAATATCAAGTGTTTATGCGGTTTTTTAATGCTTGCGAGAAGAAAATCAACGTGATAAAAAAGTGATAAAATGTGATTGATGTCACTTTGCTATCAGAAAAAAACAACGAAATTTTATCGTCAGACATTTTAGGGTCAAACACATAAAAGCCCCCCCTTATCCGTTCCATGATACACCACTTTAGGGGTGCCGTCCTCATTACAACTTTACTTGCTTTACTCGGGTTATTTTCCCAATCTCCAAACCAATTTTTAAAATTATCGGATTTAATCTGCACATTATCAGTATTATTTTCAACTGTATCAAGGTTACTGCTATTTAAGCTCTTTAATGAGAATTTTCCTCGTGTTCCTTCTTTTTTCCGAGTTTCTTCTACCATTCTCATATACTCTCCGAATTTCTGCGTGTGTTTCTCCACTCTTCGGCATAAAGCTGTCAGTTCTTCTTTTTGTCAATTTTCTTCTTGTACTGCCTGATGAGTTCTCGTGTTTCTCTTTCTGTAAGTCCGTTTCTTGATATTTCACGTCTTATTCCCTCGCTTTCTGCAAAATTTCTAATCTTTTTCAATTCCGAATTGTTTAAGCTTTTTCCCAAGTTTCGTCTGTATTAATCATTTTTTCGGACATATCCTGCCCTGTTGTCATTGCATAATATCCAATAACTTTACCGCCACTATCCTCTATAAATCCTTCAAGCCCTTTAATGAGATTTCCCCTTCAATTTGCTGATTTCCATTGCTTTGGATAGCAGTTCTTCTTGTGTTGCTTTTTTTCGTGACTTATCATATAGTCTATCATCATTTCTGTTTGAAATGCTTTCTGTGTCATCAACATTATTACTATTATACACTCCTCGTCCACTCTGAATATCTTCAATCCACGCAGTAAATCCTTCTGTGCTTGTGTCAATTTTTTTTGTTTCTTCATTATATAATTCCTCCCTTAGATTATCAATAAAATCTTCATTACTATCAATTTCAATCTGCATTAGGACCTTAAAATCTGTTTTTGCTATTGTTTCTCCATATATAAAAATTATTTCCGATTTCTTTGTAATCTAATGTTTTTAATTTATTTGCTCTGTTGTTTGCCGATATAACATATTCATCAAGTTGTTTTTTTTGCGATAAGGTATATCTATATCATCATTATATCTTATACCCATATCTTCGTCAATATTTACATCACCACCATATTCGTTGTTTTTGCTATTTTCCCAAAATACAACGTCTGCATTTTGATTAGGTTTCAAACTTTCAGGGAATGTATTAAGCCGTTCTTCTTTGCTCATACTTTGTCTTGCCTTGACATCGTCAGCCTCAATTTCTCCTGCGCTTTGATTTCTGTTTTCGTTATCGGAACTTTCACCGACTGCAAATCCCTCTCGCACTTGTATTGCGTGTTGTACTTCGTGAATGAGTGATTTTAATTTTCTTGTATATGTCATGCCATTATCTTTAACAGGTACTCCCGAATTTTTGATATGCCGTTATAACAAAAGAAGAACAATCATAATGCGGTCTCCATCTCACCGATTAACTGTAACCGTGACTGTCGTCATTTGCAATATCTGTCGCCCATTGAACTGCATTATCAATTACCCCATATAAACCTCCTTTTTCGGCATACAAAAAAGTACATCGAATTTCGATGTACTTTTTAAGCCTTATTTGAAATTTTTAATTTGTCTTTTTGAGTTATTATATATCCGTTTGCGTTATCTGTCGGAACAAGGCGGAACGTGACATTTCCGAAATCAGTTCCTGTTGAATCGGTATTTTTAAATACTACGTCCATTCCGTCACCGACATTTTCGGCACTTATAAATTCATATCTGCCGTCTCCGCGATTTGAAACACTGATTTTATAATTACCGTTTTCATATAAAAACACTGCCGTTATCGGTTGGGTGATATTCGGGCATATCTGCACCGAAAAGCAATTTATAAGTATCTCTTACGGAATTTTCGGACCATTCAAAATATCCGTTTTTATATTAAGCAGACGTATCCGCACCATAACCTTCTGTGTAATAATAAAAGGATAAAACTTCTTACAAAATCTTCACTTTGTAAATCGTTCTGTGTAAAATACGGTATTACATAACCTTGCTCCGCAAGAAACGATTTTGCATTATCGTCTAAAACAAAAGCCTTTTTTAGTCGTCAAAACAACCTGCGTTCATTATAAGTAATCTTCCGTCAAGCCACTTTTCATATATCGCATTCTTTACCGTGTCACGGTCGAAAAAAGCACCGTTTCATAGGTGCTAAGGCAGTAAGTCTCGTATATTCACTTGTTCCACTCTCCTTTTTGGATATCAAAAAGCACGCCCAAAGACGTGCTTTAATTCTCATCTTCAATTACTTCCGTTTCAAAAAACAAAGCTTCTGCTTCTTTGTCTAACCGCAGACTAAGTTCTTTCCATTTTTCAAAAGCCTCAACAGCTTCAGGCGGTGCATCAGAAGTTAAAGGTTGCTTTTCATTATAACCATTAATATACGGTTTGAAAATATCACGAAGTTTTTTTTTTCTTCTTCTGTAGGTAATCTTCTCATACATTACACCTCACTCGTTAGTTAATATTTCATATACTCTACACTCTGTGTAAACCTCATCGTATTTTTGCTTTTTGGTATGTTTCTATCGCATACGGGCTTACCTCAATATTATATCCTTTCTCAATTTCTCTCTGTCAAGTTTCTTTTTACATTTTTTATGCAAATATGCTATATAGTTTTGTTTATATATCCTTTGTCAATGAGTTTCACAACAATTTTTCCTTGCGATTGTTCCCATTTCGTCACTTTCGCAATCTTTCTCTATCTTGCTGTGAATTTCACCTCGTTTTTTGTTACTTAACAGGAATGTCCTTATTTTTGTAGATTATTAATCAACTTTTTTATAATTCTAAAAGCAAAGTTGACAAATAGTCTACATTATGATATATTAATAATGACAATAAATGTTTAGACAGGAAGTGATATTTTATGGAATTATATAAGAGAATAAAAGCACGCAGAGAAAAACTCGGAATGTCACAAGAAGAACTTGCAACTAAGTTAGGTTATAAATCCCGTTCAACTATAAATAAAATTGAAATGGGCAAAAATGATATAACTCAATCAAAAAATCATAGCTTTTGCCAATGCACTTCAAACAACTCCAAGCTACTTAATGGGACTGGACGAACACGAAACGGAAATATATACAGATGATAAATTTCCAAATCCGAATATAACAGAGGACTACACAACATTCCCCGTTATAGGTGACATAGCGAAAGGATATAATCATATCGCTATTGAATCATGGGACGGAGATAAAGTTGATGTTCTAATTCATATTTAAAAGGATATAGCCCGCAAGATTTCTTTGTACTTTGCGTTAAAGGCGACAGTATGTATCCACAATATCAAGACGGCGATAAAGTATTAATCTTACGTCAAAGCACCGTTAATTATAGTGGTGACGTTGGAGCAGTGATATATGATGACGAAATATCAACATTAAAAAAAAATCGAGTTTGTAGAAGATGAAGATTGGTTGAGGTTAGTTCCTGTCAATCCGAATGTTCCGCCAATATTAATTGCGGGTGAAGAATTAAAAAAGCACTGCCGAATAATAGGTGTTCCTAAATTGTTGATTAGAGAAATGTAAGTTTAATTTGAAAGGTATGCCCGCCTAACTGCAAAAATATAGCTATTAAAGAAAAACTTTAATAACTGTGTTGACGCTATAACCGGTTGACGTTGAACAATATCTAAATTACTTTGTCAGCTGAGATTATTCCTCTGACTATTAGGAGAAAACAATGCAAAATAAAACAAAACTATTTAAAAACAGCAATATGTATTATAACCACGTTAATATTAATTTTCGGGACTATCCCCTGTGGTGCGGTTTTATCGGACGAATCAAACGCGCCAACTTTCACAAATCTTGTTGTATTTATGAAATTTTCTGACGAGGACGAATTTATCAACAACACTTATGCCGACACAACTGTCCGCAACATTTTAGACAATACATATAATAAAAAGTGTATATAATGTCGCTGACTATTTCAAAACAGTAAGCGGCGGGAAAATGAATATTCAAACGCTTTATCTTGTTTTTGACAACAACAATTCGCTCACACTTTCAAAGCCACGCGGTTATTATGCCGAAAAAGATGACCAAAACCCCTTACGGTTACGAGAGTGGAGAAGAAAATTCCAGAATGTATGAACTACAGGCTGATTGGGCGAATACAATTTCAAACGCAATCACGAATGGAAACAAACCAAAAGATATAGAAGAAAATCAATTCAATTTTGCCGATCTTGACCGAAACCGTGACGGAAAAATTGATTTAATTACTGTGATTTACAAAAATACAACGCAAAAAAAATATTTCGGTTGGTTGGAATTCACCTCTTTGGGACTATCACTCATATTCAAATATGATTTCAGTACAAGAAAGGAGTTAATACTTATCAGAGCGGGAGAATATTTACAGCTAACGTGCAACTACGAAAACGTAAACGGACTTGTGCTTTATCGCAGTGAGGATAATCTGCCTATTTTACCGACAGGTAAAATATGTCACGAAACCATGCACGCACTTGGCTTGAAAGACTTGTACCGCCCAACCAAACAAGTGCGGTGTATTATATGTCACTGATGGCAAAACATCTAACCCCTATCGGACAGTATATTTCCGTCAAAGAACGCGAATCGCTCGGTTGGCTTGACAATAATCAAATTAAAACCATTGATAAAAACGGTACATACACACTCTACCCTGCCTCAGCTCAAAATGAAGTTGTTGCATATAAACGAGATTTGCCAAACGGAAAAACTCTTTATTTGGAATATCGTCAATTCGATGACAATGGTAACAAATATGATACAAAAAACAAGAAACTCTATTCGTGCAATACCGGTGACTTGATAAAAGGTGTAACACTTAAGAGCGGACTGATTTGCTATCTTGCTAACACAGGTGTACGTTTTCCCTCAAATATAAACACTACAGGCGCTAACTGGAATATGCAGGTCGTTTCTAACGGTCAATACTCAACTATGTCAGATTGTGCAGTCGGTGACGGCGAAGAACTTTATATTGATAACGACATATTTGTTTATGTAACAAATATGTCAGCAGATAAATTAGAGTTTGAAATTAGCGGAATTGCAGAAACAACCCCCCTACTCCGACTTTGACTCCGACTTCTACTCCGCCTCCTACTATAAATCCCAATCCAACCGTGAGTCCGAGTCCTATTCGAGTCCCACTCCTACTGCGACTCCACGTCCTACTCATACAACGAGTCCGACAGCTACTCCGACAATAACTCCGACCACGAGTCCGACAGCTACTCCACATCCGACCCCGACAATAACTCCGACAGCAACGCCTACTGCAACTCCGACAGCGAGTCCGACACTAATTCCGACTTCTACCCCAAAACCTACACCACGTCCGACCGCGACTACAAATCCGACAATAACTCCTGCAACAAGCCCAACTGCTACAATGTGTCCTACACATGATATTAACTGCAACATTGAAGGCAACAATATATCTGTTAAACTCACAAACAGCACTTCAGGCGGAATTATCTTAATTTCTGAATTTAATTCGGACGGCAGATTATTACGTTGTACTACCCATTCACCACAAGAAAATATAAGTGTTCCCCTCCTTACTTTCTGAAACTCATACCGTAAAAGTTATGTGGTGGAATTCTCTAAACAATCTTGTTCCAATCACTGACTCAAAAACGGTAACGAAATAGTCCAATATATCGCCCCTACATCCACTGTTGACAATCAATACAATATTTGATATACTGCCGATAGAAGATGTAGTGGTTGGGACGTTTTGGACGTGTCAGGCGTGGTTACACTGTTTGTAGCAGTCGCTTCTCAATAATCTACATCTTCTTTTTTGATGCATCATTAATTTGAGCAGTTACTTTAGCCGTATCTTATTTGTGTCACTGCTAAACAACCGCTTGACAATCGGCCTACTTTCACATATAATGTTATTAACAGATAAAGATACTATCGAGCCTTGACTCACTTTCGGGGGAACTTTTTTCCTGTCGGTATCTTATCTGTTTTATTTTACCTACTTAATATTCTTGACATTCCTATTTTTATATGATACTGTTATTAACAGAACCGGAGGCATATACGGACTTTGACGGTGAAATATCACCATCTGCCCGCGCCAAAGGTTCTTTTTGCACACACAAAAAAACGGAGCAAAAAATGCTCCGTTTATCTTCTAAATGTATCTTTTTTATTTTTTTAACCAATCCCACACATCTGCCGTTACGCAGCTCGTCCATAAATTCGGCCTGTTTTTCCACATACCAAAGTTTTGACGAATCCATACACTTAACCGTCTTAACCGTATCCGCAATCATCACAAGTGCAATTACGCACGTCATAATATGTAACGCCGGCAAACTCACGCTGCCAATCATATCAATCGACACCGGTGCAATAAGCTTAATAAGTGCAACGGTAAATGTACCGAACGCAATTCCGCCTATAAGGCAAACACGTCCGTTTATATTACCGGGCCAACCTGTATAATCCCACCATCTTTTTTATGAAACAGCGTTTCCAAAAGCCACGATACAAAATATTCAAGCGAGCAGGTAACCACCATTCCCGCAAAAAACAGTATCAAAGGATTTTTCAATCCATCCAAGCAATATCAAATCAAGCATTGCTCCCATGCCGTATATAGGGCAAAAACAAGTGCTTAAAAAGCCGCTGTTTACAAATTTTCTTTGTTGTATGCTGTAATATACCGTTTCATAAGCCCAGCCAATAAAGCTAAATATCGCAAAGCACAAGAAATATTGGCAAAAAACTCATCATTTACCCCCCTTGTTTAAATCATTTGTATCTCCTTATACAATTCAGCATAGTCCCCCATAATCTTTGTATTTATCTTTCTGTACGCTTCTTTTTTAAATGTTTCATAAAGAGAACAATATTTATCCGCCAAACATACTATCCACCCTTCTCGGCAAGTCGGCGGAATTACAGTAAGCGGGAACATATGCTTTTTTATAATATCGCGTTCTGTATCGGTCAAATCAAAATCTCTGTCAGCATTTCTAAGAGCCGTCATAGGATGAGTAAAACCGTGTATTCTTCTCTCCTTTTTCGCCGTCATGCCAATCATATAAGAGAAATAATCGTGCAGCAATGCTCCTCTTATAAGGTCACGCTTTTTTTGTACTTTATACCGAAAAACTCGGCAATTTTAATACTGTAATACGCAACCGCAATCGTATGCAAAAGGCACGAAGTGTCACCGTGCTGAGTAAACTTTTTCCATACGTCTTAAATGCGATTTTTGTGACAAATTATGCAAACAATACAAAACTGAATTCATTTATTCTACCGCCTTTTTTAATTTTACACATAGCCTTCTTTACCTATTATTATAATCACTGACATTTAATATGTCAATATATCTGCCGTCAAATTTATAAAATTTTAATATTACGCAAAAAAAAAACAAGCGATTTTCATCGCTTGTTTTTCATCTTATTGAGCTATTATTATACGAATTCTGCCACCCAATGTCTGTGCCTTATCGTAATAAGCAGTAAGCTTATAATTTCCGTTTATAGCATCATCAAGTGTTATCTTCAGATATTTATTAACATCTGTCTTATGATATACAATCACCTTATCACTAAGCAAATATGTTTGATTATTGATTTTCGCCTCTGTACGTGTAAGCGAAGTTATATTGCTTGGATACGATGAAAGCTGACGCATACTTTCAATACCTGTCTGATTCATACTGAATCTGTGCGGACCTTTACATTTGTTGAGAATGCAGTCGCATATGTGTTTTGCGTACCGTCTATATCAATAGTATATGTATGAGTTGTCGAATCAACAGCAGTGATTACACCGTACTTATAAGCGTCACCCGTTATATCTTTCAATATAAGCTCGTCAATCTCACCGGCTTTATTCTTTGAATAATACAATACGCTTGAAGATTTTATCGTAACACCGTCAAGACGCTGCGGATAAATTCTTGTGTACATTGCTAAGTCGTCGCTTGCAGTTCCGGCAGTGTCAAGAATCTTCACATCGTCTGCAAGGGTATAATCGCCAAATTTATTCTTTTCGGAATTAAACTTACCGCTTACGCTGTCATACCCCTTTGCTCTTGAAAGACTTTGCTTTACCGTTTGTAAATGATACATTTACTACAGCACATTTAAGCGAACTGCAATCTGATGAAGTCGCATATTCATTTACTGTTCCGTCAGGTGTAACAACCTTTGCATAGTAACTTGAATATACCGTATTATCAGGGTTTGTGAAATCTTTTTGCCTGTTTCCGTAACAAATCCTACTGTTGTGTGTGAAGATGTGCTTTCACTTCCTCCGACAACTCCGGCTGCTTCGCCGTTTCTGCCAAGAAGAAGTGTTACGGTATCACCGTACTTAAATGTTCCGCTTGATGAAAGTGCATTAAATGCGTCTACGCTTTCAACAGAATACTCTTTACCCGAAATTGTAACGCTTGTCGGCGAATCCTTTGTCGGTGACGCCTTTTCGTACACGCCTGTAACCTTATCCGTGTAAGCAAGCACCATATTCAAATCTTTACAATAGTAAATAATATCGTTAAGCTGAATTTCCGACGCGTCAACCTTTATTACCGCTTCTCATTACTGTTGTCGAACCGTTTGTATCGAAATTCGCGATCCAATTTGAATTTGTAACCTTGACCGGTCCTTCCATATTACCCTTTTCATAGCTTACGTAATCAACATTACTTCCGTCCATCTTTACATAAAGAATGTCGCCCATTGCCATTTCATTCTTTACAGCACCGTATGTACTCTTATTCTTATCCTTGTAACAAGTTGTGCCGTCTGTTATATCAATCTGTTCAAAACTGCCGTTTTTATAACATATAACAGCGTCTGAAAGAAGTGAATAGATTACATATTTATCAAAGCTGTCCGTACCTGTTTCGCTGTCTTTTGCAACAAGCATTGCATAGTCAACAGAACCGTTTGAATTTTTTAAACAGCTTGAATGTATCGCCTTTTTCGGCTTGCATTGCGGCATTTTCGTATGTAAGTGCCTGTGACTTGTAATATGTAGTTGTGTTTGAATTGATGTTATACATATCGCCGTCAAGAATTATATCGGAACCGATTACGTTTGAAACGGTGTATTCTTCAACTTGCTGGTCACGCGGTGTAAATGACACAAAATCTTCATCGTTCTTTACGACAATATCGCCTTTTCTGCCGACATAATCGCTGTTGAAATTACCGTCAAATTCAAATGTTCCGGCTGTTGTATAGATTTTGTCAGTACCAAGTGAGCTGTCCTCATTGTGTGACGCAATAATCGTAACACCCTCAATAACTTTACTGTCAAACACTGAAGTTATAAGTTTGCTTTTGATTATCTTTGATTTTTTTGTGTCAAGTGTATTGTAAATAAGTCTTGCAACCTGGCGTCTTGTAAGTGCCTCGCCTTGCTCGGCATTTACGTTCTTTGTAATTTCAAGACTGTTTGCAAGCCCCATTTGACCGTAAGGCCATGAATCGCCGAAGTCCTGTGTTGTGTATCCAAGCACCTTTAATACCATTGTAAGTGCCTCTTCATATGATACCGTATTGTCAGGTCTGAATGTTTGAATCAACATACCCCTCCGCAATTCCGGCTGATACAGCGGCTTTATGTAAGGTGCTGACCAGTGAGTATATGTAACATCTTTTAAAAGGTGATACTTTTTAAACCTGTTGCTACTGTATCTTTGTAGCTTGATGACGCTACTGCAATTTTTGCAAATTCCGCTCTTGATACATTGTCATCCAGTCTTAAATTGCCGTCATCATCGCCGACCATTATATTAAGTTCCGACAAAAGCGACATAATATCTTCGTCATTATTCCAGTCTGCCAATACAGGCAAAGTCGATAATGACATAGCCGCCGCCAAAACAAAAAGAAATTATTTTCTTCATAACTTACTTCCTTTCCGTGCAATATTATCTTACATACTATAAAATCAAGAAAATCGCAGTCCAGGAGAAAATTGTTCACAGTGCGTTTTTTGCAGTGAGCGGTGCCGTACGTTTGTACTGCCCTCGGTTGCATAGGCGAGCAACAGACCTTTGGTCTGTGACCAGCCCGAGCAAAAAAAATGTGCTGTGGGCAATTTAATCGGACGATTAATCATAACGTAACGCATCTATCGGATTTAATTTGGCAGCTTTTTAGCAGGCATATAGCCGAAGAACACACCTATCATCGCCGAAACCGTAAACGACACTACAATAGATGTCGAGGTCGGTAATATATCCATCCCCAAAAGTTTACCTGCCAGTATTGCCAAGAGCGAGCCTACAATAATACCGATTACACCGCCCAAACAACTAAGCATACCCGCCTCAATAACGAATTGAGAAAGTATATCTTTCTGCTTTGCACCAAAGCGATTTTCTGATACCTATTTCCCTTTGTACGTTCCGTAACCGACACAAGCATAATATTCATAATACCGATACCGGCAACAACAAGCGATATAGCCGCGATTGCGATAAGCATAAGTTCCATTTTATCAAGAATATCGGTTACACTGTCTGCCATAGACTTCATTGACGTTACAGTATAGTAATCACTGTCGCCTATATCTTTATCACAAAGTGCTTCCAAAAGTGAAACCGCCTCCTCAACCTTTTCCTGGTCAACCGCATAGACAACATAGCTGCTTACGGTTGATGTACGGTTTGTGTATGACGCCAAAGTGTACGGTATATACACACAGTTATCCGAAGAATTTTCTGTCGAGTCGTCCTGTTCTTCAAGTATTCCGACAACTTCATACGGCGTACCCGTTATTTGAATAGACTTACCGAGTGCGTCACCGCCGAAAATTTCTTTTGCTATATAAGTACCGATAACGCAGACTTTCTGCTTTCTCTCAACGTCAACATATGTAAGCTCACGTCCGTATGTAATATTATACTTTTTCATTCCGAGATAGTATTCGTTTACACCTGTTGCCTGTGTTGAAATTGTATCACTGCCGTTTTTTATAAATGCAGGCATTGAAACTGTCGGTGACTGACCTGCAATAATATCGGAATGTTCTTCCGCAAGCTGTTCCATTTCTTCAGGCTTTACCTTCCTTTGTCGCGGAACGGTCTTGAATTGAAACATTGATTGATTCAATACCCATTTCTTCAAATGTTTCCGTTATTTCCGATGTCATTCCCGACATAAGACTTACAAGCGCAATAACCGCCGTAATACCGATTATAATACCGAGCATTGTAAGTATTGAACGCATTTTGTTGCCGACAATACTTGACATTGCCATTTGAAAACATTTCCAAATACTCATAATCAAGTCGCCCCCTTTGCTCTTTCATCTTCGGGAGCATCTTCGCCGGCACCGTGCTGGTTCATTACTGTTACGTCACCCTCTGCCGGACCGTCATAAACGATACGTCCGTCTGTTATACGAATGATACGTTTTGCTTTTGCCGCTATCGAGTTATCGTGAGTGATAAGAATAATCGTATTACCCTCCGCATTAAGTTTCTGCAAAAACAGCATTACTTCACGACCTGTACGCGAGTCAAGTGCACCTGTCGGCTCATCGGCAAGTATTACCGACGGATCGCCTGCTAAAGCTCTTGCTATTGACACTCTCTGTTGCTGACCACCCGAAAGCTGTGTCGGGTGGTTTTTCGCTTTTGATTTAAGTCCTACTCTGTCAAGTGAATCAAGTGCTCTTTTCTCTTGTTCCGCGTCGCTAAGTCCCGCATACAAAAAGCGGCAGTTCAACGTTTTCCAATACTGTTAATTTCGGCAGTAAGTTATATTGCTGAAATATAAATCCAAGCATTTTATTTCTTACATCAGCCAATTCATCTTGACTGTAATTATTAATTTCTCGTCCGTTTAATCTGTAAACACCCTTTGTTGCCACGTCAAAGGCAACCTATAATATTCATACAAGTAGATTTACCACTACCCGACTGACCTACTATAGCAACAAATTCGCCTTTGTTTATAGTAAGAGATATTCCGTCAAGTGCGTGAACTTCCGTATCACCCATATGATAAATCTTATAAACATCTTTCATTTCTACCAATGGAGGCATTTTACTTCACCTCCGCTTTATCTTCCGCCCGGCATTCCGCCGCCGCCGGACATTCCTCCGCCGCCTGGCATTCCGCCACCACCGGACATTCCGCCGCCTGACATTCCGCCGCCTGACATTCCTCCGCCGGGCATTCCGCCCATATTGCCATTAGGAACTACATACATTTCTTGAGCATTTTGAACACCGAATGACGCATTCGCACTTGACGATTCTGTGTCAAGCGTTCTTACCTGGTCTTTTTTCTGTTAAACCTGACTTGATTTCGATATAGTCTGTATCGTTAATTCCTGTTTCAACCTGAATTGCACGGTAACCGTCAGGTACATCTATATTAGTAGGTACACTTTCTTTAGTCACCGAAATTTCATCCGATTTATCACCGTTCGGTGTATCGCCGCTTACAACCGGCATACCGCTTGACTGTGGCTTATCATCCTTATCATCGGCTTTCTTCTTATCGTCCGTTTTACCCGATTTATCTTTATTACCCTTTATAATATCCGTAACATCATTTTCGTGAGTTGTTCCGTCGTCCTTTACAAATACAATATTGCCTCTGTTTACACTGTTTACAGGTACAGCAATTACATTGTCAGCCTCTTCAACAACAATTTCGGCGTCAACATTCATACCCGGCAACAAATCGCCGTAATTTTCTATTTGAATTTCGATAGTGTATGTTGTTACACCGTTTTCGTTTACACCGTCTACAGGAACTTTTGTAACCACACCTTCAAATTCACCCTCTACCGCGTCTGCCGTTACAGTAGCTTTTTGACCTGTCTTAACAAGTGCTATTTCCGTTTCGTCAACGTCAATAGAGAATTTAACGCTTGACAAATCATAAATTACACAAAGCGGATCTGTTGCATTTGAAGAATCTATCGTATCGCCTGCTTTTGAGTTTTTTCTTAACGACTGTACCCTCAATCGGAGCTTCTACAACATAATCGTCAACTGCGTCCTGTGCTTTTTCTATACCAAGTTCGGCATCGTCAAGTGCAAGCTGTGTGCGTTCTTTATGCTTGAATCCTGTGAGAAAGTATCATTTTGCAATACTTGCTTTTCAAGTGCCAAAACCGCATCATTATATGAAAGCTGTGCATTGCTCATTGTCGAGTTTTGATTATCATACTTAACATATCCGACTTTTTGACCGCTGTAAACAGAATCTCCTACCGCAATGTTAAGATTTTCAAGGGTGCCTGATGCTGTTGATGTGATTGTTCCCTCGCTTACATATTCAAACTGTGCCGTATTTGCACAAGCAACTCCGTTTATTTCCGCACTGCCGTAATCATTTGTTGTAAGTGCGCCGGGATTTGTGACTTCAACCGTTACATACACAACTTTAGCGTGTGCGTCTGTTGAAACGGCTGACGATGATTTTTCTTTAACAGTTCCGTAAATCGTATCGCCCGAACCTATAACAGATACTGTTGCGGCTGCGCCTGTCTGAATACTTTCGGCATCAACTTCATTAAACGGTATTCTCAGTTTCATATAAGAATCATCATACAATGTTGCAACCGCTGCACCGGCATTGATATGGTCACCTTCTTTTTACGGATAATTCTTTAACTTTACCTGCTGAATTTGACTGTATGTATTGATTGTTTTTAGTATCGTTAAGCGAATTTAATGCCTTTGTCACTGCATTTTGTGCAGACTTTGTACCGATATTGTTTGAAGAAACAGTCTGTGCCTTTTGCTTTTACTGCGTCAACATATGCCTGTTGTGCTTTTGCAAGTGCATTTTTTGCCGTACTCAAAGAATTTTGAGCGTCGCTGTCCTCAAATTGATAAAGCTTATCACCTTTCTTAACAACGTCACCCTCTTTGAATGTATCACTTGTTATATCGCCCGACTTGATTGTCGTTACGTTATACGAATCATTCGGTTTGATAGATGATGAACCTGTGATTGTATTAGTGATTGTTCGGCGTTCAACCGGAGAATCGGTATACATAACTTTTACGGCACTGTTGTTTTTTGGACTTTATAATAAGTCCCGAACATATGCCTGCAAGTATTGCTATTACAAGAATAATTATAAGTAATTTCTTTCCTATCTTAAACTTACCGATAAAGAACTTCTTGTTTTGCTTGTCATATCCAATGAATTTCTTTTTCGGTTTCTTTTCTTCTTCCTCACTGTCGTCATCATCATCTGAAAATCCAGATGTTTCTTCAAAAGTGAGTTCGTCTGCATTTGTATCTTCTGTGTTAGATACTTCTGCTTCGCTTTCCAAAAGCTTTTTGCTCCTTTTCAGAAGTAAAATCTCCCCATATTTCTTGCCTCCTGCACCTTTTATATTTTTAACTTATCTGCTCTGCGACTTTATTTAATTTATCGCAAAACATTTTAAGGTCTGCTTCATCTACATCTCTAAAACATTCCTGTAAGTTTCTGATTATAACTTTCCTTTGATTATCATATGCTTTTCTGCCCTCGTCAGTAAGAACTATATAACTCTTACGCTTATCGGTTGTATCCGATATACTTTTTAACCCAGTTTTTTTTCTTCAAAGCCTTTATGCTTTGAGAAATAACCGCCTTGCTGACTTTTAAAATGTCACTCATCATAGTGACCGTCATCATTTTTCCGTCATTTGCGGACTGAGTAAGTAAATTCAACATCATATAATCGCCCCTTGACATTCCCTCAAAAAGGATACTTTGAAAGAAACCACAGCTTTATCCTACTTACGATTTCCCAACATTGAAGAAACATTTCTTCTTTCACCGTGTATCCCCCACACCGTAATATTAAATTTTGTTAATTTACTCAGCTATTTTATCACCACGATTATTCAAAGTCAATATTTACACTTTTGATACAATATGAATTTACACTTTATTCACATTTCATTTGAATATTATTAACTTTTAGTATATAATAACTATATCATAATTGTACGAGGTGATATTAAGTGAAAAAAAACATATATTGATACGGCTATGGAACGTATCGCACCTGATTTAATACTTAAAGGAGGAAACGTTTGTCGATGTTTTTTCGGGCAGAGTTATTAAAGCCGATGTTATTATAAAAGACGGTATTATCTGCGGTGTCGGTTCATACAGCGGTGAAAACGAACAAGACGTTTCCGGCAAATATATTATGCCGGGTTTTTATCGATTCGCACGTTCATATTGAATCATCTATGACGCAGCCGTCCCGAATATGCAAAAGGCAGTTATGCCTCACGGTATTACAACCGTTATTGCCGATCCTCACGAAATAACAAACGTATGCGGTGAGGACGGTCTTGAATTTATGTTAAAGTCTGCGAAAAATATTCCGCTTGACGTAAATCTTATGTTGCCGTCATGTGTACCTGCAACGCCTTTTTGAACATACAGGTGCTAATCTTGACGCAAAAACAACTCAAAAACTTGCACCTAAATTCTTCGGTATCGGTGAAATGATGAATTATCCCGGTATTGTTTCAGGTGATGATGAAACACTCGGTAAGTTGTGTCTTGACATCATTGACGGTCACGCACCTTTGCTTTCGGGGCATGAGCTTGACGCATATGCAAGTGCCGGTATAAAAAACCGACCACGAATGCAGTGTCGTTGAAGAAATGACCGAAAAAAAGATAAGCAAAGGTATGTATATTCTTCTTCGTGAGGGTACGCTTTCGCTTGACGTTGCAAAACTTATCAAGGGTGTAACACCTTATACGTTAAGACGTTGTGCGTTTTGTACCGATGACAGATTTGTCGGCGAAATTATTCGTGACGGCAGTATTGACCACTGTATCAGAAAAAGCCGTTTCACTCGGTCTTAACAATATTGACGCAATCATTATGGCAACGCTTAACGCTTGTGAAATCTACGGTATGAAGAATAAAGGGGCAATCGCTCCGTCATACATTGCCGATATTGTTGTTGCCGATGATTTGAATTTAAGTTCAATATCACAAGTCTACAAAAAACGGCAAACTTGTATGTGAAAACGGTAAAGCATTGTTTGAATGCGAAACGGTTGACAATTCAAAAGTTACAAATACCGTTCATCTGCCGAAAATATCAGCCGACTTCTTCAAGACTGATGTTAAAGACAAATTTGACGCTATCGAACTTATACCCGAAAGTATTATCACAAAAAGGTTACTGTATCGTATTCCGACAGCCTTTCTAAAGTATGCGTTATCGAACGTCATCATAATTTAGGTACAAAGGGTATCGGATTTGTAACCAATTACGGAATTACAAACGGTGCTATCGCCACTTCTATCGGTCACGACAGCCATAATGTAATCGTTATCGGCGATAACGACAGCGATATGGCACTTGCCGTAAATACTCTCGGTACAAGCGGCGGTATTGCAGTTTGTTCAGAGGGTAAAGTTATCGCATCAATGACTCTTGATATTGCGGGACTTATGTCCGTAAAATCAGCCGATGAAGTTACAAGAGAACACGATAACCTTTACAGTGCCGCAAAAAGTGCTTAATATAACAGATAAAATCGATCCGTTTTTGTCACTTGCATTTTTGCCGCTACCTGTAATCCCCCGAAGTTCGTATTACCGATTCGGGACTTTTCGATGTTATTAATTTTAAATTTGTGGAATGATGTTTTATTTTTGCGGAGGGGCGATCATTGGTCGCCCTTTTTTCTGTTCCCCTATCACCACCCCTCAGTCGACTCTGTCGACAGCTCCCCCCTATGGGAGACTTACTTGCCTCTCCTTGAGGAGAGGTGGCACGCAATGTCGGAGTAGTGGCTGTTATTCGGCGTCCTTTTTTCACATTTCAACACGTTAAGGCAAGCCGATATGGCTTGCCTTATTTATTAATTTGTTGCACTTGTGTCAGTTGTGTTATCCGCTGTTTTTGTCTGTGACCGCCGCCGAAACCAGAATTTGACTTTGTTCCTATCTTCGTTATACTGCTTTCAATTTCGGCACTTCCGACTTCTTCACCGCTTGCGTAAACCGTATACGTTTCACCTGTTTTAAGTTTATCCAATGAGTACACAATCTTACTTCCTCCTTTAACTGCTGTATACTCAGCGATTGTCTTACCGTTTGAATCAGTTATCTTAACTTCATCACCCGCGGAAATCTGTGAAGTTGTGTATGCCAAAATTACGTTTTGAGCAGAGTAACTGTTTGGACTTTCGTCCATACCGCTGCCGCTTACACCTATAATTGTACCGCCGTTTACTATAAACGCACCGTCTGTATCAAAAAGCACTTTCTGCACCTGTTGCCTGTGCGTCAACCGTAACAGTACCGCCATTGATGAACAATGAACCGTTTGAATCAATACCGTCTGCATCGGCAACTATTTTAATATTACCGTCGTTGATTTGGATATGATGTTCACTGTCCTGTTCATTACCCTCGGCTTGTTGCATATTCGGCGGTGTCATTTGTCCGCCGTTTTGGTCGCTTGACATATCCGGCGGTGTCATTTGACTACCGTTCTGGTCGCTTGACATATCCGGCGGTGTCATTTGATTACCGTCCTGTCCGTTTGACATTTCCGGAGGTATCATTTGTCCGCCGTTTTGGTCGCTTGGCATTTCAGGCGGTGTCATTTGATTACCGCCCTGTCCGTTACTGTTTCGTCTGCCAATTTGACCTCTGCCGCCCTGCTGACCGCCTTGCATATTAGTACCGCCGCCGAAACCGCCGTTTTGATTTGCACCTGTACCGCCTGAATTAAATCCGTCATCACTTGCAGTTATGTCAATATTACCGCCGTTTATCGTCAAAATCTCCTTACTTTCAATACCCTCGGTTGATTTTGTTATCGTTATATCACCGTCATCAATCGTTACATCACCATGACATGATATACCTTTTTTACTCTCCGACGATAAATTAAGTGTACCGCCCGTAATATTTATATCAGACGTACAATGAATAGCATGGTCTGTTGAATTAACTGTAACTTCACCGCCGGATATGTCAAGCATCCAATCGCTTTTATACCTTTGCTTGAAGTATCGTCACTGTCGTCACTTTCTTCTGTTTGCGTAAATTGATTATTATTCATTTGTTCACGCATTGATTGAATTTCATCATCTGTCATTTGTGACAAATCTTTCATTTCACCTCGACCGCCGAAGTCATTAGATGTACTTGCATTAACCTCGCCTGTTGTCGTAACATTCACTTCACCGTCCGATATATCAAGTATTTCTTCCGCTTGAAGTCCGTCACCCTCTGCAGTAACATTTACAGTACCTCCGCTTATCGCAAGCGTGTCATTTGCATGAATACCGTCATTTTTTGCATTTACAGTAATATTTCCGTTACCGATTTCAATGCTGTTACTGCTGAAAATACCGTGATTATAATTTCCGTTTACGGTAAGTAAGCCACTGCCCTTAATTTCAAGATTATCTCTTGATGTTATACAGCCTTTTTCATTTTCATCACCGCTTGTATAATTTTCTCCGTCCGTCAAAGTATTTTCGGTATTGTCCGTCAAAGTGATATAAGCCTTTTTCGGCATTCTTTACATATACAGCCGAAACCGTTTTTATTTGTAAGACTCATACCCGACAAACGAAGTTTAACTTTTTCTTCGGTGTCAATAACAATTTGACCGTCATCAAGTGTGCCTGTGACTTCAAAGTCACCGCCCTTTGAAATTGTTATAATGTTATCCGATACGCTTATACCGTCACCTGTAACTTCAACATTGTCAAGATCAACCGTTCCTGTGTTGTTTTTCCAAGACTCGTCCTCATCATCTTGCGGAGTGGTTATTGTAACTGTGTTGTTCTTTTCGTTCCACTCAACATCAAGTCCGAGCATATCGCTTATTGCACGAATCGGAACAAGTGTTCTTCCGTCCTCAATTATAGGTGAAACATCAAATGAATATGTTTCGTTATTCTTAATCATATCACTGCTGCCGATAGTCATTTGTATAGTCTTTGACTTTTTCTTTGCTGTTATCGTCTGCGTGTCGCTGTCCCATTTAACCTTTGCACCGAATGTTTCAAATATGGTACGCATAGGAACCATTACTCTGTCATCTACGATTTCAGGCTGAACGTCAAAGCTGATCTTTTCACCGTCATATGTAACCGTAATATCATTGCTCTTTGCCAAAACACATCCGCTGCCGATTGTTGCGGTAATTGCAACTACTGCTGCTATACTTATCATCTTTTTCTTTAATCCGATATTCATTTTTATTACCCCTTTCCTTTATGTTGATTTCATTATACATTTAGTTTCTTAAATAAACCTTAAAAAGGAAGAATTTTATTTATGAATATTTTGTTAATAAAAAAAATGGCTACGAATATGTAGCCATCTCAAATTGCAGACAAAACCATAATGATTTTGTCTACTTTTATTTTAGGGTGTTTGAGGTGCTAACCTCATTGAAAATCATTTCTGGCGACCTGTGCGGCAGAAATGGCTTAAAATCTAAAGTTTCGACTTTGGAGGAACTTTTATGATTTTTTCTCTGAAAATACTCAAAAATTACATCGTAAGATGTGATTTTTGGCAGGCGACAAGTTGTCGCCTGCCGTTCTCTTTATATTATATATCCGAAGTACCTCGCAACAAAAATCCAAAATGTAAGGCACAATGACGACATAAGCGTCGTTGCAACGACCACGCTTGATGTAAGCACGCCCTCGTGCCCCATATTTTTTGCCATAATATAGCTTTGACGGAGTTGTCGGTGAGCCAAGCATTATAATAAGTGCAACAAGTGCTTGGTCACGGAAACCGAGCTTTATCGCAATCGGCAAAAAAATACCGCCGGCAGAACAACAAGTTTAATCATAGTTGCCGCTATTGTCGGCAATTTTTCGCTATCGCTTTTCGTCCCTCAAAGCCCGCACCGATTGTTATAAGTGCAAGTGGTGATGCCATTTTTGCAAGCGACGCTAATGTTTTATCGATTATTTCGGGAAAATCAATTTTCAAAAGTGACGCCGCAACACCCAAAACAATACCTATTATAATAGGATTTTTTAACAATATTAATAAGTGAATTTATAATATTGCCTTTGCCGTCGCCGTCCTTTTCCCCTTCAAAAGTCAAAACAAGCACCGCAAATATATTGAAAAGCGGTACACAGCCGATAATCATAACAGGCGCCATTCCGCTGTCGCCGTATATATTTTGAATAAACGCAACACCCAATATCGCCGCACTGCTACGATAACCGGCTTGTACAAACTCACCCACTATCTTTTTATCTTTAATCAAAAAACTTTGCCGCAATCCACAATCCGAAAAATGCCACTGTCGTAACCAATGCACAATACAAAACATATGTAATATCAAAATCACCGATTATATCGGTAGTTGACAAGTCAACGAACAACAGCACCGGCAACGTCACAACAAAGTTAAACTTATTCGCCGTCTTAACAAATCCGTCATTTAGAATTCCTATCTGTTTCAGAACGTATCCGACCACTATAACAAGGAATACGGGAAGTGTCGCATTAAGACTGTAAATTAAACTATCCATTTAATCTAATCACCTCTGATTTTAATTTAAAAAGAGAGTGTTGCACCGCAACACCCTTTCAGACTGTCGATAAATTGTCCGGAACTTGCAAAATATTATACTATAAAAACTAATTTGCAATTATAACAAATAACAGGCAAGCCTATCATTGATATACGGCTTGCCTGTGCACTTTTTGAGAAAATAAACTCTAACGTACAAACGTACGCCAACGAGTTCATTTTCTCAAACTCCGAACTAATTTCTCGAAGTCTGCTTTATCTGTTATTTCACAACTATATTAACAAGTTTACCCGGTACTGCAATCACCTTGACAACGTTCTTACCCTCGATAAGTCCTTTTATCTTTTCGGTATTCATTGCAGCCTCTTGTGTGCCGTCCTTATCAAGACCTGCCGGAATCATAAGTTTATCCTTAATTTTACCGTTAATCTGTACAACGATTTCAATTTCATCATCAACAGTCTTGCCCTCGTCATATTTCGGCCATGGCTGAAGTGAAAGAAGTTCGCCGTTACCGTAAAGTCAGCCACAATTCTTCAGTCATATGAGGCGCAACAGGGTTTAGAAGTGTAATAAGTGTCTTATATTCGCCCTTTGTTACACTGCCTTTCTTTGAAAAAATCATTTACAAGACTCATCATAGTTGCAATAGCCGTATTGAACTTCATTCTCTCGAAGTCCTCGCCGACTTTCTTTATAGCCTTATTTATATTCTTTTCAAGGTCAGCACTGTAACCTTCTTCGTCATTTACGATTGACTGCAAGTTCCATACTCTTTCAAGGAACTTATAACAGCCTTTCAAACCTTGCTGTGACCACGGAGTTGACTGATCGAATGCACCGATGAACATTTCATATGTTCTGAATGCGTCCGCACCGAATTCTTCTACAACTTCATCAGGATTTACAACATTACCTGTTGACTTAGACATCTTTTTCATTGTTTTCACCAAAGAATCATACCGTGTGAAGTACGTTTCATATACGGTTCTTTTGTAGGAACTACGCCTATATCATATAGGAACTTATGCCAGAAAGGTGAATACAAAAGGTGAAGTGTTGTATGCTCCATACCGCCGTTATACCAATCGACAGGTGACCAATATTCTAAAGCTTCTTTTTGATGCAAGTTCTTTATCATTATGTGGGTCCATATATCTTAAATAATACCAGCTTGAACCAGCCCACTGTGGCATTGTATCTGTTTCTCTTTGTGCCTTACCGCCGCAGCACGGACAAGTTGTTTCAATCCAATCATATGCTTTTTGCAAGCGGTGATTCACCGTTTTCACCCGGTTCAAATGTTTCAATTTCAGGAAGTTCCAAAGGAAGTTCACTTTCAGGAATAGGCACCCAACCGCACTTATCACAATGTACAAGAGGAATAGGTTCACCCCAATAACGTTGACGTGAGAATACCCAGTCACGAAGTTTGAAGTTTACTTTTCTCTTTCCAAGACCTTGCTTTTCAAGCCATTCAATCATTGTAGGAATAGCCTCTTTTACCGGCAAGCCGTTTAGGAACTCGGAATTTACCATATTACCCTTGTATACATCTGTATAAGCCTCTTCTTGTACGTTCTTACCGCCTGAAACAACTTCGATAATCGGAAGATTAAATTTCTTTGCGAAATCCCAGTCACGGCTGTCGTGTGCAGGAACTGCCATAATTGCACCTGTACCGTAAGTTACAAGTACATAGTCAGAAATAAATACAGGAAGTTTTGCACCGTTTGCAGGATTCACCGCATAAATTCCCTCAAGTTTAACACCTGTCTTTTTCCTTTGCAAGCTCTGTTCTTTCAAATTCAGACTTCTTTGCCGCCTCTGTCTTATATGCAAGCACTTCGTCATAATTTGTAATTGAATCTTTCATCTTTTCGATAAGCGGATGTTCAGGTGACATAACTGTATAAGTTGCACCGAAAAGTGTATCTGCACGCGTTTGTAAACAATCATTTCATCGCCTGTTGAAAGTTTAAACTTAACCTCTGCGCCCTCACTTCTGCCTAGTCCAGTTTTTTCTGCTGTGTTTTAATCTTTTTCAAGATAATTTACATCGTCAAGGTCATCGATAAGACGTTGTGCGTACTCGGTGATTTTAAGCATCCATTGGCTCTTTTCTTTTTTTTTGAACAACTTCACTTCCGCATCTTTCGCAAACACCGTTTACAACTTCTTCGTTTGAAAGTCCTATTTTTTACAGCCGGTACACCAGTTAATCGGCATTTCCTGCTTATATGCAAGTCCGTGCTTAAAAAGCTGTAAGAATATCCACTGTGTCCATTTATAATAGCTCGGATCGGTTGTGTTGATTTCTCTTGACCAGTCGAATGAGAAACCAAGCATTTTAAGCTGACGTGTAAAGTTAGCGATATTCTTTTGCCGTTACGATTTTCGGGTGTACCTTGTTTTTAATAGCAAAGTTTTCAGTCGGAAGACCGAATGCGTCCCAGCCTATCGGATAAAGTACGTTGTAACCCTCCATACGACGCTTTCTTGCAATAATATCAAGTGCCGTATAGCTTCTCGGTGACCTACGTGCAAGCCCGCACCTGACGGATACGGGAACTCTATCATTGTATAAAATTTAGGCTTTTTGCTGTTTGTTTCAGCGTGGAATGCACCTGTTTCTTCCCCACTTATCCTGCCATTTTTTTTTCAATAGCTTTAAAGTTGTAACTCTCCATTTGTATATTTGCTCCTTTTAAAATTTATTCTTCTTCTGATTCGTCTACGTTACCGACATCGTCCCAAAGACGTTCGATAGCATAAAATTCACGCATTTCGTGCTGCATAACGTGAACGATTACGTCACCGCAGTCAACCAAAATCCAGCTGCCGCCTCTGTAACCCTCTTTATGATTTATCTCAAAGCCTGCCTCTTCAAGCTTTTTCTTCAATTTCATCAACACACGCTCTTACCTGTACCGTCGACTGACAAGACGCAACAACAAAGTAATCCGCAAGAGATGTCTGTTCTGCAACGTCAAGCACTTCTATATTTGTCGCTTCTTCTTTCTCTTCAAGTGCCTTTTGAATAATTTCAACCTTAGTCATTTAGTGTCCCTCCTTTTTATTTTCCGTTCATCAGCATATAATTCCATGCCGATAATGTATTGGGGTGTATTATTTTATTTTTCTGTGCATTAAATACAATGCTTTTGTTTAAGTCCAAGAATAAATGCCCTGTCAATATTTTCGTACGCCGCTTTCCTAAGCTCCTCCACTCCGTCAAAATCACGCATAGGCTCAATCATATCCGCAATATAGATTATCTTATCCAAAAGCGACATATTCTCCTTTGCGACCGTGTGGCACATTATCGCGTCAAGCACGTCTTTGTCGTTCACTCCGTACTCAGCCTTTGCAATTTTTGCACCGAGCGGTGCGTGAATGACAGGCTTACACGCAAGCGTTATATCATCAAGCACAACACCGTACTTTTGACAAAGTTTTATCTGTTCGTCTGTGTCATAACCCTTTGCACAATCATGCAAAATTCCGGCTGTGTATGCTTTTTCGGTATCTGCACCGTACTTTTCGGCAAGCTTTACCGCTTCGTCACACACTCAAGGCTGTGCTTATATCGTTTTTCGCTTAGCGTACTCTTTAATTTATTCTTGTAATTATCTATCATTTTCATTTTCCTTATAAAGATGATACTTATTTATATAATCTCTAACATTTTCAGGCAGCATATATCTTACCGTCTGACCGTTTTTCACTCTGTTTCTTATATCCGTTGAAGATATTCTAAAAACGGGTGCTGATATAGGAAATATCCGACCGTTCATTTTTTCTTTTACGGCCTTTATCGTTTCCGTAAGCGACTTTAGCGATTTTCTCGGAAATACAAGCAATGAACACATTTCAAGTATTTTATCGGGCTTGTACCACTTATTAAAATCATTAAGCGAATCTTCACCGATTATAAAAAACAAATCGTTATTCGGATATTTTTTCCTTTTAAATATCCAAGCGTGTTTACCGTATACGATTTTTCACTGCGATTAATTTCAAAATCGTCCTCCTCAAAAGCACTGTTATCCGCTATGGCAATATGCGTCATTTCAAAGCGTTGTTTTGCCGTAACGTTCGCACTCTTATGAGGCGGATTGCCGTCCGTTATAAATATCACACGGTCAAGTCCGTATTCCTCCCTTGCCATTTCCGCAATTAAGAGATGTGCGTTATGGATAGGATTGAACGTACCGCCCATTATTCCTATTTTCATTTTCTCGGCAACTCGATTTTTCTGTATTTTTCTTCATCGGTTTACGATAAATTATAAACTTATTTCCGATTGCCTGCACCGGCTCAGCTCAAGACGTTCCGCAACGTAATTGCAGGTGTCGCGAGTATCAAGCATTGCAGTTTCAAGTATATGCACCTTTACAATTTCACGTTTTGTAAGTGCTTTGTTAAGTCCGTCAATAAATGCGTCGGTAACACCTTCTTTGCCTATTTGGAATATAGGTTCAAGCTGATGCGCCATTTTTTCTTAAATACGCTCTTTGTTTTTCCTGTTATCATTAATATCCTCCGAAGTAATTTTTATCATAAATATACATATTTAATTATATCATTTCAATATTGTATTGTCAATAAAAAAACAGGCAATAAAAAAACCCCAAAATAACCGTCAGTTAAAGTCGAGTTTCTACCTGCTCATGCAGGTGGGCTAAATCCCGTTTACTTTATATGTCCACTGGCATTCCCGAAGGAACGGAGGCGTATACGCCATAAACGGAGATAATATCCCTTTTTAAGAAGTGTTGGTAAAAAAAAAGACTTTTTAACGCGAAATCTCAGGGTAATTAGCTATTTTATTTTTCTGTTATTATAATAGCACATAATGAACAAAATTTCAATAGGAAATTTATAGTTTTTCAAAAAAACTTACAAAACGAATTATTTTGACATTACCTCTATGGTTTTTGCCGATATTATTCTTCGTTTGCCATTTCCTCATCACGTCTTAAAAATTCATTAAATGCAGCCTCAAGTCTCTTGCCTCATCCTCAACCATTACAAGCTCAGCCTCTTCTGACTCAACGTCACCCTCAACCTGCATAATAAGAACTTCATCATTTTCCTGACCTTCAGGAAGAACTTCAAGAAGTGCGAAATATGTTACACCTTCAAATTCAAATACATCGATTGTTTCAAATTCAATCATACAACCGTGTTCGTCTTCAAGCATTATTATGTTATTTTCCATTATAAAAATTCCTTTCTCTTTCCGTTATTTATTTTAACTATTTATATTGTAATATATACCACTTGAAATGTCAATCTATTTATTTTTTTGCGAACTTAAATATCCGTCAAGTTTTATGCACGCCGCAACGGTATCCAATACATCTTTTCGTTTTTTCCACGTGTATTTGTTTCATTCAGAAACCTTGCCGCACCGACAGACGAAAGTCTTTCATCCCAAAATACAATTTCGCCGTCATATATTGTTTTTTAAGTGCGTCGGCAAATTCGTGCGTTGCGTCAACACGAAACCCCTCACTTCCGTCCATATTTTTCGGCAGACCGATAACTATTTTTTCGGGTTTGTATTCGTCAAGTATTTCCTTTAATTCGGTCAGTAATTTTTCGGTACCTCTGTTTTTTATCGTTCTTACGCCTTGTGCCATAAAGCCGAGCAAATCACTTACCGCAATTCCCCACTCTTGCGTCACCGTAATCTATTCCGAGTATTCTCATTATACTTCCTCCCTGTTAAAATCTCTTGCAAGCGATTTTATCCATTTTTTTTATTTATACGAATGACCGCCACCAAACTTTTTAACGGCTCATCACTTTTCATCAAAATCAGTACAAGCGGTACAGGCAACCTTAAAAGTGAACCTATCAGTGCAAGCGGTGTTGCAACACACCAAAGCGTAATAATTTCCGCAAACATACAAAATCTTGTATCTCCTCCACCGCGAAGTATTCCGACAATCGTAACAGATGAAACCGATACAAATATAGTTATGAACGCAATCGTTACCATCAATTCATTTGCAAGTGCCTTTGTTTCGGGCGGAATTGTGTAGAAATTGATAACAAAATTCTTCAAAAGCAATATAACTCCGCAGGCAATAACGCCGATAACATAGCTTAAATATTTTAATGTTTTTGCTTCAACCTTTGCCCTTTCGATTTTTCCCGAACCGATAGATTTACCTATTATAATTCCTGCCGCATTAGCGATACCGAATATAACAACCGTTGAAAGCTGTTGCACCATTGACGCGATTGAATTGGCTGCAACGGGGTCACCGGCTGAATATTTAATGTGTCCGAGTATTGCCGCTTGTGCCGATACACCGAGCGACCACATAACTTCATTTATAAATACAGGCAATCCGTGTTGAAACAAGTCAAGCGCAAATATCTTGTCAAACAAAAAAACAAATGCTTAGGTTTAAAATTAAGACGTTTGTCAATGCAGAAAATGTATATACTTACTATCAAAAATTCAAGTATTCTTGCTGTGAGCGTTGCAATCGCCACGCACCGCGAATACCCAGCGCCGGTGCTCCGAGATTACCGAAAATAAGCACCCAATTCAAAAAATACGTTTGTACAGAACGATGTAATATTTACCACAACAGATATTTTCACAAGCTCTATACTTCTTATACAGCATATCATCGTATTGCTTAGACCAAACAAAATATATGCAAAACCGATAATACGCAGATATGATATTCCTGCCGCGATTATTTCATCATTGTTTGAATATATCCCCATCACGGCTTGCGGAAATATAAGTACCGCAAGTGCCATAAGTGTTGAAATGACAAACGCAACTTTTAATATAATCGAATAAATCGACCGTATTGACGCAGTATCACGTTTTCCCCAATATTGCGCACTAAGTACCGTTGATGCACCCGCCAAGCCGAAACAGACAAGCGATAAAATGAAAAACGGCTGATTTGCAAGCGATGATGCTGACAAAAACACACCCGTATCGTCTGCTCGTCCCAACATAATCGTATCCATCATAACTTGTCGCAAAACTGATAAGATTTTGCAGTGCAATCGGTATTGTTATTGTGAGCAGATTAATATAAAAAAATCTCTTTTCCTTTACTATATGCAATTATTTTCCCTCCTATTTGTTGTATAATAGTAATATTATACACGCAAACTACATTAATAGCAAGTATTTTCTTGACTATTTTCTTTTTAAAAAGGTATAATTTATCTATAAAATACTTAAAAGTTTGAGGTGATTTCTATGACAAAGAAAATGCTTTTTTATTTTTAATCCACATTCAGGTAAAGGGCAAATAAAAAATCATCTTCTTGATATTCTCGATAAATTTGCCAAAGCCGAATATGACATTACAGTCCGTCCGACTCAAGAACGTTTGGACGCTTACAATTATATAAAAAATAACGGTGATAAGTTTGACCGAATTGTTGTATCAGGCGGCGACGGTACTTTAAATGAAGCAGTAAAAAGGACTTATGGAATTTGGCGCCGACAAAAGACCTTGTCTTGGATATATTCCAACAGGCACAACAAACGACTTTGCCTCTACTCTTGAATTGCCGAAAAGTATAGCGAAGTCGTCCGATATTGCCATAAACGGCGTTCCGTTTAAATGCGATATCGGTAAGTTTAACAGTACGACTTTTTAACTATGTTGCCGCATTCGGCGCATTTACTGATGTTCCTTATGATACACCGCAGGAAACAAAAAACATTCTCGGTCATACCGCATATGTTTTTGGAGGGTATGAAACGGCTTTCTTCCCTTCCGTCTTATCACGTTAAAATAAAATACGATAACGGCGAATTTGAAGGCGATATATTCCTATGTATGATTTTAAACGCAACCTCCGTTGCGGGATTGCATAAAAAACAAAACAACTTAAAAATGTAGATTTGAATGACGGATTGTTTGAAATGCTCGTTTTTAAACGTCCGACTAATCTTATCGAATTTCAAAATATTCTTATTAATCTTATGCGTGGCGAAAAATTCCGGCGATGAATATTGGTTTGTAAAATCTTCGTATTTTGAATTTGAATGTGATGAGAATATTAAATGGACCCTTGACGGCGAATACGGCGGCAATCCTAAACATACCGTCATAAATGTTATGCCGTCCGCTATGACTTTTATCATTGATAAAACGCATAATATGTTGAAAGAATAAAAAAATTTAATTTTTTATAAAAAGTATTGACAAATCAACTTTTCACTGCTATAATGTATTATGTTGTTTGCAGATGTGGCGGAATTGGCAGACGCGCTAGACTTAGGATCTAGTGTCACCGACGTGGGGGGTTCAAGTCCCTTCATCTGCACCATTACGAGTGTTTTTACAGAACCTGAACGGTTTTTAAGAACACTCTTTTTTTTTATCCTGCACACGCCGCATAGTGAATGTCTACACCTTGTCGTGTGTGTACAGATACATTATTTTCAGGTAATTTATCAATATTCGGTATCTCATCAATACTCCCTATACAGTTATAGTGGATTTTCAAACCGTTGTATTCGTTTACCGTCAATTTCTTCGGCCTGATAGACTTCTATTTTTTTCAATTAACTCATTCAGCATTTTCGTTGTCAATTTTTCTTGCTCTTGTGTATTTCCTGACAGATGTTATAAACATATCAGTCGAAACAGACTTGTTTTGTTTTTTTGCGAGTTCATCTTCTAACTCTTTTACACGAATATTAAGCTCTTTTTTGTTCAGTATCATACTTGACAGATAACTTTGAAAATCGTTCATCAGATATTTTACCTGAAACATTATCTTCATAAATTTTTTCAAAAGAGTATCAAGCTCTTTTTCTCGTACCATCAAAGAGTTTAATTCTTTCTGCTTCATTCGCTGCTCCTGTTCTGCTGCCTTTATAGAATGTCCCATAACTATTTGAGCAAATTCCGTTTCATATTGTGTTGCAAACTTCGTCAATCGTCTAATTTCACCCAATACAACTTGTTCTAAAAATCTACACGGATATAGTGAGTTGATGAGCAAAAACCTTTCTGCCGCCTTTATTATATCCTGAACAGTTAAAATACTTAATATCGTGATTTGCCTGATTGAAATGATACCATAAATTGCTGCAACAATCGGCGCATACCAGCAAACCCGAAAACATATTCTTTTTCACCATCTGCCTTTTTGCGCTTTCTTGTCGTACTGCGTTTATTCTGTAAATTTTCCCAAACTGCACGCTCAATAATAGGCTCGTGAACATTTAAAAAAACTGCATGATTTTCTTTATCATTAGCAATTCTTTTTTTGTTTTTATAACCTCCGACTTTGAATTTTTGAGTTATCAAATTTCAAAATCGGCTTTATGGATAACGGATAGGGGGCTTTACCATTTGCACACGATAAAAAAATATATATTATATAAGCACAAATAACAGAAATTTTACAGATAAAATCATAAAAAAATTGACTATTCTTAATTTCTGCCATATAAAAATAAAAAAGCGTAATACTATGTGTCATAAATACACACAATATTACGCTTTCATTGTTATTTACTGTTAAAGTGTCATTTTTTCGCATTGATAGGTGCAAAGATAGAATTAGAGTATTCTATTTTTTTGATAAATAAAGTTTTTATCAGACCTGCAAATGGATTTCTCGTTTTTTACTCTATTCATATCTCCTGTACATTAGTAAATCGTTCACTATTACCTAAAATCAATTTATCACCTTTTGTTAATTTAACCTCAACCGTTCTACCGTTTTGTGAGATAATATTTTTACTGTTACAAATCATATTATTCGCGCAAAATGGAGGCAGTTCGATTATTATATTAAATGTTTTGCTTGCTGTTAATTCTGCTTTAAACTCATTTTGAGGTATATTCCATTCCATATCAATAGTGCCGCCCTCAAATCTCCAGCCTGTAATTTTTCCGTGCTGCATATTATCGCTAAGAGCCGGAAGAAGTTTTATCAATTTCTTTGATGAATACAAAAATCATTTCCTGAACCGCGTTTACATATCCCATACTTGCGCCGTCAAGCAGAACAGGAGCAGCAGAGTCCATTTCCAAAGACAAATCCATTCGCCGCCAATCATTATGCAGCGTGAAAAAATTAGTCTGCATACAGCTTCTTACGAGATTATTTAAGCAGTCCATCGCATCATTACCGCGATTAAATCTTGCATATATTGACGCCATATGCGCCTGCGACCAACCTGTTTGTGCGCTAATATCTCTCAAATCAACCGCCTTTTCAAATGCTGATACCATATCGTCGTTTGTTGTTATTTCATCACCCGGAAAAACAGGATATATATGCGACAAATGCCTGTGATAATACCTGTCCTCAAAATCATCGTCCTGCCATTCCTTAACGGCTCCGTCTTTATTTACGCTATATTCGGGAATGGAATTTACGATATTTTTCCCCATATTTTAATTTTGTTGCCGTATATATTATGCTCGACGCATAACTCGATTAAATTTGTAAACAATTCCTTGATTATCGCCAAATCCATAGTGGAATTAACCGTGCTTGTCATAGGGTGCGCCATATCAACATTGTCTTTTGGAATAAAATTTAAAGGAGAATTTTCGGGCGAAACACTCGGATATATTTTTATATGTCCGTTTTTATCAAACACAATAAAATCCTCGTAAAAATCCGCCGCCGCTTTCATAAACGGTAAAAAACAACACTATGCAGATATTCGGTATCTCCCCTATAGGAATAATATTTATAATAATACTGCGCCAGCCAACCCGCTGCGCCCGTCCAATTTATAATTACAGGAACAAGCTGACAAGGCAGCGGCATATTCGGTGTTGTTCCTGCCGGAATAAATATACCATTGCAGCCGTAAAGTTTTTTGGCGCACTCCTTAAAGCTGTCAAGTCTGCTTATATAATAGTCTAATAATGCCTTGTTAAGCTCCTCCAGATTGCCGATATTGGTATGCCAATACATCATCTGTATATTTTCATTCGCCATATTATGGCTCCATACAGCCTTATAATCTCCGCACCATAAGCCGTACATAGAAAACGGAAATCCGTCCTTAGAACTTCCCGATATAAACAAATACCGCCCGTACCGCCATAGTTTTTTCGATAAGCTCATTCGGAGATTTGCCGCTATACGCTTTTAACATAAGTTCCTCATTCGATAAATCATTGTTCTCAAACAAGTTAAGCTCCGCACTATGATACAAGGCACTGTGAAGTGGAATATGACGGTTTAGATAATATTCATAGCTGTTATTCTCAAATTTCAACTTGTCTTTATCAGGACAGCCATTTACAAACACCTTTATTTTAATAAGAATATCAGACGCACAATTTACATTGATACGATTTTCAATGTTTTTAATATCACCGTCAGCACTTTCGATTTTTTACCGCCGCACCGTATGGTTTTTATTGGTATTAAGCGATTTATAAATGATAATATTACTGTCTATTTCAGTACGGCTATGTTCCTTTACATATTGATATGTTTTGTCGGAGCTGTCGGTAGCTGTTGGAACATCTAATGAAAATACAGCGTCCAAAAAAAAGGCTTATCTGCCTGTATTCTAAGAAGTATCATATCGTCTTTTCGTGATACGAATAAATCTTTTTACCCACACATCTTTTTTCACGAAATTGTGAGCTTACTTCGCCTGTTTCCATATTGACAGCGCGAAGATAATCAGAAAATCCTGTAAAGCCTGTAAAAGACATATTAAGTTCTGCAAGTGGCAGCGGATAACCGCGCTCATTGTTATATCCGCTTTCTGTAAGCGCATTTGTTAAAATCCAATTTGCCGTATTGAAATCTCTGTTATCCATTGCTTGACGTGTCTTTGTCAGACTTCCGCTTATATCAGGGAGAGGATTACATTCCGTACCCGTCCATAAAGCACTGTGATTTATAAGCACACTTTCGCGTTTTGTACCGCCGTACACATTTGCGCCTATTTTTCCGTTACCGCTCACCAAACCCTCGCGCCACAAGGCTTTATGCCACGACGAGGGATATTTCATTGTAATTACATTTATGTTTTTTTATTTATCAGTTTCATATTATCCTCCTTGAAGTCTTATACTATAAATGCCAATCCGAAATATTCCGAATTGGCATTTATAGAATATATATAGAGAGAGAATTAACATATATATAGAGAGAGAATTAACGCAAAATCTTTTGCTTCTGTAAGCGGCTTCATATTCTCTAAACTGTTCCATAAGAACGCTTTAATATCATCTCCGCTTTCAATCGCTGAATTTGAATATGTAATGCTATATTCGTTGGCACTATTAGCCGTTACTGTATGCTTTTCGGTTTTCAATTCCTTTAAAGTTCCGTTTTCATCATACAATGCAATCATCATATTTACGGGTATATCCGTTTCACCGTTATTTTTTATAGCAGAAGTTGCCGTAACTGTTTCTCCTGCGGTTAATTCTGTTTTGTCAAATTCTATTTCACCAACCGAGAACGGTTCTTCAAATTCTCCCTTTACAACTGTTATTCCTAACAGACCTGCTAAGACCTCGCTTGAAAGACATTCAAAGTCAACGCTTTCTATTTGATTAACCTTGCCAAAGTCAAGAGCGAGAATATTTGAATGTGCCTTGTCGCCAAGCATTTGCACATATCCCGTTTCCGCATACGGTTTTGATTGCTGATAATTGAGCCAATCGTCAATATTATCAGGGTTTGTAAGCGGAAGTATCTCCTTTGTTACGTCTTTCATATTGACTGTAATTCTCGCGTTTTCAATTCTGCTCTGCATATTGTTTGTAGATACGCTTAACATAAAGTAAATCTTTTGAACCGTCTGTATTAACGGGAATATTCATCTTGTCGGGGAACTGATTATACAGCGATACAAACGCCGCATTGTTTCCCTCTGATGATGAAATTTTAAACGGAACACCTATATTAGTTGTATATTCACCGCCGCTTGACGGTAAATTAAGACTGCTCGGAACACCGTTCGTGCCCCTGTTCGGCTCACCAAGCGCGTCCGTTCGGAAGAACTGTTGTTTTTCCGCGTCAGACGACCAATAAAATCTTTCAAGTCTGTAATGCTCGTTGCCCTCATAAGTGAGGTCATATGTATTTTGGTGAAGTGTTCTCAAATCCTGATTTACAACGCCGTCAAGCGATATTGTCTGATACTGCTCCGCAGTATTTGTTACGGTATCCTTTAAATCCCAAGCGGTAATTTCACCGTAAATTGTATTGTCTATATCTCCGCTTAAAACTGCTGTAACCTTATTATTGCCGGGTGTTAAATCGGTTTCATTTTCAATCGGTACAAGAATTTCATTGCTTGCGCCTTTTGCAGCTATTGTTATATTTTCTTCTGTAACTTTTTTCCGCTTACGGTTGACAATACAGCGTTTAATGTAAGCTGTTTTTCAGTGTTATTTGTGAGCTTTTACTTTTATTCCTGCATTTGCGCCTGTAACAATTTCCATATCGGTTAATTCAACTGCGTCCTTAATTTCAAGGTCAACAGGCAACACTGCGGTCATATCAAGTTTTTCTCTACTGTAACAAAGAATGTATGATGTCCTGACTTTTCGCCTAATTTTACTGTTATTGTATCTGTGCCGATACCGTCCGTATTTGTAATTAAGCTCTGCGGGTCTGAAATCGCTGTGATTTTACCGTTTGATTTAACAGTGTAATCGGAGTTTTTACCGCCAACAGCTTTCGTTTCTACTTTTTTGCGATTTCGTCATTTGCGTATGTTACCTCGACAACCGCGCTGTTGCCGACAGGAGTTTTTACATTCACAAAATTATCAACAGTGTAGTCTGTTACCTCCGTGCCGTTTACCTTAACGCTTGTAATTTTTTGAGCTTCTTGTCGGAACGTGCATTTCATAGCTTAAATTTGCTTTTGATGTTACGCTGAATTTATCTGTGTTATTTTCGTATTTATAGTCATAGCTTACAGCGTCCATTTTTATAGACGCATATTTCCAATCTGCGGGGAAGCCTGGCTTTATATCAGCTTTTGAGTCCGGAACATTTACTTTTATTCCGAATATACCCTCTGCTGCTGTTCTCGCATATTGGGATGTGCAGTCTGCAAAGTCAATATGACCATTATTTGATAAATCGGCTTTTTAAGATATGCTGAACAGTTCCCTGACCTGCCGAGCTTCCTTTCATAAGGGGAACAAGACAAGCTCTGAACTGTTTCATTCCCATTTCGCGCTGACCGTTTTCAAAATATGCAAGGGCATTATTCATAACCTCCTCAACATACAATCCGTCGCTCGAATAATATTCGGGCAGTCTGTTTGAAGAATACTTAAAATCTATATTGTCCCAAATTTTATCTAAGTTTGCAACACTCGGAACAGCGTAATCGGTAAATCTCATCATTTGATATACCTGCTCATCAGTCGCAATACCCATATCAACAGGAGTGTATATTGAAGATAAATCAGGCGCGGCGTTAAGTCTGCCGTAACCAAAGCGTTCCTTTACCTCGCCGAATACGCCTGTGTCAGCGTTCCAAAGCTGCTCGTTCATTTTTTTTGATTAAATCAGCCTTTGTCTGATATGCTGCCGCGTCGTCTGTCTTACCAAGCTTTTTGCGGCGATTTTTTGCCATTGTATTATATGCTCTCCAAGTATATGCTGTGGCTATTGAGCCTGTGCCGCCGTTATTCCATTTATTATCGGTATTCCAAGCATCAAGCCAATTTTCATATAAATTTGTTCCGGGAACCTGCATATAATCGTCCATAAATTTCAGGTGTCCGGCGATAAAGTCATATCCGCCCTCCTCTGAAAAAAAGAACGCGTCATCTCCCGTCCAATCCCAATACTGCATTATAATGTCTACCATTACAAGGCTCATATTATAACGTCCGTCGTGAGATGGATATGCCCATATTCTTCCTGTATCTTTCTCCTGTCTTGCAATATAATTTTGAATATTAGTTTTTATTCTGTCGCTCCAGCCTGCGTTTACAAAGCAATAGCCGCCGCGCCAGCCGCCTTGTCCGTTATGCCAGCCACGATTGCTCCGTGAGTTATAACAGGATTATCCCATATGTTATCCATTGCCATAACCTGAGCGCGCATAGCTGAATTGATGTACGGGTCGGGAGTATCAATTTTTATAGTTTCCGCAACTCCCTTAAAATAATTAACGCTGTCATTGAATATTTCTCTTGCGTTTGTCTGATATTCATTAAAATATTTGTTTTCTGACGGACTATCTGTTGTAATCATCATATATACTGTATTCTCGGTATTACCGTCAGTCGTACCTACTACCATTGGTTGATTTGCCGCTGTTGAGGTTAATAACGCGTCCACTCCTGAACTGTACATTGACGAGTCCTTTGCGGCATAATTCATTTTACATTTGATGTGCCGCTTATTGTAGCATATGAGCCTGTGATACTGAATGAATTATCAGTAAAGGTCGGAACAGTTGAATTTGTATCAGACGGACTAAATTCAAGTGCGCTTGAATTTCCACCCGTAGGCTGTTTACTGTCTATTCGGTTTCCGCCTGCCGCTGCAACTACCAGCTTATCCTTTACACTGTCGGGAAGCTCCGCTTTTACAAGCATAGCGTCGATTTTGTCCGAGCGTGTATATGTCAGCTTTATTTCACCCTCGAAGGAACTGTCTTTTATGACATATTCCTCGTGTCCGTTTACATATCTTGCAGTTATATTGCTCATTTCATCAAGCCATTTTTTCCGTCCTTTATTCCAAGAAACATATGAGCGAAACGGAAAAAAACTTGTGCCTGTACCCGCATTTGATAATACCAATTTCGGTCTGTCGCCGAGATAATAGATATATCTGAACGAGTGTTTCGCCATTATCGTTTGTATGCGCCGCATATATAGGACGCGTATAATTTTTGTTTCCGTTATCAATTTCAAAGCCGCCGTCAACAGGCTTGTATGTAAACGGATTTTTTTGTAACTACAACCTTTAAGTTACCGTTTATATCAGCAGTTGAAGCGGTAACAGTTATAGTCTGTTCTGTTGCTGTGCTGTCTGCTGTTACTGCCGCACTTGCGCTGTCAAAAAGTTATACCGTTATTGTCATATGCTTCCATACTCCAAGAAAAGTCAGTATCTTTAATTTCAACGCCCTTTTGGTCGTATGCCTTTGCAGTATATGTAAAGCTCTTATTTCCGCTTTTCGGTATTTCTATTGACATATCACCGTCTACGGCGATTTTTGATAATACAGGCTTATATACTCTTACTGTCTTGCTTTGCGGTTATATCGCCTGATGTTGCCTTAATTATAACGTCGCTGTCGCTGTTTGCAGCGGCTGTCAGCACTCCGTTTTCAAATGTGATACCGTCTGTCATATTTTCAGCGTTCCAGCCGCTTAATTCCTCTGATGGCATTTCCGCTCCGTATTGGTCGAATATTTTTTTATTGTATAGGTTTCACTTACCTGCGACGCGGTTTGTAACATATCCGCTCCGATTATATCTATTTTAGAAGCAGTCATTTTATATGTTTCTATTTCTTCTGAAATTCCGTAAACATTTGGATTATCTTTTAATGCAACCTTTACCTTAAAAGAGCTTTGCCGCTGCTGATGAAGTTGAAGAAATAACACCTGTGTTTTCGTCTATGCTTATTCCGCTATCGTTTAATTCTGTTTCGTCAGCATTTAAAAGCGACCATTTAAGCGGTATTCCATATGCTTCGCTGCCTGCCTTGTCATAGCATTGTGCAAAAAAATTCTGTACTGACAGTACCGTTATTTGGTATCGGAAGTTTTTCAGCTGGATTTATCAGACTTACAGAAGCCGCTGAGCCTGCCTGCGCTATGGTAATTTTTTGCTGTCATATACCGCGCCGTCATAGCTTAAAAGTCTTACGTTATATTCGCCCGCGTCTGCTTCGGAGCTTACAGTTAAAACGCCTGTCGCAGGATTTAATGTTATGCCTGTCGGTAAATTCTCCTGTAAACTTTCTGTATCATCTGAATTATAAAGCTCAAACTTTACTAATTCTTTTTTGACAGCGGTTCATAGCTTGATAAATCAATGCCGTTAAACAAAGCCGCTGCGACAAGATAGTTTACTGTTTTTGTTGTTCCCTCGGCAGGAATAGAAACCTTGCTTATATCGTCTGTTACTCCGATAGTAACCTCCGTCGGCGCAGGTTTATATACTTTCATATTTCTGGCGTCAACCGCGCCGGAGCGTATATCGCTTTCGCCGTTTACTTTGTTTGTAACATTAAATTTTGAAAATATTGTATTTTTTAAATTTCTGATTACTTTTTCTGACTTTGTCGCTTGTGCTTCCTCGTCTGTACCTGCCGCCTTAGTATAGCCGACCATACTTGTTGTTCCGTTTGCAAGAAATTTCACATTATACCATTTATTCGCTTCCGCACCCTGATACATAGTATCGTAGTTTGACGGATTACCATATTTGGTTTTTATTTTTCTCTCCGTCAAAAATGACAGTAGGGACCAAGCTTCGAGCCGCCGTATAATTCTACAACACCCGAATTTGCGTCTGAAAATCTTACATCAAATTCTGCGACATATACGCTGCCACCGGAAATTGTGTTGTCAACCTTTCGTGTAATCTTTTGTTCTGTGTCTGCTGCTGTATAGCGCATATACGGAATTTCCTCGTCGGTTAAGATTTCCATATTTTCTGTCTTGCCCGTCCATTTGTTATTTTCCGATGTAAAATCTTCATTGAGATACATCTGCAATTCTTCCGCGTTTGCATTTAAGACAATAGCCGGGTAAATGCGCATATCATCTGTATAGATAATATTGCGGACAAAAATACGTTTGAAAACTTTTTGATTTCATAGGTCTGCCTCCTTAAATTATTTCTTAATTTATTGTTAATTTTATTATACAACATCATCTTGATTTTGTATATGTCAAAATAATGCCTGTTTTATGATAAATTCACGCATTTTTATATTGCGTTGATTTCCACAATATGATATACTAAAAGCAGGGGGTGAACGTATGAATAAAACTATCCGATATTCTTCGTTTGAAAATAAATTTGAGGTGATATACAGGAATGAAATTCCTACAATTCAAATGCCACCACATACGCATAATGCGATTGAATTGTATATAACTTTGACACCACTATCAAATATACTGCTCGGTGAAAATGTAATGCCGCTCAAAAAGAAAATTCGCTGCTTATAATACCGTCATATTGTATTCATCAGTTTACACAACTTCCTGACTGTGAGTATAAGCGATATATTATAACTATCAGTACGGAATGGCTTGAAAATTTTATAGCGGGCAATAAAAGATACAGCTATTTTACTGATACAAAAAAAACCTATCGTTATTACTCTTGATGATAAACAAAAAGCATTATTGCTTAATCGTATGCAGGATTTTATCGCCTGTAAAAACAACGATACCTTTTCTGAAATATCAATATTTTTTGATATTCTGAAAATTATAGACGGATTGATTTATACTCACGCTGAAAATGACGAGGTGGAAAAGAGAGTTACAGGAACGCAGCAAACACGGTCAATCAGATTATCAAGTATATAAACGCGCACCTTGTTGAGAATATTCATCTTACGGATATTGCAGAAAAGTTTTATTTAACACCTAATCATATATCACGAATTTTCAAAAAGCATACGAATACGCAAATAAGCAATTATATTATTTTTACAGAGAATGACAAAGGCAAAACAACTTTTTCGTGAGGGATTTACAGTTGCGGAAGCGCAGATAGCAACAGGATATTCAAGCTATGAACATTTTTTCCGTACTTTCAAAAAGAATGTCGGTATGACACCAAAGGAATATATAAACGCTTATTATAATCACGAATCATAACCACCAGTAAACTGGTGGTTTGCACAGTCCCTGGAATGGACAATTACAGGCTTAACCCCTCTAAGGGGCATTGAAGCCTGACACCGCATTACTATCTCAGGCAGCCGCTCACGTGCGGCTGTCTTTTTGCCTACTTTCTCTCGCTACCCGTAAACGGGTCCATACACTCTTTCAGACTTTAATCTGGTCTGATGCATAATCTTCTTCAAGCTGATTTCGGATATAGTCTGCAATTACTTTTTTCCGTCCCACTGTATCAACATAATAATCTCTACACCAAAAATTCCTTGAACCATATTTATATTTTAAATTTGCATGCCTATCAAATATCATTAGTGAGCTTTTTTCCCTTGAGATATCCCATAAACTGTGCTACACTTATATACGGTGGAATACTCACGAGCATATGTATGTGGTCAGGACATGCTTCTGCTTCTATTACTTCTACTCCCTTTTGTTCACACAATTTTCGAGCATTTCCCCTATATCACGTTTTTAATTGACCATATATCTCTTTTCTCCTGTATTTTGGTGCAAACACTATATGGTATTGACATCTGTATTTTGAATGTGCTGTGCTTTTTATTATTTTTTAACATTGTTAAAAACCCTGGATTTTATGCGATTTGTGTACAGGTTCTGTAAGCGTAACCGTACCATACCGAGTGTTCTTACAGAACTTTAAAGTTTTTTGTATGTCACTCGGTTTTTTTATTGTTTTTTCAGTATGAAGATGCTCCGGTGGCAGGCAATCCAACTACTTTGTGAATTTATCACAAGCAAAAAACCGCTCGTCAATAAAGGCATTTCACCTCTATTTCGAGCGGTCTTTTTTCTCATTATTTATTAGAGAAATTTCAATATTTTATTTTAAGTTTTCAACCATACGCATAAATACCGAAGCAACCTGTGCTCTTGTCGTGTTTGCTTTCGGTGCAAAGCTACCGTCTGTATTACCTGTCATAACGGACTTTTCAGCCGCCCATATTACAGCATCCTTTGCATAATCCGAAATATTGTCGTTATCCGTATAAGATGTGTTGCTGCTTGTAGTTATGTCATATCCTTTAAACTCTGCATAGCGATAGATAATCGCCGCCATCTGTTCACGGGTAATTGGCTCGTTCGAGCAAAACACTCTTCAGAAATACCCGAAACAATACCGTTTTCATTCCGCCCAAGCAACTGCATTTTTCGTAATAGCTGCCGCTTTTCAACATCAGTAAAAGCACATTTTTCCGTCTGTGGCTCATTTTCCATACGATAGATAACCGTTACAAACATCGCTCTGGTAACTTTCGCTGTCAGGTGCAAATTCTGTGTTTGATATGCCCTTCATCAAGTCATTTTCATACGCATATTTCACCGAATCGTAAAAAACCAGTCATTTTCCTTAACATCGGTAAACGGATTTTTCCATTCACCGTTATCCTTTTCAGTCCATTTCGCATATAGCGTGAAGTTCTTTGTTACCTTTTCAGTAAAATCATATTTTGTTTTGAGTTCTTTATCGGTATACCATCCCTCAAAGTCAAATCCGTCTTTTATCGGTAATTCCGGCTCTTTTATAACACTGTTTTTTGTAACGGTTTTGCTTGCAATATCATTACCGCCGTTTGTTTCAAATGAAACGGTATAACGCACATTACCGCCTCCGTCTCCGCTACCGCCACTTGATTTCGTCCAGTTAGCGGTTATGGTTACGGCTTTACTCGGCATTGTAAATGTTGTTTCTGCCGACTTGCTGTCCGCAAACTGTACACCGTCGTCAGTCGTCCAACCGCTGAATTTATATCCGCTGCGTTCGCCGGCCTTAATCGTTACCGTTTCACCCTCCGAATACTCTCCGCTACCCGAATTTTCCGCATAGCTGTCATTTACCGTTACGGTGTTTGATATTTTCTTTATAACAAGTGCAGTCTGCGGTATTGATGTATTTTCGGCAAAATCCTGTGCACAAAAAGCATAATAACACTGCTTGTTTGACTTTCATAAAGTTTTTCCCGAAACAGCGAACTTACCGTCACTGCCTGCAACAACTTCTTCATTATCGCCGTATATAATTCTGCTACCAGCATCTGATATTCCTGTTATCGTATATTCGCCGCTTTCATTGTCTGCATAAAAATATATCAGATGAAAGCGTCAGAACAGGCGGTTCTTTATCCATATTAATAATAAGTAGAATACACTTTGTTACATCCTTGCCGGAAATACCGTCAATCTTAAACATCAAACTTCCCTCAAATTTCGAATTGCAAAGGTGTTTTCACCGTTTTCGTTTGGTATTTGGTCATTTGTATCCATTCTTGTCAGCTTAAATGTCGCATCAGCGTCCGATCCGCTTACAGACAAAGTATTGTCACCGCCGCCGATATATGCGTGATAAACGCCGTTTTTCATCGGCAGTGCATTCGTTACCGTTCATCGAAAGTGCTATATCCATAGGCGTATATTTAGGGAAGAAATTTTTGCCTGTGGATTCGGTTTTTACTGTAATACTTTCCGTTTTCCGATTCTTTGTATGCACGAACACCGACTTTATATGTCTTATCAGGCAACAAATTCTCGGCAGGAACAGACTCCGCAGTATCTCCGTTTTCGTTTACACTAACGCCGTTTCCTCCGACAGTTAGTGCCATATCAACTGCTGTCGTGTCTTTATCCAAATCATATCCAAATCCTGTGTCTGTCCATTCGCCGTCTTTTTCCTCATAAATTCTCACACTATAACCGTCAACATTGTCTGACGCATTCCACTCCGCACGCATTACCTCATTTCCTGACGTTTGCAGAGTAACATCTGTCGGTGCGGACGGTTCGTTTACATTGGTATATGCAACTTTTGTATTAAACGCTTGATTATCAATAGCAATAAGCGCGTCTTCTTCCTTACCGTCACCGTTAAGATCTGCTTGCTTTTTCGTCATAAGAAAGGCTGTTACATAATATTCACCTGTCGGTGCTATCGCACCCGATGTAGGAACGGAAAGTTCAATATTTGAGGTATCACTGATTTCCTGTTCTGAAATCATATAGTCCGCTCCGCCTTCTTCGTTTGAAAAATAAGTGCGGATAACGTAAGGCGTGTTATCCACGGCATACTTCACCTTACCGGAAATTTGATTGTCATTCAGTGTCAGTGCCAACTTCTCAAACGGCTCAACAGAAAATGTCTTTTCATCGGTAAAGTCAACCCGCCTGCATCAACGATATACTTTCCGTCTTCTTTTAAGCCGCAGAAGGGCCAGACGATATTTTTTGCCGTCAGCGATTGTTTTTCCATATCCCCGACAGTTGTCGCGCTGACATCTTCGTCAGGATTAAACTGACTGTCATCAGTCATCCAGTCGATATTAAGCTCAGCGTTGCTGTCATTGAAAATCTTTAGGTTGTCTTTGATCTGCTCCTCGGTTAGATTTCCGTCAAAGGCAAAGTACAATATACGGTGCTTCGTCTGTACCGGCACTTGCTGAGATTTCCGTCCGACTCACGCCGGTGTTTGCAAGCACAAAGTTCTCATCACGCACCGCCGCAAAATTCGCATCGCTGTCTTCCGCAAGCATACTTACAACCGGTGACACACCTTTATCTGCCCAGTTCCATTCAGGCATATAGCCTAAAAAATCTTAAATTCAATATCCCAGCCGCCGCCTTTGCGGAAGTTGGTCTCTTCTACGATTTTCGGCACAAGTACCCATGCACGAGCGCTGGCTAACCAACCTCCTACCTCAGCCACCACGCCGAGGTACACATCGACATTTTGAAGGCTTGCTTCATCCCTCCTCAACTGTGACGTTTCTGATTGGAAATGCCGTCTGACCGCCTACGATGAGATTGATATTTCCGACGTTAAACCCTTTGCCGGCAAGGACGGGACTACTTTTTGGAATCTGCACTCTGCCTGCAACCGTGCCGTTTGCACCGATTGCAAGATATACATTATCCCTGCTGTCATTCACACCGCCGAAAGCGCCCAATTCAATAGAAGAGTCAAACGTTATAACGTCTATCTGTTTACTCGGCAGATTTAATGCAAGCTCCTTTGAGCCTCCGAAATAAATACCTTCATATGTATTACCTTTATAACTGCGTTCCTGTCCGTTTAATTTTAAGGAATAGCCGAAGCTGTCGACAATCTGCGTTGCCGTGCCTGCACCTACAATATTAACATCAAGTTGCTTTTAGTGAAATCTCACTCGGTCCTATAATAACGTTACCTGTTCCTTCAATAAGATGCAGATATGTTCACGTCAATGCACCGCGTAATTTAATAGGAGGAATGGCAAAATAATTGCCGTTTATCGTTGCGGCAAGATCTTTAAAAATCCTGCGCCGCCGCCGTTAAGCTGTCCTACCGGAACAGGCGGAACAAGTACAATTCCCGGTGATGATTTCACATAAAACCATAACTCGTCAGGGATAAGAGTGCCGTTATTGCTGCGTTCAAGAGCAAGTGCCGCCTCGGTTTCAAAAGGTCAAAGGCATTCAGTTCAAGACTGAACGCATATCGCTCCTCGCCCTTAAATGTGTTTACTTCCCCCTCAACCTTTGCAAGTTCCAACGCCATTAAATCGGCGGTATCAAAGCTGCCTTTCGCTTTTACGCCGTTTACCTTAAATTCATATTTCTTTTTTGCCGTTTACTGTCTTTTCTCCTAAACCGTAACCCAACTTTTTCAAGCGAAAATTCAGCACCGTCAAATACTGTTTTGAATCCGATTTCACCGTTAAAAAACAAGGTTGCCGTCCGCATCTGCGGTTGCTTTTTTCCAACTTTGTCGTTGCATACGGAATATCGACAAAAATCACTGCGTCGTTTTTTGTCGGGTTCAATATCAAATGAAAGACCTTCTTTTGACATTGTAATTTTCAAAGAGTCTTCCGCACCGTTTCGCAGCTGATAGAATTTGAATGACGGAGCGTTCAAATTAACGCCGTGCTGTTCGATTCGTCCGTCTTTGTAAACAATCAACTTTCCGCCATTATTTTTCGTTCCACGTTGCCGTCACAGACGGAGAAAGCGTTGCCGCTCCGCCGGTAAATTCAAAAAAGAAGAACCGTTCGTGCTTTTTTATACTCGCCGGCTATTTGTGCAACAGGAGACGCATTATATTTCTTTTTCAAACTTTCAAGTGCAGCGTCATCCGAGACATATTCAACGGTAATTGCAATCCGTTCGACTCAAATACCGCAAGACGCTTTGCGGAAAAAACTTGACGATATTTCGTCAGGCTTTGTCGGAAGCTCCTCGCTCAGCGTTTTCAGATTGCGATAACCCCATAGATACTGCGCACCGACCGACATTTCCGTATTTACGTCAATGTCAAAGCCACAGTAGCTTTTGCTTTCCACCCATGTAAGAACAGGAAAATCGTTCGGCTTCACTGTAACTGTCTGTGGCAAAGCTTACACGCAGCGGAGTATCTCCGCAGTATACAATATCGAACTTATCGTAGTAATCGGACAGACCGACGACAAACGGATTTGCCCACGGATAGGCGTCTGTATAAAGCTCATTAACATAAACGCCGTCTATATCTCCCCCACGAGGTATACCCTTTTGGAACGTGCTTCGTTGACATATCATCGATTTTGCCTGTTACAACCGAACTTTTCGTTGTTTTTTCGCCGCTTTCGGTTACTGTTGTGCGATCCATCTTAATCGCCGGACCTTCCGGGGGGCTGTTTGCGGTTTCACCGTGACCCATTCCGGTGAAACTGTTTATCACATACCACCACTCAAAGTAAAAATCATGTCCGAATAAAGCATCGCTGTTCATTTGTATATTCCCCAACGGTTGTCAAAACGCCCCAAGCTGTTTTATCCTTTTTGTCAAGACATACAAGCTCGTGATAAACCGTTACTTTTGCCGGTATTATTGTGCCGTACGGAGTTCCGGGAATATCGTACAGACCTATGTCCATGTTGTAGTCTGCCTTAATTGCGGTATTTTTTCCCGTTCGGCGTTTCAGACACAAACTCCGCCTTTTGCAGTGTGACAGACGGATAGGTTGTCTTCTTATTTCCTCCGCCGGTATAAACATTAAATTCGCAGCCGGGGGCTTGAAGATCCTGTAAAAAACCTCGCCTGTTTCCTTTGCGATTGCCCTCGGAACCGTTGCCGTACAGGTTTGATACTGCAAATCGTAGAAATAAAAGCTTATGTAATCGTTTTGCAGAAGAAGCGTTTTACCGCCGTTAAAGGTAAGTGTTTCGTTTTGCTCGGCGCCGCAAGAATATTCATCGGCAGCGCGCAAACTATGATGCAAAGTGATAATATCACCGACACTATTTTTTTGCTCATTTTCTGTCCCTCCTGTTTTTTATTTTGATACACATTACGGTAATCACCGTTGCGATTATGAAAGTCACAACTGCTGTCAGCACATATCCGCACATTCCGTCAATCAGCAGAATTGCACCGCAATAACCGGCAACCGCCGCACTTTTTGTACGATGTCGGAAATAACGCGGTGCAGCACAGCAAAAGAACGGAAAGCAGGGCGGTTGCCGCTTTGCAGAAATTCAACTTTTTGTCTCCCTGCAATATTTTATCTTTTTCGCACGTGCGAAAACTAAATTCATTCTTTCCGCATTAGATTTCAATTCACACACCTCCTCAATCCACCCTTTTATTATATAGGTGCTTGAAAATATAAAATTTCCCCCCTAAAAAAACAAAAAAGACCGGATTTTTTTTCCGGTCTGAATAAAACAGAGTTATTTTTGAATCAGTTATTTTTCTGAAACGGTATTTCAGCAGAAACAGAATAAGGCAAGAAACAATCGGAACCGCATATCCAAATTGCTTTATTAAACCGTTGGTTTTCATAAGCATATTAAACATTGCGTGAAATGTAATCGCGATGCACAACAGTGCAAAAATGCCGGATGCCTTTAACGCAGCGGGTCGGCGGAATACTCTAAGTCCGTACCCGATTATAAAAGCACATGTAATGTGCATAGCTCCGGTCGAAAAAGCCGCGTACTAACAAATAAAGCAAATTACCTGTTCCGTGTTCCAAAAAGGTAACAGATATTTTCAAAGGTAGCAAATCCCACTGCAATATTAAAAATAATATTATCCCCCCTCCTGCGGTTGGAGTTCAAAAACAATCAAACCAAACAAAAGAGGAATGAGTTTTACCGTTTCCTCTATAACTGGTGATATTTCCAATACAGCAGATGTTTCCTGTGCACCGTAAAGTACCGAAAAAAATGTATTCAAATAGGCGGATATAATACAGCAGACAAATCCGAGAACTATAAAAATGTAATTTTTTCTGTTGCCGGTATTTGTACCGAGTGCGGCAAGCAAAAACGGAGCCGCAAGGCATATAAATATATTTTCTATATTGTACGGCATAGCTTTTTCCTCCCTGCTCTGTGCAACGGCTATCAGAATAAGAGCCGGATTCATTATAAATATGTCAACCAAATAATACGGATTTATAAAGGTGTTTTCCGCAATAAAATACGAAGAACCCCACAAAAGATATTCTGCCGCATAAAAAATCAAAGCCGCCGCAAAAATCCACAGCTTACCCGTCTGTTTTTTGAATTTTTTGCAAAATATATACCTTTTACCGCATAAAAGCCCAATATTCCCATTGCTGTGCCCATTAAGATGTTCTCAAAATAACTGCCCCGCAAACAAAAAGAGAAAATACCCATACCCAGAGAAAACAACGGTAAAATCCAAAATATCGCTTTTTTTTATGTTTTTCTTTCGGTACATCTGCATAAAGACGTAAAGTAAGAAAAATATACGATGCCGTCCAGCTCAGTTCCGAAACACAGAACACAAGCGGAGAAGTGCCTAACAATATAAGGTACAGTACCCAATATGCAAGCCCCATTCCGAAACTCAGGTAAAAAGCAATACCAAAAGGCGATTGTAACTTCTGTTTCGTATTGCCGAAATACAGGAGCAGCATCCGCAGATAAAAACGCAGAAAAGCTGTAAAAGATTATCTGTCAGTTCTGTCATTCCCCTCATTCCTCTCTTTATTTCTTTTATGAAGAATGTCACACATCAAAGTTACCGAAATGCCAAGTAAAAACGCCAAAATTCCTACAACAACATACCCCAAAAAGCCTTTGTTGGCAAAAATACTGGCTGTGTCATGCATCGGCGTCTGCTCAAATCCCGCAAAATTCAAAATTTACATACAAGTGCCGATATGACTACGATTAAAGCAATGCCAAACGAATAGCACGAGATGACCGCCAGTCTATGTCTTTTTTTCGTTACGCTGTTTTTTTTATTTCATCAGCCTGTTTTTTTCGCCAGTTTTATTCTTTCAGTCGTTGAAAGCACTTTTTATTCCCTCCGTTTCAAGTAAAGGTCTTAATTTTTTTTGCCGAGTTGCAACAGCTTATCAATCTGTTTTGCCGACTTTCTTAAAACAGCAGCGGCTTCTTTGTAACTCATTCCCTCAATGTATACAAGATAAAGAGCCTCTTTTTTGAGCGGACGGCAAATATTCCATACAGTCATAAATCCGCTTGTTTCGCTCCGCAATACACACTTCATCTTCAAATGTATTTTCTATGCAAAAATTCATTTCCTCCTCTGTAAGAATGATATGTCTTTTTTGCCTTCCTCAAAAACATCAGTGCATGATTTCGAGCCGCTTTATATATGTAGCTTTCAAAACTGCTTTTTAATATTCGGCCGTTTGCTGATCAGATATGCAAAAACTTCTATCAACAAGTCCTCCGAATCGTGAAGATTTTTTTATATATCCGTTTATATACAGCGTCAGCTTGTCACCGTAAATCTCCATAAGCCTTTCAAGAGTCCTTTGCATCGCCCGAAAGGTAATCGTTATAAATTATAGTTGTATCCATCATTAAACAAATCCCTTTCTCAGTTTTATTTGTCAGCTAGCTTTTCTGACAGAAGGTGACGTTATGCGATACAAGAAATCTATATTGAATTGTATCATACATTTCCCCTTCCGTCAATGAGCGACTGTTTAGTATTTCGAGTAACAAACTCCTCCAATTAAAGTTACAAAAAAAGCAAGCTACTGCTACAAACAATGCTTGCTTTTTCCGTTAGATAAAATCTTCAATTACATCTTGCAGATGACAGGGTGACAATTCGTATTTGTTCAGTCTGTCGATTAATTCTGTCACCTCTTTTTTGTTTGGTGACACGTGTCATTAACAGCTGTTTCCTCACATTTGATGCCGTATGTAGTCTTTTACCACTCCCTCAATATTCTTTTCTTCTTGCAAAATTGTATACATATTGTATATTAGTCCTTTCTCCCCTATGTTATATAATACAACATATACCACTAAATTACAATATTGTTTGATATTTTGTAAATAAATTGTAAATTGCCAAAAAAAAATAAAGGTGGTATTACACCACCCTTATTTTATGCACGAATTAAAAAGTCCGTTTATAAGATCATTCTTTGCCATTTCCTTAATTTTATAATGAAGTTTCTTACCTGTAACATTTGTCGGTATAGTCGCTGTAAATCTATAATATCTCGGACGTTTATAGTTTGAAATCATAGGACTGTTTTTACAAAATTCTTCAAGTTCGTCAACAGTAAGCGATTCATCTGCTTTTACGATATAAGCCGTAACAATTTCGCCGTGTGCTTTATCCGGAACGGCGGTAACGATACTGTCCGCAACTTTCGGATGTGAATTAAGCACTTCTTCAATCTGCGTAGGATAAATATTTTCACCTTGTGAAATAATCATATCGTCTTTTTCTTCCGGCGATAGTAATAAAATGATTTTCGTCCCAAGTACCGAGGTCGTTTGTGTACAAATATCCGTTATGGAATTTACGCTCCGTTTCACCCTCATTATTATAGTAGAAATACGCTGATTTTGCGTGTGAGCGGATAATCACTTCACCCACTTCACAATTATCTTTAGCAACAATTTCGTGAGGTTCGGCACGTCTGTCCTCAAATACCTTTACTACTCGCACGTCATCATCAGTACAAGCTCTGCCCGCTGTACCCGCCATTTCAGGTAAATCATTCGGTCTAAGAAATGTATTCCAGAAAGTTTCGGTTGTTCCGTAGCCATTGAATATTCTCGGTGTAAGCACTCTCTGATAACGCATACAAGCCGCACGTTCAAGCGGCGAACCCATTGTAACGATACCGTGAAGTGTACTCAAATCTCTGCCGTTTCTCTCCTGAGCCTCCGTAAGACGTTCCAAAACAGCCGGTACACCGATTATGAACGAAAGCTTATAATCTTCCACATATTTAAGCGTCAAAGCCGCGTCAAATTTACGCATTATCGTAACACAGCCACCCGCATAAAATGTCGGTGTAATACCGCCCGAATGCAAACCGCCTCTGTGGAACCAAGGTGTTGTATTCATAGACTTATCCTCTGACGAGAACGGAAATGTATCATAACATCGTGCGCCGAAAGCACTTCGTTAATACTTGTTATGCAAACACCTTTTGGTCTGCCTGTTGTTCCCGATGTATAAAGTCTTGTCGTTTCATCATATATAGAAAGATTCCAATTCAAATTCGGATTTTCTGCCGATGCATTCTTCACAAAATCCGAATATTTTACCGTACCAGGTATAGGAGCCACTCCTTCTTCGTCCACCATAATTATCACTTTCGGTGTGAATTTTGAAAGTTTCAGTGCCTGTTCAACAGCATCTTTTGTTGATTGATTCATATATAAATACTGTCGGTCTGCTGTCCTCAATAGTTATTGCAATTTCACCGGCTGACAATCTGAAATTTATCGGACAACTTACTGTACCTGTTTTATGACAAGCGATATATGCAAACGCAAATTCCGGGCAATTCAAAAGTTGGAACATCACTACTCCGCCTTTTTATTATTCCTGCTTCCAAAATCGCATTTGAAAAACGGTTTGCTTCTGAATTAAGTTCAGAATATGTCCAAGCAGTCTTTGTTTCGGGAGAAATCATAGCCTCTTTATCTGCAAATCTGTAAACATTTCTCATAAATCCGTTAAGCCACGTATATTCTCTTTCAAACTCAGATTTAAACATATCTATACGTTGTTGCTTTGTATCTGCCGTAAATTTTGCTTTTGCCGAATGTAAGGCTTTTTCAATGTCTGCAAATATGTTTTCTATTTCATCATTTGTGTATTCGTAATTTGATTTGTTTGAGCAGTTTTCAAGCAGGCGAATTCCGTCAAGTATTTTAATTTTTCTTGCCTCTGAAATTCTGTCAAATCTTTTTCTTTCTTAGTTTCCTTTTGCATTATTTTCTTTCCTTTCATTATTTTTCTTATAAATGTTGTTGTCATTATATCACCCATTTTCTATTAAATCAAGTATTTTTGTAATTATTTTTTAAAAATATATCCGATTGTTTCATTTTCACAATATTTGATAAATAATGTGAAAATATTAACTGCATTTTAAATAATTAACGATATATTCTAAAAAATATACACTTTCATAAAAACTGTTGACAATTTAGAAATCATATGATATTATTTATGCAAACGATTGCACAGATACAAAATTTAATCTGTGCATTTTAAACACCTATTTACGCAAACGATTGCACAGGAGGTGAAATATTGCAAAAAGTAACAATAAAAAGATGTGGCGAAACTCGCAAAAGTATCGCCTTCAACCGTTTCACGCGTACTTTCAGGTAGTCCTTCAATTTCGGACGATATACTTGCAAACGCGTAAAAACGCCGTAAAAGAACTGCATTACACACCCAACACAACTGCAAGAAGTCTGCGTTGTGAAAAAAGCAAAAGTATAGGCGTTGTATTCCCCCGACATTTCAGGCGAATTTTACGCAACGTGTGCGTCAGCGATACTCAAATACGCTCGTATGTCTGACTATACCGTACTTTTTACCGAAAGCGGACACAATTTAAAAGCAGAGAAGGACAGTATAAAAGCACTTTTGGAGCGACGTATTGACGGTATTATTTTTATCGGTGACAATTCCGACATTCCGCTTATTCAAAGCATCGCCGCACAATCTATTCCTATAGTTACAGGCGACCGAAAAGTCGGCAATATTCCGTCTGTTACTTTCAACAACAGGGAAACCGTTCAAAAATGGTTGATTCACTTTATAAATCTGGTTGCAGAAAATTTATGTATGTCGGTGAAACTCCGACCGGTCAAAAGCAATCTTTTTGAACAGATACAACGGATATACCGATGCATTAAAAAAATACAGCGACACAACTTTCGGTGATATTTTTAGAAGAAAGCCTGCACGGTGACAAACTGAAAACCGCAAGAAGACTGTTCACAAAGAAAATTATAACCTCACTCCCCGATGTAATTATTACGTCCAACGATTTAATTGCACAGGGAATTATAAGTGCCGCACACGAAAACGGAATTAACATTCCAAACGATATGCAAATCACAGGTTTTGACGATTTGATTTCATCTGCGTACTTTATCCCATCGGTCACTACAGTAAGTCAAAACATCGACGAATTGGCAAAGCGTTGTTTTTCAATGCTTATGGATTTAATTAATAAAAAAGTGCTGTTTCTTCGATAATCGAACAAAACATTATTGCAAGAAACTCCGCAAAAAATCAACATATAAAATAAGAAAGGATTTTGAAAATGTATATTGCAAAACAAAGAAAGATATGAAACAATGAAATATAACCGTTGCGGAAAGAGCGGTCTGTTACTTCCTGCTTTTTTTCGCTTGGTTTGTGGCACAACTTCGGCAGTAACGACAGTTACGACAATATGGTTGATTTGCTTACAACAGCTTTCGACCTTGGCATTACTCACTTCGACCTTGCAAACAATTACGGTCCGTATCCGGGCAGTGCCGAAGAAAATTTCGGTAAGGTTTTGAAACACGAACTTTCGCCGTATCGTGATGAATTAATCATCTCAACCAAAGCAGGCTACGGTATGTGGGACGGACCTTACGGCGACCACGGTTCAAGAAAATACCTTATCGCAAGTCTTGACCAAAGTTTGAAACGTATGGGACTTGAATATGTCGATATTTTCTATCATCACCGTCCCGATCCTGACACTCCTATGGAAGAAACAGCGTCGGCACTTGACCATATCGTAAGAAGCGGTAAGGCGCTTTATGTAGGTATTTCAAACTACAACGCAGAACAGACAAAGCAAATGGCTGAAATTATGAAGTCACTTGGCACTCCGCTTGTTATTCATCAACCGCGTTACAATATGTTTGAACGCTGGATTGAAAACGGCTTGCAGGACGTTCTAAAAGACGAGGGTATAGGTTCAATCTCATTCTGTCCGCTTGCACAGGGACTTCTTACAAACAAATACATAAACGGTATTCCTGCCGACTCAAGAGCCGCAAAGAGTTCACCGTTCCTTACAAAAAGAGGGCATTACAGCCGATAAAATCGAAAAGATTGTCAAGCTGAATAAGATTGCCGAAAACAGAGGTCAGTCGCTTCCTCAAATGGCTTGCGCATGGAATTTGAGAGGCGGCAAACTTACAAGTGTTCTTCTTGGCGCGTCAAAAGCTTCTCAGATTATCGAGAATGTCAACTCACTAAATACTCTTGACTTCACGCAAGACGAACTTAACGCAATCGAAGACGCATTGAAATAATTTGCAATGAGCCTGTCGACAAAAAATGTCGACAGCTCCAAAAATCACATCTTACGATGTAATTTTTGAGTATTTTCAGAGAAAAAATCATAAAAAGTTCCTCCAAAGTCGAAACTTTAGATTTTAAACCATTTCTGCCGCACATGTCACCAGAAATGATTAATACTTGAGGTTACACCTCAAACTCCCCAAAACAAAGTAGACAAAACCATAGCGGTTTTGTCTACAGTATCCAACCCCATCTGTTTTATAGATGGGGTTTATTTTATCACCACAGGTCCATTACTAAAATTCTTAAATATGATATTATAAATTCAATACAAATGAAAGAAGGAATTTATAATGAGTCCACAAGATTTAAGCGAACTTCAATTCAATCGTTTCCAACCCGACTTAGCATTTCAAATAGGTGAAAAATGATATTATCAAGTTTGCAAAGACAATGAATCACCCTTATATATAATGATATTATTTCAAAATTCGCCAACATTCCGAATATAAAATTCGAATATCCAGATACTACCGAAAAACAACTTGAAATCAATGATTTAGCCGCCAAATTATTTATGGCAAACAAAAACAATATCTTTCAATCATAAATGACAGTGTTGTTTATTTTGTTATTGTAACAGGCAGTAACGGAAAGGCGAAAAACGGCATAATCGCTTGTTCAAAGGGAGTTTTTTATAAAAAGCTTGTCTTGGAATTTCTTCCTTCCTCAAACATAATAGGAATTGAGCAAGACGATAAAAATATAAAATTAATTTTTAAACAATGCTTCATATGCTTATCTTTCACCCGCACCGTCAAAGGACTTTGAGCCGTATATGTCCGAATTGTGCAATTTGTTTCAAACTTTGTACCTAAATAACAATAATAATTACGACAACACAGTTTACGAACAACCTCAAATGCAACCTCAACCGCAAGTACAACCGCAAGTACAACCTCAACCTCAAGTGCAACCTCAACCTCAAGTACAACCTCAAATGCAGCCTCAACAGTCATACGAACAACCACTCAACGCAAACACTTCTGAACGTGAAAAGGTTCGATGCACGCACTATCCACCACAAAAGGTATGCGTTTCGGTTTGTTTGCTACATACGTTTCGTATGATGTCTATTTAAAGAAAGACCGTGTTGAATTTATATCACGACCTAAAAATTCAGTCAAAATGCCACTTGTACAATACAGTGACATAGCCGCAATAAAAGTTAAAAAAGTATTTTTCTTGGTACCATACGTTTTTGGGCGGTTATATCTTGCTGGACTATAATTTTTCCGCTTCTGTTTTTGCACTTCGGCTCTAATTATAAATTGGAAATAACCTTAAAAATCGGGTGCAAAAGTATCAGTTTGCGGCTCAAACAAAAGATACAGTCAACAATCTTGCCAACGAACTTAATCAACGAATCACAAAAGAATGCGGTTATTCTGTTTTGGTTTAAAACAAAAGACGTATCTCATTTTATTGAGATACGTCTTTTTTCTCGTCATTCACAAATTCAATGTAAAATCGGGTGCGTTATACACGCTGTCGGGGTTATATTTCATAGTTACGTCCGCTTTAAATTCCGTATCGTTTTTACCCATAAGCTTATTACATCGCACCTTGTCACCCGCAAGCCATTTTTTGACCATTGTTTGAGTTATCGTTGTTTTCTTAAATAATCCCCTATCGGATTTCTTCCATATAATAAATCCGCAGTTATTATTGCACGAAAAGGCTTTCATACTTTCCACAACGTCACCGTTACACTTCGGACATTTTCCGAGCGGTTTCGGCGGTGCAAAAAACAAATTGTACGGGATATTGCGATTCTTTATCTACTTTCAATTCAACATCAGCGTCAAATGTCGTGCCGTCGTTCTTCAACAGTTTTTTCATTCTGACACTTTTACCCGCAAGCAATTTTTTAGCCATAGGCAAAGTTATTGTGACATTTGAGAACATACCTTTTGTTTGATTTTTTCCAAACAGTGAATTTACAGTTCATCGGCTCACGCCAATTACTGCACCCAAATCCCCTTGTTCCCTCTATAACGTTACCGCCGCAAAGCGGACAAGTTCCGATTACTTCGTGATATTTTTCCGTTACCGCCTTTGTCATAACGGCTTGATTTACCGCAGGATATGAATTGAAATTACCGTTTTTATCGTATCAAGCACATTGTCGGTAAGCGATTTATACGTCTTATCGCCGGAACGAATATCTTCTTGTATCGCCCACCATTTTGCCGTCATATCAGCTTTCTTGATTTCATCGGGCAATATGCGATACAGTTCACGTCCAAGCTCCGTTGAAATAAGCCGTTTTCCGTCTTCGGCAACATAGCCTTTTGTTATAAGGCTGTCGATAATCGTACTTCGCGTTGCGGAAGTTCCGATTGAGCCGTTTTCGCCTTTTTATCCTTATCCTTTTCCAAAAGCATTTTCTTGACCTCGGGATCAGTTACATACTTCGCAATCCTTGTCATATCTTCATTCAAGGTCGCCTTTGTGTATCGTGACGGCGGCTTTGTTTCTTTTTCCTCAAGCCGCGCGTCAATCGCAGTCCCTGAATACATACCGTCCGGCAATAGTGCTAAGTTCCGTAACTTCTTCGGCTTTTTATATCCTTGAATATCGCCGTATATCCTTTTTTTTTCAAAACGACTGTCGAATATGCCACCAACGTATATTCACAGTCAAGTTCAATCGTCATTTTTGTTTTTTCTTTAACAGCCTTAGGCAAAAAATTGTGCCATATAATATTTACACACCGCAAGATATACATTTTTCTCGTGTTCTGTAAGCTTGTTCAAATCAACCTTGTTATTTGTCGGAATAATCGCAAAATGTGCGGTGATATTTTTATCATTAAAACACTTTGAATGAATTGTCGGGTCAAGTTCACTCGGCTTGAATTTAATATTCTGCACAACTTGTGCCAACGTTTTAGACGCCTCTTTAAAATGTTCCTCCGACAGATACTGACAATCCGAACGGTTATACGTTATCGCCGTATGCGTTTCACGAAGTGACTGCGTAATATCCATAACATCTGCAGGGTTATACCCAAAGTGGCTGCTGCAATAACTTTGCAATTTTACAAGGTTAAACGGCAACGGCGGGTCTTCATTTACGACTTTCTTTTCGATTTTAATATTGTCAAACCGTTTGTTTATAAGGTCATTTTTTATCTTTTCCGACTCGTCAAGCTCAGTTATTTTGCTTATTTTCAGCACCCTTTTGTTTCTTCTTTTGTATATTTTGCGGTAACGGTTTTATTTCCGTCAGCCGTTTCAACATTTACATCGGCAAAAAAATATCATAATATACAGTCTTTATATGTCCCTCAATCTGCATATCACGTTTTACGACAAGTCCCAAAGTCGGTGTCTGAACACGACCGACCGCAAGCAAAAACACCCGAATTTGAGCATGTGAAAAAAGCGGCTCATATTGACGCCGATCATAAGGTCTGCGACACTTCTCGCATATGCCGACCACCCCTCATTCAAGCTGTCATCGTTATCCGTCATATGTGACAGTGCCTTTACAAGACCTCCGCGTGCCGTATCACCGGTATTAAGTCTTTTAACAGGCTTTTTATAATCAAACCACCTAAGAATTTCATCAATTAAAAGCTGTCCTTCTTCGTCGGGACCGCCTGCATGTATAACAGATTCCGATTCTTCGAGCAACTCGCCTATAAGTCCGACACGCTGTGCTTTGGTTTCGTAATTTCTGTTTGATTTACTGTCCTCACCCATTTTGAGTTCCCAACTGTCGAAATATATCGGTAAATCGTCAAGCGACCACTTTTTTATATTTCATATCATAGTCTTCCGGTTCTTTCAGACTCAGCATATGACCGAATACCCATGTGACCGCATAGTCGCCTTTTCGTATAAATCTGTTATTTCTCTCTGTAACCTGTCCCGGCAGTGCGTCCGCAATATCTCTGCCCAATGACGGTTTCTCGGCTATTACTAAAATCATATTCCCTCTCAGATAAAAAAGCCGTCCTAAGACGGCTTTTTGCTTGTGTTATTTATTATAGAAGATTCTTGCGAAGTTCTTCTCCGCTTAGCTTGCTAAGGTAAGCCGGTGCAACGTCAAATACAGTCTTACAACCGCTTTGTCCCTCTTTGCTCATACGATATGCGGCTCTTGCATATGCAATAAGCACTGATGAAGTAAATTCAGGGTTTGAATCAAGCTTTTAGGCTGTATTCAATAATGTGACTATTTTCACTGTTCCAACCTGTCTTACCACATCTGATAACAAATCCACCGTGAGGAATACCGCTGTGGTTAGCCTTTTAATTCTTCTTCTGAAATGAAGTTTACAGTTGTATCATAATCTGAGAAATAGTTAGGCATTGTCTTAATTTCATTTTTCTATACGAGCCTTATCTGCGCCTTCTTCCGCTACAACATAACATTCACGCGTATGCTTTTGACGAGTTGTAAGTTCAGGGTTTTCACCGTTTCTTACTGCCTTAAGTGCAGAGTCAACAGGAACTGTATATTGCTTTGCGTCCTTAACTCCGTCAATTCTTCTGATAGCGTCTGAGTGACCTTGGCTCACGCCTTTGCCCCAGAAAGTATAGTCCTTACCGTCTGAAAGTATAGCATTTGCATAAAGACGGTTAAGTGAGAACATTCCCGGATCCCAACCTACTGAAATTATACCAACGTTGCCGTTAGCCTTTGCAGCTGCGTCAACTGCCGCAAAATGTTCAGGAATTTTTGCGTGTGTATCAAAACTGTCTATAACATTGAAATACTTAACATATTCCGGTGTTTGTTTCGGAAGGTCTGTCGCACTTCCGCCGCAAAGAATCATAACATCGATTTCGTCCTTCATCTTAGGAGCGTCATCAACTGAATAAACCTTAACGCCCTCTGTCATAATCTTAACAGTTGACGGATCACGTCTTGTGAATACACCAGCAAGCTCAACATCATCGTTTTGCTTGATTGCACATTCAATACCGCGGCCAAGATTGCCGTATCCCAATATACCTATTTTAATTGCCATTTGTATCACTCCTTTGTTTTAAAAAATTAATTTCGCCTTAACATTTTATCAGATTTTATTTCAAAAAACAATATTTTTTATAATTTTTTAAAATTATTAACATCTTATTCTGACCTATGAATTTACAAACACAAAAAGAGAATGATATAATGTAATCGTTAAAAATAAAGTAGGAGAGAATTTACATAATGAAAAAAAGTAAAGCGTGGATATTATGGACATTATTTAAGTCTATGTTTGTTTTAAGCTCATGTACATTCGGCGGCGGATTTGTAATCGTTTCATTAATGAAGAAAAAAATTTGTTGAGGAGCTGCAATGGCTTGATGAGGACGAAATGCTTGACGTGACCGCAATAACTCAGTCCGCACCCGGTCCGCCGCCTGTCAACGCGTCTGTTATAATCGGTTACAGAATGGCAGGAATTTTAGGCTCGCTTTCCGCCGTTTTCGGCACAATATTGCCTCCCATGATTGTACTTTACATCATATCTCTGTTCTATAACCAATTCCGAACAAACAAATACATAGCCGTTGCACTTCAAGTTATGCGTGCAGGCGTTGCGGCAGTTATATTTGACGTTGTTATAAATCTTGCGAAAAAACGTATTCAAAACCCGCAGAATTTTTATATATCGCAATGATGATTATTGCGTTTGTATGTACTTATTTTTTAGGGGTAAGCGCTATGATAGTCATACTCGTATGTCTTGGAATAGGCCTACTCGATTTACTTGTGTCGGTTTTAAAAAAGAGAAACATAAAAAGGAGATCGGATAATGCTTTTACTGAAATTATTTTTTTCATTTATACAAGTCGGTCTGTTCAGTGTCGGTGGCGGTTATGCCGCAATTCCGCTTATTCAGGAACAAATAGTAAACATACACCACCTTATGACTATGGAGGAATTTTTTCCGACCTTATCACTGTTGCGGAAATGACCCCGGGTCCTATTTCCATAAATTCATCAACATTTGTCGGTATGCGTATCGCCGGTATAGGTGGTGTGTTGCTTTGTTCGCTCGGCTGTATCATTCCCGTCATTTGTCATATGCTTTATACTCGCGTATTTCTACTATAAATACCGCACTGTCGGCGGAGTTCAGACGGTTTTATCCGCCCTTCGTCCAGCTGTTGTCGCACTTATAACCTCCGCAGGCACATCTATACTAATGCTCGCACTTTTCCAAACCGATATTTTTTCTGCATCGTTAAAAGATATTCGTTTTGTCGAACTCGGTATATTCCTTTGTGGCGCTGTTTTTTACTCAGAAAATTTAAAATGAACGCAATTACAATTATTCTTGGCAGTGGTGTTGTCGGAACGTTGATTTATATGCTTTTGGGAATGGTATAATATTTCTTTAAGAATTTGTACTAAAATAGTGGACTTTTATTGATTTTTGTATTATAATAGTGATTGTCGAAAAAACATATTAAAACGGAGGATTATTATGATAAGACAAGTTATAAAAATAGATGAAGATAAATGTACAGGTTGCGGTATTTGTGCCGATGCCTGTCAAGAAGGTGCAATAGGGATTGTTGACGGCAAGGCAAAGCTTTTTGCGTGACGATTACTGCGACGGTTTAGGAAACTGCTTACCTACATGTCCGACTAATGCGATTTCTTTTTTGGAAACCCGTGAAGCCGCAGCATTTGATGAAGATGCGGTAAAGCAAAATATGCAGAAAGCAAAAAAGAACAAGAAAAGCCTGCGTTTGTCTGTCCGGGCAGTATGGCAAAGGCTATAAAAGCACAATACTGAAACAAGCACGCCTGTTTCAACGAGCCAACTTTTCACAATGGCCGGTACAAATCAAACTTGTACCTGTCAACGCACCGTATTTTGACAATGCCAATCTTCTTATTGCGGCAGATTGCAGTGCATACGCTTACGGCAATTTTCACAACAAGTTTATAAAAAACAGAATTACACTAATCGGTTGTCCGAAACTTGACGATATTGACTACACCGAAAAATTGCAAGCGATTATCGAAAGCAACAACATTAAGAGTGTTACGATAGTTCGTATGGAAAGTTCCATGTTGCGGCGGTATTGAGTATGCCGCAAAAACAGCGTTGCAAAACAGCGGTAAATTCATTCCGTGGCAAGTTTATACAATCGGTACAAACGGTGAAATTTTAGATTTATTAACATAAAAAGAGAATGCTGTCGCATTCTTCTTTTTTATGGTTTTACATCCAATCCTGTACTTTCAATTACAATAACCGATTTAATTTCTTTCCGTTTCCATAAACTGTTTTCGCCGTAACTTTACAACGCATATACATATCTTCTTTATACAAGAGGTCAAGCACGACACTAATCGGTTTATCACTTTTCTTTAAATGCTTGCATAATATTTTGTATTCGTCCATCGAATCGTGATGAACAATCTTATTGTCCAAAATATATTCAAGCGCATTTTGTATGTAAGTGCCAAACATATAAGAATGTCCTTCGGCAAGTTTTGTCTTTACATCAATGGTATTGTTTATAAAAATAATACTCAAGTGCAATGGCGTCAATAAGGTCAAGTGCCGTTTCAAAACTGCGTCTTAGCATACTGAGTTTACTCAAAACGCCCATTTGTTCACTGCTGTCCGAAACAGACGCATAATAAATTGAACAATCTTCACGGCTTGCAAGGTAGAAAAATTTTAATCGACAGCCATATAACATCTTCACCGAATACATTTCTGACCTGTACGGAAACACCTTTATTCCCCCGCCGTTTTCGATTCACGAAATGCCTTTATTGCCTTTTTCTCTGTCATCGGGATGAAGATTTTCCAATCCGTCATATCCGCCTGCAGTAACATTTTTCGGATAATTCTTAGTTATCGAATAATAAAATTCGTTTGCTTTTTAAAAACATTGAGTTTATTTCCGTCATTACTGAGCGAATACAGTGCAACGCCACCCAAAATATTGTTAAGCAACCCCTCAGTCATAAAATCGGAATGAAGCAATTCTTCAATTTCAATCGTATTGTCAAATACGTTGTCCAAATTTTCATTCGCAACATTATTTTTGGGTCACTGATTAATTTTCCGAAAGATTCTTCATCTATCGCTCTTGAAAAATAAAAATCCTTGTGCATAATTACAGCCTCTGTCAAGCAAGAAATTCTTCTGTTCGTCCGTTTCAACACCTTCGGCGATTATCGACAAACCAATCCACTTTGCCATTTTTATAACCGATTCAAGGATTTCTTTACCCTTTGTATTTCCGTCACGACCTGCCTCAAGGAATCTTGTATCTATTTTAAGTACATCAACGCTTATATCTTTCAACATATTAAGCGACGAATAACCACTGCCGAAATCGTCCATCAATACAATGAAACCCAATTCACGAAGTTCGTCAACAGCTTTCAAAAATTTGTTCTTCATCACTTGTAAACGCACTTTCGGTAATTTCTATCTCCAAATATCTTTCTCTCAATATTGTATTTCTCCGTAAGATTTACAAAAATCTTTGACAAATCAAGAGAATAAATATCCATTCTCGAAACATTCACCGATATAGGAACCGCAGTATATCCCTTTTATCAATATAATCACGTAAAATTCGGCAACTTTCTTCCCATATATATTCGTCAAGTTTTGTAATAAGCATATTCTGCTCAAACATCGGAATAAAATCTTTCGGAAAGATAAGACCTTTTTCGGGATGCTGCCATCTTACAAGGCTTTCCGCGCCCATTACCTTTGTTGTTCGTATATCGTATTTAGGCTGAAGATACACTTTAAATTCGTGATTTTCAAATGCCCTTTCACTTTCGTTTAAAAGTTCGTGTTGCGAGAAAACATAATTTTTCACACTGTCATTATATTCCGCAACATTAACAAGATAATTGTTTTTTTATCGACTCACACGCAAAACTTGCTCTGTCGCACATAAGCCTTACGGGGATATTTTTTTGTTTTAACGTGGTAAATTCCCACAGTCATTCTTATTTCAAAAATCAATCGGATAATACTTTACCCAACTTTGAATTTCCGCACCCAATGCGTCCGGCTGAATATTTTCTTCAAAGTCCATAAAAAAGAAAATACATCACCCGAAAGCCTTGCGGCTACAAGACCGTATTTTGCGGCTCTTTTTCTTGCAATTTCTTGCCTATATAGCTAAGAAGTCTGTCACCTTCGACAAAACCGAATCTGTCATTGACAAATTTGAATTTCTCGACATCAAAGCAAACAATAACATATTCTTTGTCCGGTTCATTTTCAAATCTGCACCTGACACGGTCATAATATGTATTCCTGTTGTAAAGTCCGGTAAGTTCATCAAGACTCTTTACTTTTCGTAAATTTTCTTCCAGTTGATGAACTCTTTCTTGAAGTTCTTCCACTGTCCCCTCTGACATCTTCTTCGCCTCCCCTGCTGTATAGCTTACGTTTATATTATATCACTTTTTATTGTTTTTGCAATACTTAATTACAGCATTTTAAATTTTTTTTGAATATTTTTCTGATTTTTAAAATTTCACTTGTTTTTTTATGCAATATGTATGATATAATAGGAATGTTAGGGGTGAATTTATGAAATATACACTATCAAAAAGGACTCACTAACAGTCCGGATGCAAGATTGATAAGGCAGTCCGTTTTCGTGGAAGAGCAGGGTTTTGAATACGAATTTGACGACATTGACGAAACCGCTTTGCACCTTGTTTTGTACGATGAAAAACGATAATCCTTGTGCAACGGGACGACTATTTTTCGACGATTGCATGAAAATCGGCCGTATCGCCGTTATGAAAGAATACAGAGGTCAGTCGCTCGGCAGTGAGGTTATCGTCATACTTGAAGAAAAAGCACTTGAATTTGGTGCGCATCATATCGAGCTTTCCGCTCAAATACAGGCAAAAGATTTTTTATAAAAAGCTCGGTTACACCGAAATCGGCGAAATATATAAAGAAGAATTTTGTCCGCATATAAAAATGTTTAAGGATTTAAAATAACTTAGATAAATCGGAATTTAGAGGGTAAGTGAAATGAAAATAATAGCTATCGGAGCTGTGTGACAGCAGGCGGAAAAACAACTTTAGTAAATGCAATAAAAGATAAACTAACAAGGACAGCATCGCTTCACTTTGATGACTACTCGTTTGACGGAGAAGTAAATGACTTTTATAAATGGGTATCAGACGGTGCGAATTATAATGTATGGGATTTATCTCCGTTAAAAGCAGATATTGAAAAAAATAATAAATAGCGACAGATACGATTATTTGCTGTTGGATTATCCGTTTGCATATCAGAATAAAATGATAAAAAAGATTATTTGGATTGTTGTATATTTATTGATACACCATTAGACATTGCACTGGCTCGAAAAAGTCCTAAGAGATATGAAAGAATCTTCTGCGGATGATATTCGTTATGAAATGGATGTATATCTGAAATATGCAAGGATAGCTTATGTACAAATGCTACAAGATATTTTACCGATATCTGATTATGTGATTGATGGTACAAAAGAACTTAAAATTATTATAAATGAAGCAGTGGAGATAATTTTAAAATGCTAAATTTCGGTTTATCGAATAATACACTTACTAAAAAAAAAGGAGCAGATTTAAAATCTGTTCCTCTTAATTTTACACGCGTTATCTTACCACAAGCGATTTTCTCACCGGAATTACCGCTCGCACGATTTCTTTTATACATATTCATATCTCCCCTATCGAGATATGAATTAAATTTCGATTTTATGACTTTTTACGGTCTTTTCCTTATACTGCCCCTCATATTTTTTTATACTTCCGCCAAGCGAAACCACATTTCCGAAACGATTTTTTCAAATTATCAACCGTTTTTTCAAATTGCTCGACTTTTTCGTATTTTCCGTATTGTCCTCAATCAAACTCATCTGTTCGTATACGTCATTCTCGCCGACAAGGTTTGTTCCCGTTACAGATATCATTCGTATCGGTAATTTTAAATTCCAAGATTTTTTTTTACAAGTTCCATCGCCGCATTGCGTATATCTCTTGAAAACATATGTAGGCTTTTCGAGTTTTTTCCTCTGACGGCTTATACTCTTAAATTGCGGATCTTTTATCAATATTTGCACTGTCGTGCATTTCATATTTTTCGGCGTAAACGTGCCGCAACACTGTCCGAAAGTGCATATATACCGCTCCGTACATCTTCTTCACCGACAAAGATCCTGTCTGAACCTCATACCGTTGCCGACCGATTTCACTTTCTCTTTTCGTATATTGATTTAACCGGCTCACTGTCAAGTCCGTTTGCGTATCTGTACAGCATATTCCCCCGCTTTACCGAAATGCCTGACAAGGATATGTTCGTCATATTTTGCAAGCTGACCGATAGTTTTAACGCCTAATCTTTCAAGTTCATCACCCGTCTTTTTTTCCGACAAAAAGCAAATCTCTTACCGACAGCGGATATATAAACTGTTTCCAATTTGATTTTGAAAACACAGTAGTCGCATCCGGTTTTTATAGTCACTGCCAAGCTTTGCGAACACCTTGCAAAATGACACTCCGACTGAAATTGTAAGCCCCTGTTTCCTCTCTTACAATTCTTCTAAAGCTCGTTCGCAATCTTCACACCGTCACCGAACAGTCTTTTACTTCCCGTAACATCAAGCCAAGCCTCGTCAGGTCCGAACGACTCGACATAATCGGTGTACCGTTTATAAATATCCATAACCTGCTTTGAATACTTGTAATACAAATCATGGTGCGGTCTGACTATGACTAAATCGGGACACTTTTTCTTTGCCTGCCAAATTGTTTCGGCAGTTTGTATGTTGTACTTTTTCGCAAGCTCATTCTTTGCCAAAATAATGCCGTGCCTGCTTTTCCTCGTCACCGCCGACCGCCATAGGCACTTTTTAAGTTCCGATTTAATACACATTCTACCGACGCATAAAATGCATTACAGTCGCAATGAAGTATTGTTCTGTCCATCAGTTTTGCTTCCTTACAATCGTATAGTCGTCGCCCATTCTGAAATAATGGCAGTTATCGTTATTGCCCATCGTAAATCTGTACATTTCGTCTCGTCCAAATTTATCGCACAGCAATAACATTCATATTCATCATCATAATAGTAATTCATACAAAATTCACAGTTGGTTTTCATTTTTTAACACCTCTGAATATGATTATATCATAACGGCCTGCACTTTACAACAAATTTGTCTATGTCAAAATAATAACAATTATTGACTAAATGCACTGTTGTATTGTATAATAAAATTATTCATTATGATGGAGGATTTTACTATGGAATTTAAAGAAAATACTGATTTTGACCTTATCGGTTTAGGCGAAGTTATGCTAAGACTTTCACCTCCAAACAAAGAAAAGATTTCTCAAAGCGAAACATTTGAAAAAAAATGCGGGCGGAAGTGAACTTAACGTTGTATCGGGTGCGGCAATGCTCGGTATTCGTTCGGCGATAGTTACAAAATTGCCCGAAAACAAGATGGGACATTTTATAAGAAATAAAATTCGTTACGGAAACGTGTCCGATGACTATATCATATACGACCACTCACCTCAAAAAAAGATTGGGCGTTTATTACTATGAAAGCGGTGCTTATCCGCGAAAATCATCGGTAATTTATGACAGAGCAAATTCAAGTTTTTGTTCACTTTCTCTTGACGAACTTCCGGAGGATATATACGCAAAAACTAAGATTTTTCACATTTCAAGCATTACGCTTGCACTTGACCCATCACTAAAGGAAACGGCTATTAAAATGATACATAAATTCCACGAGGCAGGTGCATATATTTCATTTGACGTAAACTACCGTGCAAGTTTGTGGTCTGAAGAAGAGGCTAAAAAGACTGTTGAGGCGATATTCCCATATGTAGATTTTCTTTTCGTTTCGGAAGAAACATCAAGAAGAATGTTGCAGAGAACAGGTACTTTTGGAAGAAATAATGAAAGGCTATGCCGACACTTACGGTTGCACACTTATTGCAACAACAAGACGTGAGGCTGTAAGCCCCTACGCACCATAATTTCAACTCAAAAAAATATATATGAACGGTAATTTCTATGAAGAAGAACCTTACAATAATATCGAAGTTATCGACCGCATAGGCTCGGGTGACGCATATCTTGCAGGTGTGCTTTACGGACTTATCAAGTACGGTACTCCTGAAAGAGCAATCGAAATCGGCAACGCACTTTCAGCTGTTAAAAACACTGTTGCAGGCGATATGTCAGCAAGCAGTATTGAAGAAATCGAAAGCGTTATTAAATCACACAAAGCAACAGGTCATCAAGATGAAATGGTAAGATAAAATAAAGGATAGCGACATATTGCCGCTATCCTTTTTGTGTTCCTATTTAATTTCAATTCTTATTTTAAATTCAAATTCACTTTCATCAAAGCGATATTCTTCTTGTGTAAGCGGTCCACAGCTGTTTTGACCTATACCGTTTTGCTTATAATCAATACACAAAAACAGTATCGTCGCATTTTTCAAGTTCAAAATTATGTTTCTTTTTCGGTCAATTCCTCTTGCGTGTAATGCAACGCACTGAATGAAAACGGAGTATCCGAGCTTACTCTGATATTTTCCGTTTCAACATATCTTGTACCGAAATGACTTCCGTTTTTCCTGTGGTTTTATATATGGTTCATACATATCCGAAACGGTTGTATTAAATTCATCAAGATATGTGCAAAGGTGCTTATCACTGTAACTTTCATACGGACCGTAGCCGTAATACTTGACATTCTCGCCTTTAGTGAAAAATCTCAAACCAAATCGCGGAATTACAGGCAGATTTTCGCCCACTTTAACGCTCGACTGCATATCAACAATACCGTTTGCATAAATCGTCCATACGGTTTCAATATCCATATGCTTGCGCTGCACAACGGGAATAAGCGCATTATGACACTTTATCGTAACTGTATCAGTCACATCATAAGTACAGTCGTAGACGTAGCTTTGTTCTCTATGATAATCGGCATTTATCCAATCACGCATAATATTTCTGTCGTTGTCAGTCGGTGCCTCTCCACATATTCCATTCAACAGGTCTTGTAACCGCATCGGAAAGTTTTTTGAAATTACCTGTTGATTTATCAAAGATATATTCAAAATTATTGCCTTTTATCGTAATGTTTCTGCCTTGCTCCGATACTTCAAAACTTCCGTCTGCATTGACAGGTTCAAGTTTCGGCACATTGTCATTTACAATAAGTTGTTCAAAGCCTACTTCATATCCTTTTTTTCGCCCAAAGCGTGTCGCTCTTTTGATATGCCTTAACCATTACGACATCACCATTCGGACGCGGAAAGCTCTTTTTTTTTTCCTCTCGGCGGAACATCAAATTCCATTCTTTCACCGTTGACTTCAAAATAAAGTTTATCGTCAAGCTCCGCAAAATCGTAACGATTTTCCACCACCATAATATTGCTGTATGATTTTATCGCAAACGGTTTAATAGCCTGCTTGTATTCCAAAAAGTCCTGTATGAGGTCGTCTGTCGGGATAAACAAGTCCGTCAACAGCAAGCAGAAATTACCGTCATTCGGATATTCGCCGAAATCACCGCCGTAAAAAAATATTTACTGTCCCCCATATCAATGGCATGGTCGCACCATTCCCAAGCGAATGCACCGAAAAATCCGTCATATCTGTATAGGCGGTCTATATATTCCTTTATACCGCCGGGGCCGTTACCCATTGCGTGTATAAATTCGCACTGCATATACGGTTTTACAACCGCCATTTGTTCCTTTTTCTTTCTTGCCGAGTTTACTCTCCGAAAGATTTATCCATTCGCCCGCGCCGCCGTATTCACTGCCTTTTCCAAGACTGACTCTGTGCCAAACCACTTCACCCGGATTTTCAAAATACTTGTCTATCCACTTATAATCCGCATACATGGTACTTTCAACATCAAGCATTGAGGTATCGTTTATATGTCCCTCCATCTGCCACATACTGCTTTCGTAATGCGTCAATCTTGTGGAGTCATATTCCTTAACCCATCTGCCAGCTTTCTCAAAAATTCACGCCGTAACCGCCCTCATTGCCGAGCGACCAAATGCACACGCTTGTTCTGTTTTTATCGCGTATAACATTTCTCTGAACTCTGTCCAAAATTGCATTTTCCCAATCGGAATTTTGCGCAAAGCAATCCGAATGTAACGGCTTGTGAACCGCCGAAAAATGATGCTGTTCCGTGAATTTCAATATCAGATTCCGCAATAACATAAAAGCCGTATTCGTCGCACAACTGCATAAGCCACGGAGCATTTGGATAGTGACTTGTGCGAAGTGCATTGATATTATGCTGTTTCATAAGCTTTTAAATCTTTTTTTTCGGCTTGCTCGCGGCTTATGGTATATCCTGTTACAGGGTCACTGTCATGACGGTTTACGCCTTTCATTTTTATCGGTTTATTATTAAGAAAAACAATTCCGTCATCAATTTTTATTTCTCTGAAACCGATTTTTTTCGCGTATAACCTCATCTTCCGTTACAAGATACAATGTATATAAATACGGAGATATTCCGCGTTCCAAAGTATCGGTTTTTCAACCGTTATAGTTTTACTGTCCCCGCTGTATATCTCGCCTTTTTCATTTTTCAAGAACAAAGCTCACATCAGTGTCCGAATCTATTTCAATATTAATTTTTTCCTTGAATATCTGTTTCGATTTTATAGTCGCGGATATGCTTCTGCGGACGATTTAAAATGTACACATCTCTGAAAATACCACTCATTCTGAACTTATCCTGATCCTCAAGATAACTTCCGTCACACCATTTAAAAACCAACACACAAAGTATATTATCGCCGTTTTTAACCTTATCTGTAATATCAAATTCAGATGTTGAATGTGATACTTGACTGTAACCGACAAATTCGCCGTTCACCCACACATAAAAACAAGAATCCACACCCTCAAAATTCAAATACTTCCTATAATCATTATCCGATTCAAAAATGAGTTACATACGCACCGCACGGATTGTCATACGGAACATACGGCGGATTATACGGAAATGACGGATATCTTGTATTTGTATATTGATGGCGGTCATAACCTTGAGTTTGCCAACATGATGGTACAGGAATTTTTATCAAAGCCGTCTGTATTTCCGTCCTTAAAATCTTCCGGAACATCATCAATGCAAGTGTAATACATAAAATTCCACTCACCGTTTAAATCCTGCTTTCTGTCATTCGTTTCCTTTCTTGCATTTTCTATATCCGAACACGGCATATAATACGCTCTGTTTTCTTCTGTATTAATATGCAATGTGTTTAAATCATTGTAGTATTTTTTTTCAATCTGCATACCTTGTCCTCCTATTCATATTTTAGTATATCCGAGCGGCTAATTTTTTGTCAATACGATTAGCAAATTTTTTATTTTATCTGCATATCGGCAGATGTCAATAAATTAGTTTGATTCTGCGAAAATGAACTTGGCGTACACAGGTACGTTAGAGTTTATTTTCGCTGAAAGTGCAAAGGCAAGCCGTATATTAAAGATAGGCTTGCCTTTTTTTTTTATTAAATTATAAGAATAATATTTTGCACGTTCCGGACAATTTATTGACAATCTGAGGGGACACTAATTTTTAGTGTCCCCTTTTTATATTTTCCTTCACCTACACGTATTCTCGTAAGTGCTCTTTTTAATTTTATTTCAGCGGCTCTTTCTTCGTAGTCGGAAGCTTCTTTAATTTTCTTTTCCGCCGCCTCTTTTTGCCCTCAACGCACGTTCAACGTCAATATCTTTCGGACCATTCAAACGTACTTGCAACAAGTCTGACTGTTCTTCTTTTTTCACATTCAAAGTGCTCCCGAACACGCCGCCGTTCTTACATCGCCGTTCGTTGTAACTTTTGCCACACCCGTATCGACAGGCGTTACATAATCGCAGTGACCGCTCATAATACCGACATCACCCTCAGTAGTACGAACAAGTAATTTTTCCGCATCACCGTCAAACATAAGTCCGTCGGGCGTTACTATCTGCAAATGAAATGTATTCATAATCATTCACCCATTTTCTTTGCTTTTTCACGAACTTCGTCAATACCGCCCGCGAAAAGGAAACACGATTCGGGAATATCATCACATTTACCCTCGATAATTTCCTTAAAGCCGCGAATTGTTTCTTTAATCGGAACGTATTTACCTTGCATACCTGCAAACTGTTCCGCAACAGAGAACGGCTGTGACAAAAATCTCTGAACCTTTCTCGCTCTGTTTACGGTATTCTTGTCCTCTTCCGAAAGTTCGTCCATACCCATAATCGCAATAATATCCTGCAATTCGGTATATCTTTGAATTATACGCTGTACCGCTCTTGCTGTTTCGTAATGTTCCTTACCCACAACTTCGGGTGTCAAAATTCTTGACGTTGATTCAAGCGGGTCAACCGCCGGATAAATACCCAACGAAGAAATCTGTCTTGACAAAACAGTTGTTGCGTCAAGGTGAGCAAATGTCGTTGCGGGAGCAGGGGTCTGTAAGGTCGTCCGCAGGCACATAGACAGCTTGTATCGAAGTTATAGAACCGTTCTTTGTAGATGTAATTCTCTCCTGCAAAGCACCCATTTCAGTAGAAAGTGTAGGCTGATAACCAACCGCCGACGGAATACGTCCGATAAGTGCCGAAACCTCCGAACCGGCTTGTGTAAATCTGAAAATATTATCAATAAATCAAAAGCACGTCCTGATGTTGCTTATCTCTGAAATATTCAGCCATGGTAAGTCCCGAAAGCGCAACTCTCATTCTCGCTCCCGGCGGCTCGTTCATCTGTCCGTAAACAAGCGCCGTCTTTGAAATAACGCCCGACTCTTTCATTTCGTTGTAAAGGTCGTTACCCCTCTCGTTCTCTCGCCGACACCGGCGAAAACACTGATACCGCCGTGTTCCTTAGCGATGTTGTTGATAAGCTCCATAATAAGTACGGTCTTGCCGACACCGGCACCGCCGAAAAAGACCTATTTTACCGCCTTTTTGCATACGGCGCAATAAGGTCGTACAACAACCTTTATACCCGTTTCAAGTATTTCCGTTGTCGGATTTTGTTCTTCGTATGTCGGCGGCTCACGATGTATACACCATTTTTCTTTCGTTTCGGGATTTGGCATATTATCAACCGCATCACCCAAAACGTTAAAAAAATTCTTCCGAGTGTTTCTTCACCGACAGGCACTTTAATTCCCTCACCTGTGTCAACGGCGTCCATACCTCTGACAAGTCCGTCCGTCGAGCCCATCGAAATACATCTGACAACATTGTCGCCTATATGCTGTGCAACTTCCGCAACAAGCCTTTGACCTTTATTGTCAATTTCAATGGCATTTAAAATATTAGGCAATTCACAGTCCTCAAACCTTATATCAAGGACAGGACCTATTATTTGAACTATTTTTCCAACGTTATTCATATTTTTCAAATCCTTTTTATATATTATTCGCACCTGATATTATCTCTGTAAGTTCCTGCGTGATTGACGCCTGTCTTGCTCTGTTATATTCAAGACTCAGATTTTCAATCATTTCCGATGCATTGTCCGTTGCGGATTCCATCGCATTTCTTCGTGCCGATAATTCCGACGCAACCGATTCCGACACAGCACCGTACACCATTCCGGAAATATAATAAAGGTATTATCTGTGCAAAAGTTTTCCTCTGCGTCAGGCTCATACACAATAAGGCTGTAATTCATATTACGCATACCATCTTTTGTATGCTCAACTCTTATCGGCAGAACATTTTTTCCGTCTTAGGCTCTTGCGTAAGCATATTGACAAAAGCTTGTATACGAAAGAATAAGGCGCGTAAATTCGCCCTTTTCATACGCCTTTGCCAATAAGCTTCCTATTGCGTGACAATCGGAGATTTTTTTATATCGCCTGCTTTGGCATATGTGTCGGTATACACATTATCTTCACCGAAATGCTCCACAACCTTTTTACCTATCGGAAAAATTATATCTCCGTCTTTTTATGTCAAGAGATTTAAACAAATTGTTGTTATATCCGCCTGCAAGACCTCTGTCACCGGCTATAACAATATGACACGTTTTTCCCCTCTCTCACGCGTAAATACAGAGCTGAAATCCTTATTATCCTTTGCAATATCTTCAAGCGTTTCGTGAAGTATATTAAAATACGGCTTTGAACGCTCAATACCCTCGGACGCTTTACGCATTTTTGACGCGGCAACAAGCTCCATGGCTTTTTGTTATCTGCATAGTCGAGCTTATACTCTTTATTCTGTTTTTTATTGTCTTCATTGATGAAGCAGACATCAGAGCATCCCCCTACTTTACAAAACGTTTCTTACAATCTTCAACAGATGAACGGATTTTTTCTTCACATTCTTTACTCATTTCACCTGTGTTTTTCAATCGTATCTATTATATCATGTGCATTATTTTCAATATACTCAAATAATGATGTTTCAAATTCCTGTATTCTTTCAACAGGTATATCTTCAAGCAAATCGTTTATAACCGCATAAATAATTACCACTTTGCAATGATACTCTTATCGGCGTGTTTCTTCCTTGCTTTTAGCACTTCAACTATTCTCTCACCCTTTGCAAGACGCATTTTTGTGTCTTTATCCAAGTCCGAGCCGAACTGTGCGAATGCTTGAAGTTCTCTGTACTGTGAATACGAAAGTTTCAGACTTCCGGCAACTTTTTTCATTGCCTTTATCTGTGCGTTACCGCCTACACGCGACACGCTTATACCGGGATTAACCGCCGGCATAATGCCCGAATGGAATAATTCCGTTTCAAGGAATATCTGTCCGTCCGTAATTGAAATTACGTTTGTCGGTATATATGCCGAAACGTCACCTGCCTGTGTTTCTATAATCGGCAATGCCGTAAGCGAACCGCCGCCCAAATCCTCCGACAATCTCGCCGCTCTTTCAAGCAATCTTGAATGTAAATAGAATACATCGCCCGGATACGCCTCACGTCCCGGTGAACGTCTTAAAAGCAGCGACAACGCTCTGTATGCTTACTGCGTGTTTTGACAAATCGTCATACACAATCAAAACGTCCTTGCCTTTATACATAAAATATTCGCCCATTGCACAACCTGCATACGGTGCAATATATTGAAGTGCCGGCATTTCAGACGCCGTTGCGGAAACGACAATCGTATAATCCATCGCACCGGCCTTTTCAAGCGTATCAACGATTGACGCAACCGTTGAACGCTTTTTGACCTATCGCAACGTAAATACAAAAGTACGTCCGTATCTTTTTTTGGTTTATAATGGTATCAACCGCAATTGCCGTTTTACCTGTTTGTCTGTCACCGATTATAAGTTCTCTCTGTCCTCTGCCAATAGGTATCATAGAGTCAATCGCCTTTATACCTGTCTGCAAAGGCACGCTTACAGACTTACGTTCGATAATTCCCGACGCCGGAGATTCGACAGGTCGTGTTTCGGTTGTGTTTATCGCACCCTTGCCGTCAATAGGGTTTCCGAGAGCGTCAACAACACGACCCAAAAGTGCATCACCAACTGGAACGTCTGCAACACGTCCGGTACGTTTCGCGATACTGCCCTCTTTTATTCCCGTATCAGCACCGAGAATAACAACGCTGACGTTATCTTCTTCAAGGTTCAGCGCCATAGACATAACTCCGCCGTCAAGTTCGATAAGCTCACCCGCCATACACGCGTCAAGTCCGTGTATACGTGCAATTCCGTCACCGACTTCTATAACATAACCCGTTTCTGTTTCGCGTATTATATTATCGTAATTTTTAATTCTGTCCTTTATAACTTTGCTTAAATCCTGCATCTTCTACTCCTATGCTATATCAAAGCTTTTTTAAATCTTCAAGTCCTGATTTTATACTTGAATCAATCCGTATACCATCTGTTTCGATTATAATTCCGCCTATACATTTTTTTATCAACGTGCATTTTCAAAACTACTTTTCCGCCTGTTTTCTTCTCAAGTTTCTGCAATAGTTTTTTCTTCCAAATGCTTGCCGATAGGCTTTGCTGTTGTAACATTAACAATTTTTATATTATTGTCCTCATTATACAGCTTTTCATATGTTTTAAAACATTCCCCCGATGTGATGTACACTATGCTTTTCCGAAAGTAACTTTAAGAAATTCAAAAAACATATCTGTTCACCTTGCCCAAGAAATCTTCGTTGAGTATCTCCATAAGGTCATCACGTTCGATTTGAGGTGCATCAAGTATTTTAACATATGCAGGGTGTTCGTTAAATAACGAAACAATCCCGCAAGATCAACCAAAATCTCTCTTGACATCCCCTCATCTTTTGCAAGGTCGTAAAAAGCGAGGCACCGTAAGTCTGTGGTGCAGACATATAAATCACCTACATTCTATCAATAATATCAGAAATTAGTTCTTCATCATCACTGTCAGTTAATTTTTTTGCCTATAATTTTTTCTGCCGCATCGACAGCCATAGACGCAATCTCTCTCTTTGCGTCAGTGACTGCGTTCTGCTTATCTTGTTCAATCTGCTTTTTGACTCTTTTCCATTATATACCGAACTTTTTCATTTGCCTCATTTACAATAGATTCAGAGCGTCTGTCCGCCGTTTCAACCGCCGATTTTATTATACCGTCAGCCTCATTTTTTGCAGACAAAAGTTTTTTTCTTCGTATTCACTTTTAAGGCTTATCGCCTTATCGTTGGTTTCCTCTGCCTGTTTATACGAATTTTCGATTTCTTCTGCGCGTTCATCAAGTACCTTCGTTACAGGTTTAAACAAAAACTTCTTTAAAAGCAGAAACAATATGAGCAGGTTTGCCCACGTAAAAAAATCATTGTCCATGTGTCTATGGATACAAAAAGGCAAATATTCATTCATTTGCTCTCATCCTTTTTCGCTGTTTGATTAAAGAAGTCCTATAAGCGGATTTGCAAACAATAAAAATCAATGCGACAACAAGACCGTAAATACCTGTTGATTCCGCAACCGCACAACCAAACAACATTGTTGAAGTAATTGCGCCCTTTGCCTCCAGGCTGTCTGCCGACTGCCTCTGCCGCCTTACCTGCCGCAAAACCTTGTCCTATACCCGGTCCGACACCTGCTATCATTGCAAGTCCCGCACCTATTGCCGACGCCGCTAATATAATTGCTCTTTCCATTTTTTAAATCTCCTTTGTTTTATATTTATTGTTGTTTTTTATTGTTGTTTTTTAGTCGCCTGCACCTTGAACAAACACCATCGTAAGCATACAGATTATATATGCCTGCAAAAAGCTTGTGAACAGGTCAAAGTAAACCGAAAGTATTGCCGGAATACCGACTTGTAAAATCGGTATTGTTGCAAAGAAATCATTTGGTATCCATGAAAGTATAACACTGCTAAGACTCGCCAAACCGCCGTATACAAGTGATGTTATAACAAGACCTGCGGCAATATTACCGAAATGACGGAACGTCATTGAAACAGGATTTGCGATTTCACTTATAAGGTTGAGCGGCGTTATAACCGGTACAGGTTCGGTAAACGACTTAAGCCAACCGAGAACACCGTGATTTTTTGATGTTCGTCACCTGTATCATAAGGAACGTCACTATCGACCACGAAAGTATAACGCTTAAATCAGCCGTTATCGGTCTTAAACCCGTAAGCGATGATAAACTTCCGACTATCGAAAATATAAAAAGCGTTCCTATATACGGTGCGAACGACATATATTTTTCACCCATTGTATCCTTTACAAGATTGTAAAAAGCATTGTAATGAGTTTTTTCTGCCACAAGTTGTTTTTTTGACGGATTTCTTACTCGCATACCGTGTGTCAGCCATACAGACACTATCACGAGTGCCGCCATTATAATCCACATATTGACTATACTTTCGGTTACTTTAATTCCACCGAAAAGCGGTATCTCAAATAAAACTTTAGGTCCGTTCATCTTCTGACACTTCCCTTTCCTTTTTTTCTCGTAAGATTTAGTATGAATATAGAAAATCTGCGGGAATATAAGCGGAATTATAACGCATACATAGTTTAGATAATCAACCTTTGTTGCCCAAATTACCGCAAAGTGCAATAAGTGCCAGCCTACCTATATAACCGACTCCCATAAGTCCGGACGCACCTTTTGCTTTGACACACATCTTTCAAGGATAATTCCCATAAGTGCAAAGTTTAAAATTGCCACCGCACATCCGAGAAGTGTTCCGAATATTGCAGATAAACCAAAAAACTTTGTCGGCAAAGTAACAAGCACTTGCACCGCTCCGAGTATGATTACACCTATTGCAATATTTCTTATTTCGACAAGTAAAGTCTTTGACACATATTTCCCCTCTTTTCTCTTTTTGATACTATATCTATTTTACCATAATACTTATTATTTTCAACCCTTAGTTTTCCGACAAACGTATATTTTTAAACAATTTTATCGTTATTTGTCGTTTATTCTTTTATTTTCTCACTTATACACAAATTTATCCTTTTCTTTGTTGCACTTTTGCACAAAGAACAATGAGTATATTTTCACTTTTTTGTTTAATTGTCTTAATTCCAAACCTTCCTATATATTATGTTATTTTTTATTCATTTATTCAAACATAACCTTCTCAAATCAAAAAGCGCAAATCTAAACAGATTCGCGCTTTTTTTTTAAAATCCCAACGGAATTTTGAACAGAATAAATGCCATTAACAGCAATGTCCACGATACCATAAATATAACCGAATACGGAATCATCATTGATATTAAGTTACCAGCCGTAAATTCCGGTTTATACTTTCGCATATACATAAGCACCACTCCCGCATACGTCATAAGCGGTGTTATGATATTCGTTGACGAATCGGCAATTCTGTATGCCGCCGCAACAACATCGGGCGTCATTGAGCTGTTTACATGGTATAGCATCGGCACAAAAAATCGGTCCGAGCAACATCCATTTTGAACTCAATCCGCCGACAAACAGATTAATAAATCCTGTTATCAATATAAAGCCGATTATAAGCAATATCGGCGAATTTGACGCACCGACCGTCTGCAAGCCCATTGCTCCGATATACGTTATATATGTTCCCAAGTTTGTATAAGTCAAAAGTGACAGGAAGTTATAGCTGAAGAACGTCAAAACAATCGCATATCCCATTGTACCGATTTGCTTGGACATAGCTCCGACCATATCGCTGAGTTTTCTGAACTTACCCACAGCATATCCGTAAAACATTCCCGGAACAAAGAATATAAATGTAATTATCAATATGATGTTATCAAGAAACGGTGTTACGGTTTTACCTGTTTCGTCAACGTATGACGAAAGCGGTCCGAATCCAAGCAATGCCGCTGCTGCAAGTGCTGTCAAAAAGTCCCGCACCCGACCACCAAAGTGCTCTTTTTTTTTCTTTATCCGAAACAACAAATTCACTTACATTTATATCTGACGGAATTATATATTTCTGTTTTTCAAATTTAGGTTTTACAAACTTTATTGTAACAAATCCGCCTATTATTACAAGCATTACCGTTGACGCAAGCATAAAAATAATAGTGCATTGTCATAGGATTTATCGCTTTCCCGAGATACGAAACGAACGGTATATTCTGACTGCTTGCAAAAGCCTCCGCATTTGTACCGATTATAACGTCAACAACCGTTGCCGGTATCAAATTCGCACTGAATCCTGCACTTTCGCCAGCAAACGCCGCCGCCATACCTATAAGCGGATTTTTTTTCCTATACCGACATATAAAAAGTCCGGCAAGCGGTATCAAAATCAAATATCCCGCATCTGTCGCAATATTACTCATTATTCCGAGAAATACAAGCACAAACGGCAGCAGCTTATCCGATATATTTGTACCCATACGTCTTATAAGTGCCGACAAAAAAGTCCCGATTCTTCCGCTATGCCTATACCAAACATTACTATTAATATAGTACCTACTATACCTCCGGCATATCGAGCCAATTATCAAGTATCGCATTTGAGAATATCCACCTTATATTTTCGGCAGTGAACATATTTTTAAATCTCATAACTCACGCTTGTACCGTCAGCTGAAGTCATAGAGAATGTATTTCCTCCGAATATCCCCGTTACAACAAGTACCAATATATAAAAAGCAATATAAAAATTATAACAGGGTCAGGTATTTTCTGTCCGAGTTTTTCAATTATTCCGATTTTATCTTTTTTACGCAAAACAAAAATCACTCCCTTCTGTATGATACTATACCATACGGGAGTGATTTAATTCAACGAACAATATATGCCAAAAAGCTATTTGATAACTATTGTCTTGATGATTTGATTTTGAACAGGTACATCGTCCATACCCATATCAGTTAGTGAATGAGTTTCTGTTTCCGCGATTTTATCCACATATTCCATACCCGATGTTACCTTACCGAATGACGCATACTGACCGTTAAGCGACGGACTGTCTTGGTGCATAATAAAGAACTGACTTGACGCACTGTCCATACTTATCGCCGTTCTTGCCATTGATATAACACCTCTTTCGTGAGGGGTATCAAATTAAAGTATCCGTTTTGGATAAATTCACCTGTTATTGTATCCGTTTCGTGCTGTGTCATATCGGTATCATAGCCGCCGCCCTGAATCATAAAGTCTTTTTATAACTCTGTGGAACACAAGCCCGTCATAAAAATTTTTCATTTGCAAAGTTTAACAAAAATTTGCAACCGTTTTTCGGTGCAATATCCGGATAAAGTTCAAGCTCAATATTACCGCCGTCCTCAAGTTGAATTTCAGCTCTTACGATATTTCCCGTATCATCCGCATAATTTTTTATATGCGTCATATTTTTTGATTTAAAACCTTTTCGTATGTTTCAAATTTCTTTGCAAGTCCTTCTTCTACATTTTTCTTCGTGTAGTCGATTGTAACGGTTGATGTACCGCCGTCCCAATTAACCGTTGCGCCGAACATTTCCGATATTGCTCTTAGCGGTACCATTGTATAATCGTTCATTATAGTCGGCGGCACATCCATTACAGTTGTCTGTATCTTCAAGCGCAGTTGCCGAGGTTTTAAATGCGTGGTCTTTGTCAATCCAAGTAAAATACAGATTACTTCCGTCACAAAAGTGTTATACCCTTTGTATCTGCGTCCCACGACACGTCACAGCCAAGTGCCTCCGAAACAGCTCTAAGAGGTACAAGTGTTCTTTCTTCAACAATTACAGGTGCCATTTCGGGATGAATTTCCTCACCGTTTACCTTTACCGTAATATCACTCGCCTGTACTGTCGGAACCAATGCCATTGTCACCGTCATTATTGACGCCAACATTAAGCTTAACTTTCTCATTCTTATTTCTCCTTTTCTTACTCTTAAATTCTTCAATCATTTTTTTGTGTTTCTTCAATTTCCTCTGTTGTTTTCATAAGCGGAATAAAACTTTTCGCAATCTTTCCTTTACCTCTGTGCTTTATGTAAAGTATTCCGATAATCGAAAATACAACCGCACCGATACAGTTTACCATAAGGTCTTTCATTGTATCGATTATTCCGACATCAAGATACCCTCCCTCTATAACGTACTGTCCTCCGTTATAGTTCACAATCGTACTTGTTATGCCGTTTAAGCTGACCGTGCCGTTAAGTCCGTTCGGATTAAGCGTTGCGGAATGTATTGCATTCACGATAAAATCTTTCTGCATATCCATTCCGAAAATTTGGTCCATACCAAACTCAAAGAACTCCCAAACAACTCCGACCGTCATAGAAAAACAAAATGCCACGAACGCTACAAAAAACGGTGACATATTAATATGAAATCTCGGGTCTTGATTTAAAATATCAATAAGTGCAAAGCCTATCGCCGCCATTATAAATCCGTTAATTGTATGGAGTATAGTGTCCCAATACGGAAAAAATCGTATAAAAAATTTTTGTATCTCACCGAGTATTTCCGCCGCGAATATGAATAATAAAATTACAACTTCAAGCATTGTCGGTAATTTTATGTTCAATTTAAGTCTACAAATCTCGGAATGTTAAATAAAACCAAAGTTAGCAGACACAGAAATACATTGTAGAAATTTCTGTTGAATATTTCCGCAACCATTGTTAAAACAACCAGAATTTGAAGAACAAAAGCAGTACAAACCTACCTTTTTTTTCCGATCCTCTTCATAATATATTCTCCTTTAACGATAGTGTAGATTATTATATCATAATCCGACATTTTTTCAATCAAAATGTTTACAGTATGTTCACTTTTTGTAGGGTAATATTTACTGTACAAAAAATTTGTTTTTTGTGATATAATAAGTAAATAGAATTGATTGAACGATTTTTAGGAGCGTGTTATTATGAAAAAGCGATCTTACAAAACTTATTGCAATCGGTGCGGCTGTAACAGCGGCTGCCGCCACTGCGATTGTTATTTCAAAGCACAAAAAACACAAAACAATGCCGCAGAACACACAAAAACTCTTACGAAAAAGCAGGCATATATCACAGGCGGAGGACTTTCTGCATTTGCGTCAGTACCATCTTGTGCGTGACTGCGGTTTCACTCGGAGAATATTCATATATTTCAAACGGTACTCGCGACTGCGGCAACAACGAAAGCAGGCTTTATCTGCCATCGCGGAAAAAAACTATAAGCATCAAAGACAGTATGAATTTTTTTTGACCTTATCAGCGATGTTGATTTCTTTGAATATTCCCGATTTGACGACTTGTAGCGTGATGAAATACTAATATTTATCGTGCAAATATTTATCCGCAGTGTGACTTTTGATTGATCAAAGACAAAAGAACGTTATAGACAGTTCAAAAATCAAGATTTCAAAATCACACAGAAACGCAATTTTGCACTTATGCAGTCAATGGTTCATAAATTCAGTCTGCGTCGATGATTTGACGTTATGGATTCTTTTTCACCGTTGGAAACTTGTTTTCCGCATTTCACGGTTTTACCGAAGAATCAAGTGCATATGAATTTGTAAACCGTGGCTGCAAATATGGATAATAAAAGCTTTCGGGTATGCCATTCCGAATGATTTTGACAATACGAAGAAATTAAGCCTCTAAGAATTTTGAAAGAAAATCGTGGTGTTGACGAAATAGTGGGTGGTTGTTACCGATATTGATTTTTGAAAACCCGACAATGCCGACTCAATTCACTTTACGGACGGTGCAACAAAGAAAGATTCTATCTTAATGACGAGCGATATTTGTGTATTATGCCTACCGATGAAATGACGGACTGCATCTTTCGGCAGTTTCAACAACGGGCTCTCGAAACTTTATTCAAAGCCGTTTGAACTTTGGGAAAAAGCTGAAAAAGCACCCGTCATTCAAAGTCACCTGACTTGTTCTTTGATGAATTTTTGAGGGGTAATATGTCTGAGGAATTTACAATTACTCTTTCAAACAAGCTTTGCCTGAGCTTATCGACAAAGTTACTTGCGGTGGTGCCTTGGGTCGCAACGGTATTATCGTTAACTTGACGATTCAAATTGAAAATGACAAAGTTGTGCGGTACCGTCAACTTATTTTTTAAAGACCAAAGCGAAGATATTACAGTTTGTGGGGCTGTGCTATGCGACCCACTGTGACGGTGACAGAAGCAGTGGCTAAAACTATGAATGCAGCGGTGCCGTGAAATTTTATATGAACTTGTTTCATGCTTCTTTAACCTGATGAAGTTTCTGGGATTTATTCGCGAAACAGTAAGTAAACGTAATTCCTTTGCCATGCCAGACGCCAAGGTACATCATATCTATCACCTGTCACTCCAAACTGAAATACTCCGACAGGTATAAAAGAATTTTGCGGTTTCCGGCGATTTGCCGAATCGGATAACGATAAGCGCATTTCAGCTGCTTCAACCGCACGCACCGCATCATATAAACCATGAAACAAACAGAAAAATGTTTGAAAGCAAAACCCAGAAATCATTCAGAGTAGTGCAAATCTTTAAAAAACTTGAAAACAATTTGTTTTTGCTGTTATTTTAGTTTCAATATTATAATACAGTTAAAGAATTGATAATTATTAAATCAATTACCATACTTTTTTTTCTTTCATTTTTTTCTTCATAAAAGCAGTTTCATTAAGGCCTCCTGCTTTTTGTGCTGTTATAAATTCCTCATATATGTTCTTTCGAACAGGTTCACCATCGGAAAGTCCGTTTTCATCATATTCAAACACTGGCTCTTGCGTGGCGGTTGTGCCAATATCGTGATCGCCTTTGATTCTTTTATAGTTTCGCTTTATATACAGGCCTTGTCGTTTGTTACGATTTTATATCAAGCAAATCATTGTTAATGCTCAAAGTATTCCCCATACAGTATCTCCAACCTGTATCGGACGCCGAATATAACGATAACTTGGCTGCCACCGCTGGCCCTTTCAAAGTTTACTTTAAATCCATATTCGGTGTTGTAAGAATCATCGGCTTTGTTGCAAGAGTCCAAGGATTTTCAACATGTAATATAAGCTAATGTCAGATACATCTGCAGGCTCTGTCTTTTTGCGCCCAAAGTACATATATTGTTCATCTCTTAAGCAAATGTGGTCATATCGCGAAAAACTTCTTCCACTCCCACATCAATTTCAAGCGTTCCCTTTTTTCAATTCCATTTTACCCGTCATAGGATTTCGTGTCCTCAATACAAGCAGACATGGTCTGATTTCATACGTTTTATGTTTATGGTGAAATAAATATACCATTACCACTGCTCCATATAACGAAGTTCAGCTTCAAATATGAGCCTTATTTTACCTGTCGGATGCTTTTTTCACACTACTTCCGAATCAAAGCGTTATCAAAAGTTCAGCAGAGTTTATAATGTTCTATCTCAATACAGTCATACTGTGGTATTGTACCTGTAGAAATAGTAATATCTGCCAGTATGCAGATACACAAACGGGATTCGTTTTGCCAGATACAAATTAAAGCGAATCGTTATATCTATATTTCTTTATCCATATATTATTTTCTGCTTCTGCTTTTGTATTTTCATGGGTTATCTTATTATAACAGATTGCCAAATCTGTTTTGCAAATAAATCATTTTTGAAATTGTCTTCGCCTGCATTGTTCACATAATGTCTTTAAACAAGTTCCATTTGTTACAACTATTTGCTACGTAACTGAAATCCAGCTAATACCTGA
>VOFK01003067.1_pt1 | contig 89991 bp, 87 predicted proteins | sample 5384121 | NCBI WGS metagenome assembly VOFK01 (sample SAMN12384730, study PRJNA508395) | human gut metagenome | isolation source: healthy gut J | host: Homo sapiens
TCAGTGGCTTCGTTCAGTTACATTGCTCTCGTTTATCATTTTTACAATTTATTTCTACAATAGCTTTAGCTTCCTCATGCTTATTTTGTAATTATTTACCACATACAATACACGAATATAAACGGGAACGAAATTTTCAGAAATTATATAATTTATCATTTAATCTAGTTATATAGTTGAAAATCTATTTTTTAAGTATTCTTATTCATATATTTTATTATGAAAATCATTCCACCTTCTACTGTCTCTCTCATACGAATATTTCAATACCTTCATTTAAGAACGCTGATGTTCATCAATATTATCTAAAGACCAACTGTTATATTTTGAATAAACATATAACATTTTCAGACTTTCAACAGTTCCATTTCCAGATGCATATCTCTGCATAATGGCATGTTTAACTTCAAAACACGAATTAGTCAATGTGCTGTTCTGGCCAGAAGATATCATGACCATATTGCCCAGACAATCTCGTTTCCAAGCAACTTCCGGCCGAGATTCATCGTCCCAGTAGAATCTGGTTTTGTCACCATACTCATCTTTAGGATGCTGTGGGGCAATGTGCTCAATGGAACGATTTCTTCTGAATACATATTTTTCAACGACATTGAGTAACTCATTTTTAAAGAACAACTCTCTTTGTTCCCATAAATAGTAATCTATTCTCCAAAACCAATATCTATCAATGGTTGTGTATATTAGGTTATTATCAACAATGCTTTGCTCAGGATGCCATTTATTATCTATTTCTTTAAGTTTGGCAAGATATTCTGTAGCGTCAATATCAAGACTATTCTTGGTTGAAACAAAACATTCCAAATAAATGAGCAATTTGGGCATCCACATATAATATGTCATGGCCGATGAAGCGGAATATAGCATAGCGAGATACATCCTCACCTTCATCTTCTCTTTGTCATCTCCTTTATATAATTTAAATGGGTAAGGCTCCTCATCTTCATCGTTCATTCTAATAATGAAATAATCTGTAATCAGGCGATACAATCCTAGTTTCCGCATAAAAGTTTCTGCATCAAGACCACGTTTGTCAAAGGCCCACTTGAAAGTATCACATAGTTTTCTCACATCAAAGAAATCTGTAACAAGCATACCTTCCACTGCCTTTCCATCCTTTTCATATTCAGAAATATTCATATTGAGGCATATATATAATACCTGCAAAAGAAATTCCGAAAATGTCAGGAGTGAATGTTCATCAGTACGTCGTTTTACTATCTTATATGGATTCTCAGTATTGATGGCTATGTCACCAATAGCTATAGAGATAGCTTCCAAGTCCTGATTGTCATCAGAATCCTCCTCCTCTTCAATATCAAATTTAGTTTGATATTTTTCAAATGCATTATCTATATTTCCGTTTTGAATTATCTCGATTATGGCATTCTTATAACGATTCCTCAAGTTGTCGAGCTGTTCATTGTTATGTTTTCTAAGAATCATCTTCTCCATTATGCTACAAGCATTCCAAAGATGAGTATATTTCTCCTTATCAGAATGCAAACGGCGGATAATATCGACTTTAAGTATTTCATAATTTTCTAGGGATTTACCAGATGTATTCATCCTTTCAAAATAAGTATTCAACTCCATAGGTGAATATTTCTCCGGAAGTTCAGAAAGAAAGAATGTAAGTTTTTCGAAAATATACTTCTCAAAATCTTTATCTGAATCATTCTGTAGTATTTTCTTCAGGTGCTTTGAAATATAATTCAACCCATTTTCCATTTTTTCATTTAAGAACGAACACTTTATTCCCTTGATTTTTGCTTCAAGATATTTTTTGTCTTCTTCTCGCGCTGTAAATTGTAGACGCAAGATATTATTAGGTTCTGTAGAGGCATATAGAAAATCATTCCACTTGAAATGGATCCCTAGAAGAATCATTGCGGTAAAGCGTTGCTGCCCATCGACAAGTTCTATACTGCTTTCAGTTCTTTTGACTGTAAGCATTCCAATGTAATATGCAGATTCTTTGTCTCTTTTGTACGAAGAATAAAGGTCATCAAGTAGCTGGATTATCTGATCCTCTCCCCACTCAAATAATCTCTGATATAAAGGAATACTGAAGAATAATCCTGAATCTACAATTTTTCTTGGAGTATAAGCTTGTTTTATTTTCGTCATTTGTTATGAAGTGTTTTAAATGAGTCAATAAGATAGTTTTTTTCGTTCTGTTCGTAAAGTGACATTTCTTTATTGAAATAATCAGCTCTTATTCCTTTCAGATTTTTATCAAAATATGGGAGACGTTTTATTATATCCCGTGCACTTGCAAGGAAGAATGTTGGTGATGTAGCCTGATTTATCATTACTATAATTTCCATCTCCCCTGCTTTGTCCATTATGGATTGCTTATTGGCTTTACTTTTCTCATATCTTAATTGAGATACAATCCTTGTTATACAAGTTAAAGCTTCAGATAGATATTGGTTCCCAAATTTCATATAATAGGCGAATAAAAATGCCGCTATGACATCCCCGTACCACCAATGAGTCCGTCGCTTTCCTTCCGATAACTTTTTATTGTCATCGTTACCGTTAATATTTATTTCAATTAATCCAGAACATGAAATGGTTTCCCAAAGTATATGGTATTGCCTTGTCTCAATAAAATGATTATAATGTTGAATGAATGCATTTACAAAAGCGAAGAAATGTGTTCCTCCCTGGATTGGGTCCATAAAATCGAATCTCTCGCCAAAAGGAGGAATTTCAGGTATAGTTGGAGCTGCTTCAAACTCATTCTTAACCCTATTGGGTTCTTTTATATACCAATATTGTTTTCTTGTCCACTTACGGAGGCAATATAAATATATGCCTAAGATAATTGATACGCTTCTATCTCCATTTTCCCGTTCACTTTTCACAAGAAGCTTATCCCACATCTTTGCCAAATGGCGCTGTTGAGCTTCATGGCTTTCAGGAATGAATCTGAGATGATGTGATTTTAACAACTCATAATCAGTCAAAGCCTTTCCTCTGGCGTTCTGTGTTGAAAAGAACGTATAAGCAAGTTCAAGTGAAGAATCATTAAGTACTAGTACGTCAAACGAAATTATATCAAGAATTTTTTTTGCTTCTTTACTACGTGCTTTAATGTTAGGATAATGCCTATCAAGGTACATTTCTATAATATGCCTGTTATATCCTACATATTTTTGCGCCTCAACAGAATCAAATCTTTCTTTCAATAACAGAATGTTATCAATACACATAGCACGTAAAATGAGCGCCAAAGTAACAGTTCTTTGCTGACCATCAATGATATCATAATCATCACCTTTCTTTTGAAGAATCAATGTTCCTAAATGATATTTATGATTTCTTGGAATAAAAATATCATCCAGCAGCTGTTCTACATTTTTTTGCGGCCAGCAATATATACGTTGATAATCCGGTATCTTTAATTTTAAGGAAAACACATCTTTTAATGACATCGTATGAAGGACAACTTTGCTTTCAGTTCCTTCTATGGTATTAATGTTGACAGAAGCACCATCTTCAATTTCATTAAAATCAATAAATAATACTGTACAACCATTCTTTTGAGTATCATGATTTCCATCATAATATGTGTTTAGGAAATCTTCAATCAATGGATCGATCTTACTAATAAATTTTGTAAGATAATCTGCTAATTCCAGAAGATCTCCAATCTTATATTTATAGCGTAATCGTCCTTGTTTCATTCCATACCAATTATGCCATAAATAATCACCCGATTCCGTATCGATGTTATCACGAAGATATTTGTATAACCTCTGATTAAATGGATTACCATAATATTCGTCCTCCAGATGCAACTCCAAGTAGCCATTAATATATTCATAATGTACTACTTTAAAGTTAATCAGGGGTGAGGCAGTAATCAATATATACCTATTCTGATGCCAAGCACTTTCACTTTCTTGACAATACACCTCTTTATCAGGCCATTTCTTATTTGCAAATTTTCTGACTGATTCTACTGTTTCTGGATAGATATACAACATTTCATTATCAATTCGTTTAATTTTTATTCCTTTTTGGATGCCTTTTTACGTTTCTTAAGATGCAAATCCTGTAAAGCCTTTCCCATTGCATCTTCTTTTGCAAGCAGAAGAATATCATCATCCAACTGAAGCGCATAAAGTACCCTGAGATAAATGCCTATTGCCACTGTCGGTGCACCTTTCTCGATACGTGAAACCGTAAGAGGTGAACAGGGGCACGTTCGGCAACCTGGGCAATACTGAGATTTCTGCGCAGTCTAGCCAGCCTGCTCACCTACTATCTGCATCTTCTGCTCCAATTTCCTTGGCAACTTGGTACCCATTGTACCTTTTGTCATAGCTCAATATATCATATAATATGCAAATATAAAGGTTTTACTTTATTTTATAATGTGTTACAGAAATCAATTTTCGAATTTACTCTTGCCGTAATCTGCTTGGTCACATCTTGGACGTTGAGATGTTAAACGCTATTATATTATTCATAGAGTTCATATTTCACCTACAACAAACAATATATTATTTCTAAAAAGATAGCGAAACTCATTATGATTGTACAACCTTTGCCCTGATATTTATACAAAGACGACACTGATCAGTAAAATACTACAATAAATGTATATACACTTTTTGTTGCAACAATTTTTATAGTTACATTTTATGTATTATATTTGTGTTGGAAATCAAAAATAGAGCGTTATGGAAACTCCATTTATATTTGGAAAGATTGCTACCGAGAAGAATTTTACCGACCGTGAGAAAGAAACAGCCGACTTGGTTCAGAACTTTATGTCGTTAATCAACACGATTATTATCTCTCCTCGTCGTTGGGGTAAGAGTTCGCTTGTAAACAAGGCCGCAAAGTTAGCGATGGCGCAGGACAGCAACCTCCGGATTTGCCATATCGACCTTTTCAATGTGCGTAGCGAGGAGCATTTCTATTCGCTGCTCGCCCAGAAGGTAATTGCCGCCACTTCCACAAAATGGGAGGAGGCAATCGAGAGTGCGAAAAGTTTCTTTTCGCATCTTGTTCCCAAGATTTCAATCGGTACGGACCCTACTAATGAGGTTTCAATCGACTTTGATTGGGAGGAGGTAAAGCGCAATCCTGATGAAGTTCTTGATCTTGCTGAAAAGATTGCCAGGAAGAAAGGGCTGAAAATCGTTATTTGCGTAGATGAGTTCCAAAATATCGCGGAATTTACCGACCCAGACTATTTCCAAAAAAAGTTACGTTCACATTGGCAGCTGCATCAGAGTGTAGCCTATTGTCTCTATGGCAGCAAGCGCCACATGATGATGGAAGTGTTTACCGACTCATCCAAACCATTCTACAAGTTCGGTAATCTGATGTTTCTCAATAAGATCGAGACTCCTTGCCTCGTGGAATTTTTCAAGAGTCGTTTCACTGATACCGGCAAGAACATCAGCGATGAAGCAAGCCATTTGATTGCAAAGCTTGTAGATAACCATCCATACTACGCACAGCAGCTAGCACAACTGTCATGGCTCAGGACAAAGGATGTATGTACCGTTGAGATCGTGCGTGAAGCACACACGGCATTGGTGGAGCAGTTAAGTCTGTTGTTTGTAACAATCACCGAGACACTGACCACACAGCAACTGAACTACCTCAAGGCTCTTATAGCTGGAGAAAAGGCCATCAGTTCGACCGAAGTAATGCATCGCTATCAAATTTCTTCAACGACCTCAATTTCCCGCTCAAAAGCTGCCCTCATCAAGAATGATATATTGGATAATAAGGCTGGTGAAATTTCGTTCCAAGATCCGATTTATGCCTATTGGCTGAAGGTAGAGTACTTCACAAAATAATAAGACTATGAATAAGTGTAACCGTACTTGGATTGCCTTCGCCAATAAGAAAAGATGTAGGCATGTTGATGCTATAAATACCTTAGGGTTTATTTCTTGGAGAATGGGGAGAGCACGTTTCGCCATAGGTGATATAGTATATCTGTTTATGTCCGATGAACGCTATGTTCGTTTCAAAATGATTGTAACAGTGGAGAACTGCAAACGTGAGGATAAAGAGTTTTGGATAGAAAAGGCTCCTGATGATAAAACTTACAAACTGGAATTGCTTGCAGAATCAAATCGTTCTCGATTGACAGAATCCGATTTATTGATACAAATGGCTATTCCGATAGAAACGAAAATTGTGCAATACAATTTTATATCAGTAACACATGACAATGTAAAATAAAAGGGGAATCCGCGCTAATAAAAAGGGATCTGCACGGAAGAGAACCCGACCGAAGCCGGCTCCCTACACTCCTACGCTTAATCCGTTACATCAAAGAAATAACTTAGCTCTTCATCTTTCAGATTCTCCATCGCATATTGGTCGGTCTATTCCCAAAGGGTATTGTAGAGTTCCGCGAACTCCGGTCTTTTTTCGTGGTATTGCCATATCTTATGGTTAAGCACCAATACCAGTTCGGTTAGAAATTCGTAATCTTCTTTTCCACTCTTTGAAAGCACGATTGAACGTGTCCTGAATAGCTGAAAGGCCAAATCGCTCTGCTATCGAAAAATCTTCCCAAAACGTTGTTTTTACTTCGTTACCGTTTTCTTTCATAAATTCTCTGAATGTCATAATGCTTGAATTTTAAGATTGTTTTTTTATTTTTCCCTCTTGTAGCATCTACTACTTTCGGGCTTGATTTAATTATGTCGTCTCAAAAGGTGTCATGGCTCCTTATGCAAGGTTTCACGGCTAAATACGACCTCTGTGAAGCAGAAGGTGGAGATTTGGCTGTGAACCCAAGGCTATGACCTTGCAGACAAGAGAGACATGACAAGCACCTTTGCGACACAATTCACATCAGGTAGCCCGAAAGGGATATGCGGAATAATGGAGGAAGTAAGAAAAAGGCTAAAACAGGGAAAGGTAAAACCGAGGATATGCCGCCAAAGCACATAGCCCAAACAACGACTGGTGAAAAGAGACAGAACTGAAAGGGCAAAGTAATGTCTCCTTTAACAATTTTGCTGGCCAAAAGAAAAATAGGTATGGCTTTGGAAGCTTATAAAAGCCGTTTAGTTTAGAACTTGAAGAGATATACAAAAAACAAACTAAACTTTATTATATTTGCAGTGTGCTTCGAATATCATCGTATGATGAGAACGGGATTGTTTTTCTTTCCGAGGGACAAAAAATTGGCCTAAAAAACATCAAGGGATAGACCTTATATTTGCTCTTTTTATCTTTTGGATAGCTAATTTTTGTCCCCAGTTTGTCCCCGAAGCATTTCATAAAAACATAATATATTAAATATCAATTTATTACAAGTCAAAAATGATACAAAACATTTTCTGCATCGGTAAGTAACCTATAATAAATTATCAATTAAAAAACAAGAATTCTCAACATTACGCACTGAATAACAAAATACCATTTCACACTTATAGAAAGAGCGAGGAATGGTATTTTAATCTATTGGCTCATTCTTTGATAATGCACCAAGTTTCTCTTTTAGACTCTTTACGGTCATACTCTTCCTCTCTACACATCCAACAGCCACATGGAATTCCTTCCTTAGAAATATTTATCCGCAAGTAATTCTTTATACATCCGAAGATTATCCATATCGAAATTAAAACAAGAATAGTTTTAATCCGTAGCCCTAAGTTGCCAGAACGCCACGGCGGCGGCGGCCGCCACATTGAGCGAATCGACCCCATGCGCCATCGGGATACGGACTACATAGTCCGCCGCGGCAATCGTATCGGGTGGAAGCCCCTCTCCCTCCGTTCCCATCACAATGGCCAGCCGGGGTTCGGACGTCAAGACAGGATCGGCAATGGAGATAGAATCGTCCGTAAGTGCCATGGCGGCGGTGCGGAAGCCGTGGCGGGCCAGATCACTGAGAGTACCGTCCAGCCACGTCCAGGGAACCAAAAAGACCGAACCCATGGACACCCTGACCGCACGACGGTTCAACGGATCGCAAGAGTTACGCGTCAGCAACACGGCATCCATCCCGAGGGCGGCCGCCGAACGAAAAATGGCACCAATGTTCGTGGTGTCCACCACACCATCGATGACGACGATACGCCGGGCATCCCGACATGTGTCTTCCACCGTGCGGGGCGCAGGGCGACGCATGGCGCACAACACTCCGCGCGTCAGGACATAGCCCGTCAGCGTGGCGAGCAACTCCCGCCCGCCCGTATAGACGGGCACGTCGCCGCAACGACTGATGATGTCGGCGGCATCACCGGTGATGTGTTTTTGCTCGCACAAGAGGGCCAGAGGTTCATAGCCGGCATCCAATGCTACACGGATCACCTTCGGGCTTTCGGCTATGAACAGGCCTTTATCGGGCTCGATGCGGTTGCGCAACTGGGCCTCGGTGAGGGTGGAGAACACCTCGATTCCGGGGTGTGACAAGGAGGATATTTCAATAATGGGCATAAGGCTGTATTCTTTTTAATAAGGGTATGGATAAAGTGATTAGGGTTTAGTGATAAGTGATTAGCACCATTCGGTATATGATTTCAGTGGATTCTTTGTACCGGAGACATAACAAATGATGCGGGGACTGTATACCGAATGGCGCTAATCACTTATCACTAACCCCTAATCACTCTTATTCCTTTCTTTTCTCTTTCGGATACCGCAACTTTCATCACCCCGTCCAGTTTATTTTCAAAAATCCGGTAAGCCTCCTCAATCTCATTCAACGGGAAGCGGTGTGTGATAAGCGGCGTGGTGTCTATCTTGCCTTCTTCGATCAGGCGAAGTATCTCGGCGCAATCGCACCCGTCCACGCCACCGGTCTTGAAGGTCAGGTTTTTTCCGTACATATCGGGCAGAGGAAGCACCTGGGGGCGGTCGTAGAGGGCCACCACGGTGACGATGGCATTGGGGCGTGCACACTCCCACGCCAGACGGAAGGTGTCGTCGGTTCCTGCCACCTCGAGCACGACGTCGGCTCCGCCATGATCGCTACTCCGCAACACAATCTCCCGGCAATCCTCCGGCTTCACCACCTGTACGTCCGGATAATGTTCACGCACAAGGCGTATTCTTTCAGGAGATTTCTCGCAAACAATGATGCGGCGGGGGTGCTTGAGCATCACGCAAAGCAGGGTGCAGATTCCGGTAGGGCCGGCACCGATGATGAGCACCGTATCCTTTTCGGTAATCTCCGATATGCGAGCCGCCCAAAAGCCCGTGGCAAGCACGTCGCCCACAAAGAGCGCTTGTTCGTCGCTCACCGCATCCGGAATGCGGTTCAATCCCTGGTCGGCATAAGGCACGCGGACGTACTCGGCCTGACCTCCGTCGATGCGGCAACCCAGTGCCCAACCACCATTGGCATCGGTGCAATTGTTCACATATCCGTGTCGGCAAAAGAAGCATTCGCCACAAAAGGTTTCTACGTTCACCGTAACCCTGTCGCCGGGCCTGATGGAAGTGACGTCCGCGCCCACTTGCTCCACGATGCCTACCATTTCGTGCCCCACCGTGGTTCCGGGCAAGGCACGCGGCACGCTACCGTGCTTGATGTGCAAATCGCTGGTGCAGATGCTGCCGAGCGTCACGCGGACAATGGCGTCGCGGGGGTCTTTCAACCCGGGTTTCGGTTTTTCTATAAGTTCAAATTTTCCGTGTTCAATATAGGTATATGCAAGCATTGTTTTTCTCTTTTTTAATACTTCTCTTTCCGTTCAAACTCTCCCTCCTCCGTATAGTACTTCCATGTGCCTTTGGGTATGTTATTTCCGTATTTTCCGCGGAGTTTCAGTTTGCCGTTCTCATAATATTCGCGATAGCGTCCGTGGCGTTTTCCCTCTTTCACTTCCGCTTCACTCTTCAGCGCTCCTTCGGGATAAAACTCCCGCAAGACGTTGCCCTCAAATTTCTCAACATAGAAGCGTTGCAACTCACTCATTTGCTCCTTCTCCGTTTCGGCATCTTCGTTCATTACTTCGTCGGCTTCATCGTCTACCACCACCGCTACGGCCGCTTCTTCCGGTTGATAAGGTTTATAGTCCATCACGCATTGCAACGAGGCGGACTGGCCGTCTCCCGTAATCTGCATGGTCCAATAGGGAAATGAGTAGACAATGTCCTTGTCCGATTGTATCTCTCCCCACGTAACGGCATTCATCATAGGCTTCAACTGGTAATAAAACTTATGCACATCCGTATATAAGAAAACGGTAGAGCTCGAATTCAGGTACGAGAAGGCATTTTTAAAGCCCGGATTATCCTTCAACAGGTTCTTCTGATCGTAATCTTCTACAAATGAGAGCAGGGACGAGGCTTTGTTGCTAAACACCACATAATCGTCCACGTACGTGTAATAGGGTTTTTCGAACTTGTCGAACAGCCCTCCGAAGAACAAACGGAAGAAGCCTTTCATTTCCACATAGTTGATTTCAAATCCCTTATAATCAACCGTCTTTATCCGGAGCGGGGTGCGCCTCCTGATCTTCTTTTCTATAAACTCCATATTCTTACGGGCGTCCTTGATGCTTTTGGCGCCGATGGCCAGAATTAGTTCCGGATCGTGCCCCAACAGCCCCGGCTCGGATTGGGTGATGGCAAATTCTCCCGACATCCAGCTCAGGAAGTTCTTCCAGAGAGATGTCGAACAGGCTTTCAATCTTCTTCCGAGAACTCCTATAAGATTCGCACCATTGCGGATCGTGGACCGCAAGTGCATTCTCCAGTTCCTTTACAAAAGTCACCGGATTACTGAAACCGATGTTGGTATAGAGTGCCGTCCGGCCGGATAGGATTTCGTGGGCTTTCATCCGGTGCTTACCCGAGTTCAGCAAGGCCATGATGTACGGATCGGCGGTGTCTTTCCGCAAGGTATATCCTTTCACCTCCATCCGTTTGTGGTCGGTATTGAAATAGAGTCCGGCAAAATCCATGGAATTGCTGAACATATCGATGTACTCGTTTCCGGTTCCCAGATAAATATTCAGGAATTGGGGCAGGCGTGCATAATTGATAAAAACGCGGACAAGTCCTTTGCCGGACACCAGTTTTTCGGCTTCGATAAAAGAATGATCGAGACCGATTTTGGGTTTGTTGCGTGAGTCGATGGCCGATTCTACAAGTTTGGAGGTATAGGAACCTACAAAGTGGTTGTCCACGAAGGCGCAATAAAAAATATCGCGCGTATCCGGATCGCGCATTTCGAGGATGTTAATCCCGTTGTGCATCCGGTTGGTTACGGAACTGCCCGCCATGGTGAGCACCGTTTCAAGCTGATCCTTCAACAAGTCCATCTTGGAGGCCTTTTGCATGTCCAGCACAATCAGGAAATCCCAATCGTGGGCACGGACTTTATGGATCGAGATGAGCATATCCCGTTTGCCCACAAGCGATAACAACATTTTATTGCTTCGGACCACGGTGTCGAGCGTTTCCACATTCCGGGTGACGTCCTCGAAGGCTTTCGCCCGCTTCAGGCATTGCCAGGTTGCGCTTCCGCTGAACTTTGCCCAATCGTCAATGGGCGCCGAGGACTGGATGATAAATGCCGCGTCTTCGGGCACCAGGTAGATTTGCTGAATGTTGCGGTCAGGCGAAACAAACAGGTGAACGATGGAGTACAAAATATACAACCAAGGCTAAACCGGCAATCGCAAGTGTTCTTTTTACGAGGATCCGGGTATTGTTCTTCTTAGCGGATTCAACGGGTGGTTCTTGTGGCCCGTTGTCCAATTCATTTTCGATCATCCCTTTTTCAGTATGCTATTGACTACACGCACCGAAGACACCAGCTTGGCCGTGGAAGTAAACACATCCACATTCCACACATGCGAAGAGCGGCCTTTATGCACGATGGTCGCCACCGCCCTTACCGTATCCCCCTCATGGGCGGAGGAGATATGGTTTCCGCTGACTTGCATGCCGACCACTATTTCGTCCGGCTTGCAAAGTATCATGGAACCCAGTCCGGCCACGGTTTCGGCCAATGCCAGGCTGGCACCTCCGTGCAGGATGCCGAAAGGTTGGCGGGTACGTTCGTCCACGGGCATGGTGGCCTCTACCCTGTCTTCGGAGGCGTAAGTGTATTGTATGCCCAGATTTCCCATCAATGCATGGCGGGCACGCTGGTTGAGCTGCTCCAGGGGCACGTCGGCGGGGCGGATTTCGGCAAGTATCGCCTTCTCCACGGCTTCGGCCACGCCGTCTTCATCGTTGGAGGCGGTGATGCGGTCGGCACAGACCTTCACCGAGTCTTGGGCGTTTCCCATGGCGATGCCCAGTCCGGCGGATTGTATCATGGAGACATCGCAAACTCCGTCGCCAATGGCGATAACTTCTTCGGAGTTGATGCCTAACTTCTCAAGCAAGGCGCCCAGCGTATTGGATTTATCAATGGAGCAGGGCACCACTTCCAGAAAATAGGGTTCCGAACGAAATACATCCAGCGCTCCGTTCAACCTTCGGCGCCAGTGGTCTTCCAGTCCCACGAGAGCTTCTTCGTCATCGCTTACCAGCATGCACTTGCAAGGGGCAAAGTCCACCGCTATCGAGAATTCGGTTTCGGCAATTATCTTCAGGCCATTCAGCTCGGCTTCGCAGCGTATGTGCTCGTTTTCGGGCGAGTCGGTGATAATGGTATCTTCGTGATACGTAAAAATGGCGAACCCGTTCTTACGGGATTTCTTTTCAAGATAGGGCAGCATTTCGGGGTTTATCCTACGCTCAAAGAGTAGTTCGCCACTTTGCGCATTGATAATTTGCCCGCCATTGTAGGAGAGGATGAAGCCTCCGTAATTGCCCAGTTCCAGAGCCTTGGCAATGGGCATAAGGCCATAGGTGGGCCTGCCGGAAGCTAATACGATGCGTACACCCATCTGTTGCACTTTCAACAAGGTGGCCAGCGTGCGCTTGCTGATTTTCTTCTCACTATCGAGCAGAGTTCCGTCTACATCAAGAACTAATAGTTTGTATTTCATGACTTACCGGTTTTTTAGGTTTATGAAAACAAAGGTAAAGTTATTCAGGCGAAAACACAATTAAGTAACGAGTTTTTTCTTACGCATTTTCATTCGTTATTTACACATAGTTCTTTTACTCATCAATACAACAAGCACAGTACTGACTCCACAGAATAGCTTTTACGATCTTTATTTTACGAAATGGTTCATTAAAAATATAGGGAAGTGCCTGAATTCCGACACTCCCCTATCTATTATTTAACTCAGATCTTATATCTCCTCGTCATCACTTCATTGCATTGTTCCCCAGTGCTCCCAGCGCAGCCGAAACAATAGCCATCACTACTTTCAGTATTTTTTTCAAAACAGACTTCTTCATAAATACAATCGTTTAATTTTTAATTCTTCATTTTTTAATTTCTAAGCTCCTCAGCTTTAGACTTTATCCAAGCGGGTTTTCCACTATTCCTCCATCAGGTGACGACGGGCCACCACCTTCTGTAGGAAGTTCGTCATTGATGCGATCCACATCTTTGAGGCTAAGTCCTTCGGAGCGGGTGCTTCCGTTAGCCGTAATACGAATTTCCTTGTTGGCACGGAAACAAACGCGCAAGCCAGTGATGTCATTCGCTGTAAACGCCTCTGCTGTATCCGCCCCCTTGCTACGGGCGGCAAGATAAAAAAATCCCAGTCCGTCAATATTTACCGACCGCCCCAAAAGCAACTCTTCTTTCAACTCCGTGCGAAAATCTTTCAGCACAGAGTTCACCACACCTTCACTTACACCGGAAAGTCGGCTGATCTTTTTCGCAATCTGCTTCAGATCCATCGCCACACCATACTTATAGGTGATTACCGGATATACCTTCTTTGCTGATTTCTTATCGAGGGGATTTAGTAATCTCCAAACCTTCTTATACAAAATACTCATAGTTCTTTTTCTTTTTAAATTAAATAAATCATGTTCAAAATCTCTTCGCTAACGTTAACGTTGCAAAGATGCGGTAACTTCTATAAAGCTCAAATGAACACTTACTATGGTATTTCCAATCCATAAATCTATCCCACATAGAAGCCTACACGCCTTGTAGAAATGAATCATTATTTACTCCCATATACATATCACATACTTACTCACCAAAAAAGGAAGAAAACGCGGTAGTATATCCGGAGAATTCAAAGACTATTTTTATGTCTTCTATCTATATTGAAAACCGAGAGTTCCATAGATAGACTTAAAAAGACATTTTTTCATAGACGATTTAAAACAAAAAAGTATATACAAAACATATTTTTTTATCTATTCGCTGATATTTTGCCACATTATACAATATCATTTAACTATACTTTCTATTTTCTACATAGGAAGTACACCAAAACGTTATCATATTCTTTTTTAGCATCTTATACTTATGAACAATTCATTCAAATAAAGATTTTTCCGTCTATTCTTAAAATACCCGTAGTATGAAGCTTCTGTGTATGAATAAACAGAAACCATTGAATAATTGGCTAATCAGTTAGTTTATTTTAGTATGAAAGAAAAAGGACTATAGTACTTTATTACGCGATTTTTCCTTTGGACTTAACCTGCTCAAATCGCATTATGTACTTTTTAATAGAGGAGAAAATGTCCTATTATTACTTAGTAATAGTGGCGACATTCATATATTGGGTTACATGATAAGTGAGTAGCTCCTTGAAACCGCACTGTTTGCTAATTTCATTGAGTGTCAGTGAATACTTTCTTCATTGGAGCAGAAACCATCCTTCCATTCATATCCTTATCATCATCTGCTTGAACTAGATATTTATTTACAGAGATGTTTCTTTAACACAACGGACAGGTATTGCGTATGATCGGGTTGTATATCCCACCGGATACACCCAAGAAAGATTTGTAATAAAATATCCACCATCCGGTGACGTTGCATAAGTAGGTGCCGATGACCAAGAGTAAACAACCACTTCCAACAGCGCTTGTAGTTCCATCTTTCCCAAAACGACAACCTTCTGCTGGGTAAAAAGCAACATCACCTCCCTCTCCTCTGATGTAAAAACGACGTCCAAAAAAACAGGAGCTTTCATAAAGCCCATTCCATCCCCCGTCAGTCCAATTCTTTTGGTCTTCAACCGGACAATTGTAATATTTGATAAATGTACCGCTTCCAGTAGTTCCTGCTATATTATAATTATTCCATTGTTCGGGGGTATTTTTAGTGAAGTTAGTCCAAGTATCCTGAGGAGGTATGCACCACCCAACTGGGCAGGGATCATAAATCGTTTTTCCACTAAATGTTGCATTAAGAGCTAAATTGCCTGATTTATCCACAAAATCACTACCCCATAATTTATTGGAAGCATCTAAAGCAGATGTTCCTTTATATGCTCCATAAATCCAATTTCCCGAAAATGTATCATCTGTAAGGCCATCTTTATCATCTCGAAGAATAAAGGTTAAAGCATTTTTTATAGAATAAAGAATAAGATCCTTCACATCTTTAGATATATCAGAATTAAGAGTTTGATAAGGATATTTCATTAACTCATTAATGGTTAGCGGATTATTATCCTTATCAACAATATCTATTACTTCTGCAACCGCAGTAGTACGCCTTTCTCTTTTTTTAGCGTTGGGAAATGGATCTTTACGCCCGAATTGATAATATAAACCAAAAGTCTTAGCTACGTTATCTGTATTGGAAGGTGTATTATCGGCCGCCCCCAAATTACGGTCCATCATTATTAAATCACGAGAAGAAAGAGTGTTTGCATAAATAGTTGTGCTCATTTTTCTCGGATTAGTTTTATACGTTTGTGTATGATTAGAATTAAACTCTGCTAAATCAAAGGATGTTTTCCAAATATGCCAGCTCCACAACACATTACCACTTCTGTCTTTTACCGCAATCACTGCATTCCCTTCAGCTTTCGGGCCAGTTTTGAAATAAACATATCCATCTTTCAGAATCACACCTTGTATTATTTGCCCATGACCATTGGTTTCCCAAACGAGTTCTGCACTTGTAGGACTGATAGCAGCATTAGCAGCCAAAGCACTTCCGGTCGGAGAAATCAATGCAGCAGTAGCAGCCCCATTTCCTCTCACTGTAGCTTTAAACTTATACCACGTATTTACCTTCTTGGCAAGATAACAATTTGCCGTACCTGCACTACTCAAATCTTCTGTTCCCGTAAAATCTACAACAACCCTCGTATCTGTTACCGCAACGTCATTCAGAGTAATGTTATACGTATAATTGCCATTCCGCTTGATATTGAAATCACTCGTATTATTTTCTCCAAGATACACTGTCCACTTTGCTGTAACAGTGCCTATTGTGCCGTTAATTTCTACATACGTAGCATGTGCAGGCGCATTTGCAGTCGTTTTATCCTTTTGGGCGGAAATCGTTTTGGTTCCTCTACGGTTTTCAAACATATAGAATATTGTACCGGCAGTGGTTGTACTACTTGGACCTATACCGCCACAGTTCAACCAAGTGGTATTTGTCGCATCTGCTGTACCGGATACATAGTAAGAGCTTTTAGGAAGATTATAAATTTTCAAATTAGTAATGTTAATCCCACTATTTTCTTTCACTTTAATCTTTAACTCAACTTTTGCGACCATACGAGTTAATACCAGTGTTCCCGACAATGTGTTTGCCCCCACCTTGATATTCACACTTTTCATGCTTCCCGTCATTGGCAGATTGGTGCCTTTATTCAAGTCATCCCAATTGGTCAGGCTGTATACCATACTTTTCAGATAAGACTCCTTATGCATGGTATATCCCTTAAACAAGTCAGCTTTACCCGTATTGGCAACGGCATATATGGTACATCCGGTAGCACTGCGCGTATTAATGGTAACCGTAGAACTACCCGTCTGGTATTTCTGTCCGATCAGCTCACCCGCACTGTTATAGACCAAAATGTGCAGATCACTGATCACACTCTCATTGACTGTCCGAGTAACAAAATTCGCTTGTTCTTCTCCCTCCACTTCCACCCGAATGGTAGCGGGTAAACCCTCCATATCCATATCCTCCATGCCCCCTTCTTCCGGTTGGCAAGAACTGCACACAGCCGCCATTGCTAACAGTGTGCCCAGCATGAACAGCACAAAAAGTACCTTCCAGCAAAACGGTATGGGTTCTTCCGTTTTCGGGTATACCCTGTATTCAAATAACCTAATCATACACTTTTTACTTACATTTCTACATCCTGACCGACCGTTCCCCAGGGAACCACACTCACAAAAACCTTAACCTCCGCATAACGAAAGTCTATATCAATGTTGGTCTGTTGCCCCACAGGGGCATACAAAGGACGAAGTTCATTATCTTTAGTGATAGTAAATAATTTCTCATCTTTCCGGTAGACGTCTATTTCCAACGGTTGTCCCTCCCCGGTAGGGAATATATGGAAAAGCGGTGCATAGACATCCCCCTTGGCGTCAGTAACGGAAGCCGGTTCGTATCCGGCTCCGTCCCCCGAAGCCTCACCCATAAAATCCATTTCCGTACCGATGCAGTGTACGACGAAACGATATGCTTCACCGTTATAAGGATAACGTTCGGCAAGATAACGCGTGCGTATACTGAGGCCCGCCACCATACGTTCCATTACGAGCGTAATATCCGCTCCTTCCACACCCCGCGTGCTTATCTCCCCTATTTCTCTGCGACAATAGAACAGGTCTGTTAGCGGAATGTGCGTACCGTGGGTATATTGCCGAAGCTGGAGTTTCGCATCTTTCAGGGATGTTCCCGGTGCTATCTCCGTAGTAATCAGAGTATCTTCTTTCAGATTACCCCAAGCTACGAGCGTGAGCCGTTCGTCCCTATCCTCTCCAAAGAAAAAGTCCGAGAATCCCTCAGAGGGAATCATTCTGACGAAACCTTGTTCATTAAAAAGGTAGATATCCGATTTCTGCAAACTCCATTTCCGGTAAGGTCGTTCCCATCCGCATCCACCGCACGGACATGCAGTTCATACCGGACACAACCTTCCATATCCTCACGCACGCACGAAACGCAACAGAGAAGAATAAAAAGAAGCGGAAAGATGGGAAATATTCCGAGAACTCGCATAGGCTGGTACGGATTGGTTTATAATGTCATATCTGTCTCATAGAAAATATCACTCAAAAGTCACATTCTGATTGATGGTAAGCGCCCAATCAGCAACAGTAACCGTCAGTTTCAAAGTAGCAGGGTCTATTTCCTTACTATCATCATCCACCCCCTCTCCCTTGATAACGGCGGTAAGTACGTATCGGGTGTTAGCCACTATGCTGCCTTTGTCTGTGCCCTCTCCTCCTGTAATAGTGGTGTTCGCCTGTTTCTTATTAATAGTGATGGGATAATACCGGGTCACGGGAGCGCTGGTTGAACCGGTTCCATCCGCATCAAACGTTCCTTTAATTATGAGTTTGGTCGGCGTAGTCGAAACATTCGGAAATGTATAGAAGTAGTACGGAGTAGTGAGTTCCGTATTAGCTGTATGGGAAGCCACCGCTTCATACAGGTATTTATTGGCCTTGTCACTCCCACTGATAGGAACACTGCCAGTCTTTTCAGCATTGACGGAACTATTCGCATTCTTCAGATAGATACCGGTCACGTTGAATGTGGCATCTTTAAATTGCCCCGCTTTGTCGAAAGCGGTCTTGATGCTGCTTATGGATACCCTCGCAACAAGACGGGTTAGCTCCGCGGTAGCCGTGGCTTCTGCGCCCGCCGTGAGATTCTGTTTGTTTACTATTCCCAACATCGGAAGGTTATTGGCCTTTTGTGCATCCGTTACCTCACCTGCTCCCGCAGCCTTGGTCGTTTCCGAAAGAAGCATCAGCTTGGCTTTGAACCCAGCAAGGTTGGTTACTCCCGCAAAAAGCGCCGGGGAAGCATTGGCTACCACATAGATTGTTTGCTCGTCGCCGGGTTCACAAAGTATCGAAATCGTCTTTCCACTACCAGTCTCTGCATCTTTGATATCCTTGCCTGTGAATTCCCGCAAGGCATTGACAGGGTTACCCGTCGCTCCGGTGAATACAGCTACTGTCAGGCGATTGATCTGGGATTCATCGGTGGTGGGTAGAGTCCCCGTAGCACGGCTGTCCGCTGGTGCTCCCACTAATGTAAGTTCAAGTTTTGCAGTCTTCTTTCGGCTGCATTCCATTCTCGTTTTCATCACTGCTGCATGCAGACAGCGAAAGGGTTGCTGTTGCCAGCGCAGCCCACAAATAATTACTCGTTTTCATATATTATACCGTTTATGGTTATTATTCACTGCTTAATCTTTAATTTTCAATTTTTCTAACGCCTTAATCGCCTGTTCCACTCCGGCGGCTGCCGCCATCGTAAGATACACCTCCGCCTTATCCCGGTTACCTTCAAGCAGACAGAGAATCCCCATGTTATTATAGGCTATCGGAAGGGTGGCAAAAGGTTCCAGATACCCACGTGCCTTAGACAGTTCCTTTTTGCTCAAAGCCACTGCCGCCGCATTGATGTTGGCTTCCGGACTCTCCGGGAAAAGCCTTGCAGCAAGGTCCAGTATATCATTATATTCAGTAGAACCCACCGGATAGCTACCTGCCACAGCAAAGAATTCATTCAGATGAAGAGCGCGCTGTTTTCCACTTCGTAGCAACTGAAGACTTTCAGTAGCGCCCAGAGGCTTGCGGGTGTATTCTATCCGATAGTCCACACGCATTACTTCAGGAAATATCTTCTCCATAAGATACTTGTAAGGCTTGCCGTCCGCAAACGACATCAGTATACGTTCGCGACCTTTAACAATCTCTATATTATTAATAAGATCAAGGGTAGCCTCTTTCAGTAGCATATCACTTTTTCTCACCAGGCTAGTGATGGAGTCCCAATCTTCAGAAATCCAACTCACATCCAGCAAGGCTCTTCCCGCCAGGCGGTTTCCACGTAAATACTCCTTTAGCTTAAGAACACGTATCAGGGCATTTGTCTCGTTTTTCTTCAGGTTTCCCACAGGGACACCGTAACCGGTTACACTGATTTTCGCCAATTCTGTACCCATCTCCTGACGTACATCATGCAGTACGTCGCGAAGACGGCAGTAAATCTCGAAGTTCTGCTTTTCCTCGGAGAGTTCGCCAAGCTGCTTCCCGTCTTTCTGTCCTTCCTTCCGTTTGAAGTATGGGATAGATCCCGTTATGCAATGCAATGTGTCCTTGTCCGGTGCAGGCTGAATAAAGTTCACCAATGAAAGAAAATCGGCATCGATATCCGCATCCAACCGGGATACTTGCATCTTCGGCAGGCGGATTCCATCCGCTATCTTATCTTCATAAATATCCCCTTTCTTACCATGACAGGCACATTCCTGTGAACGCAACAAGAGTATAGCCCTCTCCATCCACTGCTCATAGGGCACCGACACTAGGTAAACGCGCGGGAGGCCGCATGATCGTTGCGTATCACCACTGCCGGAATTGGCGAAGTGCGTACCTTAGCATTATTGCGTTTACCAGCCGCCAAAACCTGTGTCCTCTGATATACTTTTTGTTTCTCCGCCCCATTGATGAGTACGGCAGGAAGCTCCTGCTCGTATTCACCGTTTTTAAGTACGGGGGTCACGGTCAGCGACTCATCCGAAGGCATTTTCAGTCCTTCGAAGTCAACAGACAATTCCACATTCAGGTGCCCATTCGTCAGCGAAAAATGTTGTCCGGTAACAAATAGTTCTCCCCGGTAAAACTCCTGCCCGAGACAGAGACAGCACGTAGCGAACAGGAGTGTCAATGTCAAAGGAATACGGATTAAGTTTTTCATGCTCTATGTTTAATTACAAATTACTAAATTATAAACAACTCTCAATTTATCAGATATACCAGTGATACCGCAACCCGGGTTGGCGCAATGAAGTTTTTATGTTCGCCGCCAGTCTGTTCACCGCAATGCAAACAACGGTAGCGTTCATATCCGGTATGCAGAAATCCTACGCCGACGCTTGTCTCGATACTCCAGCGGGGGGCGAGAATAAAGTGGTAGCCGTATGATACTCCAAGCCCCATAAAGTCCCCTTCATATCTTGAAGAACGTATTCCCTTAAAGAGCCCCAGAGGGAGTTTCATACCTCCCACATTATATACTCCGTACAACAAATGCGCACCGAAGAAGTGGCCGCCAAAGGGCTGGCACATCCAGTAGCGCAGTTCAGGCTGCACAAACCAATGTTTCCAACGCTTGTCTCCGCCTGCCGGAAAAGGATTGTAATGAAATTCAGCTTCTAATGTGAGCCGATTGGAAAGCTTCACTTCCACCCCGAAATTGGGCGAAGAAAGCATTCCCGTCAGCAGATCACTCTTCACTGCAAGAATCTGAGAATGCAAGTCTGTAAGACAGAACAGCAGCATAATCAGGGACAATATGAAAGTATTTCTTTTCAAAAGGTTTCGCGGATTACGTTTACAACTCAAACAGCTTTATCTCTTTCAGATATTCCCTCGTGATATAGTTCACTATACCGAGTTTCTGCGCAGCTTTCCCATATCGCATGTGAAATTCTTCAGTAGTGGGGTGATTGCAATCCAGGTGCTCGCCAGTAGCTTCGAGGATATCAAGAAGGGAAACATCAGAAGAGTCACGTGCAGGACTGTACACCTGTATATCACGGGAATCTCCCTTGTCAGACAGTTTTATGAGTCCGGCACTTAAAAGCTTTGAAAGCAGGATGTCCATATCTTGCTCTGTAAGCTGGCAAGCATCCGCACGGATTATGTCTCCTCCCGCATAGATGTCGTTAAGTACTGCGATGGCAGCTTGTGTTTTGGATGTTATCATGGTAATTGTTCTGTTTTATCCATTATATGCACTGGCATTACCTTGTAGGTAACGGATATACACATATACAGCAAGACACAAGACTCATACAAGCCCGATATATACAAAAATTTATATGTACATACGATTCACGGTGTACAATAATCCTTTTCCCGTCTTCAGCTTCCAGAAGCGGGTAAGGGAAGTAGTATACAAATTTGCACGGTGCAGGAGAAAATAATCATCCGCCAGACCTGTATACAGGAAAAAAACTTGTAAAATCTGTAGTATTTGTTTTCTAATATAAATCACCGGTTGATAAATGCATGTAAACAAGCAAATAAAATATATTTCTCTTGGGATTTAGAAATATATTATCTACTTTTGCGCCATAATAACATCTACGTTACCTACAAGGTAATTTCTTCACATAAATCTATAAATCAAGTATTTAATCTTCAAATCGCATATTAGACTATCTCTCAAATATGTAATTCATTATAACTTTATTTGCCCGATCCATCTGACTATTTCCAAATCCCTTCATGTACCCCTCGGTAGTAGTTACGGAAGCGTGTCCCAGCCCTTCGGAAATGATTTCAATGGGAATGTGACAGTACTTGCCCGCAGTGGCCCACGTATGTCGAGCCGTGTACGATGTCACTTTACCCTGTACTTTCCTCCACAGGGCAAGCGCACGCAGTTTACTGTTAAGCAAGCGTAATATCCGCAAGTAATCCCTGTAAGCAGCCATTCCTTCCAGACTTCCATCCAGAAAACAAAGTAGATAAGGCGAAGTATCGTCCCGGTTCCGGTAGCGCTCCAACAACTGCATAGCTCGACTATCCACACGCGCAGAAAGCGGCATCCCCGTCTTTCTGCGACGCAAGGTCAGATAGCCATCCTTCAAATCGGACTTCCGAAGATGGGCAAGATCAACAAAAGGCATCCCATGAAAGCGAAACATAAGTTCCAAACATGCGCGTGCCCACTCCATACCGGGAGAGATAATATCCAAATCCTTTTCTGCCAGTAATTGCCGCATATCATCCCGTTCCAATACCCGCCGATGGTCTGCCTTGCGCCCTGTGAACACTTCCCTGAACAAATGAGGAACGAAAGGCACCAGTTTACGCACTACCGCCCGGTTATAAACTGCCCGAAGCATACGCATATAGGTAGAGATGGTATTCCACTCCAAGCCTTTTTCGCCCTTATGGAGCAGGTAATGCTCATACGCCTTCAACCACAGGGGCGTAATGCCGGACAGAAGCAAACCGTCGCCATCAAAGGTCATCACGGACCGCAGTACGCTACCACATACATGGGCGGTACTGTACTGCCCGTTTCTTTCAAGTTCAGTGACCACCGAACTCATAAAATTGTTTAAATAGACTGTCTTCATATTCATTCATTTTTTCGCACGTTATTGCACGCGCATATACTACGTCACAAACAGACATTAAAGACAAATGTTTCATTACAATACTATCTTTAACCACCGCCTTCAAGTGTTGCCAGAGATGTTAATTTGACAGATATTTGCACCAAAGGTCAGAGGCGGGTGATTTAGTCCCGTAGAAGAGTCATGCGTTCCTCTACGAGCAAAGCACCCTTCCTCGTAGAGAAACGACCTATTGGTCATAGAGCAACATCGACATACCGTAATCATTTGATTTTCCATCGTTTGCCGGAGTAACACATCTGCCTTCTTCCACTGCTCCGAGGAACGCTCCCCGCCACAGGGACACAAACGTATGGAAATATTTTTCACTTCAAAACAATATACAAAATGATTACAGTTACCATTCAGGTAAAGCCCTATCTCGCGGCTTACCTGCAAAGCGCATACGCGCATTGTACCATAGAGGGTGCCATCCGTTTCACAAAAAATCAGAATCTTTACAGTTGCCTACTACAGCTCACCACTCCCCGCCCCAAAGGTGTGTCATGGCGGGATCAGGGAAATATCACCTTTTCCCTACCCTGCCCCAGTGTAGGGAAAGACCCACGAACCTACAATTATTTAGGAGAAGAAGCCGTGAAAATTCTGGAACAGGAAATCAACTATGAAATGAGAATGGATTATTACCGCTTCCTGCGCAGGAACAAGTTTAAGAACGGAATGATGTTTACAAGGGCTACGGAGTTGTATCTGGAAGAGCACGGAATGACGGAGCTTATACCGGAAGAGACGTTGCTGAAGAGTTATTTTTTGTGGGTGAAGAAGGTGGAAAGAAAACAAGGATGTTCAAAGGAATTTTGCAGAAACATGGGGTAAGGTCGAGGAAGAGAACGGAGTAGTGTGGGATGAGGATAAAATAACAAAATGTTAATAAAAAACAGATTAGACACCTAGTTTCTCAAAGAAATATGATATTTTTGCATTTGAAGCAAATTAAAAAGAAAAAGGGCGGCAGCATGGAATTACCGAAATTGATCAATAACATAAATGAACGAGTAGTAGATGACCTTAAAAACAGGTTATCTGCCAAGTCAAAAGTGTCTATTGCTGCAGCATCCTTCTCTATATATGCTTTTGAAGCCTTAAAAAATGAATTAGAAGAAATAGAAGATTTGCGATTTATCTTCACCTCACCCACATTTGTGAAAGATAAATCGCAAAAAGAGAAAAGGGAGTTTTATATTCCAAAACTTAATAGAGAACGCAACCTATATGGCTCCGATTTTGAAATCAAACTCCGTAATCAACTGTCACAAAAAGCGATAGCCAGAGAATGTGCAGAATGGATTCGTAAAAAAGTTCGGTTCAAATCCAATTCATCTTCAGAGATTATGGGTGGATTTTTGCAAATAGATAATGAAAATCCACGTTCTTATGCGCCATTCAATGAGTTTACGACCACGGAGTTGGGATTAGACCGTGGAAATAGCGTATACTCAATGGTGCAATGTTCACCCTCACCCTATGCTGAAGAATATCTTAAAATATTCAATGAGCAATGGAATAATAGCGAAAAGTTTACAGATGTTACAGATAAAGTACTGGAATACGTAGAAACGGTTTACAAGGAGAACTCTCCTGATTTCATTTACTTCATCACACTATATAACATTTTCAATGAGTTTTTGGAAGATATATCCGAAGATGTATTACCTAATGAGGCTACTGGTTTCAAGAGTAGTGTAATCTGGAATAAACTCTATAACTTCCAAAGAGATGCGGCGTTAGCTATCATCAACAAATTGGAGAAATATAACGGTTGTATTCTTGCCGACAGTGTAGGATTGGGAAAGACATTTACAGCATTATCAGTCATTAAATATTACGAAAACCGAAATAAATCCGTTTTAGTCCTATGTCCCAAAAAACTGAATGACAACTGGATTACGTTCCGCAGCAACTATAAAAATAATCCTATAGCTGCTGACAGACTACGCTATGACATCCTGTTCCACTCAGATTTATCCCGTGAGTATGGAATCTCTAATGGATTGGATCTCTCTCACATCAATTGGGGTAATTACGACCTTATTGTTATTGATGAAAGCCACAACTTCCGTAATGGTGGTAAAATCACGACAGATGAGGAAGATGAGAATCCAAGAGAAAACCGCTACTTACGTTTGCTGAATCAGGTAATTCGTGCCGGAGTAAAAACAAAGGTACTTATGCTTTCTGCCACTCCTGTGAACAATGGGTTCAAGGACTTGAAAAACCAATTACAGTTAGCTTATGAAGGCGAAGTTGAAAAGATTGACTTTTTGCTGGATACCAAAAACAGCATTGACGATATATTCCGCCAAGCACAGACAGCTTATAATAAATGGGCCAAGTTTGAACCAACGGAACGTACTACAGCTAAATTATTGGGAATGTTGAGTTTTGATTTCTTTGAAGTACTGGATTCTGTAACAATTGCCCGCAGCCGGAAACATATCGAGCGTTATTACGACACCACAGACATCGGTAAATTTCCTACCCGTCTGAAACCGATTTCCCGTCGTCCGTGTTTAACGGATTTGTGTACGGCTATCAATTACAATGAAATTTACACCCAGTTGCAGGCATTGAATTTAGCTATATATACTCCTTCCGACTTTATATTACCAAGTAGGATTGGCAGATATATAGACTTGGAAAAAACCGGTAAGGAAAGCGGACTATCCATGCAAGGTCGGGAAAAGGGGATCCGTCAATTGATGGCAATCAATATGCTGAAACGTTTGGAAAGTTCTGTCAACTCATTCCGATTAACTATTCAGCGCATACAGGAACTTATTCAAAATACAATTAGCAGAATTGAGAATTTTGCACAAGGCAGGTACGAGTATACTTCTTTAGAAACAGAAGATTATTATCCGTCAATGGTTGCAGAAGAGGAAGAATTCTACGGTTCATCTTTTATTGGTGGGAAAAAGACAAAAATTGATTTGGCCGATATGGATTATGCATCATGGCGACAATATTTGATTCAGGACAAAGAGACCCTGAATTTCCTTTTGACAATGCTTCAGGACATTACCCCTCTCCACGACAGTAAGTTACAACAGCTTATCGCAGATTTGGACTACAAGTTTACGCATCCCATTAATGGTGAGAATAAGAAGGTATTGATATTCACGGCATTCTCTGATACCGCTGAATATCTCTATTCAGAACTTGCCGACCGCATTCATAATGAATATGGTTTAAATGTCGCTATGATAACAGGTTCTGTAGACGGAATGAGTACAATAAAAAAACTGAAAACAGACTTCAATACCATCCTTACACTTTTCTCTCCCCTATCCAAGGAGCGCAATATCCTATTTCCCAAGTCAGAAACTGAAATAGATGTATTGATTGCGACAGACTGTATATCAGAAGGTCAGAACCTGCAAGATTGTGACTATCTGATAAATTACGATATACACTGGAATCCAGTTCGTATCATCCAACGTTTCGGACGTATAGACCGCATCGGCTCCAAAAATGAAGTAATTCAACTGGTAAACTATTGGCCCGATGTAGAATTAGACGATTACATCAAACTAAAAGGTCGTGTAGAAGCACGCATGAAAGTAACCGTTATGACTGCCACGGGCGATGATAATCTTCTATCTGACGAGGAAAAGGGAGATTTGGAATACCGTAAAGAGCAATTGAAACGTTTGCAAGAGGAAGTTGTGGATATTGAAGATATGGATACGGGCATCAATATCATGGATTTAGGACTTAATGAATTCAGATTAGACCTTTTAGCCTATATGAAGGATAATCCGGACATTGCCCATACTCCATTTGGAATGAGTACCGTTGTTGAAAGTTCCGACTTTGTGCAACCGGGCGTTATTTATGTGTTGAAGAACCGAAATAATGGAATCAATATCAATAATCAGAATTTACTGCATCCATTCTATATGGTTTATCTGAGCCATGAAGGAGAAGTACTTTGTGACCACTTATCCCCAAAAACAATGCTCGACAATATGCGTGCTGCTTGTCGGGGTAAACATGAACCTAATAAAGTTTTATGTACAGTTTTCAATAAAGAAACGAAAAACGGACGTGAGATGAGCCACTATTCGGATTTATTACAGGAAGCTATTCATAGTATCATTGAAGTAAAAGAAGAGTCGGACATCATGAGCCTTTTTTCGGCGGGCGAAACCACTGCGTTGCAGAATAAAATATCCGGGCTTGATGATTTTGAATTAATCTGTTTTTTGGTTATAAAATAGAAATAAGTCATGTACAATCTTCCGCAATCAACCATCGTAAACAAAGTTATTCCTAAGAAAACGCTTGTAAGTCAATTGGGAGCTAATACTCGTATGAAAGACCATCTTACTAATGATGTGGTTCGAGTGGAGTGGCTGGCAAAATTAGCGCCAAGCACTATAAATGTGGCAGATGGGAAAGAGGTACACGAAATTACTGTATTTCTGGTACCTGTCAAGGATAAGAATTGTTCTGATGATTTTTTTTCTTTTGTAGATAGTTTGATGCCACGACATACGCTTTTCATTCTACGTTGGGGAGAAATGAGTTGTTTACATCTCAACTATAAGGAATGGATGGGAAATAATACGAAGGCAGACAAAGCTTTTCGTATTGTACAGACGTATCGCTCCCAATGGGTGAAAGATACAGAAATCAGTCTTTCTATAGAAGGTCTGAATATGGATGCTATTTATGGAACTCTTGTTCGCCAAGTGGCTGGAAAGCGTATTATTCTACAAAGCGAGAATCTACATGAGGACGTGGAAAAGTCTTCTCAATATGAAGCATTATCTTCTCAATATGAAGCATTACTTAAAGAAATAGAGATTCTAAAACGTAAGGAAAATAAAGAGAAACAACCTCAAAAGAAATTTGTGTTGCATCAACAACGCATAGCATTGGAATTAAAAATAAGTAAAAAATAAAATTGAAATATATGGATAAACTTAGAATGCAAACGCTTGATGGCGTCCAAAACAATATAGACAAAATAGCAATGCTCTTTCCAAACTGTATCACTGAACGTAAAGATGCAAAAGGTAAGGTTAGCTTAGCAATAGACTTTGATAAATTGCGCCAAGAACTTTCTTCGGAAATAGTGGAAGGGCGTGAGGAGCGCTATCAGTTTACATGGCCTGACAAGAAGAAAGCAGTACTTCTTGCAAACTCGCCTATCAATGCGACACTTCGTCCTTGCCGCGAGGAGAGTGTAGATTTTGATAATACGCAGAATCTGTATATTGAAGGTGATAATCTGGATGTTTTGAAATGTTTGAAAGAAACCTATCTTGGTAAGGTGAAGATAATTTATATTGATCCGCCTTATAATACTGGAAATGATTTTGTATATGAAGATAATTTTGCAGAATCAACAGCTGACTATTTGGCTAATAGCGGACAATTTGATGAGCAAGGAAACCGACTAGTTACTAATTCGGAGAGTAATGGGCGGTTTCATACAGATTGGTTAAATATGATTTATCCTAGGTTGAAAGTAGCGAGAGATTTGCTGACGGAAGATGGAGTGATATTCATTTCCATAAATGATTGTGAAATTGAGAATTTAAAAAAAGTGTGTAACGAATTATATGGAGAAAACAATATTGTTGCCGATTTAATTTGGAGCAATAAAGAGGGAGGAGGTAGTTCGGATAGTAAATTGTTTAGAATAAAACATGAACATATATTGTGCTATGCTCAAAACATTGAAAAAGTAAATATTATAGGCACACCTATCAGTAACGCAGAAAGATACAAAGGAGAAGATGAATTCTTGGCGCAAAGAGGTCCATATTATCTACAGAAATTAGGGATGGGGTCTATTCAATACTCAGAATCTTTAGATTATAAGATTGAAGCTCCAGATGGTTCTAGTATAATGCCCGCAGACAATAATAGTGGAAAAAAAGCATGTTGGCGCTGGTCAAAGGATAAGTTCCTAAAAAATAAGGAAAGAGGATTTGTTGTAATAAAAAAAGACACATCCAATATGTGGACTGTTTATACCAAGCAGTACATGAATTGTGATAATGATGGTAATCCTATAGAACGCACCCAACGCCCAATGGGCATTATTGATGAATATTCAAGTACACAAGCCTCAAAATTCTTAGAAAGTATTAGTCTGAATTTTTTTAATTATTCTAAACCTAAAGAACTCATACAATATTTATTAGGTCGATTAGACTTAAAAGATTCTTTTATACTTGATTTCTTTTCAGGTTCCGCAACCACAGCACATGCAGTGATGAACTTAAACGCAAATGATAACGGAAATCGCAAATTCATCATGGTACAACTTCCAGAACTTACATACGAAAGTAAAATGGAAAAATACAAAGATGGAGATATGGAGAAAGAAAGATATATAATAGATAAAACAACAAAACGTCCAATAATAATTAAAGATAGCGAAGCAAGAAAAGCAGGATATTGGACTATTTGCGACATCGGCAAAAAGCGCATTCGCCGTGCCGGAAAGAAAATCAAAGACGAATTAGCAGCCAAACAACAAGAAAAAGGATTACCCGAACAAGAGGAGAAACAAACTCTTGACATAGGCTTTCGAGTTCTCAAGCTTGACAGCAGTAATATGGAAGATATATATTATTCTCCGGCAGAATACAATCAGCAAACCCTTTTTACAAAAACAGAAAATATCAAATCCGACCGTACAAGTGAAGACCTTCTATTCCAAGTGATGCTTGAATTAGGAGCTACACTTGACAGCAAAATTGAACAAACAGAAATAGAAGGTAAAAACATCTATAACGTTGCAGACGGCTATCTCGTCGCTTGTTTTGATAATAAAATAGATGATGACGTTGTTACTGCCATTGCCAAAATGCAACCACAATATGCCGTATTCCGTGATAGTTCAATAGTAGACGATAGCACTGCCACGAACTTTGAACAAATATTTAAAACGTATTCACCAAGCACAACAACCAAAGTATTATAAGGTTATGGAAAAAGAAAATAAAGGCAACATCATCATCTACCAATCGGAAGACGGAAATACACACCTTGAAGTTCGTTTGGATGACAAGACAGTGTGGTTAACTCAACAGCAAATGGCTGATTTGTACCAAACCTCACGAACGAATGTTGTTGAGCATATCAAGCACATCTATGAAGAGAAAGAATTGACAGAAGAAGCAACTTGTCGGAAATTCCGACAGGTTCGAATGGAAGGTACAAGACAGGTAGAAAGAGAACAGCCTTTTTATAATCTTGATATGATTATTTCTTTAGGATATCGTGTAAAATCTTCCATTGCCACAAAATTCCGCCAATGGGCAACAGCTCGCCTGACTGAATATATCATCAAAGGATTCACTATGGATGACGAACGATTGAAACAGATGGGAGGCGGTAATTATTGGAAGGAGCTTTTAGATAGAATCCGGGATATACGTTCTTCCGAGAAAGTGATGTATCGTCAAGTGCTCGACATCTATGCTACGGCTGTTGACTACGACCCTAGGTCAGACCAGTCCATCGAGTTCTTTAAGATTGTACAGAATAAATTGCATTTTGCGGCTCACGGGCACACTGCAGCAGAAGTAATATTTGAACGTGCCGATGCTGAACAGCCCATGATGGGACTGACATCGTTTCGTGGTGAACACCCAACATTGAGAGATGCGAAAATAGCCAAAAATTATCTGAATGAAGACGAACTGAAAGTGTTGAACAACCTGGTTTCGGGATATTTTGATTTTGCTGAAATACAAGCAATGAAACATCGCCCCATGTATATGGCTGATTATATTCAGCATCTTGATACAATTCTTTCGTCCACTGGTGAAGCATTATTGATTGGGGCAGGTTCTATCAGCCATTATCAAGCTATGGATAAAGCAGAAACAGAGTATCGGAAATTTGAGGTAAAAACCCTATCTCCTGTAGAACAAGCCTACTTGGATTCTATAAAAACGCTGAATAATAAGGCAAAGGAAAGAAATAATGAAACTAAAATTCAAAATACAGCAATATCAGACAGATGCCGTTCAAAATGTAGTTAAGGTTTTCAACGGTCAGCCGAATAAGGGACTTGCCGAATACATTGTAGATAAAGGCAAGACCTATATAAAAGAAAATGGAAAACTGCATGAAGTTAAGGCTATTGATTTTGATGATCATACAGGCTACAAAAATGGAGATGTTGTGCTCAGCAGGCAAGACCTGTTGAACAATATTCATCAGATTCAGGCGGAAAACAATATCCGGATGTCCAGTGATCTGGTAGATAAACTGGGCTGTTGCCAACTGGATATTGAAATGGAAACAGGAACTGGTAAAACATATGTCTATATCAAGACAATGTTTGAACTGAACAAGCTTTATGGCTGGACGAAGTTCATCGTTGTTGTGCCAAGTGTCGCTATTCGTGAAGGTGTAAAGAAATCGTTTGACATAACAGGTGAACACTTTATGGAACTCTATGGCAAAAAAGCACGATACTTCATCTACAACAGTGATAACCTGAACCAGATAGACACTTTCGCGCAAAGTAGTGACATCAATGTGATGATAATCAATACACAGGCATTCAACACTTCAATGAAAGAAGGGGCCAAAAATGCCGCTGCCAGAATTATCTATTCTGTACGGGATGAGTTTGCCAGTCGCAAACCGATTGATGTAATTGCAGCCAACCACCCCATTATCATTCTTGATGAACCACAAAAAATGGGAGGTATTGCTACACAGACTGCATTGACAAGATTCAATCCACTTTTTACACTGAACTACTCAGCCACCCACAAAGAAACACATAATCCGGTCTATGTACTGGATGCTTTGGATGCCTATAACCAAAAGTTGGTAAAAAAGATAGAAGTGGTTGGCTTTGAACTAAAGAACCTGAAAGGGACAGACGGCTATATGTATCTGGAAGACATTCTACTGTCAAAAAAAGCCCCCCCCCAAAGCTCGTATAGAAATAGAAGTGAAACATACTAATAACATCAAGCGCGAAATCAAGAATCTGAATGTAGGTGATGATTTGTTCTACAGCTCTAATGAATTGGAACAATACCGTGGCTACACTATTTCAGACATTCATATTGATACATTAAACAGCAGTCATAGTACTGTATCATTTGCTAATGGCAAAGTGATGTATATAAAAGATGTATATGGAGATATATCTGCCGAGCACAAGGCACGGATACAAATAAGAGAGACAATACGAGCGCATTTCCGTAAAGAAAGTGCTTTGTTCAAAAGAGGTATCAAATGCTTGTCCCTTTTCTTCCTGGATGAAGTTGCCAACTATCGCCGATATAATGAAGATAACGAACAAGTATTAGGCAAATACGGAGAAATGTTTGAAGAGGAATACATACGGGAACTGAATAACAATCAGAATATGTTTGACCCAGACTACATTTCTTATCTTGGCGCCATCCCAGCCAAAGAGACCCACGCCGGATATTTCAGTATCGACAAGAAAGGAAGAAGCGTCAATAGCGAAGTGAAACGTGGTTCCGACCAATCAGATGATACCTCCGCTTACGATTTGATTTTGAAAAACAAAGAAAGATTACTTAGCTGACGAATCTGTACGTTTCATTTTCTCTCATTCAGCTTTACGTGAAGGATGGGATAATCCGAATGTATTCCCAGATTTGTTCACTACGCCAATCCAACAGCATTTCACAGAAACGACAAGAAGTAGGTCGCGGTCTGCGTCTTTGTGTTGACCAGCATGGTGTGCGCATGGATGCACAAGTGTTACCCGATGAAGTCCATAGCGTAAACAAACTGACAGTAATTGCTTCCGAAGGATATGCAACTTTTGTAGCAGACCTGCAAAAGGACATTAAAGCTGATTTGTATGACCGACCGACTAAGGCAGATATTGATTTCTTCACAGAAAAGATTATCATTCTGGCAGACGGACAAAAACATACCATTAGCAAAGAAGAAGCGCAAGAAATATTCTTTCAACTCCGCATGAAAAACTACATTACCAAGAGTGGTGAGGTAACAGACCTATTCCGTGAAGAGCTTAAAACCGGAATAATACCACCATTGCCGGATGAATTGGCGCCACTTACGGATGCTATATATAAGAGAGTACAATCTATATACGATTCGAAAGCTCTTGATGACATGATTGACAACGGAAGCAAGCCACAAACTCCTGCTAATACCTTGAATGACAACTTCAGCAAAAAGGAGTTTCAGGAACTGTGGAAACGTATTAATCACAAATATGCTTATAAAGTATCGTTCAACAGTGAAGAACTTATAGAAAAAGCCATCATTGCCATAGATAAAGAACTGGAAGTGACACAATTGACCTATGTAATAACAAAAGGACTACAAAAGGATGAATTGGGAAAAGAAGACCTCACTTCCGGTGAGATAATACAAAAGCAGGCATCTCAAACGGAACGCCTCTCAACTAATATAGTAAGTAATGTCAAGTACGATCTTATCGGAAAAATAGCATCAGGGACAACACTTACCCGCCGTACCGTGGCAACCATTCTTTCAAAGATACGTCCTGCCAAGTTCCTGATGTTCAAAGCTAATCCAGAGGAATTCATTTCTAAAGTAACCCGCCTGATACTCGAACAAAAAGCTACCATGATAGTGGACCACATCTCTTATAATCTGGTGGATGGCGAGTATGATAGCAGCATCTTCACTCAAGAGAAGCATACCTCTATGGATAAGGCTTTCAGAGCAAACAAAAGCATACAAGATTATGTGTTTACAGATGGTACAGCAGAAAAGAGTAACGAGAGAATTTTTGTAGAAAACCTTGATACTGCGAATGAAGTAGTAGTATATGCAAAACTTCCAAAAGGTTTCCATATTCCTACACCTGTTGGAAACTATACTCCCGATTGGGCTATAGCGTTTGAACAAGGTAAAGTGAAGCATGTGTACTTTGTAGCAGAAACCAAGGGTTCCATGTCTTCGATGGAACTACGCGAAATAGAGAAAAATAAAATTGCTTGTGCCGAAAAATTGTTTGAGCAATTAAGCACAGCCAAAATAAAATATGGCAAAGTGGATAGCTTTGATACATTGTTGAACTTAGTAAAGTAAATGGATACATGGCCGAAAAATACAACGCATCCAATATTGCATTGGAACAGATACTAAATTTCATTAAGTCCGGAGAAATTGCCATTCCGGAAATACAACGCCCTTTCGTATGGAAACCTAAACAAGTGCGCGACTTGATAGATTCGCTTTATACCGGATATCCAACCGGATATCTCATCATTTCGCAAAGCCCTAACATGAAGTTGAAAAATGGAAGTCTTTCGGAAGGAAAAAAGATAATGATAGATGGACAACAGCGAGTAACAGCATTAATGACGGCTATCATGGGTTTGGAAGTTATCAATGCAAATTTCGAGAAAAAAAGAATAAAAATAGCATTCAACCCTTTAGCTAATCCAGAGAATGATGAAGAGTTATTCAAAGTACAAGATAATGCAATTTTAAGAGATAGACGATGGATTGCAGATATCGCAGAAGTGTTTAAACCTACATTTGATTTATGGCAATTCGTGAATGACTATTGCACTGCAAATAGTGAAATAAATGGTAGCGAATTAAACAAAATACTCATGCAACTCATGGATATTAAGAACCGACAGATAGGAGTCATTACATTAGACAAAGAACTCACTATTGACGAAGTTACTGAAATATTTATCCGCATCAACAGCCAAGGCGCCAAACTAAACCAGGCAGATTTTGCTATGTCAAAAATCGCAGCCAATACAAACTATGGTGGCAATATGCTAAGAAAAGCCATAGATTATTTCTCCCATCTGGCTGTACAACCAGATTGGTATACAGATATGTGTAAAGATACCGAGTTCATGGCTACTCCCTTTGCAGAGAAACTGAAATGGCTGAAGGATGATCGGGAAGAAATATTTGATCCGGATTATAACGACATTCTCCGTATAGCTTTTATGTATAAGTTTGGCCGCGCAAAAATGAGAGATTTGGTAAGTTTATTGGGTGGGCGTGATTTTGAGACCCGCGAATATAAAGAAGAAATAGCAGAAACATCATTCCAGAAACTGACAGAAGGAGTTCTGGGATTTATGAATGAATATACATTCCGTAATTTCGTATTAACCATTAAATCTGCCGGATTTGTGACCAACAAACTTATCAATTCTCAAATGACCCTTGATTTTGCCTACACCCTTTATCTTATACTTAATGCTGATCCCAATATTGATAAGGCTAAAATCAAGCATTATGTTGCAAAATGGTATGTAATGACAACTTTAACCAGCAGATATATTACATCACCTGAAACGGTTATGGATGCAGATATACGAAGAATCAAGGAAAGAGGTTTTCTTACATATTTTGAAGAAGTTGAAGCAGCCGATTTATCTGACACCTTTTGGAATGTGGGATTAGTTCAAAATCTGGAAACCTCAGCTATCAATAGCCCGTATTTTAATATTTATTTAGCGGCCCAGATTTATAGTGGTGATAGTGCTTTATTTACTAATGGAAGCAAAATAGGTGACTTGATCACAGTTATTGGAGATGTACATCATATATTTCCAAAAAAATATCTAATTAGAAATGGGTGGACAGAGAAATCCAAATATAATCAAATTGCAAATTACACATATCTTGATACGCAAGTAAATAAAGCAGTTTCCGATGACGCGCCTTATATCTATTTCAGCAAAGCACTTGAACAATGCAAAACGAAGCAACTAATATATGGTAATATAACCGATTTAGACATCCTCCATAAGAATATAGAACAGAATTGCATCCCAGCCAATATAATTGAGATGGAACACACTGACTATGATTCCTTTTTGAATGAACGCCGTAGGCTAATGGCTCAAAAGATAAAATCGTACTACTATAGTTTATAAAAGTTTTATTTTCTGTAATAGAGCGATTCACTAGTGTCCCATGAATAAAGAGACACTAGTGAATTGGATAATCGACACTGTCCAAAATTTTGTGTAAATGGAAACAGGATTCAGTTATAAGTTTCTCCTTATATCTGGATTCTGTTTTCAAATATAAGCATAAATTGTTCATAATCAATCCCCAGTTTGAAATAGGCATTGTCCATTTCTTTTCAATCTCCATAAGTGAAAGATACACGGTCTTTTTTACGGCATCGTCGGAAGGGAATGAAAGCTTTGATTTTGTGTACTTTCTGATTTTCCCATTCAGGTTTTCAATGAGATTTGTGGTATAGATTATTTTTCTGATTTCCAGAGGGAACTGGAAGAAAACAGTCAGGTCATCCCAGTTGTTTCTCCAGGACAGTATGGCATAAGGATACTTTCCTGCCCATTTCTTTTCCAAATTGTCAAGTTCCGTGGCAGCAACCTCCTTATTGGGTGCATTATAGATATTCTTCATATCTGCCGTAAACTCTTTCTTGTCCTTATAAAAACAACATATTTACAAGAGTTTCTGATCTGATGTACCACACAGATCTGGGTGGATGATTGAGGGAATACAGTACGGATGGTATCCGTAAATCCATTCAGATTGTCGGTACAGGTAATCAATATATCCTGCACTCCACGCGCCTTTAAATCAGTCATCAGGACACCCATCCAGAAAGAAGAACTTTCCGATTTACCGACCCACATGCCAAGGACTTCTTTCAAACCGTTCTGTTTCAGTCCGACACAAAGGTAAACGGTCTTGTTTATGATCTTGCCGTTATCCCGTACTTTAAAGACGATGCCGTCCATCCATACTATCAGATAAACCGGATCCAAAGGGCGGTTCTGCCATTCCTGGGCAGCCTGGTTTACCTTGTTTGTAATGATGGAAATGGCGGATGTTGAGAGTTCTATCTCATAAATCTCACGCATTTCTTCCTCTATATCAGAAACACTCATTCCTTTGGCGTATAGGGAGATAACAAGCTTTTTCTATAGAAAGTCCACGACTTTCATGCTTGGGTACTGCTATCGGTTCAAACTGACCGTTACGGTCACGTGGAATAGATATGACAGCTTCCCCATGTTCAGTTTGGATTTTCTTCGGATAGTTACCGTTACGTGAATTACCAGTGTTGTTCCCTGCCACAGAATTTCTTTTCATAACCCAAATGGGCATCCATTTCGCCTTCAAGCATCTTTTCCAACACTTGGGCATGCAACTGCTTCAGAAACTTGCTCACATCGGCTTCTGTCTTGAACTGGCTAAGGAACTCCTTGCTTAATACCTCATCAGGCACTACTTGATTCTTTTTCTTTCATAATCTTCTTCATTTTGCAAAGCTAATAAAATAAAAAATACGGAACTCAACCTGAATCCCGTATTTTCCATTTACACAAAATATTTTATAGTGCCGGATAATCTTTAGAATTCCCCCAATTCCTGCATCATCGCCGGACGACGTTTATACAAGACCCTGAATTCTTCCACCAATTGTTTCACGACCTCCTTCCCACCATTCAATTTCCGCATACCCCGCAGCACCCGGGCTATATATTCATAATGGTTCCGCCCCAGATTTTTCTCCGCATACGTACGAAGATCATCTGTAAATAAAGGAAGAATTTGGGAGGAATGAGTAGCATTCAGATGAGAGGCATACTGCAAAAGAGCATCCAAACGCCTGTATTCCAAGGCGGACAGATAACCAAATAATTTATCATAATCCTTTTCTTCTATATAAATCTCTGCTTTATTATTTCCAGTCCCCCAGTAATCATAGAAAGTGGTTTCCTGCATCAATGCGTTTAAGTACTCTTTCCAATCCATGGAAGGCACCAATGATTTGAGTTTATGATAATAACCCAGGCTTCCATCCGTATGAATAAATAGCAATCGACACATCTCAATAATTTTGGCGACATCATGCATTTCCTCATAAATGGAAAGTAATTGTTCCTGCCATTCTCCTACTATACCAAGCTCTCCCGCTCTTTCAGCTATCACTATCCCTTCATTCAGCATACCGATAGCCTTCTCATAACATTTCCCTTCCAATAGCTTTGCAATTTCCTGCCGCCTTATTTCAGGCAAATAAAGAAATTCAGATATCGTAGTTTCAACTTCGGCAGTCTTACCCAATTCCTTTAATATTTCTATTTTCCGAACCACCAGCTTATAGAGGTCCCAATGTTCCTTCTTCTCCATTATAAGCTGGTTTACAGTTGCCAACGCCTCCTCTTTAGATTGCACTGAAAGCATAATTTGTTGTATCAAATCATCCATATCAAAAATATCATACTCACGATATGTTGCCATTTTACCTATTTGGATAATTTCGCTCAATATATTCTCCTTCAATGCCTGTGACGTATCCGAATGTTGAACTACCTTAAGCAATAAATCCCCGGCGTCTTCACAACTAATTCCAAAATCAATATAACCATCATTATACAGAAAATCTTCTTCAATATAATGACCTCCTATAGAATGAAGTATCTGAAGAGCAATTGTCGCCGCCTCTTCTAAAGCCTGCCGTTGAAACAACAAAGTTGCTTTAGTCAAATATTTCTCTATTTTATCAGATAACTCATCCCAATCAATCTCTGGTTCATAATATCTTCCCCTCTTGAAGTTTTTTCTATATGAAGAATTAAAGCAACTCTCTATTTCACTTCGATAATCCACCTTTTTCGCCGGTTTCTTAGGCAAAAAAGCCTCCATCAAAGCTGACTTAAAATCAGAATGTGAAGAAGCATATTGCAAAACAAAACCGGATAACTTATCCGATTCTACAAACCGAAGGACCTGCTCTACTTCTTTATCCTTCACAATTTCGGATACACTCTGTCCCAGTATATTCATTCGAGCATCCACTTCTTTAGCAGACAAAAAACAGCCGGTTTTGCTTCTATTATCACGAATTGCCAGAAGCGTAGCCACCACATGCTTACAAATATTTCCATCGTAAGGACAATCACATTCCCACTCAGCAATTTCATCCCCTGCCAGCGATACGGTTACCTCATAGTGCTCCGTTCCACAGACTGTTGCAAACCATTCCCCCGGAGACTCTTCTTCAATTCCCAGCACAGCACCAGAGTCGTAATAATCTTCACCGCGCGCCAGAATCTTAGGAAGAACATAGCGTTCAAAGTTAGATATTGTTACCATAAAATACAGATTTTATTTTTGTTATTCATTGTATTAAAATCAGCCCGTCTCTTATAATCCAATTATATACCCCTCTTGCTCCCTTCCCATATCTATGAATCATCTGCAACCAAGTATGCAAATCTGTTGATTGAGGATAACGGGACACAAAAAGAACTTTCAAGTCCTCAAATAAGTATTTCCGCCCACGAATCCGTTGAAAATTCGCTCCATTTTCCATCCCTACCACAACCACATCATCGGGAATTCGGAAGTGCTCATAATCTTCTATAAAAACAGAAGTTCCTTCCGTTGGATAAATTACAAAAGACTCTTCACGAATTCTTCTATGGAACGAAAAGCACTCATAGCCAATCTTGCATTTTATTTCTCGTAAAAATAGGCTATATCCTCCAAATCCACAATATTCTAAAGAACTTTTGTTCCCAAAACTCACCTTTCCGACTATCTGGTTCTCACAAGTTGTACTGATCACATTTGTATTACAGAACACTTGTCTAATTGCAAAAATCGAATTTTCTTCGTAAACACATGATTATTAATTTAATATATTTGTTATCTTTGTATTGAGTAAAAATACTTAGTGCACTGAGTGAAATGTAACCCTATGTATAAAAGATCAGAATATCAAGTAATTATGAATCGGCTTAAAGAACAGCGAAAGTTCATTCAAGTCGTAATGGGTACTCGTCAGATAGGCAAACCAACGGTTATCAAGCAGGTGTTAAAGGATTCAGATATGAAGAAACAAATTACTACGTATTTCATAGGAATATTAGCATTAGCCATGCTATGTAGCGGATGTAGCACCAATCGTATGGCGGCAGGTGACCCGGGCGCGGTGTTGGCCGGAGCATCCATCGGAGGAAATGTGGGAGGCGCCATCGGAGGCCTCATTGGCGAAAGCAACAGAGGATGGAGAGGTGGCTACCGGGGTTCCGCCATTGGTACCATCGTCGGAACCATCGCCGGAGCAGCCATCGCAAATGCCGCTACCGCCCCCAAGCAGACAGAAGAATATAGCTACCGGGTAGAAAGGACTCAACCTTCCAGACCCCAACCCCAATATTCATCAGCTATCGAGAATCTGAGAATACATAACATACGTTTCATTGACGCCAATCGCGACCACACAATCAACTCAGGCGAAAATTGTAAAGTGATCTTCGAAATCATAAACGAAGGAAACAGAACAGCTTTCAACGTAGTACCGGTAGTGGCCGAAATCACGGGTATGAAGCGTATCTATATTTCACCCTCGGTCATGATAGAGCAGATTAAGCCTCATGAAGGTGTGAAATATACCGCCAGCATCAATGCCGGAGAACGGATAAAGACGGGAGAAGTCATCATACGCGTTGCCGTAGCCGATGAAAACGGACAGGAGTACGACTGGCAAGAGTTCTCATTGCCTACCCAACGATAAGCATCTTTATTTTAAACGATTACATTATGGCCGACAATTATTTAGAAAAACAATATGAAGCATACCAAGCCCGGAAAGCCGCTTGGGAAAAAGAACGTAAATACGGAAAGAAGCCCTCGCCTATGAAGCGTCCGAAAACTTTGGAAAAATCAAAAGAGGGTGAAGAAACACCCCCTGTTAGTACCAATTTGGAAAATACTATTTGAATGCCGGAGCCGGCAAATGCATACCTGCCATCGTCAAACCATTGTCTTTGGCATATTGAAGGAAATACTTACGTGATTTCACCGCCTTCTCCCTATCCATATCATACGTAGCGCAGATTTCGGGATGCTCTAACTGAAGAGCGGCTCCATGGATAAGATCGGCAATCACCAACAATTTGTTCGCCTGGAACACGGTATGCCCGGGAGTATGTCCCTCAGCATTCATCGCAACGACATTACCCGGCAATGTTTCTCCAAACTCAAACAAATGCAAACGGTCTTTATAAGCATTCATCGTTTTCAACACTTGCGTATTCCTGTCGGCAGGCATCTTGAGCCAGGCATCATATTCCACTTTCGATGCATACACTTCAGCATCAGGAAACACAACACTATCCCCTTTCATCATTCCACCGATGTGATCGCCATGGAAATGGGTAAGATACAAATATTTAATATCGGAAGGGGTAACTCCCAAAGAAGCCAAACCCGATAACAGACGGCTATCCGGTGCTCCCATGCCCGTATCGAACAGGATTCGGATTCCACCCGTTTCCACCAGAAAAGCACTCATGGACGAAGGTATTCCGCCTTGTAGTTTCAAACTCTCTATTAGACTATCGTCAGCATCCGCGAAAAGCGTTCTTTCCATCAAGCGCTCTTTCGCATTATCCTGTATCCAGGTAACTTTCACTTCATCCAGTTGCAATGTCTTCAGGCCATCGCACACCCCATTTACACTATCCATACTTACATCCTCATTTACTTGCTTTTTTGTGCCTCCGCCACAAGCTGATAACACGAATATTGCAGATGTAACAACCAGATACTTCCACGTTTTGTTTCTCATTAGCTTATAAATTTAGTTCATAAATAATAGACTACTCCATAATCAGGCCGATTCCGCGCAAGGATGCGTAAACCAGAAACGACTCCCGACTCCTACTTCCGATTCGGCGCCAATCGTGCCACCAAGGTGCTCCACGATACTCCGGCAGATGGACAACCCTAAGCCGGTGCCCTTGGAGAATGTGTTCAGTTTCACAAATCGGTCGAAAACCTGCCCCACCGCATCCGGTGCGATGCCGATACCCGTATCCGTAACCGAGAACTCTATTTCATTGGCACCCTCTTTAAAATGGTACTCCAGAGTGATCTGCCCCTTACTGGTGAATTTCAGAGCATTATTTATAAAGTTGGTGATAACCTGCATCAGACGTTTCTTATCCGTATAGATACGATAATCGGGCAGACCGGAAGCCAGCACAACCGGTACAGGCTTATCTTCCTTGATTTCATAACCACGCAATATATCTTCACAGAAGTCCCTGATATTCAAATATCCCATGTTGAAATCGAGTGTTCCCGCCTCTATCTTGGATAAATCCAGAATGTCGGATATCAATTGTAAGAGCAATTCCGTGTTCTCTTGCATGATTTCAATATAGCCTTGACGCTCTTCTTTATCTTCCTCCTCAACAAGCATACTTGCGAAACCAACTATGGAATTCAACGGAGTACGAATCTCATGACTCATGTTAGCCAGAAAGGCGGACTTCAAGCGATCCAGATTTTCGGCCTTATCCTTGGCTATTATCAATTCTTCTTCTATCTTTTTCTGATGATCGATATCGACGCTAGTAATGACATGTGCCATCTGACCGTCTATCCAGGGAAATGCCGCACTGAATACACGAAACCAACATTGATCGAACGGGCGTTGGTAGTCCCAGGAATAAACTTTAGTAGGTAGACCGTTTTCGTCGATCAGATGTCTTTTAGGACAAAACTCACATTCGCCCGTTTTATCGGTATAAAGGGCCTGCCAGCACTTCTTTCCTTCAAAATGCTTAATGCCACCATACGGAGCCGCCATAGACGCATTGGCATACAACATATCATGAGAATCAAAAGAGTTCACATAAATGTCGACTCCCATATTGTTCATGATGCTACCCAGCGTATTGCTTGCCCGCACTTCCCGTTCTTTATACTCACGAACGGCCACTTCTTTAGAAAGCGCCCCCAGCAGAAGATAAATGGCTTGCAATTCCTCATCCGTGAAAGGAGTTGTGTCCTCCCTATCAGCAAATCCAACAAACCCGATAATCTTTCCTTCACTATCTTCAAATTGACGGACCAGCAAGGAATCTGTTTTATGAAAATCAAGAACGTCAATGTCAACTAAGGAATTGTCATCGTTTCTACTGGCATAAAAAGGACGGTTCTTGACCTTCATACGATCGGAATGTATTTTGGTCATTTCACTCATCTCAAAGCGACGCTTCAGAGAATGGTCTTCATTTCCAACCGTTTCTTTCAGGAAGAAATAACGAAAACCATCGGTCTGATAGACAAATCCTTTTTTAAACTTATAGAAAGTACAAATATCCGTCAATGATTCCGTGATTTTCTTTTCAATGGATTCACATCCATTTAAACGCTCTAAGAAATGAAGGAGAAATACACTTAAACTCTTGTTCTTTTCGATCATATTACTTTTTACACCTTAGGGTTAGAGACACTTAAAACAAAAATAAAATACATGTTCGAGTATCTTCAAGGCGCTAATATACAAACTTTTAAAAGAATAAAAAAGATTTTCTATGTACTTAACTATCACCTTTTTTCTTCTTTTCGAACAAAACAAGAAGCATAAAAGCTAATTTATTTTACAAGTTCATTTATTAAGAAATACAACTTTAATCCGTTGGCGGAATTAATTCATTACGGAAAAATAATGAGCTAAATGATAAGTTAGCGGGCTGATTTTTAAGCCTGAAAGGCTTGCATTATATAGCGTAGGGCATCGCCCTACGTAATATACATCCCCATTTCTGAGCCCTGAAAGGGCGAGATAAAGCGTGTATGCTTGATTGCGCCCTTTCAGGGCTTAAATAGAGAGATACATAATCACGTAGGGCGTTGCCCTACGCTATGTAATATCAGGCTTTCAGCCTTATAAAATCCGCGTTCGTCCGCCTTGTCCGCGTAGTCCGCGTATCAATTTAGCTCATAACCGGAAAAGAAAGGAATTAACTCCACCAATGGAAAACTTCAATCGTTAGATAAACTATAGCCAATCATTCATAATTTTCATAACGCGAACGCAACTTTGCCGAACGACTGGATGCTTGTTCCGGTTTATCCGCCGATTGCTTTTGTTGCGGTTCGCGGACCAATTTCGGTTTCGCCGGACGATTATGACGTTTGGGCTTTTCAGCAACAACCGTTGCTTGCTGAGTATTCTTCAAGGCTTCGGCAGGCTTTCTGCCCTCCCGCCTCTTATTGTTCTGCTTGCCTTGCTGCTTCTCTGTCGGTGCTTTCGCTTGTACCTTTCGTGCAACATTGGCAACCGGAGTTGTTTTCGTCTCCTCCAAAGGCGGTAAATCATGTTTCCGTTGCTCCAGTTTGATACCTGTAAGTTTCTCTATTTCACGCAACATCGGCACTTCCTCACCCGAACAAAAGGCAATGGCACGTCCTTCGCAACCTGCACGTCCCGTACGTCCGATACGATGAACATAGGTTTCCGGCACATCGGGCAAATCGTAGTTGAGAACCAAATCCAAACCTTTGATATCAATACCGCGTGCCGCAATATCCGTAGCGATAATTACATTGGAACGACCTTCCTTGAAATTACTCAATGCACGCTGGCGGGAATTTTGCGACTTATCTCCATGGATACTTTCACAAGTGATGCCACGACGTGATAAATAGCGCGCTATATTATCCGCCCCATGTTTGGTACGCGAAAATACAAGTACCTGATGTCCGGCCTCTCCGAGTAATAGTTGTGCCAGCAATTCCTTCTTCTGAGGCTTTTCCACACGATAGACGGACTGGCTGATGATTTCCACTACGCTGGATGCCGGAGTGACTTCCACCCTCGCCGGATTGCGCAATAAACTTTTAGCCAGGCGGTCAATACTATCAGGCATGGTAGCCGAAAAGAACAAGGTTTGCTTCTTGGGCGGGAGCTTAGGCAACAAGCGCTTCACATCATGGATGAATCCCATATCGAGCATACGGTCAGCTTCATCAAGCACGAAGTGCCGCACATGGTCGAGGCGGATAAATCCTTGTGACATCAGATCGAGCAAACGACCGGGAGTAGCCGTCAGGATATCCGTTCCGGCACGCAATTCATCGGTTTGCGACTTCTGCTTTACCCCACCGAAAATAACGGTATGGCGCAACGTGGTATATCGTGTATAGTCTGCCAGCGATTCATCAATCTGAATTGCCAACTCACGCGTTGGAGTAAGGATAAGAGCACGAATCTTACGTGGAGCACCTTTCTGCTGAGATGTGGGGTCGGCAAGCAATTGTTCTATGATAGGTATGGCAAATGCCGCCGTTTTACCGGTTCCGGTTTGAGCCAGTCCTAATAGATCACGCCCAGTCAGGGCTTCCGGTATGGCTTGTTCTTGTATAAGAGTAGGAGTAGAATAGTTTTTTTCAAGGAGCGCACGGCACACCGGCTCCGAAATATTCATCTGTTTAAATGTCATCATTTCTTTTAATTAGGGCGCAAAGGTAGGCTTTTATAAGGAATAATCATTATATTTGCATGAAAAGTAGTTTTTAATTAACTACAAAGAACAGATATTCAAACTATTATATCGCATGAAAATACATCATATCGCCATCTGGACTTTTCGCCTGGAAGAATTGAGAGAGTTTTATATCCGCTACTTTAACGGAACAAGCAATGAAAAATACATCAATCCGAAAAAGGGTTTCGAGTCCTATTTCATCTATTTGATGATGGCGCGGCATTAGAATTAATGAGCCGCACAGATGTGCAAAACACTCCCAATAGAAGAGAACAAGTTGGGACTCACGCACTTTGCTCTCTCTTTCCAAAGCAAAGAAGACGTTCTCCGCACTACTGAACAACTCCGTAGCGAGGGGTATACCATAGCCGGCGAACCGCGGACTTCGGGCGATGGATATTTCGAAAGCGTCATACTCGATCCGGATGGCAATCGAGTGGAATGTGTATACAGGAAGGAAGAAACCGGTAATGAACCGGATGCTCCGATTGAAACGGAACGGCTACTATTACGCCCCTTCCGGGAAAGTGATGCGGAAGCCTTCTTTAAATGTTGCCAGAATCCGAATATAGGGAACAATGCCGGCTGGAAACCTCACAGATCCTTAGAAGAATCACAAGAAATCCTTCGTTCCGTATTTATATCCCAACCCGGAATATGGGCTATCATCCTAAAAGAAGACGGACGCTTGATCGGTTCAGTCGGTATCATCCCAGATTCCAAGCGTGAAAACCCTCAAGCACGCATGCTGGGATACTGGCTCGATGAATCCCATTGGGGAAAGGGCTATATGACGGAAGCGGTGCAATCTGTTCTCGATTACGGATTCAACACCCTCCAACTAAACCTCATCACCGCAAATTGCTATCCCCATAACGAGCGCTCGCAACAGGTTTTGAAACGCCACGGTTTTATTTATGAAGGTACTCTCTATCAGGTCGAGTTAACCTACGATGGACATTTATACGACCATCAATGTTACTATCTGGCCAAGCCGTGAATTGCGAAAAATCAGTATATAAAATAAAAAAATAAGATTTACATAAAAATAGTCTTTTTTTAAGATGAACAGAATCTGCTATTCGGACATAAAACGAGTTAATTCTCACATTTTTATTTATTTGTGCAAGAATTAAAAATATTCATGTACATTTGCAAAATGAGTTATTCTTCAGCTATGAAAAAACGCTATCAGCTACTGAAAAGAGTTTCGATTATTCTGATCTTCTTTGTCCTATTTACAAAGATGCATGCGGTAGAACCCCAGTACGCTGAACCCCAAGATATTCAGAAAACAGAAACCAATGTTGAAGTTGAAGAACATCCACAGGATTATATTGTAATCAAGATACCTTTCCAAGCCAAGTACAAGTCTCTTTTTATTTGTATCATTGTTCTGGCTCTCTCTTCCATTTGCTTTTTCATCATCTATCCGCTACTTCTCTATGTCAGAGAGTCTAAAAGAAAGCGCACCGCCCAAAGGGAACTAACCAGGGAAAAGGAATTATTATCGCTATCACTCGAAAAGAGCAACATCTACGCCTGGAAATACATAGAGAAAACAAATGCTTTCATCTGTGATAAAGAATTCTTTGAGCATCTGGATATGCCTTTCCGTGCCTTTACCCTACAAGAAATGGCCGAAGCGATACATCCGGAAGATAGAGTGGATGTGTTGAACACGTTTTATCATGTGAAAAACCAACCGGATTCCAAAACGCACACCCAATGCCGGTGCAACTTTAATAGTAAAGGGTATATCTGGTATGAACTCCGTTATGTCAATCCTACGGAGGCAATGGCGGAAACGGCCTCCATTATAGGCTTAATCACCAATGTGCAACACTTCAAGGACAAAGAAGAGGAACTCATGAGAGCAAAAGACCTGGCGATAGAGGCAGAACTGAAACAATCTTTCCTCGCCAATATGAGCCATGAAATACGTACTCCACTGAATGCAATTGTGGGGTTCTCCAACTTACTTGTCAGCGAAGACGACCTCCCCGATGAAGAGAAAGCTGACTTCATCAATACGATCAACACGAATTGTGAATTGCTTCTGAAACTCATCAATGATATACTGGAACTCTCCCGTATCGAATCGGGCAACATGACTTTCTCCTATTCAACGTGTAATCTGAATAATTGGGTGGATAGTATGTATTTGACACATTCCTTATTGATACCCAAGGAAATAGAGTTCATCAAAGAAGTGCCCGATGCCGCATTCTTCATCAATACGGACGTGAACCGCCTCAGCCAGATAATGACTAACTTCCTGAATAATGCCACTAAGTTTACCAAATCAGGATACATCAAACTGGGCTATGAAATTGATTTTTCAACATACGAAGTCTCCATTTACGTAGAAGATACCGGCAAAGGTATTCCGAAAGAAGAGCAACGAATGATATTCGAACGCTTCTACAAACAAGATGAATTTGTTCAAGGCACAGGTCTGGGACTTTCCATCAGCATGGTAATTGCGGAAAAACTCGGTGGGAAGATTAGTGTGGCCTCAGAGATTGGAAAAGGAAGCCGGTTCACTTTCCTCCTACCCTACCATAATGAAAGCGAGGAATTCTTTTCTGCCGGATAACTTCACAGATACCCAAAGAATGTAGTATCTTTGCACCATTATGTTGCACCGTTTTACTACTTCAATCAGCGATATTCCACTTCCGGAAAGGTTTACTTATCCTTTCTGTTATACTCCTCATCCATTGTGTGTAATGGCGGCGGAAGAGGTACAAAACTACCTCAGCAAGCAAAGCGACTGGCAAGAGGAATTAAGCCAGGGGAAAATGTTCGGAGTGCTGATAGTGCAAACCGAAGATGGAAGCATAGGTTATTTAACCGCCTTTTCGGGCATATTAGCCGGGAAGAATATACATCCGTATTTTGTACCTCCCGTGTACGATTTATTGCAACCTCAAGGCTTCTTCAAAATAGAAGAAGAAAACATATCCGCTATCAACCGTCGTATCCGCCGGTTGGAAGAGGATAAGAAATATATTGACCTACGATCAAATCTTACCCAAACCACCCAATCTGCACAAGATGCATTGTCAATTGCCAAAACACAATTGAAGGAAGCAAAAGATAAAAGAGAATTGCTCAGAAAAACAGGTCAGCTTAATGCAAAGGAAGAAGCAGAGCTGATACGAGAGAGCCAGTTCCAGAAGGCAGAATATAAGCGGCTGGAACGTTCCTGGAAAGATAAGATAGCCTCCTTGCAGGTAGAAGCTGGTAATTGGGAAAAACAAATACAGGAGCTGAAAACAGAACGTAAAGTCCGCTCTGCCGCCTTGCAACAACAACTATTCGAACAATTCAGAATGTTGAACTACCGGGGAGAAGTGATAACTTTATGCGACATATTCGAGCAAACCGTACATAAGACTCCTCCCGCCGGTGCAGGTGAATGTGCCGCTCCTAAATTGTTACAACAAGCTTATCTGCATCATTGGAAACCGATAGCCATGGCCGAATTCTGGTGGGGTAATTCTCCCAAAAACGAAGTACGGCATCACGGTTACTACTATCCAGCCTGTAAGGGCAAATGCGAACCAATTCTCCGGCACATGTTACAGGGATTGGAGGTAGAAGCAAATCCTATGCAACAGGAGGCGGAACGAGGCAATGAAAAATTGAATATAGTTTATGAAGACCAATGGCTATTGATTATTAATAAGCCTGCCGGAATGCTTTCAGTACCCGGAAAAGAGAGACAAACGTCTATATACGACCTGGCAAGAAAGGCTTATCCGGAAGCAGAGGGTCCCATGATCGTACATCGGCTGGATATGGCTACATCGGGACTTTTAATCATTGCCAAAGATAAGAAGACGCACCAACACTTACAGGCACAATTCAAGAATCGTAGTATCCGAAAGAAGTACATAGCCTTGCTCGATGGCATCGTCCCGGAAGATGAAGGCACTATTGAACTACCGCTTTGCCCCAATCCATTGGACCGCCCCCGGCAAATGGTAGACACACAATACGGCAAGCCTGCCATCACTTATTATCAGGTTCTCGAACGTACAGATAAATATACACGTATAGCCTTTTATCCCCATACGGGACGTACTCACCAACTTCGCGTGCATGCGGCACATCCGTCAGGACTCCATTGCCCCATTATAGGCGACGAGCTTTATGGAAAGAAAGACAAAAGGCTCTATCTGCACGCTGAATCCATAGAGTTCACCCATCCCGTCAACGGGCAGTCCATGTGTATTACGGAAAAAGCAGACTTCTGATTATTGCTTTTTCAAAAAGCTCGGATAGAGGAAAGGTTGACGAGTTAACTTCCTTTCTGTATGGAAAGGAAGAATCAAAAAAGCCTATATAAACCAACAAATAACTTAGGAAATGGGCTTATCCGCATAAGCAGCATGTAGATTTTAATCCCTATTTTTGCAAACGGATAAATCGATCCGATCAGACACTATTAACTCAATTAATGATAAAGACCATGAAATTCGTAACTTTAGTATGTAGTTTGCTTTTCTGCCTGCCATCTTTTGGACAAGAGAAATTTCCCGATGGTACCCTTATTCCCGACTGGTTCAGACAGAACGAAATTGTAAATATCGAAACCCTTGGCGGTAAATATAAGATTACTGATCATGGTGTGGTGAATGACAGCACCTTACTTCAAACAGAGAAAATTCAGGCGGTTATCGACCAGGCATCATCCAAAGGTGGCGGTGTGATCATCATCCCGAAAGGTACCTATCTGAGCGGTGCACTCTTTTTCAAGCCTAAAACACACCTTTATCTGGAAGAAGGAGCTGTTTTGAAAGGTAGCGATGATATCAGTAACTTCCCTATAATCAACACCCGCATCGAGGGGCAATCACTTAAATACTTTGCCGCACTGGTGAATGCCGACAAAGTAGATGGTTTCACCATTTCCGGTAAGGGAACCATCAATGGCAACGGACTACGCTATTGGAAATCTTTCTGGTTGCGCCGCACCGTTATTCCGAAATGCACGAATATGGATGAGTTGCGCCCGCGCCTGGTGCACATTTCCAACAGCAATGATGTACAGCTTTCCGGTGTACGCCTCATCAACTCTCCTTTCTGGACGACACACATTTACAAATGTAACAATGTGAAGTTATTAGGTCTGTATATTTTCTCTCCGGCTGCTCCTGTTAAGGCACCCAGCACGGATGCCATAGATATTGATGTATGCAACAATGTGTTGGTTAAGAACTGCTATCTTTCTGTAAACGATGATGCTATTGCTCTTAAAGGTGGAAAAGGCCCCTGGGCTGATAAGGATTCTAACAACGGAAGTAACACTAATATTATTATAGAAGATTGTACGTACGGTTTCTGCCATAGTGCACTGACTTGCGGTAGCGAATCTATCCATAACCGCAATATTATTCTCCGTCGTTGTACCATCAATCAGGCAAGCCGTCTGTTGTGGTTGAAGATGCGTGCCGATACTCCCCAAAATTATGAATATATCCTTGTGGAGGATATTAAAGGAAATGCCAAAAGCTTCCTATACATCAAACCATGGACTCAGTTTTTTGACCTGAAAGACCGTAAAGATATTCCGATGTCTTACTCGGATCATGTAACAATGCGTAATATAGACTTTGAATGTGATGTATTTTTCAACGTAAGTGCATCCGAGCAGTACAAACTGACGAATTTCAAATTTGAGAATCTGAATATTAAAGCGAAAGATGGTGAGTATGACAAGTCAATCATTCCGTCATCTGAATGGAATAATGTGAAGGTAAATCAATAAGGATACGCGGACGACGCGGACTAAACGGACGAACACGGACTTCTTATTATGAATTAAGAAAATCCGTGTTCGTCCGTTTAGTCCGCGTATCTATTCTTCAAAGCTACGTAACAACTTTATCTCGTCCGCCCATAAACTCTCATCCGGCGTTTCTAGAATAACAGGCATATCATTAAACCGTTCATCTTTCATAAAACGCTTAAAGAAGTCTATGCCTAACAAGCCTTTCCCTATGCTGTCATGGCGGTCTACATGGCTACCCAGTTCTTTTTTAGTATCATTCAGGTGGATACCCCGCAAATAGTTAAAACCAACGACTTCATCAAACTCCTGAAACACTTTATCATATTCCTTTACGATATCGTATCCTGCCGAGTAAGTATGACAAGTATCCAAGCATACACCTACACGGGATTTATCATCCACACGATCAATGATATGCTTTAGTTGCCAAAACTCATTACCAACATTACTTCCTTGTCCGGCTGTATTCTCAATAACAGCAGTCACTCCTTTCGTTTTACTTAATGTGATATTGATAGATTCTGCCACCTTATCCAGACATTCCTCTATTGAAATTTTATTCAGATGACTGCCCGGATGGAAATTCAGAAGCTTCAGACCTAATTGCTCACAACGTTGCATCTCATCCAAAAATGCGGCACGGCTTTTCTCCAGTCCTTCTTCTTCAGGATGTCCCAGATTGATTAAATAGCTATCATGAGGCAGAATATAGCGGGCATCAAAAGAGAATTTCTCACAATTGTCTTTAAATCCGCGAATACTTTCTTCGGCCAGAGGTTTGGCCACCCATTGCCGTTGGTTCTTTGTAAACAAAGCAAATGCATTCGCACCTATCTCATGCGCATTAACAGGAGCTATCTCAACTCCCCCACTCGCACTTACGTGCGCTCCTATATATTTCTTCATATTCAGTTTTTCTTTAGTGAATGATTAAAAACGGAAGCAAGATAGAGAAAAATCCGAAGGCAGCAAAGAAGAAAATGCTTACCTTTACAAATTCGTATTTAAAAAGAATAAAAAATGAACGACAAAGGAAATATTATCATCTACCAGACTAAGGATGGACAAACTTTAATAGATGTGAGACTGGAAAATGAAACGGTATGGATTAATCGCCAACAAATGGCTGAACTGTTTGACCGTGATGTAAAAACTATTGGCAAGCATATCACTAATGCACTGAAGGAAGAACTAAAAGAAATTCCAACTGTCGCAAAATTTGCGACAGTTCAACAAGAGGGTGAAAGAAGTGTTACCCGGCAGGTAGAATATTACAATCTCGAAATGATAACCTCTATTGGCTACCGCGTAAAATCACAACAAGGTATCCAGTTTCGTATTTGGGCTAATAAAGTTCTGAAAGAATACCTAATCAAAGGTTATGTTATTAATGAACAAGCTAAAGCACAACAATTAGCTGATTTGAAGAATACCGTAAGATTACTATCCAATGTAATCGAACACAAAGAATTAACCTTGAATGAAGCCAATGGGTTATTACATGTTATTACCGATTACACATACGGCTTAGATACTTTGGATAAGTATGACTATCAGAGATTAGAAGTAGAAGCAACTACACGAACCACCTCTTTCCGGGCTACATACGAAGAGGCAATGGCGGCAATACACATTCTGCAAAAGAAATTTGGAAGTAGCGGCTTATTCGGAAATGAAAAGGACCAATCATTTCATAGCTCCATCAATACTATCTATCAGACATTTGATGGAAAAGAACTTTATCCCAGCATTGAAGAAAAAGCGGCCATGCTTTTCTATTTAGTTGTAAAAAACCATTCATTTAGCGATGGAAACAAACGCATTGCTGCTTTTCTATTCCTATGGTTTCTCGAGAAAAACAGAATTTTATATAAACCTGATGGTTCCCGGTTAATAAGCAACAACACATTAGTCGCCCTTACATTAATGATTGCAGAAAGCAGAACAGAAGAAAAAGATATAATGGTAAAGGTCGTGATAAACCTTATCAATCAGAATAATTAAGTGAATAAACTTTGAGCAGTCATATATAGATAATATATGGCTGCCCAAAGTTTTAAGGAGTTTCTATAATGCACAAGTCCCCTCCCCCGCATAATCCTTCCCCGTCTTTCCATTATATTCAGGATGCCTTTCCAGCCACTTCACGGCATAGGAACAGGTTGCCACAGGCACAAGTTCATTAGCCAATGCATAATCATAGGCTGCCTTTACTAAAGCAGAGGCAATTCCCCTACCACCTATTTCACCAGGTACAATCGTGTGACGCACATCCAAAGCACCGTCAGCTACATGATACATCAGGCGGGCAGTCTCTCCATCGACTACGGTCTGAAAAACTTTTTTCTCCGGAAAATGTTCTATATTCATAATCTGTTTCATTTATTGGGTTAATATACTATTTTAATAATAAGCCTCTCTTATATTTAATAACAGATTTCAGTAACTTTGTATCGAACAATTCTAAAAAAAATCTTATGGACAATCATCTTCTCTCACATGCCATCGCTATTGCCACCGAAGCCCACAAAGGACAAAAAGACAAATACGGACAGGAATATCTGCATCATCCCATCCGCGTAATGAATATGGGACGGAATCAGAAAGAAAGGATTGTCGGTATTCTACACGACGTTGTAGAAGATACGGAATGGACATTCGAAGACCTGGAAAAGGAAGGATTCTCTGCCGAAATCATTGAAGCCGTGCGGTGTGTCACAAAGACCTCCGATGAGGAAGATTACGAAGAATACGTCGAAAGATGTGCCTCCAATCCCATAGCCGTTGCCGTTAAGATTCACGACCTGACGGATAATATGGATGTGCGCCGCATGCCCTGCATCGGAGAAAAAGAAGTCACCAGACTCAGGAAATATCTGAAAGCCTACCATCGCCTGATGCCCCTGTATATGAATCATTGATCATTGTGCATGTTTCTTTTTCATGAAATTACTACCTTTGCGGCATGAAATTGGAACTAAAAGAAAATCAAGGAGTACCCTCGTCCCTGCTTTGGACGCTGGCCATCATCTCAGGCGTAACGGTAGCCAACATATACTACAACCAACCACTACTGAACCGTATCAGCCGTGACCTGAACATCAGTGAGTTCACCGCCAATCTGATAGCCATGTGCTCGCAGATAGGATATGCCATCGGACTATTGTTCATCATTCCACTGGGCGATTTATACCGCAGAAGAAATATTATCCTCGTAAATATTTCCATTCTGGTAGTCTCACTGCTCACCATTGCTTTAGCTCCCAATATCCACCTGATACTGTTCGCTTCTCTGCTGACGGGTGCCTGTTCGGTTATACCCCAGATATTCATGCCCCTTGCGGCACAATATTCCACTCCCGAAACCAAAGGAAAGAACGTAGGTATTATCCTTTCGGGACTACTGACGGGTATTCTTGCTTCGCGTGTAGTAAGCGGCATTGTAGGCGAATACATGGGCTGGCGGTTTATCTACTTTATTGCCGCGGGATTGATGGTCGTTTGTTTGCTTATCATAATAAGGATACTCCCGGACCTTCCTTCCAATTATCAGGGAAGTTATGCCGGACTGATGAAATCCTTGTTTTCCATCGTCAAGAAGTATCCCCAACTCCGCATAGCTTCGTTACGTGCAGGTTTCTCGTTCGGATCATTCCTTGCCATGTGGAGTTGTCTGGCTTTCAAGATGGAACAGGCGCCTTTCTTTGCGGGAAACAATATCATAGGAATGCTGGGACTTTGTGGCATAGCCGGGGCACTGACCGCTTCTTCCATCGGAAGATTCATCAATACGGTCGGGGTGAAACGGCTTACTTATATAGGATGTTCGCTGATAATCAGCGCATGGATAGTACTCTATGCGGGACAATATAGTTATGCAGGTATCATAGCCGGTATTCTGTTGATAGATATAGGTATGCAATGCATCCAGCTCAGCAATCAGACAAGTGCTTTTGCCCTTTGTCCGCAGGCATCCAATCGCATCAATACTATTTTCATGACTACCTATTTCATTGGCGGTTCCACCGGAACTTTCCTTGCCGGAACCTTCTGGCAATGGTTCGGCTGGACGGGAGTGGTGGGAACAGGTATCTTGCTGACAAGTTGCTCGCTGCTCATCAATATATTCGCTAAGAAATAACCTCCTTCAGTATTTCCCAACCGGATGCCTTGATATCTACGCATCCGTTCTTCTTAAAGACGGTACCCTCTTTTTCCAGCAACTCCCGTTGTTCGGGCCAGAAAGGGGCCAGTCGTCCCTGACTATTCACTACCCGGTGGCAAGGCAGATTTTGTTCTTCAGGTGCGTTATGCATGGCCTGCCCCACCATACGTGAACACTGGGGCTTACCTATAAGATAAGCAATCTGTCCATACGTCAGCACCCGTCCCGGAGGGATAGAGGCGACAACGCTATATACTTCTTCTCCAAAGGATGTTTTATCCATAACCTATATTACTTTGCAATACAATACTTATCAGTCGGAAACAGGATGCCTATAATGAAGATTTTCTCAACGTAAAGAGAAAGTATTCTCAATACGATGAGAAGAACTTCTCAATGCGATGAGAATAAATACTCATCATAGTGAGAACAAATTCTCAATATAGTGAGAATAACTGAGAATCATAATCTACTGATATTGAGCACATAGTCTTCTTACATAGGTTGACTACTTTTAATCTCATCCCCCCAATGAATTGACTTGGAAAACTCGCTCTCCCTAAAAAGCATAGACCATTATCGGGCAACCATAAATTCCCGTACGAAAGAACAGAAATTAATTATAAGTAGCAAATTTCGGAATAATGTTTTTCAACTTGGTAGCAAAATTTGTCTTTCTCATACCAATTGCCTACCTTTGAGGTGATTCAAGAACAATTAAATCTACACGAATGATAAACATCGTCCCTATTTTAAAGAACAAAAAGGAGTTCCTCGAACTACTGCTACTTGCCGACGAACAAGAGTCCATGATAGATCTCTACCTGGAACGGGGAGAAATGTATGCTCTCTACGACGGCGACTTAAAGGCAGCGTGTGTGATAACAGATGAAGGAAACGGAGTCTATGAAATCAAGAACATCGCCACTTATCCCCACTACCAACGAAAAGGATATGGAAAACGGCTAATAGAATTTCTATTGGAGCACTACAAAGATCGTTATCATACGCTATTGGTAGGTACAGCAGAAGATACGTACACAGAGGATTTCTACAAACAATGCGGATTTACCTACTCGCACCGCATACCCAACTTTTTTACTGACAACTACGATCATCCCATGTATGAAGATGGAAAGCTTCTGAAAGATATGGTTTATCTTAAAATTAGCAAGAATGGATAAAAGTATGGCATTCATCACACTAACCCCTGAGAACGTAATGAGCGAACACCTATGTTGCGCCATTGCAGACAAAAAACACCAGACTGGCGTAAACGATAAACGCAACTGGCTGGCAGAGCGTATCAAAGAAGGACACGTCTTCCGCAAACTGGATGCGCAGGGAAAGGTGTTCATCGAGTATGCCCCGTTGGAAAAAGCCTGGGTTCCCGTAACTGGTGATAATTATTTCTATATTTATTGCCTGTGGGTATCCGGCAGTTACAAAGGAAAGGGATACGGAAAGGAATTGTTACAATCGTGCATCGACGACGCAAAAGCGCAAGGAAAATCCGGCATCTGCCTCCTTTCTTCCAAAAAGAAGAAACCTTTCTTATCAGAAAAAAAGTTCATGTTGAAATATGGCTTCAAAGTAGTGGATACCATCAATGACGAATATGAATTATTAGCTCTTTCCTTTGACGGTACCCAACCGCAATTCACATCAAACGTGCGGAAACAGAGCATTGAGGGCAAAGAACTGACCATCTATTACGGTGTGCAATGTCCCTATATTCCCAATTGTATCGAACAGATATACAATTATTGCGAGAACAATCAAATACCTCTCCGGTTGGTAGAGATAGATACTTTGGAGAAAGCTAAACAACTGCCTTGCATCTTTAATAATTGGGCTGTATTCTATAATGGAAAGTTCGAAACAGTGCACCTGTTGAATGAAGGTTTACTGAAAAAATTGCTGCTACGATAATTAAGGAAAGAACAAAAACAGTATCTTTGCATTATATGTATAATAAAAACAAACAATATGGAAAAACTGAATCAATATCATCGCCAAGCCATAGCGAAGAAAATGAAATCCATTGCTTATTGGAGGAAGCATCCAATGTCGCGCGAGGAGTGCTTGAATCAATTCAAGCAATTGCGGGAACAACGGTCGTTAAGGGAGTCCAGATTTCAAACCTCGAAAGATTCGCAAGAGACAGAGGGTATTGGATAGAAGATATTAATACAATAGGAATATTTTCTGATAGAGGATCTGAAAATGAAGTATATCTGTCAATAGAGAATAACACTACTGTTTACAAATTAAATGATTTTCGCTACTCAGATGACAATCTCTCTCAGTTTTTTGAGCGTATAAGGATTCACAACATTTATTTTCCAGATTGTTCTTATAAGCTAATAGGTTTTGCATATAATAAAGCCGAAAAAGTTTGTGCCGTACTTTCACAACCATTTATTGTAGCTATGCGTGAAGCTACTGAACCCGAAATAGAAGAAGAGCTTAATAAAATGGGATTCAGTTCTGAATTAGATGGTGAATTTTTCTCAAATGGCAATTATGATATATTCGATGCTCTTCCTAATAATGTATTAGTAGGAAATGACGGGCATCTTTATTTTATCGATACAATCATTTATAAAAGTCAGGATAATGGCTTTGAAAAATATAAAAGCTTATCTCCCAGATATAATCAATAAATTAATATTATTAAAATAAAATTATTATGGAAATGAAATTTTGCCAAAGTTGCGGAATGCCGCTCACATCCGATGAAGTATGCGGAACAAATGCTGACGGTAGCCTCAGCGCAGATTATTGTACTTACTGCTATCAGCAAGGTAAATTCGCACAAGACTGCACCATGGATGAAATGATAGAACATTGTGCCCAGTTTGTAGAAGAATTCAATAAAGACTCGGAGCAGAAAGTTACTAAAGAAGAAGCTATTGCGATGATGAAGCAAGAGTTTCCGAAATTGAAACGCTGGCAAGCATAAATAATGTCCCGCATCGAACAGGAAAAACAAACCGTGGAACAAATGATCCGCCTCTACTGCCGGAAGAAAGAGGGGAACGAAACTTTGTGCCCGCAATGCAGGGAAGTGTTGGAATATGCACATGCACGGTTGTCACGTTGTCCATTCGGAGAAAAGAAAGGTACTTGCCGACTCTGTACCATACATTGTTACAAACCGGAGATGCGGGAACGGATGAGAGAAATCATGAGATGGGCAGGGCCAAGAATGTTGTTGTATCATCCGGTAGCGGCTATCCGGCATTTGTGGCAGGAGTATATTAGGAAGCAATAAAGAATACATCACAGATTACATGGATATTCACAAATTTAATAATGAAGCTTCAGTAAAGCTCTTCTTCTTAATCTGCGAATATCCATGTAATTTATAATGAAAGAATTTTAATTGAAATAATACAAGAACACTGCAATTCCATCAAGTGCCTTCTTCGGTTGGTCTTTTATCTCAATTGTAAATTTAATCTCAGCCTTTGCCACACCGCGCAAGTTTGTCAATGAGTGCAGTTTCGCAACCAAACGAATACTTTGTCCCGACAATACCGCCTGACCGAACTTCATCTGATCCATACCATAATTAACCATCATCTTCAGGTTGTTCACCTCAATAATCTGGTTCCACAGATACGGCAACATAGACAAAGTAAGATAGCCATGCGCAATAGTAGTTTTGAAATGGCTCTCTGTTTTAGCACGTTCCGTATCTACATGTATCCACTGATGATCCAACGTAGCATCAGCAAACAGATTGATACGTTCCTGCGAAAGTTCCACATAATCGGAAACCCCAATTTGCTGACCTACCAGCTTTTCAAAATCCTCATACGAGTTGATAATTACTTTTTCCATTATTCTCTTTTTATATTTAATAGTTTCTACGGTTGATAATCCCAACCATAATCATTATGATAAATCATTAGTTTACTCATGCCTCCGTCAATCGTAATATGCTCCCCGTTGATAAAGGAATTCCGTTCGTCACAAAGGAAAAGAACAGCACGGGCTATATCAGCCGGTTCTCCTACCCGTTGCGAAGGATGCTGCATGATATCTCCTTCCGTATATGCCGGCACATAATCCTCTTCATGATAGCTTCCCGTATCAATCCAACCGGGAGCGATAGAATTCACGCGGGCAATTCCCGAAAGACTGACCGCAAGTGCATGAGTCAGAGCCGTTATTCCACCTTTGGCTGCCGTATAACTTTCCGTATTGGCCTGCGACTGAAAAGCACGGGTAGAAGAAATATTCACAATAGCACCTGCACCACTGAAATAGTCTTTAAACGACAAAGCCAGGAAATAAGGAGCCGCTACTCCCACACGTTGCACATACAGAAAGTCTTCATACGAACAATTGCTCAATATTCCTCCATTTGTCAGACAAGCATTATTTATCAGACAGTCAATCTGATCTTCTATGGATAAGACAAAGTCTACAAAATCCCGCAGCGTCTGTTCCTCAGCAATATCTCCGACAAAGCCTGTAACCGAAAGCCCTCTTTCCGACATCTTTCCTTCCGCCAGTTCCACCGCCTCGGGTGTCTTATCAATGAAATACACCGTATATCCCGATTCTGCAAACATCTCGACAATGCAACGACCGATACCGGTGGCACCACCTGTTACTACACATACTTTATTCATACGCTCTTTATTTTAAGTATGATGAACAAAACCCCGATAACGAAGGTTATTATTCGATTCATGGTTGTTTACTTTTAAATCGTGAAAACAGGTAACAAATATACTCCATATTCCAGCAAGTTACAAAAAGTCAAGTACCCTTTTTCTCATTCGGAAAGGTTTTCCTACTTTTGTAACAAACATTGTGAAACATGAAACTGAAAGATAAATTCACAGAACTGATGCATAATCAGGCTTTGAAGCGAAAACTATATGTCATCATATTCGAAGCTGACACACCTGCCGGGAAGCTATTCGACGTTACCCTGATCTGGTGCATATTGCTTAGCGTGGGACTTGTTATCCTGGAAAGCCTGCAAGGATTACCGGTATGGCTGAAAACTCCATTTATTGTTATGGAATATTTACTGACCGCTTTCTTTACTTTCGAATATATCACTCGGTTGTATTGTTCGCCCAAACCTTCCAAATACGCTTTCAGTGCTTTCGGCATCATCGACTTGCTGGCTACACTGCCGCTTTATCTCGCTTTCCTGTTTCCCGGAGCACGCTATCTGCTTATTATACGGGCATTCCGCCTGATACGGATATTCCGCATTTTCAAGTTATTCAATTTCTGGATGGAAGGTCAAATGCTACTGACAGCACTACGAGACAGTAGCAAGAAAATTGCAGTTTTCTTTATGTTTGTGGTGATTCTGGTGATATCTATCGGAACACTGATGTACATGATTGAAGGAGGAAAACCCAATACGCAGTTCAGCAATATTCCCAACAGTATTTATTGGGCCTGTGTCACGCTTACCACGGTAGGTTACGGAGATATAACTCCTGTCACCGCCCTGGGGAAATTCCTTTCGGGTTGTGTCATGCTGATAGGTTACACTATTATTGCAGTACCTACCGGCATCGTTTCCGTATCGCTGATGAAAAGACATGAAAAGAATGTAGCAAGAGAGTGCCCCAACTGTCACAGGCGAGGACACGAAGAAAGTGCACAGTTCTGTAAGTATTGCGGATCATCACTTGATAAAGCCCCTAAAGAATAGAAAGACTTTCATACTAAATCATATCGGCAAATAATAACGCATAGAAATATATAAAATGGAACAAAGTTTTGTTAATCAAAAAGAATTTACCCTACGTCCCCGTGCACGTGGTTTTCACCTGATAACGGATGAAATAATACGTAACCTGCCGCGTCTGCCGCAAGCCGGAATCTTACATCTGTTCATCAAGCATACCTCTGCCGGACTTAGCATCAATGAAAATGCTGATCCGGATGTCCAGACGGACATGGAAGCCATCTTCAACCACCTGGTGAAAGAACGGGAACCCTACTATATGCATACCTGTGAAGGAGATGACGACATGCCCGCCCATGCCAAATCGACCCTGACAGGTAATAGTCTCAGCATACCTATCACTGACGGTAGACTGAATATGGGTATCTGGCAAGGTATATACCTCTGTGAATTCCGCAATCGTGGCGGTGGAAGAAAAATAGTAGCAACCGTCATCGGACAATAGAATACATGAAAATGAACAATCTTCCTACAAATATCTTCGTCGCCACGGAGAAAGATTATCCCGAACTCTCTGAGCTTTGGGAAGCATCCGTACGCAGTACGCATCACTTCTTGAGTGCAGAAGATATTCAGTACTACAAACCTCTGGTACAGAACGTTTATTTCCCCGCAGTGCAACTCTATATTATAAAGAATAAAGACAACCGCATCAGTGGCTTTCTGGGACTAAGCGACAATTTAATAGAAATGCTGTTTATCCACCCCGACGAACAGGGAAAAGGATATGGCAAGACATTATTAGAGTTTGCCGTAAACGAACGAGGTTTCCGTAAAGTGGATGTCAACGAACAAAACGAACAGGCTTTCCGCTTCTACCGTAACAGGGGCTTTGAAGTAATAAGCCGGGATGAAACAGATGCGCAAGGCAAGCCCTTTCCCATCCTGCACATGCAATTAACAAACTACTAATACAGCAATTATGAAACGAGCCATTATTATAGGAGCCACCTCCGGCATAGGAGAAGAAGTTGCCAAACTGCTAATTCAGCAAGGTTGGCACATCGGTATTGCCGGAAGACGAGAAGAAGCATTGGAGAAACTGCAAGCCACCGCCCCCGGACAAATCGAAATTCAACGTCTGGACGTAACAGATGCGAATGCCCCCACCCTGCTGGAAACACTCATCCGGAAGTTAGGTGGCATGGATTTATTCTTCCTCAGCTCCGGCATAGGTAGCCAGAACCCGGACCTGAAGCCGGAAATAGAACTAAATACCGCCCGTACCAACGTAGAAGGATTCACCCGCATGATGACCGCCGCCTTCAATCACTTCAAGACCCAAGGAGGTGGGCACATCGCTGTCATCAGTTCCATTGCAGGCACCAAAGGATTGGGCATCGCCCCGGCCTATTCCGCAACGAAACGCTTCCAGAATACTTACATCGAAGCCTTGGCACAACTCTCCCGGATGCAACACTTGAATATCCATTTCACAGACATACGCCCGGGTTTCGTCGCTACCGACTTACTGAAAAGTGGTAAGTTCCCTATGTTGATGCAAGCCAATCAGGTAGCGAAGAGTATCGTCCGTGCCTTGAACCGGAAAAAACGGGTCATTGTAATCGACGGTAGATACCGTGTAGTTGTCTTTCTGGCGAATGATCCCCCGGTGGTTATGGGAAAGATTGCCTATAAAGAACTAAGATTCGTTGTAAAGACACCATAGTTCTTGCCTCATTCCCGTAAATATTGTATATTCGACCTCGAACCAAACAAACTTTTGAAAATGAAAAAAAACTCAATACATATCCTGATAGTTACCTCAGTTGCTCTATGCGCCGGTGCCACACTTCCATTTCTGTTTGGGCACAGCACGATAGACCCTGAACAGCAATCCGTTAAATCCGAAGTTCCCTATTGTGTCACCTCCCCTTCCGTACCGGATAAAATAACCTTTGCCGGACAGGAAATTGATCTGACGCGCTACGATCATCGTGAACGCATGGACCGTGAACAAATGTCGTTCACCTATATGCACTCCACCACCATGCTTACCATCAAGCGTGCAAACCGCTTCTTCCCCATCATAGAACCTATATTGAAGGAAAACGGTGTACCCGATGATTTCAAATACCTCGCCGTAATAGAGAGTAACCTCAACACCCTTGCCCGTAGTCCGGCAGGAGCAGCCGGAATGTGGCAGTTCATGCAAACTACCGGACGCGAATTCGGTCTTGAAGTAAACCCCAATATCGACGAACGTTATCACGTGGAGAAAGCCACCCGTGCCGCATGCAAGTATCTGAAAGATGCCTACCAAAGATATGGTAACTGGCTTTGCGTAGCCGCTGCCTACAATGGCGGACAAGGCCGCATCTCCTCCGAACTGAAAAAACAGCTCGTAAATCAAGCCGTAGATCTTTGGCTTGTAGAAGAGACTTCCCGTTACATGTTCCGCCTGCTTGCCGCTAAAGCCGTCATCAGTAATCCGCAGCGCTATGGCTTTTTACTAAAACGGGAACATCTTTACCCAGCTATCCCCCATACAGAAGTCAACGTAACAACAAGTATCGACAATCTGGCACAATTTGCCAAGAGTAAAGGTATTACCTACGCCCAACTGAAGGATGCCAACCCATGGCTGCGCGATAGTTCTTTACAAAACAAAAGCGGGCGTACATACGTTCTTAAAATACCGACACAGGCGGGAATGCACTATGATCCGAAGAAGACGGTGCCGCATAATAGGGCATGGGTTATAAATTAAGTACTTTTCTTTTGTCTTGAGCCGAAAGAAAAGGTACAGTAGCTTAAAAACACAGAAAGGAGCCAATATGACATTAGATTTCGATTTCGTACTCAGACTATTAGTAGCCGGCATCTTAGGTGCCATCATCGGCTTGGACAGAGAATACCGTGCCAAAGAAGCAGGATACCGTACTCACTTTTTAGTATCATTGGGCAGTGCCCTCATCATGATTGTTTCCCAATATGGCTTTCAGGACATTATCAAAGAAAACAGCGTCTCGCTGGACCCGAGCCGTGTAGCGGCCCAGGTAGTCAGCGGTATCGGTTTTATCGGTGCCGGTACCATCATATTACAAAAACAAATTGTCAGGGGGCTGACTACTGCTGCCGGAATATGGGCTACAGCAGGCATCGGTCTGGCGGTTGGAGCCGGAATGTATGTAATAAGTATAGCCGCTACCCTGCTCACTCTGGCTGGATTGGAACTGCTCAGCATCCTGTTCAAAAGTGTAGGGATGAAAAGCTCTATGATAACGTTCTCTACCGGAAATAAGGATATCCTTAAGGAAGTATCCGATCGTTTTAAATCCCGAAATTATATGTTAGTCTCCTACAAAATGGAAAGATTAGGTTCCGGGGATACAGAAAGGTATATAGTGACTATGGTTATCAAATCCAAGCGGAGTAATGACGAAGGGCACATGCTGTCACTGATGCAGGAATGGCCGGATGTAACAGTAGAACAAATCGAATGATCTTGTTACTGCTTCTCTGTCATGTGTTTCCAGTAACGTACAGGCATATCTTGTTTATGCTTCCGCGGATTTAGCCGTTCTTTGATACAGATGGCTTTAAAGTATGTCTTCCAGAGTTGCTGAAAAAGTTTCTCGTCTTTATCCATCAAGCTTTCGTCCAGCATACCCGTGACCAGATGTCCCTCGCGTGAACCTTCTTCAAAGGTAACCTGACGTACTTCTTTCAAATCATAATAGAAGCCATACGCCCGTTTTATGTCGTATATCAGCCAGGGCTGATCGGCAAAACGATCCTTAAAATGGTCGATAGCCAGTGGCAGAGCATTCTTTTCCGGCTCTACCGCAGCAAAGAAGGTGCCGTCGGCAGCTTTCTGAAAACGGATAAACTGGAGCATACGAAGACGTTCCCAATCCACCCGCTTCCACATACGCGAGAATTCCAATACATCCGGATCGGCAAAATTGGTTTCAATGGAACGGGGAGCATCAATCGCTTTACAGATATAGCGGAACAAAAGCATCGGAGTTTCCTGTTCCTCCGCCAGCCAACATTGGGCAAGGCAAGACAGAGCACCGGAAGAGAGTTTCTTTTGCAAACCACGCCATACGCGCTTCGCCTTTTCTTCTTCGGTGATTACCGTGAAGACTTCATCATGAAATAGAGGCAATGGCTCTCCTTCCGGAGACAATGCATCAGGAAAAACACGACGGGAATAAGCTTCAAAAACAGAAGTCAGCAAGCCCTCGAAAGTATTATCAAAAACAAATATATTCATGGAAAAGAACTCTCTTAGTCGTGGAAATCAAGCAACAACTGCCTTTCGTCCACTTTCTTCTTGTTCGGTTTCGTTATCAGCAAACTGCGCACTGTTTGCGGAGTCATTTCATTCACTGTCTTCATGGGGAGTTCATGGCAAGTAATAAAGTACTGCGCTTTCTTCATCACTACTCCTATCTTCTTCAACTCATAGAAACCTAACTTAGAAAAACGACGGGATGCCACAATCAATCTTGCCGACTTCACTCCGACACCCGGGATACGCAATAACATCTCATAATCCGCCCGATTAATATCTACCGGAAACTGCTCGGGATGGCGCAAAGCCCATGACAGTTTAGGATCAATCTCCAGGTCCAGGTCAGGATATGCATCATCCACAATCTCTTCCACTTTAAACTGATAAAAGCGCATGAGCCAATCTGCCTGATACAGGCGATTTTCACGCACCAGCGGTGGCTGCTTCAGGGCCGGCAAACGCGTATCATACGTATTCACAGAGATATAACCGGAATAATAGACACGCCTCATTGTAGGTCCTTTGTAAAGAGCAGATGAAAGAAAAAGGATATCTTTGTCCGTTTCCGCCGTAGCCCCTACAATCATTTGCGTACTCTGTCCGGCAGGGGCAAAACGTGGTGCATGGCGGTGTTTCTTCCGTTCCTCCGAACTTTCCAATACGCCTTGCTGAATATAACGCATCGGTGCATATACACTTTTATGATCTTTCTCGGGGGCAAGAAGTTTCAGATTCTCCTCTTTCGGTATTTCTACATTGACGCTGAGGCGGTCGGCATACAACCCCGCTTCGTTCACCAGTTCACGACTGGCACCGGGGATACTTTTCAAATGAATATAGCCATTGAAACGATGCACTGTGCGCAAGTCCTTGGCCACACGCACCAGGCGTTCCATGGTATAATCCGGACTTCGCACCACACCACTGCTCAGAAATAATCCTTCTATATAATTGCGGCGATAGAACTCCATCGTCAGATCTACCAACTCGCTGACAGAAAGCGTAGCACGCGGCAAATCATTAGAACGACGATTGATGCAATATGCACAGTCGTAGATGCAATAGTTCGTCAGCATCACTTTCAGTAGTGAAATGCAACGCCCGTCTTCAGCAAAACTATGGCAAATACCCCAGCCGCCGACAGTATTACCCAACATACCTGGTTTGTTGGAACGCACGGTACCGCTGGACGAGCATGAGACGTCATATTTGGCCGACTCCGCCAGTATTTTCAGTTTATTGAGGACGTTTTCATTCATATCCACTACACAACTTATCACTTATCACCATAGTGCCCTTTAGCCGAAATTATTGTAACTGTCACAATTTCTTCTTCAATGGTATAAATAATACGATTAAACTTATCAATTCTCCTGCTCCAATAACCGGATAGAGTACCTTTCAATGCTTCCACTTGTCCAGTTCCCACAGTAGGGTGTTCTGCTATTTCCAAAAGTAATCTTTCGATTTTAGTAATTAATGCTTTATTTCCCGATTTCTTCAATTTAGCTAAATCCTCTATAGCCTTGGCTTCAAACTCTATGATATATTTCATCTCAGAGATTATCTATAAAGCTCTTGATTTCCTCGGCTGATTTAAGCTTTATGGCAGATTTTGTCTTTCCTGCTATGTGCTTTCACTCGTGCTGAAATCTCAGCCATATTTTCTGCATCTTCGAAAAAGGAATCGCCACTTGGACTGGGATTTTCTAAAACTTCCACAGAAATAGAATTTGCTTTTACCACCAAGAGGTGCTCTATGAAAGCTTTCAAACTCTTACCTTGTGAAGCAGCCAAAACCGATAAGCGCTGTAATACGTCAACAGGCAAATCTATATTTTTCCTTTTTTTCTCTAATGTCATTGTCGCCATAATAACTCCTTTCTTTTTTTACAAAGATATAAAAGATATATCATATACACAATGTATATAGTTTGAAAAAGAATTAATAAAGAGATCCGCGTTATCTTGCGGCTGAACAAATTGCTTATTATTTGATGGGTATACCGAAAATATCGGGTGGCCCTATGTTTGTACCGGATAAAACAAAAAAGACCGTTCTCATTGAGACGGTCTTTCAATTCTTTCAGTAAGCGTGCTTATTATTTAGCAGCTTCCAAAGATGCTTTGCGGAATGCTTTCATTGATTTTTCGATTTCCAAAGAAGCCTTACGTGCACGAGTACCGGCAGCTTTGTTACCATTTTCAATCTGAGCTTTTGCATCTTTCTCGAATGCTGCATACAATTCAGCAACTTTTTCAACTAATTCTTTCATAATCCTTTTCTTATTAATATTACTTCGTTAATAATGTCTGGCAAAAATACACTCTTTCTTGAAATAAATGCAGAAAAACAATATTTTTTTTGAAATAATCCGCAAAAATTGCACAAAAAAACGTCCTCTGGCGTTTTTTACCTACTTTTGCAGGCATGAAACCCCTTACAGATACGGAATACATACACTTGCTCATAGCCGAAGGCGAACACCAAAGGCAGGACTTTAAGTTTGAGATTTCCGATGCCCGTAAGATCGCAAAAACGCTCTCCGCCTTTGCCAATACGGACGGCGGGCGGTTGCTGATCGGGGTAAAAGATAACGGAAAGATCGCCGGAGTTCGCTCCGATGAGGAACAATATATGATAGAGGCGGCAGCACAAATGTACTGTCAGCCGGAAGTGAATTATACCATGCAGACCTTTCAGGCGGAAGGACGCAGCGTGCTGGTAGTGCAGATTGAAGAAAGTCTGCAAAAACCCGTATATGCCAAGGATGAAACAGGAAAACCGCTGGCTTATCTGCGCATCAAGGATGAAAATATACTCGCCACACCGGTTCATCTGCGTGTATGGCAGCAAAGTGGTAGTCCGCGGGGAGAACTAATAACTTATACAGAGCGCGAACAGTTGTTGCTTGACTTGTTGGAAGAAAATGACAGTCTATCGCTAAACAGGTATTGTAGGCTGGCACGCCTTTCCCGACGCGCAGCGGAACATTTACTTGCCAAGTTCATCCGGTTTGATATTGTAGAACCGGTATTTGAAGGGCATAAGTTTCACTTCAGACTAAAATAAATGATTATTCTTCAATCCTGACTTCTACTTTTGGGTTATGAAGAAAAAGTTATTTACAGAAAAACAAAAACCCAAAACTGTTGTTATTTTAGGGTATCTCAGTATGATACTTAGGGTACCTCAGTCCCATACTTAGGGTATCTCAGTCGTATACTTAGGGTACCTCAGTCGCAGTCTTAGAATACCTCAACACAACACAGTAATATTCAATCAGTTACAAAATATATCTTTTGCGACCTTTATAATCAATAAATTCAGACAGAAGAACCGACAGTTTATCATTAAACAAGTAAATATTAAACAATATAGCATGAATATAATCAATTCAATCAACGATATTCTCTGGACTTATATCCTTATCGCTCTGCTTTTGGGATGTGCCTTTTGGTTCACGCTGAAAACCCGCTTCGTACAGTTCCGCATGATAGGTGAAATGGTACGTTTACTGGGTGATTCGGCAGGAACGAACGGAAAACCGGGTGAAAAGCATATCTCTTCATTCCAGGCATTTGCCATCTCCATTGCCAGCCGTGTAGGTACGGGCAATCTGGCGGGTGTGGCCACTGCCATCGCTGTAGGCGGGCCGGGAGCAGTGTTCTGGATGTGGGTCATTGCCCTGTTTGGTGCTGCCAGTTCATTCGTAGAATCCACATTGGCACAATTATATAAGGTAAGAGGCAAAGACTCTTTCATTGGCGGTCCCGCTTATTATATGCGAAAAGGATTGAAACAACCGTGGATGGGTACTGTGTTTGCCGTACTCATTACGATCACTTTCGGCTTCGCCTTCAACTCCGTACAAAGCAATACGCTGTGTGCAGCTTTTGAACATGCATTCGGTTTCGACCACGCCATCGTAGGAGGGGTTATTACCATAGCCACGCTGCTTATTATCTTCGGTGGTGTACAGCGCATTGCTAAAGTAAGCAGCATTATTGTTCCCGTTATGGCATTGGGATATATTGCTTTGGCACTGATCATTGTAGCTATCAATATCACTGAACTTCCTGCCGTTATCAAACTCATTGTTAGCCATGCCTTCGGCTGGCAACAGGCATTGGGTGGTGGTGTAGGTATTGCATTGATGCAAGGTATCAAGCGGGGATTGTTCAGCAATGAAGCCGGTATGGGTTCCGCTCCCAATGTGGCAGCCACCGCACACGTCACACATCCCGTAAAGCAGGGGCTGATACAGACCTTGGGCGTTTTCACCGATACATTAATTATATGTACCTGCACCGCGTTCATTATACTTTTCAGCGGTGCGCCACTGGACGGCTCTACCAATGGAGTACAACTTACGCAACAGGCGCTGACGAACGAGATTGGTTCGGCAGGAAGTATTTTTGTTGCTATTGCTTTGTTTTTCTTCGCCTTCAGCAGCATTCTGGGTAATTATTATTATGGAGAAGCCAATGTACGTTATCTTACCCGTAAGAAATGGATATTGAACATCTACCGTATTCTGGTAGGTGGTATGGTGCTATTTGGTGCCCTCGCCGCACTGGATGTGGCCTGGAGTCTGGCAGATGTCACCATGGGATTGATGGCGCTCTGTAACCTGATTGCCATCAGCCTGCTCGGTAAATACGCTTTCAAACTGCTGGAAGACTACCGTGCACAGAAACGGGCGGGTATCAAAGACCCTGTTTTCACAAAAGACCGCCTCAAAGAGGTAGAAAATGACGTGGAGTGCTGGTAAGAGATTTATGATTTATAAATTATGATTTATACAATTGTTGGTGTAAATCAACTTATTTCGTACTTTTGCAATCGCAATTGCCCCGGCAATTATAAATCATAAATCATAAAACATAAATAAGATGGGTATATTTGCCAAACTATTTAAAAAGAATTCCGAGGGTACTTCCTCCAAAAACGTGGAAGATTTCGTGTCACTGACACGTGTTTATTTCCAGTCCGTGATTGCCGCTAATCTAGGCATTACGAACATTCGTTTCGTGCCGGATGTAGCCAACTTCAAACGCCTGTTCAAAATACCGACTCAGGGCGGACGACTGGGACAAGCCGAAAAGACTGCTTCACGCAAAATGCTGATGCAGGACTATGGACTGAGTGAAAACTTCTTCAAGGAAATCGACGCTTCCGTAAAGAAGCATTGCCGCACGCAGAATGATGTGCAGGCATACTTGTTTATGTATCAAGGTTTCTCACAAGACCTGATGATGTTGATGGGTAACTTGATGCAATGGAAGTTTCGCGTGCCCTCTGTTTTTAAAGGTGCACTGCGCAGTATGACCGAAAAGACCGTACATGACGTCTGCACCAAAACCGTATGGAAAAAGGACGATGTACATAAGACGGCTATGGCAGTCCGCCAATACAAAGAGCGTCTGGGATACTCCGAGCAGTGGATGACAGAATACGTGTACAACGTTGTATTACTGGCTAAAAAAGAACCGAAAAACAAAGCCACGGAAGAGAAATAAGTTTGAAATATCTATCAGACAAAAACTGTTATCAAAAGAAAAAGTTTTCTAAAGAAATAATCAATAGAAAGGGCGAGAAATGATTTCCTCGCCTTTTTTTGTTATTTTTATGCAACTTTTTTGCTCGAAGGAGCAACAACACTTTATGCAAAGAGATTGTTGTAAGATATAGCGGGCTTTATCCGCTAAGCCACAGGCTACAAGCTATCAGTGACAAACCATTCACTGGGTAAGTTAAAAAAACTCTGATAAGTTGATAGTTCAAAACCTATTAGTTCAAGTAATCTGATTATTCAGAAGATTTCATAATTCAGAAGATTTGAGAATTCAAATAGCTTGATTTAGGCTCAATAAGTCAGGCAGCCTGAAAGGCTTTCATTATATAGCGTAGGGCATCGCCCTACGGATTGAATTACCTGTCTCTGAGCCCTGAAAGGGCGAAATAAAGGCAACTAACTCGATTTCGCCCTTTCAGGGCTTATTGAGAAATATATACTATTTACGTAGGGCGATGCCCTACGCTATATAATGGAAGCCTTTCAGGCTATCAGAGTTATCTGTAGCTTATAATTTGTAACTCGTAGCTCGTAATTTGTAGCTCGTAGTTTATTGTTTGCAGTTCGCAGCTCGCAACTATTTCAGTATTAATCATTAAAAAACAACCGCTTATGAAACAAAAGAAAATGCTTGCACTCACTTTATCCCAGTTGAAGCAACTTTATCGAAATGAACTTCCCGAAATTGTACGCATCGCCGAACAGAGCGACGGTACGGAAAGCTTCAAGCAAGGTATTTCGGAATTCATTACCAGTCAGGCTGATACGGAAAGTGAAGTTGTCAGGCAAATTCGACTTCTGATTGAATATGACGGCCAGGAAGTCCATGAACTTTCTACCGATGAACAAATGATTGTTTCTACCCTGTCACTTCTATACGCGTTTCTTACCGGAAACCTGGAAGAAGATGTGGAAACAGACGTGTTCCTGGATATTTTCCAGCAATTCAAACGCTTACAGCATCCTGCTGCCCCACTCCCCGCACCCCAACGCGTCAAAGCGTGGACCGAGCGTTGGCCCAGCGGACTGGACGAAGACGTACAACTGATCCATGCCAAAAATAAAGAGCGTATTCTGCACGCATTGATACAGAAGATAGAGCACCGTACCGCTGTTTCCCGCTACCACTTTGAAGAGGGCATCAGCTACGAAGAGAAATACCGTCTTGTCAGCGAATGGTGGAATGACTTCCGTTTCCATCTGGCCATGGCTGCCAAAAGCCCTACGGAACTAAATCGCTTTCTGGGCAATTCACTTCTGCTGAAACCATGTATCTGTTATCTCGTGCCCGCAAGAAAGGAATGCCTTTCTTCGTTACGCCTTACTATCTGCACTTGTTAAATCCCGGTAGCACAGGGTACAACGATGAATCTCTGCGCAGCTATATCCTCTACTCCCCACAACTGGTGGAAACTTACGGGCAAATCCGCGCCTGGGAACGTGAAGACATAGTAGAAGCCGGAAAACCCAATGCGGCCGGCTGGCTCCTACCCGACGGGCACAATATTCACCGTCGTTATCCGGAAGTAGCCATCCTCATTCCCGACACCATGGGACGCGCTTGTGGCGGGCTTTGTGCTTCATGCCAGCGTATGTATGACTTCCAGAGTAAACGACTCAATTTTGAGTTTGACTCCCTGCGTCCTAAAGAAACATGGGAGAAGAAATTGCGCCGTCTGATGACTTACTTCGAGGAAGATACGCAATTGCGTGACATCCTCATCACAGGCGGAGACGCCCTTATGAGTCAGAACAAGACGCTGAACACAATTCTGGAAGCCGTTTATCGTATGGCTGCCCGTAAACGGAAAGCCAATCAGGAACGCCCGGAAGGAGAAAAGTATGCCGAATTACAACGTATCCGCCTCGGATCGCGTTTGCCAGCTTACCTGCCAATGCGTATCAACAATGAATTGGTAGAAATTCTGCGAACTTTCAAGGAGAAAGCATCCGTCATCGGTATCCGTCAGTTCATTATTCAAACGCATTTCCAAACTCCACTGGAGGTTACTCCCGAGGCAAAGGAAGGTATTCGCAAATTATTATCGGCAGGCTGGCTGATTACCAACCAACTTGTGTATAACGTAGCTGCCTCACGTCGGGGACATACCACTCGCCTACGTCAGGTACTTAACGAACTGGGAGTTGTCTGTTACTATACATTCTCTGTAAAAGGTTTCGAAGAAAACAACGCAGTCTTTACACCAAACAGCCGTTCCATGCAGGAACAGCAAGAAGAAAAGCGTTTCGGCAAACTGAATAAAGAAGATGCCTTCAATCTGTCTGCATCGCTCGAAACCGCACTTGATCCTGCATCCTGTATCCGCCACTTCCTGAAGATACATCATCTTCCGTTTCTTGCCACAGACCGCAGCGTGTTAAACCTGCCCGCCATTGGCAAGAGCATGACGTTCAATCTGGTGGGAATGACCGAAGACGGAAAGCGCATCCTTCGTTTCGACCACGACGGAACACGTCGCCACAGCCCGATAATCAATCAGCTCGGACAGGTCTATATCGTAGAGAATAAGTCCATAGCCGCGTACCTGCGACAACTGCGTGCCATGGGAGAAGATGTGGAAGACTACGCAAGTATCTGGAATTATACGGAAAGGCAAAACCGAATCACGGTTCAGCCTGTACGAATATCCGGACTTCCCTTTCCGCATCACAGAAAAAATGAGTAATTTGGAAATAACAGAGTAACTTCCGGAAATAATCTATACTTTTGCATAAGAAAATCACAGAGTCGTCTGAGAAGTCTGAATCATATTCCGGGCTTTTCAGACATTTTTTATCCTAAAAATAGTAAGTATGGAAATCGAACGGCACCCTTTAGAACCCTTTCTTCCTGCTAATGCCCGTTTGCTGATGCTGGGAAGTTTTCCACCTCAAAAGAAAAGGTGGTCGATGGAGTTTTATTACCCGAACTGGAACAATGATATGTGGCGGATTGTAGGACTCCTGTTTTTCAATGATAAAAACCATTTTCTGAACGAAGCGGCAAAAGCTTTCGACAAAGATCGCATTATCCCTTTCCTGCAAGAAAAAGGTATTGCCCTATTTGATACAGCTACCGCCATACGACGGTTGCAGGACAATGCATCCGACAAATTTCTGGAAGTTGTAGAACCTACGGATATCGAGGGCATGCTTCGTCGCTTACCGGAATGTAAAGCCATAGTTACCACAGGTGAGAAAGCAACGGAAACTTTATGCAAACAGTTCTCTCTTGAAAAGCCGAAAGTGGGAGATTTTACAGAGTTTGTTTTTGATGGCAGACCTATGCGACTCTATCGGATGCCCTCTTCTTCGCGCGCTTATCCGCTTGCTTTAGAAAAAAAAGCAGCAGCCTACCGCATTATGTATCAGGACTTACAGATGTTATAAGACGAGAGAGCGTTAAAATAATCGCTCATCCCTCTTGCATATTTAAAAGTTTACATTACCTTTGCAGCCGCAAACACGGGAGTAGCTCAGTTGGTAGAGCACTGGTCTCCAAAACCAGGTGTCGGGAGTTCGAGCCTCTCCTCCCGTGCAACGGTAAACCGATATAAATCAGCGATTTATGTCGGTTTTACCTATTTAGGTCGGACGGAAGTCGGACAAATTAAATATTAGATTGTTGAACATCATACGTTTTCATACTTGAAAAACGTATAAAAAAATGTTTTATCGACAAAGAAAAGGCTCTCCGTTAGCTGCAATAGTCAGCTACACCCTCCCTAAGTTACACACAGGGAAAAACTGGTATGTAGATTTCACTTGTTATGATCCTGCCGAACAGAAGATGAAGCGGAAAAAGTATATGCTCGATGGTATAAGCAAAGTGACAGAGCGACGAAAAATGGCAGCAGATATCATAACCAGTGTAACACAACGCCTGCGTTCCGGGTGGAACCCATGGGCGGAATTGTCCAACTCGCGACAATATGCAAAAGTGGATGACGTGATTAATATATACGTCAAATACCTGAAGAAGCTACATGCCGCCGGAAGTATCAAAGACAGCACACTTACCGACTACAGCAAAAGACTACGTGTATTGTGTGATTACATGCAAAATCACACATTACCTATTATGTACATCTATCAGTTCAATTTATCCTATATTAGCGATTTCTTGGACTACCTCCTACTCGACCGTGATTCAAGCGCCCGTACCCGGAACAATTACAAAATATGGCTATCATCATTCTGTTCCTGGTTAGTGGAAAAACAATATATGGATATCAACCCATGCGAACGTATAAAATCACTCAAAGAAGAGGATAAAAAACGTTCTGCCATATCATCAGAAGACTTGCAACGCATAAACCGATACCTAAGCAAAAACAACCCCTATTTCCTTCTGGTATGCCGAATGGAATACTACACCTTTATCCGCCCAGAAGAATTGACGAACATACGGCTACGGGATATCAATCTGAAGGAACAGAAAATATTTGTTGCATCGAGCATATCCAAAAACCGCCGTGACGGAATGGTCGGTCTCAACGATGAAATCGTCAGGCAAATGATAGATTTAAAGATATTCGATAGCGACTCAAACGACTACCTTTTCAGTACCGGCTTCAAACCCGGTAAAAAGAAAATAACGACACGGGTACTACGGGATCACTTCTATAAAGTCCGTACAGCTTTGAAACTGCCCAAAACATATATGTTCTACAGTCTGAAGGACTCTGGTATCCGTGATCTGGCCAACGCTGCCGGTATAGTAGTTGCCCGTGACCAGGCTCGCCATGCTGATATATCAACCACTAATAAGTATCTGCAAGGAAGTTCATTGACAGTACATGAAGAAACCAAGCATTTTGAAGGTCACTTATAAAGAAAGCCCCTATCCTCGCGGACAAGAGCCTTCAAAAAAAATGTAAAAAAAATGTTTCTACTATGGGCTTATGATTTCTCGTACATTATCCAGTATGGCTGTCCTGCCAGATATTCTATACGATATCCGGCATCACTGAGTTGTTTGGCCAACTCTGCCGGACGGACAGCAATGATATTGGAGAGATCATACACTAATTCCGCAGAAGTCTTGTAACACTTCTGCGAAGTATCACCAATAGGCGAATAGTTATGGCCGATAAATTCGGCTATAGCTTTCTGCCGTTCAGCTTGTTCTTTCTTCAGTTTATCTTCTTCGGGATCCTGAGCATCATCATTGTATGCCCGGAAGCCTATTTTTTTGCGGTTACTCATGGCTACCCTCCTCTCCTTTTAAGAAATTAGTTAGAAACTGGTTAAACCGAATTAGTTCTTCATAACTTATCTCATTAATCTCACCATCACAGTTACGAGCATAAACGTGATATCTAACACTCTTACTGCCTTCGCTACCTGTATCTACAGTTTTGGTGATAAAGAACTCATCATTCATGCTCACCTCCTTTCTGCTCCAGTACATTAGCCTTCTCGCTGAACTGATAAACGGAACGAACCTTGCAGATATCGAGGAAGAACACAAGATCCGGACATCCGCCACTTATAACACGAGCCTCGATACGTATAGTACGACCGCCATCCAGAGGATCAGCAGAGTATTGTATGCACTTCAGCTTGGGATGTTCTGCATTGATCCGGTTAACCATATCGCATAATTCATGCTTGAGTGCATCCAGGGAAAGTTCATCTTTAATAAGAACATACTCGTACTTCTTCACATAATCAATCACCTTTTGCCATGCCCGGTTCTTTGGAGAATAAGTCTGCAAATGGTAAACAAAGAACATCATACTTTGCCTCCTTTCTCATTAAAGGTGATGTTGACTGTCCCACCATTGACATAGATGGAAATGGATTTCTCACTTTGTGTTGCACGGATCCGTTTACGTCCGGCACACAATTCAATGCCCAGCTGGGCAAATACTTGCTGGATCTTCTCCGCGGATACATAGCGTTCGCGGGCGCTTTGTTTTTGTTTACTCATACTATGGATGTTTAGCGTTTAGACAGAAAAACGGCTGTCATTTCCCGTGTCGCTAAACATCCATAGTGGTTCACTGCGTAAAGCAGCAATCAAAATGTGGGAAAGACAGCCGTATACGTTTGTTAACAAGCAAACTTCTACATATCTTCAGTATGGGCATAAAAAAAGCCCATTATTAATGAGCACTTAACCGCTGCCCGGACGTAGTGAACAAATCACCATGGATGTTTAGCACTGCAAAGATGCAGGTTTCTTTTAAAACAGCAAAAGAAAAGCGGAGATTTTTTATTTCTCACTTCCACTCATAATTTGATAGTTTTTACATTTGCTTTTTGCAGCATTATAGTTTTTAATCCTATTAGCGTAGTATTTAGAACGACACATGTTTACAAATTTGTAATCTGCATCTTTACCTTGAATACCGGCTATCCCTCCAAGAAGCACTCCACGTATAAGCATATTTTCATCAAATATAGGAGCTCCACTATTGGTTTCTTCTGCCTTTCCTCGCAAAGAAGAACAATTATTAAAAGCTTTATCTGGTGGTATAACTATTTCATTTTTTATCACTAATAACTGAGAATGCATTAGATGTATCTTATCAATATCTACATTGTCAAAATTATCCCCCAGACTTCTATCCTTAGCTTTCGGATCTTTATATTCATACGCATATAAATATAACTTTTCTAAATTAAGAGGTTGCTTCTTTCGTATTTTTAAAAAGATATATTTCTTAATATACAGTCGTTTATAAGCAGATCGCACCCTAATAGGGTTCAATAACCGCCCTACAGCATAATCCTTAAACTCTGGAACTTTTTGCGTAGAAAAATCTATTGAGTCCCAACATATTTCTTTAATCGGTGTAATATAGATATTACCATTTACTATAAAACATGCACGAAAATCTTCTAATATAAAATCTCCTTTTTGTCGAAAAGTGTGCCCCGCAGTAATGAATATACCTTTCTTACATACGACAACACCTGTTCCTACATGCCTTATTTCATTTTTATTTTTATCTCTATATAATATCGAAAATATAGACTGTTCAATTGATACTTCCATAGATTTCAAAATAGGATTAATTTAATGGTATATACTCATTTCTTTCATAATCAACAATTTTTTTATCAATGATAGCAGCATAGGCGATTTTATTAACTAAACCTTCAGCGGTATAAAATTGAATTTGCGATTGATTATAAAAGTATTTTTTCCATGCCTGGCGCAATTGCGAAATATTTAACTTTTGAGAAGTTAAAACACGTGTACCATTAGAGTAAGCTTCTAATATTTGCAAAGATACGCCATCTATTTTTCCTATTATCCGTCGTGCAGTAGAGACCTGAGCATTTATCTTACCTGCATCAGTTTTACGAATAGCCATCCCTTCCAAGCTGTATCTCTTAGTTCTATCTGCAATTCTTCCACTTACATTTATTTTCAGGTTAACAATGCCATTGGCGTTATATGCAGCCAGTTGCTTCAATACTTCATTATACAAAGCATCCAAGGATGGTTCTACATAGGTCTTATTTATCCACCCACCATCACTTATCGCGTATAAGCTGCCTATTGTCTCATAATCAAAACTCACAGAATTAGATTCTGTTACGAAGACTCCTTTTGATGTCAACGGTGAATAATCAAAAATTCCCGCAAAGGCATATGGAGCCGGTGGTGGTGGCAATGTAACACAAGACACCAAATTCAAGTTTAATATAACCAATGTAAAGATTAAAATAAATAGTTGTTTCATATTCAATATTTTATAATGCCTAAGCTAATTCTTTATACCGTGCTCAATCGGAATCGTCCAGAACCTGTTCAGCTACAGATTACACGATATAAGGAATTAGATTATTAGGTTTGCTTTGAACTCTAAATTCAAGATAAGTAATCTCGACAAAAAGAAAAAGGATGTGCCTCGAAAGACACATCCTCACTAAAATATACGTTTCATTATACAATATACCTCACCATAACTATCGCCTTCTATTGTAAATGGAGTTCCATGTTGAATATCATATCCTTGTCCCAATTTGCTTGTCCAAAAACCATTCCTCAACTCACGAGCTGCATGTGTCCATGTTTTACTATCTTTTTTCACATATAACGCAACCTTTTGATATTTATCCTCATACTCCCAACTATCACACAACTCATACCCTTTAGTTCTAAATGCGTCTATTAGACATTCAATATCCATACCTTGTTTGGCATCCTCAGGCCAATAAACAACACTATCCAAAGGAGGAGGAGTTACACTTGGCGGTTGCATCCACCGATCATTATAGTGACAAGCCCATGCAAGACAATTGTAATTTGGATTAATAGGACTAGTCAATTTAAAATTCTTATCAGTTGCCAATTTTGGGAAAATACCAATAATCCTTTTCTTAATTAACTCTTCAGTGCTTTTATCCATAATTTACATGCATCACTAATAGTAACGTTTGGTTTATCGGTTATTTTCTTCTTATAAATCATATTGAGTGCCCAAACCAGGTTAGAAGGCTCACGCTCCAACTCTTCCAAAATAAACGGAACAGCTTTTGTCCCCATATTCACAATAGCCTTAAAATCATTCTGTTCAATAATATCTTTCACAGAAGAAAGGAAGAAAGTATTGTCCATCCATGACTTATAATAATCATAAAACTTCCTCTTTGCAATAAAAATATTATTTTCTTGATTATCTACTTCTTGAATATACTTTGATGCTTTAGGCTTAGAAATAACAGCAGTTATGTCACTATATTGATCTAAATCAGCGTACATAAGTGTCGGACTGCTAACCAATAGACCAGCAGCAATTGTCAAAGGTTTGAACCCATTTTTAAAGCTTACTAATTGCATAATTCGATTATTTTATCTGTGACATTACTAAAAAATATATCATTCTTTACCTCTCTAAGTTCCCGCAGAACCGATTGTATAGAACTAATATCAAATATGAGATTACTTTTATTCAAAACATCAATATCAAATATATAAAGATATTTTTCAGGAGTTTTATCTAAATTCTGATTAACAATAGAATAGACTCCCTCTTTAATATCCAACATTAGTCTAAATCCATATTTAATTAATGGGTATGGAACTCCATTCTCTGCTGATGATATAATAGTTTTAAAATAAACTGTCGGGTCCTCAAATTCGTCTAAAACAAATTGATTAATAAATCGGATAGAAATTCTTGTTATAATATGCTTTTCCAATATCGGAGCAAACACCATAAGATATTGACAAACAATACGTTCAAATTCATCCCATCCAATATAATCACGTTCATCAGTATAGGTTAAACTACCTTCTCCTATAGTCAATTTACATTTTTGGTCTTCACTATAGTATACATAGTTAACCATTTTAGCATTGGAAGTTCCTGATATTTTAGAAACACCTAATGGAATTGATGACGAAGGCAAATTTATACTAGCTTCAATAGTATCATTCCTTTTAGGAAAATACTTATTTAATTGAGAATCACATTTAAGAAAATCACTCAGTTCTGTATTTCCCATTTCAAATTTCAATTGAAATAAAGCTACTTCTACTGGTGGTTTACTTAACTTCGGCCACATCTTTGCCATAATTATTTCTTTATTTATCTAATAGTTTTAATAGATTTAAAACAAAAATTCGTTGCAAATATAATGATAATATAATTATAGCACTAAATTTTATATTAAACTTTATAATCAATTTTATTTAGTACTCACTAAATTATCCCTATAAATAACACTTATTTGTCTTTATACTATATATATATAGAACAACGACTCCATCTTTTTGTTTTATTATAAATACTATTTATTCTACCCTATAAAAAGTCCCCTTCAGCACCTTATTCAGTCCATTCGCATCTATTTCCGCCTCAATCTTCTCGCACAAATACTGCTTATTTCCAATAAGAAACACCTTGTTTACATCCGGTAACCTATTAGCCCGGAACCGTATGGTATAAGGCACATCGGAATGAAACAAGCTGAGTATTGACAGCTGATGGCCGATGCTATCCGGACAAACATCATTCAGACTGAGCGAATACGGAAGAAAATCCGTGAGCTGTGCCGTAGTCTTCTGCTGATAGTCTGTAAAAGGATAAGCATAATCATACGAATGTACCTGACCGCTATAAGTCACATCCTGCCGGTTGAACTTGCCGGTATTGATAGCCACCTCCATATATTCATTCTTTTCTTGCTTCTCCTGTAATTCCACGTCACCGCTAATTGCTTCCTGGATATTAAAGCGTTCTTGATGAACAGTAGTAGCCTGATATCCTACAGCTGGAATATTGAGATACATAGCTGCATAAGGACGGTTCAAGGTATATTCTGCCACGGATCCGTAGACACCAACATTGAACTGAAGGATTTTGGCAGGTACAATCTTTAGTGAGGTGTCTATATCGGAAGATTCAGGATTACGTATCAAATCTGCATACAGGTTAACCTCACGCAGTTTGTTTTGATCATTCTCATTATAATTGATATAATAGCGTTTACCAACGACAAAAAGGGTGCTTTTCTTGTCATTGTCATTCATTCCATTGTAAGCGGCCACCATTGTATCATAAGTATCACATTCGAGCTTATAGGCTGCATCTACAATATCCCTTTCAATACGCAGATAACCATCATCGGTATGTGAAGGCAAATCGTAACCTACGTTTCCGGAACTGAGATCCTTTTCGCTTTTTTCGTCTTCAATTTCTACGATAAACTCACGGATCAATGCAGAACTATCAATAATTTCTTTCTCAGAATGGGAAAAATATTCATTCAGACTGACAAGACGCACCACCTTGGTACGTTCATCAACTACCGTAACGACACAAAGAAACCTCTCCAATTCATCGAAAAACTCGGAAATGGTCCAATGCGGCAGAGCATCAGCAATTTTATTGGAGGTAACGGCACTACAAATATAAACGTTACGTAGAAAATTATCATTGAAAAATGATGTATCAAACGTATAACCGAAGTATTCTACTATCCTCTTGATGACAGTTATCAGGTAAGGTTGTACGCACCGATTGCGTGCATACGGACAAAGCGTAAAGTTGTTCGTTCCAAATTCATAAATAACATCATTATTCAGATTCTTCCATTGAGCTTCTTGATAGAATACCGGAAGCCAGACAACTTCAACATCGTCCACTGAACCATAATAGCCCACCATATTGGCAGGTGGTTGGAAATAATTTTGGTTATTGTTAGGCCAGCCAACACTGCCTAAATCCAGTTCATCAATATAAATTGTATCATTTGTGAGGAGATTAAATTCTGCATTTCCCGAAACAAGCTGCACCTTAACCAATGTGTCCTCTACCGACAATAAAACTGCACTTCCATAAAGTAGGCACCTGGCATCCACGATGAGCATAGCCGGAAGAATTGTCTTTTTTTTCGTCACATCCAGCCTATTAACATGTTTGAATATGGCATGATTAGCCGGCATGGGGAGTTCAATATCCAGCGAATAATTGGAACTACGAGTGAAATAGGGATTCTCCGAAGTAAAAGTAATATTGAAACCTTCAGGAAGGGCGGCCAACTGTCCATCAATGTATAATTCGGTCATTGCTTGTTGCGTGATTTATTGTTATTTAATCTATTGTACTCTTTTTGCGCTTGATTGATCCCCCGTTTACCGGTAACATAAGTCTCCGCCACTAACGGATCATCCAAGCGATTTTTAAGTTTACGGAGTACGCGGGTACATTCTATCAGCATCGCCACCATAGCGGGATCATTGGTGGTGGTGGTTGCACTGGTTCCGGGTGCCTTAGCAGGAACGGTATGTGTATTTTTTCCGGATCCTGCCACAGCTGCGATATCTTCAGCCGTCAAGTTGCCAACATCTCCGGTACGTTGTGCCACATCGATAATATCGAATATCGGCCGTAAATTCGGATTGGCCACTGCAAAACGATTGGCTACAAATTCATTGGAATGAACGATACCTTGTGGTTGATCCCAGTTGCCGGGACCAGTGTAGCCACCTGTATAGAAATTGCCAAGAGCAGACTTCGCAGTCTCAAAGGCAGCTGTAATCAGGGCTATTTCACCAGCCGCCTTTGCCAGTCCCCAAATACCCATTTCTCCGACATTCCGAATAGTTGTCATAGACACATAAGCAATAAGCAGTTTCTGAACGGTATCAAGCACCATAACAACAAGATTTTGCAAAAACTCTCCCATAGCTTCCTCTTCACCCGCCAAAGTCTTACCTAATGCAACTCCAAATTCTTGTGCGATACCCGACATTAACATGAATGTCGCTTCATATTTTTGCTCAACAGTCTCAAATGCATTTAATGATTCATCTCGAAAGTTGAATATATTTGTCAATAATGAAACCAATACAGCAGACTGTTGTTCCGTCGATACCTCAGACCATTTATTTATCTCGTTCCAATTCTCCCTGACTTTCTCTTGCCAAGTCTTATTCTTTTCCTCTGTCTGATCAAAAGCTTTCTGAAGTGCTTTCATCACATAATCAATATAAGAATCTACAGCCTCTTTCTCTTCACCTGTCGCGTCTTCTGTTGTTTTTAGAATATCCTTCTTATACTTCTTTAGCAGCTTAAGGATTGTTCTTAGATACTCTTCGCGCGAACTGATTCCTAATCGATACCGCTGACTCTCTTCTGCCAATTCCGCATTCAACGCCTTTTGTTGATTGCTTAGGAATTGTTTCTTTTCATCAAGATCTTCTTTTATGCATTGCTCCTTCAGCTTCAGCTGTAACGCAAGAATTTGGTTCATTATTTCTTCTCGTTTTTTAGGTTCTAAACCTGCAATCTCAAGCTTTTTATTCAAGGACTTCATTTCCAGATCAGACAAGAATTGCAGATATTCCTCCTGTGTCATTTTATCACTGGCCAAGTATTGTTCTTTCAGTTTTGCTTGTTCTGCCAAAGATTCTGTTTCAATTTTCTCCAGTTCTGTTTTAACTCGTTCTTTCTGTTCTTTTTCAGACTCGGAATCTCCATCCGGATCAGGATCCTCCTCGACCGGATTAGGTTTATTAGTCACTTTATATTTTGCATCAATAGCCATCAATTGATTGGTATAGTCCTGCATCATCTGCTCGTAGTAGTGCACATTGGCATCAAGACGTTTTTTCTGTGCCGCCCATACTTTATACGCAGTGGGTGATACCCCATTAGATGCAGCCAGTTCCTCAACAGACTTTCCCATATTAACAGGATCATTTATCTCCCATTCAAGATTCTTAAACTTCATGGCATCCGAACCGTTCTCGTGTACCCATTCGCTACGTTGGCTCAGCGCTTCCTGTAGTTTAGAATTTGCCATCTGTTGTTTAGCTGTTAGAAGAAGCTTCTCTACATAACCATCCAACGCCTGAGAGTTGTTGTTGATAAGCGTTCCTTCTTTAGTCAGTGAGGCATGATATTCCGGAACAATGGACTGAATTTCTTCTAATGCAGCCTTTCGTTTTGCATATGGTTCTTTAGAATCCTCAAGCACCTTCCGCAAGGCATCCAGTTTATTCTTTTCTTCGCTAATGCTTTTTTCAGCCTCCCTATTCATATCCACTAACTCTTTTTGCCTACGTGCAGCTACAGAAGTGCGCTGGGCATAAATATACAGTCCGGTCGCTGCGGCTGCAACGACTGTGGCTATGGCAACAAAAGGATTTAGTCCCAATACTGCCCATGCCGCCCGTATAGCTTTAGTTGCGGCAGAAAAACGAAAGGTTAAAGTCTCCATCGCTGCCCGAAAAACAAGTGTGCTTGCTGCCACTGTCCGAGTTATGATATTATGAGAACGCATTTGTAGTACCAGCCTGGCTATGGCCTTATAGTCTCCTGCCAGTGCATCATTCAAAGCAATGGTAGCTATCCGGTATGCAGCTTGTATGGCGATTCCTCCCCGAAGAATTGCATTGTAAGTGGTATGATAAAGAGAGATCAGTTTTAGAGTAGCATAATAGGTCGTTAATGGGATAATGAAGGCTATTATTGTTGTACCCCACTTTTGAAACCAATCAATCAGCCCAGGAAGAATCTTTATAACATTTGTCAGCATATTAGTGCTGACCGCCAAAGCCGGGTTTAGCTTTTCACCCAAATCAATAGCCGCCAATTTCATTTTATTACGCGCCTGTTCTAATCTGGCCTGCGCAGTATCACTATTAATAGCTGCCTGTTCATACGCCACATTCGTACCGGTAACAGCTGCCGTGAAATCCTTCACCATCTCCGTGTTCTGAAGGATTACAGATGCAGTATTATAGCCTTCTTCACCGAACATCTTCTTAATAGCACCGGCATCCATATTCTTATTCTTCAGGTTCTCCAGTGCCTTATCCAACCCAACTATTTTAGGATTGGTTTCATCCGCTCCAGTCTGAAGTACCAGGAAGAACTTTTTCAATCCCGTTCCGGCCACTTCATCTTTTATACCACGGTAAGCGAGCGTTTCGATCAGCGCAACCGTCTGTTCAATGGGAACATTTGCCGAAGCTGCCGCCGTACCCGCATTCCGGATTGCCTTTGCTTGACTGGCAATATTGGCGGATCCGGCTTGCGAACCGGCTGCCAACACATTGGTAAACCTACTTGCCTGATCTGCCGCAGCACCGTATTGGTTAAGAGACAAAGTAAGTGAATCAACCGCTTCATTGAGAGTGATATCCTTAGCTGCCGCCTGTAACCGCATAGCTTCTTCGGTTACTTGCTTCAATGCCTCCTTATCTCCAAGCAATTCCGGTTTGGCCGAACCCACCAACATAAACGCATCAAGGATTTCAGCTGCCGACTGGCGGACGCGTAACCCCTCTTTTGTCATGGTGGTGGAAAGTGTCTTTGCCTGTTCGGTCAGCCAGGCAATGTTTTCATCATCAAGTCCGGTCAAGGCTTTTAGCCCGGCTTGTGACTCTTCTAATTTGTTACGTTCATCTCTGATGGCGCGTAATGCGAGAGTGAAACCGGTCAGAAAACCGACCACAGACAGGATAACACCACCGAAACGGTTGAACCAGTCCACCATACTGCCAACGCTGATAGTAGCTTTCTTCGTTTCTGTAGTAATACCTTTTATCTCCTGGCGATGCTGTTTGAGTATGCCCTGAAGATTCTGTATCTTCGCCATGGTACGGTTGTATTCTTCGGAACCACGTGTCATATCCTTAATGTCACGTTGAAGGCGTTTGATCTCCAAGTCAATGGAATTAATATCATTCTTGATTTCCTTGCCATCAAGATAGAGGTAAACCCCTCTTTTAACGGTTTTATTATTTTTTGCCATAACGCTTCTCGATTGTTATTCTATCAAATTTCTGAAGTACTTTTTTGAGTGCCTGATCCCCGTAATACTCTCCGGAGAGATCGGCCAATGATTCTATATTTTCTACAATGGGCGGATCCAACCAAGGTAAAGGAGTACGGCGGATAATCGCATAGTGTTCGTCAATTGTGCGCATACGCCTGATGCGGTATTCCGAAACACGCAATGAGCGAAGCTCCTGACGCTTCTTTTTGTCACTCCATGCCGAATGACCTCTCATAATAATGCCGTCTTTAACAATATATCCACGCCCAGCACCGTATTCTCTATATGCTCCATAACGTTCAAAGCGAAAGCCGAGTCCGACATAAGCCGGTCCACCTTCACGATCATTAAGTAAACGTGCTTGTAATCCATGGCGAAGTTTACCACTCGCATGAGTGCGTTGTAAAATGTTTATGGATATACCCCGAACTTTATTAGTCCATCTTTCTACCCCATTGTTATACTCAGCAGGGGTCATCAACTTGTTTTCTTCTATGATAGCCATAAAAAAGCCTTTAGTTTCAGGCACAAAACTAAAGGCTGAAAAGAGTGGGAAAAAGGACAAGAATTTAGCGAACAGAGAACTTAAAATCATTGATACGGTTCAACCATCCTTTCCGGAAGACAAGCTGCGACGGATTCTTTTCACAGATTTCTTCAATAAACCGGATCCGGTCTGCCTTGATCGCTTCAAACAACTGGCGCTGGTTAGCCAGATTAATACTGGCAACCGTCTGAGGCCCAACAATACCGTCCACTTTAATTTGTAGGAGCTGCTGTACCCTCGTGATACCAGCACGTCCGGAAGCCCATACCCAGTCCACACAAATGTTAGCAATGGACTGGTTATGTATAAAATCAGCTTGATAACGGTCCCAATAATACTTTTTGAAGATATTGAATACATCTTCCGGAGTAATCAATCGTAGATCATCCGCATCGATATCGCCATCACCGTCTTTGTCATAGCCACAAGATTTCCAAGTTACAAGGGTAATGCCCATATTGGTTTTACCGCCTCTGTCATTTTTGTGATCACTCCATCCGCCTTCCCATTTGCGGATGATCTTGAATAAAATTTCTGCTTTTGCCATAATGATATATTATATAAAACATAGCAAAAGTATTCTATATATTGACTGATACATAGGACATTATTTATACTTAGCCCTCTCAAGATGATTATTAAGGGTTACTAAATGGCATTTCAGTTTACGGCAAATTGCAGCCTTTGACTTTCCTTCAGCAAGCATCTTATCAATAAGCTCCGCCTTCTTATCAAGCTTATAGTGAGTGTTTTTTTCACCAGCTTGCCGGCCTAACTTCTTTCCGGAAGCTTTACGCCAGGCCAGTGCTTCTTTAGTTCGTTGGCTAATTAGGTCACGTTCGATCTGAGCTGACAGTCCGAAAGCAAAAGCAAGTACCTGGCTATTGATGTTATTGCCAAGCTCATATTTCTCTTTTACTGTTAGCACAAATGTTTCTTTGGTCATACAGAGATTGAGCATCGACATAATATTCATCAAGTTTCTACCTAACCGACTAATCTCAGAGATTACCAAAGTATCTCCTTTCCTCATTTTCTTTAGCAAGGGACCAAGACGTCGATCTTTTGCGGCCTTGGTTCCAGTTACTTGCTCAGAAACCCATGAATCTATTGTAAGTCCTTTCTCTTTGGCAAATTTCTCAATCTCAAATTTCTGATTTTCTTTAATCTGTTTATCGGTCGAGATCCGGATGTATGCGTAAATCATTTTTGCCTGTGAAGATAGTGATATCATACAGGGTAAACAAACAATGAATCAAACGTCCGTTAAAACTGAATAGGATATGAAATTAAACGAGTCTGCACAAATAAACAGTATTAGTGACGAGTATATAATACTAATGGATGCCAATGGGAACCCTCTTAAAATAGCAAAGACAGATTTAGCTAACGCTTTGGCACCATCAGCTCCAGCTACAAAAGGTGAGGTTTGGATTGTATATTTGGACAGCGATAAGAATAAAATTCTTATTCCCTGGGAGCAGTGGTCCACATCCCGGACAGATGCTGTCGGTGTAGCAATCATGTCAGGAGGCAAACGCCTGTTGATTGCACCTCACGAGTCTTCACTTCCCTGGAGTTCTGATGTTGGCTCTGGAGGAGCGGTAACAGCGACTGTGAAAGCAACGGCAGATAACGATTATGCGGGGCAAAGTAATACTAACAATGTTGTCACTTCGGCTGCATTTGCTGGAGATGGAGACAGTTATGCACCAGGATATTGCGCAGCGTATAGCAATGGAGGTGTGACTGCTGGTTCGTGGTGGCTACCATCACTGGGAGAGCTTGGACTGATATACGAGAAGTTTAGCGCCATCAACGCGGCATTGGATAAAATCAACGGTGCAATAAAACTGACAAGAGGCCCCTATCACTCCTCTACCGAATACTCAGCAAAGTACGCGTGGACGTTGTTTTCTCAGAGTGGCTTTCGTGCAAGTAGCATTAAGACAACAAGTAAATATCGGGTTAGGCCTGTTACATCATTCTAAGTGTATGAAGAGCCGGGATAAACAATCTCCCGGTTCTTCCATCATTGTTTCATGTAACATCAATATACATTGCTGCATCAACTTCATCCTGATTGGCAACAGACAAAGGTATGGCGTCAGTACTGGGTAGAATAGTATTCAGCAACTTTACATATATAGATGGCGTGTATTGTGTATGTTCCAATATGATTTTGAAATTGCCAGTACTTTCATCGTGCCAAATCTTAAATCGTGGAGTTGTCGGAGCATTTGCCCCACCTATCCGATTTAAAATTATTGCAGGTGCCTTTAAAATATCGGCTGATCTGCTAATGGTCATATAGAATAATGTCATTGGGCCACCACCATAAGCGGCAAGACTGATAAACAAGGAGCTAGACATCGCTGTCGTGTTATTACACTCATATACGACCCTCGATGTCTGCGTTGCAATCATTTTTTCCTTCCTTACGTCACTGGCAGGTTTAAGACCGTTTTTCTCTGTTGTAGCCTCGTTCATCACGCTACGGATGACTTCTGCAAGATTATTCTTGCTAATCCGTACTGGCAGGCCATTACTATCTGTAAGTAGTACATACTCACTGCCTATAGTGCTCACTTGTGCAGCCTCGTTTAATTTTCCCATACCTATTCAGTTTTAACGGACGATAGGTATGAAGCAATTAGGAGATATTTAAGCTTCCACTTTTTAGAATGTAAATTCCTTGACATAGTATTCCGCATCCGGTTCTTCTGAAACTTCTACGGGTGTCTGAAAAGTAAATCCAATATTATTGCTGTAAGCAAAGTCTATATCGTTCTTTCCATTCGAACAGATATAAATGTCAAGCATTCCATTTTCTGTAGTCGAACTTTTGTATAGTAATCGCACTTTACTAATACATTTACTGGAGACTCCTAATTGAACAACGTTCTGCAATTTGCTGTAGCCATCTAACGCAATGTAGAATAATTGGGAACAAGGAGCATTATTCGTATATCGACTCCTACATTGAGCAATACCGAACTTGCCATATAACATTTACGACTTATAGCTACTCTATACCATTTACCATTAAGAGCACCTGCCATAGAGAATGTACCGCATCCTCCTGACTTTGCTATTTCTTTAGGGGTGGTCACTATACTATTACCATTAGCTTCAGCAATTACGCCGTAACTGAACGAAGCAATACTGA
>VOFK01000431.1_pt1 | contig 89821 bp, 119 predicted proteins | sample 5384121 | NCBI WGS metagenome assembly VOFK01 (sample SAMN12384730, study PRJNA508395) | human gut metagenome | isolation source: healthy gut J | host: Homo sapiens
GCGGGCGTGACGGACCGTAAATATCTGTTTGAGATCAGTGATGCCATTGCCGCGCGGGACGCTGTGAAAGCCTTGCAGGAGATTGCCGCCCTGCGCCAGCAAAGCGTGGATATGCGCCGCCTTTGTATGGAGCTGGCCGGGCATTACCGCAATTTGATGCTCAGCGCCCTGCCCGGCGGCACCGACCTGCTGACGGGAACTTCCCCCGAAGAGGAAGCTGCCTACGCTGCGCGGAAAGATTTCCCCCAGGCGGAAGCGGTACGCGCCGTCAATGCGTTTGGCGCCGCGCTGGAAAAGATGGCCCGCGGTACGGACCAGCGCATTGAGCTGGAACTGGCGGTTTTCTCGCTCACCCAGCCGGAAGCAGTGCCTGTTGCGCTGCCGGCCGCCGTGCCCGCCCGTCCGGTGGTTACAGCAGCCAGTCCGGCCCCCTTTGCCGCCGCCCCGCAGCAGGTGCCCCCGGTGCAAATGGCATCGGCCCCCGTGCCGCCTGTGGCAGCCCAGCCGGTTCCGCCTACCGTGGAACAGCCGCCGTTCAGCGCACCCATAGCAGGGGAAACCCCGCCCTTTGAGCCGGAGCTTGCCCCCGCCGCCCCGGCGGTGCAGCAGCCCACCCCGGCTCAGCAGCCGGTGTACGCGGCGGATGTGCCCATCCCCAAACCGGTGCGCACCGTGGCCAAAGAGCCGCAGCTGTTCCCCAGTGGCAGGCGGTGCTGGAGCTGATTGCGGAAAACGACCCCATGCTGAACTCTTACCTGCGCGGAACCCAGGCTTATTACGATGGCCGCCGCGTGCTGATCGAGTGCAGTGATGATTTTCGCGATTTTATGCGCCGCAGCAAAGAAACCAGCAAAAACATCAAACAATATATCTACCAGGTTACCCCATCAAATGCGGCATCGGCCCGTATGAAAAAACCGCTGCAGCTGTATCCAACGCCCCCACGGCCGATGTGGAAGAGACCCTGCGCCAGATGAAAGACCTTGGCGTGGATGTAGTGGTAGAAGATAAATAATGTTGCTGTCAACCGCAGTGTTGCGGTGTGCCGCCCGGCGGCAGCGCCGGGTGATAACAATATGGATAATAAGGAGAATTACCTATGAAAGCAAGACTTCCCAAAGGCTATGGCCGCCCCGACCCGCAGGCAATGATGCGTCAGGTCCAGAAAATGCAGGATGAGATCCGCGCAAAGCAGGACGAGCTGGAAGCCCGTGAATACACCGGCACAGCCAGCGGCGAGATGGTTACCGTTACCATGACCGGTAAGCACGAAGTGACCGCCATCAAGATCAAGCCCGAAGCCGTAGACCCGGATGATCTGGAAATGCTGGAAGACCTGATCGCTGCAGCTGTCAACAGCGCGGTTGCCGCAGTGGATAAGGATTCTGACGAAGAAATGGCTAAAATGACCGGCGGCATGAATATCCCCGGCCTGGGCTGATCGGGGGCCGCTGCATGCAGAACGCCGAACCCCTTGAAAACCTTGCGGACCAGTTTGCCCGGTTCCCCGGCATTGGCCGCAAAGGGTGCCGTGCGCATGGCCTATGAGGTAATGTCCATGAGCAATGAGCAGGCCATGGAGCTGGCCAAGGCGATTGAAAACGCCAAGGTCAAGCTGCACCGCTGCCGCCTTTGCCAGGATTATACCGCCAACGAGGTGTGCAGCATCTGCGCTTCCCCCAAACGGGACCGCTCCGTGATCTGCGTGGTGGAATCCCCGCGGGATGTAAAAGCCATTGAGCGCACCCATGAGTTCAACGGCCTGTACCATGTGCTGCATGGCCTGATTTCCCCATGGACGGCATCGGCGCGGATCAGCTTTGCGTAAAGGACTGCTGGCCCGCTTGGACGGCACCGTAAAGGAAGTCATCATGGCCACCAGCCCTACGGTGGAAGGCGAGGCGACCGCCATGTACCTGGCCAAGCTCATCAAGCCCCTGGGCATCAAAACCACCCGCCTTGCCTATGGCTTGCCGGTTGGTTCCAGCCTGGAATACGCTGATGAAACCACTTTGTACCGCGCTATGGAAGGCCGCGGCGAAATGTGACGCCCGATTTGGCTTGACAAAACGATTTTACTGCGTTATACTGTATACCCCTTTAGCGGAATGGACTTGCGTGCTGCAGGGGAAAACAGCTTTGAAAGGAGGTGCGCTTGATGGCACAGGAAAAGCCCGGCAAAAAGGTGATTGCCCAAAACCGTGAAGCGCGCCACGAGTATTTTGTCATCGAAGCGCTGGAAACCGGCGTTGAACTGGTCGGCACCGAGGTCAAAAGCCTGCGCGCCGGCGGGGTCAACCTGAAGGATTCCTGGGCAGATATTGATGATGGTGAGATCATCCTGAAAGGCATGCACATCAGCCCATATGAGCAGGGGAATATCTTTAATAAAGATCCCCGCCGCCCCCGCCGCCTGCTGGCGCATAAAAGCGAGATTCGCCATTTGCAGCAGCAGATCAAACTGCAGGGGGTACACACTGGTGCCGCTCCAACTGTATTTCAAGCAGGGGCGTGTAAAAGTGGAACTGGGCCTGTGCAAAGGCAAAAAGCTGTACGATAAGCGGGCTGATGCCGCCGCACGGGACGCCAAGCGCGATATTGACCGCGCAATCAAAACAAGAAGATAATTTTTTCGCGCACACACTTTTGTTTTCCCACGCTGTGTGGTTCTGCCGCATAGCGCTATATGGGGGCTGTAATGGTTTCGACGGGGAGAGAGAGGCGTGAGCAGCGGGCCGTGGCGGTGCACCACGATAAAAGTGCCAAACAAAATTAACTGACAACGATTATACTGTTGCCGTCGCTGCCTAATTAGGCACGACCGTCCTGCCTGTTTTAGTACCGCACAGGGTCAGGGCGTCGATTAGGTACTGAACGTGCACGGGCCTAAGCTTTGCCGCCTGTCATGAATTTATGAAGCTACCAATGTGTCAAGCGTGTGCACTCGCTCGCACTGCGGGAATTTTAATAAATGCACTGCGCCCGGAGATACTCTAACCGCTTTCTTTTCGGACACGGGTTCGACTCCCGTCAGCTCCACCAAAATAAAAGCACCCGCCGTACCCCGGCGGGTGTTTTTGTTTTGGTGCTCCGTGAGCTGCTGAGGAGTCGAACAGGGCGGCAGTACCGCAGTACCAGCCCGATGGCCGATGCGGAACGCGGATGCCGTGCGTTCGTCATCCTCGGTGGAAGCACTCTCATTATACCAGTGGTTTGCCCGGTGTTTGAATGCCCTGCGAACAGCCCGCCCGCCCCTCATGCAGGGCAGGCATAAAAAAACACGGTGCGTGTGCATCGTGGTTTCAACAAATGTTGGCGCGGCCATTACGGCACAATTTCCACGCCGGGCAAAACGTCCATGTAAAAACACAGCCGGTACTGGCGCGGGCAGATAGAATGCATTTTGAACTGTTCCGGGCTGGTCACTGCGGTCAGCATGGCCAGCATCAAAACAAGCAGCTTCTTCATTGCGTTCTCCTAAAAATGGGCATAAAAATACCACGGTGCAGAATTTGTATGCGCTGAATACTCTGGGCGGTGATCTCCCTGTATCTCGGGCTGTTTCTTTCGGTGTAGCATTGTTTTTCTCGGATTGCAAGGCACTTGCCACCGCAGCCGTCCGTTTCCCGTTCCGCCGTTTACAAAAATATATTTTTTGAAATAGGGCTTGCTTTTTTTCCATCTTATCCTGCTATAATAATCAAGCACTGTTAAGGCAGAGGCACAAATGAATATGGGAGCTTTCCCGAGTGGCCAATGGGGACAGACTGTAAATCTGCTGCTTAATGCTTCGGTGGTTCGAATCCACCAGCTCCCACCAAAAAGCTGTGGCATAAATATGTCACAGCTTTTTTGTTGTATCGCTAAAAAATGACGAGCTCATCAGCCCCTTTTTTTCAAACGTTTTTTACAGTGTTGTCCAACACATAAAGAGGGAAAACCACAAATGTGCACTCAAGAATTAAAAAATTGGCACAATTCCGGCTGTACTGTACGGCAAACCGGCCCCCAACATCTGGTTGTTCGTGCATGGCCAGGGCGGTAATAAAAACGGAAGCCGCAGCATTTGCGGCGCTTGCCGCCCCAACCGGCTGGCAGGTGCTGGGCATTGACCTGCCGGAACATGGAGACCGCACGGGGGAAACTGACTTTACTCCCTGGCAGGTGGTGCCGGAGCTGCAAACGGTGCTGGCCTATCTGCAGCAACACTGGCAGGGGATTCGGCTGCGGGCCAACAGCATCGGGGCCTATTTTTCCATGCTGGCTTTTGCCGGGGCAACGATTGAAAAAGCGCTGTTTGTTTCGCCGATTGTGGATATGGAGCGGCTGATCTGTGATATGATGCAGTGGGCAAAAGTAACGCCGGAGCAGCTTTGCGAAAAAGGTGAGATCACCACAGAATTTGGGCAGACCCTTTCGTGGCGGTACCTGTGTTGGGTGCGCCAACACCCGCTGGATGGCTGGCAAATCCCCACAGCAATCCTGTACGCCGGGCAGGACACCATGACAAGCCGGGACACGGTGACGGTGTTCGCCCAAAAACACCATGCGGAACTGACGGTATACGAACCGGGCGAGCATTGGTTCCACACCCCGGCTCAGCTAGATGCCATGCAAACCTGGGAGCAGGCACACCGGTAAGAACCGCTCAAGGCTTGAACCATGAGAAAGAGAGAGGAAAGACCATGGCCATTACAATGTTGGCGGGGTACCTGGTTATTATCAACGCGGCGGCGCTGCTGATGATGGCGGAGGACAAACGCCGAGCCAAGCGGCACCAGTGGCGCGTGCCGGAAGCCGCACTGTTTGGCGCAGCCCTGCTGGGCGGCAGCGCCGGGGCATGGGCGGGCATGTATCTGTTCCACCACAAAACCAAGCACTGGTATTTTTTGTGGTGGGTATGCCGCTGATTCTGTCCGCACAGCTGGCCGCTGGGGTGTGGCTGGCAGGGAACAGCGGCCTGGTTTGAACAATCGGAACGCTCTGCCGGAGCAATAACGGTGCCGCAGCACCGGGACCCCGGCAGAACATTTGACTTTTTGGGTTAGCCATGATAAACTAATGGTGCCTGATCAAAACAAACAAGGCGTTCCCCAGAAAAAAATTGCGACGGTTCGGCAACGCACCGCCGTTTTTATGAATCGAATGTTAGTCAAATCTAACATTTGTTGACCAAGGAAGTGCAAAAAAGCTCAATGTCAAAACAAACCGATAACAAGCAATTCTGGCAGCGGTGGGCCAGCTGCTATGGCCCGCTGATGCAAAGCAGCGAGCCGCTGTATGCTGCCATTGCGCAGCAGATGCAGCCGCACCTGACGCCGGAAATGAACGTGCTGGAACTGGCCTGCGGGTCCGGCCAGCTCAGCTTCCGGCTTTCCCGCCTGGTGCGGGACTGGGAGGCTACGGATTTTTCGCCCAAAATGATCGCCCAGGCAAAGCTGAAACCCCGCGGGGCGGGGCTGCACTTTTCGGTGCAGGATGCCACCAGCCTGCCCTATGCGGACGAAACCTTTGATGCGGTGCTGATCGCCAACGCCCTGCACATTATGCCCCGGCCGGAAAAGGCTCTGGCAGAAATTTACCGGGTGCTCAAGCCCGGCGGCCAGCTGTTTGCCCCAACCTTTGTGCATGGCGAGGTACCCCGCACCAGGCTGCGCATGCTTGCCATGCGGTGCGCGGGGCTGCAAATCTATAACAGCTGGATGGTGCCGCAATACCTGGCATTTTTGCAGGCGGGCGGCTTTGCCGTGCAGGAACATGCCCTGCTGGGGGGATACCCTGGCCCCGCTGTGCTATGCCCGCGCTGTGCCGGACAAAACGCGCGTGACACAGCGCTGAAGCAATCCACCCCAGAACAGAACGATATAATTAAGGCAATACCGCATAATTCTAAGCACCGCTCCGGCGGCTGCGGCACGGCATCTGCGTTGCCAAAATGCTCGATAATGTCGGGTTGCGGTACCCGCATCGTGCTTCGGGGGCAAAAGCCCCTCGCACTCTGCGACCGCTGCCCCCTGCTTCGGTTCGCTGTTTCCGCCACTGGCGGCGCTCACCTTTGCAGCATCCAGTATTATTCTGCGCTCTTGGCTTGGCATCTGCCGCACCTCGCTCGCCGTATCGGCACTTAGAATTATGCGGTATTGCCTTAAATAATGATTCCCCGCTGTAAAGTATTCGGTAGGGAACGGTCTGTCTCCGGTCTAAGAGCCGGGGCGTTGCCCCGGTTGGCCTCCGAAACGCGCCTGCGGGCACAGTGACCGTTCCGTGGCCTAACCATATATGGCGTAAAAGAAATTTTATAGCAAATCCCGATATGCGGCATAATTGCCTGCGATTACCCGATAAATATATAGATCCGTCCGGGACGTCGAGGACGCCGTCCCCTACAAGTCATGGAAAGAGCATTATGAATTTGTAGAGTGTGGTAAGGTGCAGGTCCGGCGTGGTCGGGTGACCACGCCCTACAGAATGGGGAGACTAAGGTGAATACCAAAGGCAATACCGCACAATTCCCGCCTAACGGCTTAAGCACCGCTCCGGCGGCTGCGGCACGGCATCTGCGTTGCCAAAATGCTCGATATGACATCCAGTATTATCTGCGCTTTTGGCTTAGCATCTGCCGCACCTCGCTCACCGTATCGGCACTTAGAATTATGCGGTATTGCCCAAAATCCCAAGCCCATCCCCCGGCGGCCAGGAGGCTGGCCGCCCTACAGCTTGCCTTCACACGAATATCTCCCCAAAACCAAAAGCCCGGTACAAGCCAAAAAACTTGTACCGGACTTTTATCTTATATTATTGGTATTATATGATTAAAGTTTCTTCGGTTCCTTCTTTTCAAAGAGGGAATAAAACAACCACCGTAAAACCAATCAGATGCGCTCCAAAATGGCGTCACCCATGGCGGTGCAGCCAACCTTGGTGCAGCCGTCGGCCATCATGTCGGCGGTGCGCAGGCCGGCGTCCAGCACGGCGTTCACGGCGCTTTCAATGGCGTCAGCCTCAGCGGCCATGCCAAAGCTGTAGCGCAGCATCATGGCGGCGGAAAGGATGCAGGCAATCGGGTTGACCACATCCTGCCCGGCAATGTCCGGGGCAGAACCATGGATGGGCTCGTACAGACCGCAGGTGGTGGCGCCCAGGGAAGAGGGACGGCACCATGCCAATGCTGCCGGTGATCTCGCTGGCTTCGTCGCTCAGAATATCGCCAAACATGTTCTCGGTCACAATCACGTCAAACTGGCTGGGGTTCTTGCAGATCTGCATGGCGCAGTTGTCCACAAACATCTCGCTGTACTCCACTTCGGGGTACTCGGCCTGCAGGCGATGCATCACGGCACGCCACAGGCGGCTGGTATCCAGCACGTTGGCTTTATCCACACAGGTCAGCTTTTTGCGGCGCTTCATGGCAGTTTCAAAGCCAATGCGGCCAATGCGCTCGATCTCGTGCTCCGAGTAGGGCATGCTGTCAATCGCAACTTTTTCGCCGTTTTGCTCAATGGTTTTGTGCTCGCCAAAATACACGCCGCCAATCAGCTCACGCACCACAATAAAGTCGATGCCTTTGTCCACGATCTCTTTCTTCAGCGGGGAAGCATCCGCCAGCTGGGGCCAGATCCTGGCCGGGCGGTTGTTGGCGTACAGGCCCATCCCGGCGCGCAGGCGCAGCAGGCCTTTTTCCGGGCGCTTGTCACCGGCCATGCCCTCCCCACTTGGGGCCGCCGACGGCGCCAAGCAGTACGGAATCCGAGGCCAGGCACTTGTCCAGCTCGCTCTGGGGCAGGGGATCGCCAAACTTGTCAATGGCTTCGCCGCCCATGTAAGCGCGGGTGTAGGTAAAGGTGTGGCCAAACTTTTCAGCAACTTTGTCCAGCACGCGCACTGCCTGGGTCACGATCTCCGGGCTGGAGCAGTCGCCATAAATCAGGGCAATGTTTTTCTGCATCTTACTTTCCCTCCTGGATGCTCTTCATCAGGCCGCCGGCCTTGATGATCTTCTGGATAAACGGCGGGAACGGCGCAGCCTGGAAGGTCTGGCCGGTGGTTTCATCAGTGATCACGCCGGTGTCAAAGTTGATGGCAACCACATCGCCCTCGTTGATGGCCTCGCTGGCGGCGGGGCATTCCAGAATGGGCAGGCCGATGTTGATGGCGTTGCGGTAGAAGATACGGGCAAAGCTCTTGGCAATCACGCAGTCAATGCCGGCGGCCTTGATGGCAACGGGGGCATGCTCGCGGGAAGAACCGCAGCCGAAGTTTTCGCCGCCAACCATAATGTCACCGGCCTTTACGCGGGTCACAAAGGTCTTGTCAATGTCCTCCATGCAGTGGGCGGCCAGCTCGGCGGGGCTCTGCGTGTTCAGGTAACGGGCGGGAATGATCACATCGGTGTCAATGTTGTCACCGTACTTAAAAACAGGTCCTTTTGCGTTCATGCTTCTACCTCCCTGGGGTCAGTGATGTGGCCGGTCAGTGCGCTGGCGGCGGCGGTGGCGGGGCTTGCCAGATAAATTTCAGAGGTAACGTGCCCCATGCGGCCGACAAAGTTGCGGTTGGTGGTGGAAACGCAGCGCTCGTACTCGGCCAGAATACCCATGTAGCCGCCCAGGCAGGGGCCGCAGGTGGGGGTGGAAACAATGCAGCCAGCATCAATAAACGCTTCGGTGTAGCCGCGCAGGATGCACTCTTTGTAAACAGCCATCGTGGCGGGAATGATGATGCCGCGCACACCCTTGGCAATGTGCTTGCCTTTCAGCACGTTGTAAGCGGCTTCCATATCCTCAATGCGGCCGTTGGTGCAGGAACCGATCACTACTTGGTCAATCTTGATGTCGGCACCCTCCTTGATGGGTGGGTGTTCTCCGGCAGGTGGGGGTAGCTGACGGTAGGCTCCAGGGTATCCAAATCGATCACCACGGTGCGCTCATATTCGGCATCGGGGTCGGCTTCGTATTTGGTCCAGGGACGCTGGCTGCGGCCCTTCAGGTATGCTTCGCAGGCTTCGTCCACCGGGAAGATGCCGTTTTTGGCACCGGCTTCAATGGCCATGTTGCAGATGCACAGGCGGTCCTCCATGGTCAGGCTCTTAACGCCCTCGCCCACAAATTCCAGGCTCTTGTACAGCGCGCCGGAAACGCCGATCTCGCCGATCAGGTGCAGGATCACGTCCTTGCCGCACACAGGGGCGTGGATGGCACCTTTCAGCTCAACCTTGATGGCGGCAGGCACCTTGAACCATGCCATGCCGGTTGCCATACCGGCGGCCATATCGGTGGAGCCAACGCCGGTGGAAAACGCGCCCACCGCACCGTACGTGCAGGTGTGGCTGTCGGCACCAATGATGCAGTCACCGGCGGTCACAATGCCCTTTTCGGGCAGCAGGGCATGTTCAACACCCATCTGGCCGACATCATAAAAGTTGAGGATATCGTATTTGTTGGCAAACTCACGGCACTGCTTGGACTGCTGGGCACTCTTGATATCCTTGTTGGGCACAAAGTGGTCCAGCACAATGTTCACGCGGGTTTTATCAAACACCGAGTTGAACCCGGCTTTCTCGAACTCATTGATGGCAACCGGGGTGGTAATATCGTTGCCAAGCACAATGTCCAACTTGGCATTGATGAGCTGCCCGGCCGTTACCGAAGCTTCGCCGCAATGCGCAGCGAGGATCTTCTGTGTCATGGTCATTCCCATAGATTTCTGCTCCTTTTGCTCTGACGTATATCTTACGAATTAAAGAATAAGGGCAATACCGCATAATTCTAAGTACCGATACGGCGAGCGAGGTGCGGCAGCTGCTAGGCCAAAAGCGCAGATAATACTGGATGTCTTATCGAGCATTTTGGCAACGCAGATGCCGTGCCGCAGCCGTCGGAGCGGTGCTTAAGCCGTAAGGCGGGAATTGTGCGGTGTTGCCTAAATAATAATAAATAAAGAATAATGGTGGTGGACCGCGGCGCACAAGCGCCGCTCAAAAACGGGGATAAACGATAACCCGGAGGCAGGCACAGCGGGACGTGTCGCACATCATATCCAAACCGTGCCGCAGGCACACCATCATTTTTAATTATTCTCTATTCTTTTTTATTTGCAACCTTACTGGTTATTGATTGCACTGACCAGCGCGCGGATACCGGCAACGATGATGTCGGTGTGGGTGCCGCAGCCCCAGGTCTCCTTGCCGGATGCCCATTTCAGGCCCACATAGCAGCAAGCGCGGGAGTCGGTATCGTTGTCCAGTGCGTGCTCGCTGTAATGCACCAGGGTGAAGTGCATGCCGGTGGTCTGCTCGATGGCGTTGGCCACAGCATCAGACGGCCGTTGCCGACATCATCGCAGGTAACGGGGGCGTTGCTGCCGTTAGCCACGGTAATATGGGCGGTAATGGTAGAATCCGGGTTCTGGGTAAAGTGTGCTTCCGGAACATTCAGCGGGGTCTTGTTGTTCAGGTAAGCGCGCTCGAACACATACAGCACTTCCTGGACGCTCAGCTCTTTGTGCTCGTGGTCGGATACATCCTTTACGCGGTAGCCAAGGTCTTCCCGCATGCGCGGCGGGGGGATTGTAGCCGTAATTCTGCTGCAGCAGGAAGCCGATACCGCCCTTGCCGCTCTGGCTGTTGATGCGGATGACATCGGCATCGTAAGTGCGGCCAATGTCATGCGGGTCAATGGGGATGTACGGGCAGGTCCACTCGTGCAGGTTATGCTCCTTGCGCCAGGTCATGCCCTTGGCAATGGCGTCCTGGTGGCTGCCGCTGAACGCAGCGAACACCAGGGCACCGGCATACGGCGTGCGCTCGTAGACGTGCATGCGGGTCACGCGCTCGTACGTTTCGCAGATGGCCGGCATGTCGCTGAAATCGAGGTGCGGGTCCACGCCGTGGCTGTACATATTCATGGCCAGGGTGATGGCATCCACGTTGCCGGTGCGCTCGCCGTTGCCGAACAGGCAGCATTCAATGCGCTGGGCACCGGCCAGAACAGCCAGCTCGGCATCTGCCACGCCGCAGCCGCGGTCATTGTGGGGGTGGGTGGACAGGATCACGCTGTCGCGGTACTTGAGGTGCTTGGAGCACCATTCGATCTGGTTGGCGTAAATGTGCGGCATGCTCATTTCCACCGTGACCGGCAGATTGATGATCATCGGGCGGTCCGGGGTGGGCTGCATCACATCAATACGGCGTTGCAAACCTCAACGGCGTATTCCGGCTCGGTGCCGGTAAAGCTTTCGGGGCTGTATTCAAACAGGAAGTTGCCCTCGTATTCTTCGCTCAGCTTTTTAACCAGCTTTGCGCCGTCAACAGCGATTTGTTTGATCTCTTCCTTGCTCTTTTTGAACACCTGCTCGCGCTGGGCAACGCTGGTGGAGTTATAAAAGTGGATGATGGCGCGCGGCGCACCCTTAACGGCCTCAAATGTTTTACGGATGATATGGTCACGGCACTGGGTCAGCACCTGAACGGTGACGTCGTTCGGGATGCGGTTGCCATCGATCAAGGCGCGCAGAAAGTCGTACTCGGTCTCGGACGCTGCCGGGAAGCCGACCTCAATCTCCTTAAAGCCGATCCTGATGAGCATATCATAAAAATTCAAGCTTTTCTTCCAGATTCATGGGGAACGATCAAGCTCTGGTTGCCATCGCGCAGGTCTACGCTGCACCAGGCGGGAGCCTTTTCGATATGGTCTTTCTGGGGCCATTCATAGACATGGCCGGGCTCAACCGGCGGGGGATAATAACCTACATGATACTTTGTTGCGTCCATCATTTTTTATTGCCTCCATCAAAGTTTGTCTGCCCCTGAAAACCGGACAAAATAAAAATCCCGTCTCTCAAAGGCGTTTTACCTTTGAGAGACGGGATGTAAATTTTACAAATACCCGCGGTACCACTCTCATTGCCGCCAGGGGGCGGCCGCTCTGCACGATCGGCTGTTTTATAGAAAGCAAACAGTGAATCGCTCCTGCAAGATAACGGTCAGGTTCCGGCTGCACCTAACGCAAAGCGCTCAGCGCAGCTGCTCAGGGGCCAGTGACGCAAAACCTTCCGCACCGCCTTGCACCAACCGGCGGCTCTCTGAAGCTGAAAGGAGATTGCTTTTTCCCCATCATTGCATTTGTGAATTGATAATAATATGGATTCTAGCAGGTTTCACATTCTGTGTCAAGATGAATTTTTGGGGTTTGAACAAAATGACGAGAATGGGGAAAACTTTTTAGGAAAAAAGAGAAAAAAGTTAGGAGTTAGGAGTTGAAGGAGGCTGTTTGAATGAATAAAGAATAATGGTGGGGGACCCGGTGCGCCGCTCAGAAAAATGGGGTTTGAGGCTATTGGAAATGTGAGATGGAGGATGAAACAACCGGTAGGGCGTGGTCACCTGACCACGCCGAAACTTTGGGATATTTGAAAATCTGGAATCTATAATATGCCCTGCCCCACAGTAGGGGACGGCGTCCTCGACGTCCCGGGCGGGCCTTGCGGCAAATTTCATTATGGCATATATAGCTAGGCTCGGGAACGATCCCGACCGTTCCCGACGAACCATTTTATAATGTGCAACAAACACAAAAATGCTCTGTAGGGTGGGGTGACCTCACCCCGCCGCAGACGAACCCTCAAGCTGCATTGTACACGGCAAATTCGCCTCAAGCTTGTAAATCATCTGTAGGGGGACGATGCTCGCATCGTCCCGCGGGTACCTTGAACCAAACTGTACCTTACCCATCATAAAAACAAAAACGCAGCACACGCTCTCCCCAAATCCCGTGTGCTGCGAAAAAAACATATTCTATGGCAACACCGCACAATTCCCGCCTTACGGCTTAAGCACCGCTCCGGCGGCTGCGGCACGGCATCTGCGTTGCCAAAATGCTCGATAAGACATCCAGTATTATCTGCGCTTTTGGCTTAGCATCTGCCGCACCTCGCTCGCCGTAGCGGCACTTAGAATTATGCGGTATTGCCCTATTTACTGCCGCACCGTGCTTAGATGGGTGGCCACCCACTTGATCAGCATATCCAGTGCCACCATGTTGCGGCCGCCTTCGGGCACGATCAAATCGGCTTTGCGTTTGCTGGGCTCCACAAACTGCTCGTGCATCGGCTTAACGGTGGTCAGGTACTGGTTCACCACGCTGTCCAGCGTGCGGCCGCGCTCCTTAACATCGCGTACAATGCGGCGCAGAATGCGCACATCGGCATCGGTATCCACAAACACTTTCATATCCATCATATCGCACAGCTCCTGGCTGGCAAAAATCAGGATGCCTTCCACAATGATGACCGGGGCCGGGTGTACCGTAATAGTCTTATCGCTGCGGTTGTGGATGGTGTAATCATATACCGGAACCTTCACGCTTTCGCCGCGGCGCAAAGCCTGCAGGTGCTGCACCAGCAGCTCGGTATCAAAGGAATCCGGGTGGTCATAGTTCAGCTTGCAGCGCTCTTCATACGGCAGCTCGTCATGCCGCTTATAGTAGCTGTCGTGGTTGAGCACGCTCACTTCATCCGCGCCAAAATGGTCCCGCAGGCGCTCCGTCAGGGTGGTTTTGCCGCTTCCGGTGCCGCCGACAATGCCAATGATCATGCTTTTCATGCTTTCCTGCCTCGTTGTTCTTTATACTTCAAAACTGATTTCACGCCCGTGCGGATGGTAGGCACGGTACTTGACCCCCCGCCATGTTGAACAGCCGCCGCGAAGCAATGCTGGCGTTGGTATCATGGTATTTATCCGAAAGATAGATGATTTCCCGGATGCCGCTCTGAATGATGGCCTTGGCGCACTCATTGCAGGGAAACAGCGTCACATACACCCGCGAACCGCGCAGATCGCTGTGAGCACTGTTCAAAATGGCGTTCAGCTCCGCATGGCAGACGTACATGTATTTGGTTTCCAGCTCGTCACCTTCGCGGTCCCAGGGCATATCGTCATCATTGCAGCCGATGGGCATGCCGTTGTAGCCAAGGGAAAGGATCTTGTTTTCCGGGCTGACAATGCAGGCCCCTACCTGGCTGGAATCATCCTTGGAGCGCATGGCGGACAAAATAGCAATACCCATAAAGTATTCGTCCCAGCTGATGTAATCCTTGCGTTTCATGCTGTATACACAACCTTCCGGCAGGCATGGATCCCATGCCCTTATTTTTTGCTTCTATTATACCGTTGCGCGGGCTGTGGTGCAACCCCTAATCCGCATGGTTGTGCTGTGCGTGCAGGTATTTGCAGCGGGTGGCTTCGCCGCCGCGCAGGTGGCGCTGGGCTTTGTTATACAGCAGCACGGCGCGTACCTCCTGCCAAAGGCCGGGGGCCAGGTGCTGCAGGCGGCACTGGTCCTTCCACACGGTACTTTTGCTCACGCCGAACACCTGCGCTGCCGCCCGCACGGTAGCGCCGCTTTGCACCAGATACCGCCCAATCTGCACGGCGCGCTCTTCGGGGTCACCTTTCATAGAACATGCCCTCCCAACCGTTTTTTCAACGGTATGCGGCGCGCCGTCGGTTTATGCGGGCAGTGCTGGCGGGCCGGGCGCCGGCATGGTACAATACGTTCAGAACAAATATTTTTTTCAAATGCTGAAACACTTTGCCCTCCCGGTTCGTTATCCCAGTGTAAGGCCTTGCAAAAACAAACACAGGAGAATGCTCCTATGTGCAGCATCAAAATTATTATCGTGGATAGAAACTGGAGATAAAACCGGGCCGCGCCCCACGGCCTGACCCAAAGGAGAACCCATGCTGGAAGAACTGTTTTGCGCCCACCGTGCGGAGCTGACCGCCTATTGCCGCGGGCTGTGCCGCAGTGATGCGGCCGCGCAGGATATGGTGCAGGAAGTGTTCCTGCGCGCATGGCAGAATATTGGTACATTGCAGGACCTTGGCCCCAGCCAGCGCCGGGCCTGGCTGTACCGCACGGCGCGCAACTTGTTTGTGGATGCCGTGCGCCGTACCGCGCGGGAAGCCGCCGCCCTGCCGGAGCTGGAGCCAGAACCGGAAACGCCGGATCCGGATTTTGCCGAAGCGGAAGCCCGCCGCCTGTTGGAATTGCTGCCCCCGGCGGAGCAGGAGCTATTCCGCAAGCGCTACCTGGAAGGCTACACCGCAGCGGAACTGGGAAAAATGTACGGTTTGCCGCCTGCCACCGTGCGCACCCGGCTGGCCAAAGCCCGCCGATACTTAAGCCAATTATTGATGGAGGAATAAACGATGCCGAATAAACTACTGATTAAAGCAAACTTTTGCGACCTGCGTAACGTGAAAGAAGAAACCCTTGCCGCCTATGATGTCATTGAAGTGCGGGCCAATGTGGTGGTGCTGAACGACCGCGCAAGAGAGCTGATTGCTCGTTATCCCGTTACCTTAAAATGTGACCTGGCAACGGACAACCCGAATATTGCCCTGCGCAGTGTGAACGGCGTGGCGGAGGTCACCCCCGGCGATGTACCCGAAGCAGACACAGTGCTGACGGTGAACGGCGAACTGAAAATTGCTTCCGGCTCGGCCGAAGTGCTGGCGCGGTATCTGCAGATTACGGTAAACGGCAGGTATACTGCCCGCGCAGCCTGAGCGGAAAGCTGGGCAATGTGGCAGTGAACGGCAGATCATCACCTGGCCGGACGGTGCAGTGCAACTGAAAAAACACCGCCGTGCTGGACAGCACTTTTGCCCTGCGGGCCAAACCGGCCCTGTACTGGGCGGCCCGCTGTGTTGTGATGCTGGACCCCGCGCTGGATGTCGCTGCCCTGGCAAAGCAGGGCGTGCGGTTCGATACGCCCAGGGCAATTTTGGCCCAAAGCCTTGCCACACAGGCCGCCCCTGCTGTTTGAGGATGATACCGACCTGAAATTGTGCCGGACGGAACAGCCTACCTCAAGGATGATGCCGAACTGACCGCCGCGCTGATCCGCCGCAAGGGCAACAAACTGTATGTGGATGGCAGGCTGACCCTGACGGCGGAAAGCGCCGCCCTGCTGCCCCAGCTGGAATACTGCAAAGTGACCGGCACCGCCCTGGTGCCCGCCGCACAGGAGAAAGCATTTTCCGCCAGCTGTGTGCAGGCAGAGAAAGTTCAGACAGTGCGTGGCAGACTGTTGCAGGGCCAGGGCAGGGTACAGGTGGACTATTGGATGCTGGAGGCCCCGGACGGCCTTTGCGTAAAAGAGTGCGGCATGGTGGCGCTGACCCCGGAACTGGAACCGGAACTGATTGCCGCAAAGCTGATGCTGTTGGAATGCGGCATGGTACAGTGCACCGCTGCACAAAAAGGTGCTGTGCAGCTGGTAGCCAAAGATGTGGGCGTTATCTCCGACGACAGCGGCAAGCCCACTGAGGACACGAATACTCACAAGGTAAGGGCAGACCGATATGTGATGTGAGGGAGCTGAACAATAAAAAACAATGAATAAAGAATAATGCTTGTGTGACGCCCACCGCGTCACATTTGAATCAGGCCAGTCACTCCGGCAAAAAGCGTTCCGGCCAGAGCAACCCGCCTACCGCCTATTTTATTTGTGCCGCCCGCAGCGGCGCACTGACATGATTCTTTATTCTCGATTCCCTACTGTTTATCACGGGTAAGCACTTTTTTATACGCAAGTAATAACTTTGTTATATCCGGGGGTTTTCAGAACCGGGAAGATGCGGTATACTGGGCACAGAATACAAAACACGCGTGCTCTGGGGTGTATCTTAAAAATCCAAAGCCGCGCCAACAAAAAAAGGAGAATGCCTTATGAACCAGCATTATCTTCAGCTGTATGCCGATTTTATCGTCAAAGTCGGTGTCAATGTTCAGCCGCGCCAGAATTTTATCATCCGCTGCCCGGTCACCATGCCGGAGTTCGGCCATGCCTGCGTCAAAGCCGGGTATGAAGCCGGTGCTAAAAACTGCATCGTGCGTTGGGAGGATGACAAACTCAGCCGCCTGCATTATGAGTATGCCAAAGAGGAAGACCTGGCTGCCATGAAGCCCTATGAGCTGCGCAGCTACCTGGACTATGCCGAGGACCCGGATGGCTGCTGCACCCTGGCAATCCACGCCGCTGACCCCGAAGCACTGGCCGGGCTGGATGCCGCCAAGATCAACCGCGTCAACCTGGCCCGCCGCAAATTCCTGAAACCCTGGCAGGAATACACGATGAACGACCGTGTACAGTGGTGTGTGGCCGCTGTTCCGGCACCGTCCTGGGCCGCAAAAGTGTTCCCCGGCATCCCGGTGGAGGAAGCGATGGAAAAGCTGTGGGCACTCATCTTTGATGTCTGCCGCGTTTCCACCGGCGACCCTGTCAGCGCCTGGAAAGCCCATGTGGCCGAAGGCCGCCGCCACCGCGACCAGCTGAACGCCTGGAACCTGGACCACATCCATATGACCAGCTCCAACGGCACCGACCTGACCGTTGGCCTGGCAGATGATGCCACCTGGGAGGGGGCTTCCAGCAAGGCGGAAAACGGCACCGACTTTATCGCCAACGTGCCCACCGAGGAAGTGTTCTGCGCACCCCACCGTGAGCGAGTAAACGGCATTGTGTACGGCACCAAGCCCTTACGTGTACAACGGCCAGCTGATCGAGGGCTGGCACGTCACCTTTAAGGACGGCAAGGTCGTTGAGCATGGTGCCGAGAAGAACGCCAGCCTGCTGGCTGAGCTGCTTTCCACCGACGAGAATGCCTGCCGCATTGGCGAAATCGCCCTGGTTCCGGCATCCAGCCCCATCAACCAGAGCGGCGTGCTGTTCTATAACACCTCTGTTTGATGAAAATGCCGCCTGCCACATTGCCTTTGGCGCTGGCTATCCCACCAACATCAAGGGCGGCAGCAAGATGAACCGCACCGAGCTGCTGGCCAAGGGCCTGAACGATTCCGCTATCCATGAGGATGTCATGATCGGCGCGCCGGATACCAACGTCATCGGCACCACCAAGGACGGCAAAAAAGTGACGATCTTCACCAACGGTGAATGGGCATTCTGATACGGCAAAACAGATGCTACAGCCATAACATAAAATTATAACAGCAAAGCGCTGCCGCCCCACGCAGCAAGGTAGGGCGGCGGCGCTGTTTGTTTTGTGTTTTGTATAGAGAAGAAATAAAGAAATTCTGCCGGTTTAGCAGGTTTAGGTTGATTTACCCGATGCAGCAAATCCGCTTTTGCAGATCGCTTCAAGCTCCTGCAAGGGAATCTGCTCCTCCTGGTACTGGAACAGCAGCACCCGCAGCACTTTTTATTGCCGTCCACCAGCGTGCGGCAGTAGATGGAACCGTTGGCAGCATCGGCGGCGGTTTCGGGAAAGTTGTGCAGCCCGTTGGCTTTGCCTTCGCGGTACATCGTCTGGGCCAGCTGCGGGGTGATACATTCGTAATACTCTACATATAATGCACCACGCAGCCCATTCGCGCCGGCCTGGCCGTGGGCTTCATATTTGATAAAGGTCGGGGCCAGCGGCAACCTCTGCACCTGCACAAAACTGGCCGCGGGGGCGGCGTCGGCATCCAGCGCAACGGGCTGCCCGGCGTAATCGTCCAGGGCGGCAAACGGCAGGGGAGCGGTGTAATCTTCCAGCGGAATGCTGCCGTGCCGGCTCTTTTCCATGGCAGAACCGGCAAAGGTCCACACAATGGTCAGCACAAACAGCAGCGCCGCCAGCACCCGCCCAACCAGATATCGCCCGGCACCATTACGCCAGTTTTTGTGCCGCTCCGGCTCCGCACCGCGCGTTAACCGGGCAGAAAACCGGTACAGCAGCACGTGTGTTATGTACCACGCTGACCAGCGCGGCGGCCAATAGCCCCAGATAGCAGAAGCTCAGCCAGCCCAGCTCCACAAAGTCGATCACCGGCGTGTGCCAGACGCCCATGGCGTACCGCACCCAGAACGTTACCAGCCAGTAAGCCAGCAGCCCGGCGGGGGCGAATACCTGCCGCTTGGCATAGCGCAGGCTGAGCGCCTGTACCTGCGGGTCGGTGTTCAGCTCCGGCGCATCACTATCCTCGCAGGCGTACAGGAAAAAGTCTCCCACGGCGGTAACATAATACCAGCCGCATTCCTGCGCCAGGGCGCGTTCCTCGCCATCCGGGGTGCCGGGGGCAAATTCTAAAAATGTTTCCGGCGCAGGCTTGGCGTTCAGCCGGTAGCGCACGGCTTTGGGCTGACTGTAGCGGAAGCGGGCAAAGTTCTGGCCGATTGTTACAGGCACAAGCCCCTGTGCGGCCATATCGCCCAGCCAGCTTTCCAGCCCCTCAATGTCAGACAGTGGGCAGGGGATGGGCTGCCAAAGGGGGGTGCAGCGTGCTTTGGTCATGGTCGTCAAGCTCCTTTCCCGGCAGGGCAGCAGGGGCAAAAGCGCCCTGCGCCGCCGCGGCCGCGTTTTGCAGGCAGAGCTGCAGCCGGGTACACTCGGCTGTATAGGCGGCTCTGCCTGCGGGGGTGATCTGATAATACCGCTTACAGCCCAGAACGGACGTTTCGGCAATCAGGCCTTCTTTTTCAAACTTGCCCAGCAGGGTATACAGCGTTGCCGGGCCAATCTTGACCCGCCCGGCGGTGATCTCGGCGGCAAATGCGGTGATCTCAGTGCCGCAGCGCTCACCCTGGGTCAAGGCCATCAACAGGTAAAACATAGATTCCGTCAGGCTCTCCAGCGCCTGTTTCGGCATGGGGCAGCACCTCCTTTGGCAGCAGACCGCAATATCGTAACACGATATCTTATAACGATATTATACCGGAAGCACGTTGCGCCGTCAAGAGCCGGGCACATAAAAGGCGGCCAAAAGGGATATTTTGGTTACAATTTCGCGCAAAATGAGCCAAACCCCTTGCATTTTTTGCCGCGGTATGCTATATTCTTATTGTTCGATGATGATTTTATGGAAAGTGGGCTGTCAAAGGTCCGCTTTCTTTTTATGATAGGGAGATTTTTTTATGGCCAAAGGCAAAAACCATCAGCCCGGCGGTGCCGCAGCCGTTGTGGAAGCACTTGTCCGCCCCACGGTCGAAGGTTTCGGCCTGCGCCTGTGGGATGTCCGCTTTGAAAAAGAAGGCCCGGACTGGTTCTTGCGCATTCTGATCGACCGCGACGAGCCGCTGGACACGGACACCTGCGAGGCGGTTTCCCGCGCCATCGACCCGATTCTGGACGAGGCTGTCCCCATTGACCAGAGCTACTACCTTGAAGTCGGCAGCCCCGGCCTGGGCCGCCGGCTGACCCGCCCCGAACACTATGAACAGCTGAAAGGCCAGAAATGCGCTGCCCACCTGATCCGCCCGGACGAACAGGGCCGCCGCGATGCGGAGGGCATTCTGGAAGGGCTTTCCGCTGACGGCATGGTGACGCTGAAAAGCGATGACGGGGATTATACCTTCCCGGTAAAAGCCGCAGGGTATGTAAAACTGTGTGACGATGAAGATTTGTTTTGAGCGATATTGAACGGAGGACTAACATGGCAACGAATAACAACGAATTTTTTGACGCACTGGCCGCACTGGAAAAGGAACGCGGACTGCCGGCAGACTACCTGATCGATAAGATCAAGGCCGCCATTGTCATTGCTGTCAAAAAAAGGACTATGAGGTCGAGGACGATAATGTCGTTGTGGATATCGACCCCAACATCGGCGCATTTCGCGCAAGCCTTTGCAGGACATTGTGGAGGAAGTTGAGAACCCCCACACCCAGGTCAGCCTGGAAGATGCCCAGAAGATCCGCAAGACCTATAAAGTGGGCCAGCGCCTTGTTACCCCCCTCAAGACCAAAGAGTTTGGCCGCATTGCCGCCCAGACCGCAAAGCATGTGATCCGCCAGGGCCTGCGCGAAGGCGAGCGCAGCCTGCAGTGCAGCGAGATGCAGTCCCGTGCACACGAGATCATCACCGGCACCGTTACCGCTGTGGATGCAGAGCGCGGCAACATCGTGCTGGATCTCGGCAAGGGCGGCAGCGCTGTTCTGCCCAAAAATGAGCAGGTGCCCGGCGAACACTTTACCGAAGGCCAGATGGTCCAGGTTTATGTGGTCGATGTTCTGGCAACCGAGCGCGGCCCCCGCGTGACCATCAGCCGCACCCATCCCGGCCTGGTCAAGCGCATGTTTGAGCTGGAAGTGCCCGAAATCTATGACGGCACCGTTGAGATCAAGGCCATTTCCCGCGAGGCCGGCGCCCGCACCAAGATGGCTGTGTGGAGCAAGAACCCCGATGTTGACCCCGTCGGTGCCTCGCATCGGCGCCCATGGCTCCCGCGTGGGAAAAGATCGTGGAAGAGCTGGGCGGCGAAAAAGATCGATATCATCCGCTGGAGCGAGGACATCAACGAGTTCATCTCCGCAGCTCTGTCCCCGGCAAAGGTTGTCAAGGTGGAGCTGCTGCCCGGCGAAACCAAGAGCTGCCGCGTGACCGTGCCTGACCACCAGCTGAGCCTTGCCATTGGCAACAAGGGCCAGAATGTGCGCCTGTGCGCCCACCTGACCGGCTATAATATTGACATCCGCCCGGAATCCGGCTACTATGGCGAGGAGGACGAAACCCCGGCTGAACAGCCGGCCGAAGCCCCCCGCCGCCGAGACCGCCCCGGAAACCGGCAAGGAATAATGAGCACACGCCGTGCAATGCGGCGCTGAGACTGAAAAGAGGTCAGCCATTTGCAACAAAAACCGCAAAAAAAGGTGCCGGTGCGCCGGTGCGTTGGGTGCAACACCCAAAAACCGAAAAAAGAACTGGTGCGCATTGTGCGCAGCCCCGAAGGTGAAGTCAGCGTGGATCTGACCGGCAAGCGCTCCGGCCGCGGCGCATACCTGTGCCCGTCGGCAGCGTGCCTGGCCAAAGCACGCAAGGCCAAGCGGCTGGAACATGCCTTTGGTGTGCCGGTGCCGGATGAGGTGTTTGAGCGCCTGACCGAGGAGATGGCCTGTGCCGAGCAGGCAGTAAAGGAGGCGATGCCCCGTGGCGAATGATAAGGACCCATTGTTGGGTGCATTGGGAATTTGCCGCAAAGCCGGCAAGCTGCTGCACGGCTATGACCGTGTGGAAGAAGCTGTGATGCGGGGCAAGGCATGCCTGGTGCTACTGGCCTGCGACGCCAGCAAGCGCACCACGCAGCATATGCAGGATACCTGCCGCGGGGTGATCCCCTGCGCGGTGATGCCGCTGAAAGGCGAGGACCTGCGCATGCTTACGCCAAAGCCTGCTGCCGTATTTGCGGTTACGGACGAAAACCTTGCACACCTGTGTGCAGGCTACCTCAAAAAGCAAGTGAAGGAGGATTCAGCCAATGGTTGATTTCAAATACAAAGTTACGGATATTGCAAAAGATTTTGGCATCAGCACCAAAAAGGTTATCGAGACTTTTGCGGAGCTGACCGGCGAGACCCGCAAGACGGGCGCGACCTTTGAAGAAAACGAGGTCAACGCCCTGATGGAAGCCCTGACCCGCGAAACCGCCGTCAAGGACCTGGGCGAGTATCTGGCATCCGGCAAGGAACCGCAGCCCGTCAAGCAGGAGACCAAAAAGCCCGAAGCAAAGCCCCAGGCAAAAAAAGAAGCGCCGAAGCCGGAGGCCGCTAAGCCCCAGCCCAAGCAGCCCAAGCAGCCGGAAGCCCCCAAGGCAGAGCCGAAAACGGAGCAGGCCAAGCCCGCCCAGAATGCGCAGCCCAAGGCAGCACAGCCCAAACCGGTCCAGCAGGAAAAGCGCAATGATAAGCGCAATGATAACAAGCAGGCCGAAAAGCGCAGCGAAAAGCGCGTGACGATGCAGGAGCTGGCCAGCGAGACCGGCATCAAGGAGCCTGTCGCCACCGAGCAGGTCAAGGTTGACCGCGCCCAGGTGTCTGTGGATACCCGCACCGTGGATGTGAACGTGGATAAGTTCAGCGCCCGCTATGATGACCTGGCCGACAGCCGCAATATGCCCAGCAAGCGCAAGAACGCCCCCACCGGCAAAAAAGAAAAGTTCAACAACCGCAATAACCGCCGCGGCCAGCAGTTTGGCCGCCGCCGTGAAACCGAAGCCGAGCGCCTGCAGCGCATCCAGCTGGAAAAGGCCCGCAACGCCCAGCTCAAAATCTCCATCCCCGATGAGATCACCGTTGGCGAGCTGGCTACCCGCCTGAAGCAGAATCGTGGCCAAGGTTGTTGCCAAGTTCATGCAGATGGGCGAAATGCACGCTGCTTCCGATGTGATCGATTTTGATTCCGCCGCCCTGATCGCAGAGGAATTCCACGCAAAGGTGGAGCATGAAGTTCATGTTTCTATCGAAGAGCGCCTGTTCACCCAGGAAGAGGACAGCGCCGATCAGCTGGTCGAACGTCCGCCGGTCGTTGTTGTTATGGGCCACGTTGACCACGGCAAAACTTCCATCCTGGACCGCATCCGTTCCACTAACGTTACCGCAGGCGAAGCCGGCGGCATTACCCAGGCCATCGGCGCTTACCAGGTCAATGTAAACGGCAGCCCCGTTACCTTCCTGGATACCCCGGGCCACGAAGCCTTTACCGCCATGCGTGCCCGCGGCGCGGATATGACCGATATCGCGGTTCTGGTCGTTGCTGCCGATGACGGCATCATGCCCCAGACCATCGAGTCCATCAACCACGCTAAGGCTGCCAACGTCAAGCTGATTGTTGCCATCAACAAGATGGATAAGCCGACCGCTAACCCGGAGCGCGTGAAGGAACAGCTGACCAAGTACGAGATCGTGCCCGAAGACTGGGGCGGCGAAACTGCCTGCATCCCCGTGTCTGCCGCTACTGGCGCAGGCATCCAGGACCTGCTGGAACGCATTGTTCTGGAAGCAGAGGTCATGGAGCTGAAAGCCAACCCCAACCGCCGCGCCAAGGGTGCCGTTGTGGAAGCCCGCCTGGATAAGGGCCAGGGCACCATTGCCACCCTGCTGGTTCAGAACGGCACCCTGCACAAGGGCGACTGTCTGATTGCCGGTACCGCCGTTGGCCGTGTGCGTACCATGCGCAACGATAAGGGCGTTGAGATCGAATCCGCCGGTCCTTCCACCCCTGTGGAGATCACCGGCCTGACTGAAGTGCCCACCGCCGGCGATATCTTCGAGGCTGTTGAGGATGAACGCCTGGCCCGTGAACTGGCTGACAAGCGTACCACCGAAGCCAAGGAAAAGCAGTTTGCTGCTTACACCAAGGTCACCCTGGATAACCTGTTTGACCAGATGGCCCAGAACGATATGAAGGAACTGCCCATTGTTGTCAAGGCTGACGTTCAGGGCAGCGCCGAAGCTGTGAAACAGAGCCTGGAAAAGCTCAGCAACGACGAAGTGCGCGTGCGCGTCATCCATGCCGGTGTTGGTGCGATTTCCAAGTCCGATGTTTCTCTGGCCGATGCTTCCAACGCCATCATCATCGGCTTTAATGTCCGTCCGGACGCTGTTGCCAAAGGCCGAAGCCGAGCAGGCCGGTGTTGAAATGCGTATGTACCGCGTCATTTACGATGCCATCAACGATGTCTCCGATGCTATGAAGGGCATGCTGGCCCCCAAGGTGCGCGAAGTCGCCTTGGGCGAAGCACAGGTTCGCCAGGTCTACAAGATTTCCAGCGTTGGCACTGTTTCCGGCTGCCGTGTTACTTCCGGCAAGATCACCCGCGATGCCCAGCTGCGCCTGGTGCGTGACGGTATCGTCATCTGCGAGGATGCCATTGCATCCCTGAAGCGCTTCAAGGATGACGCCAAGGAAGTGGCCGAAGGCTATGAATGCGGCATTACCCTGCAGAAGTTCTCCGACGTCAAAGAGGGTGACGTATTCGAGTGCTTCAAGCTGGAAGAATACCGCGATTGATCCGGCATTGAGCCGTTCCCGCTTGTTTGACAAGCCCCGCAGGGGGCTTTATGAGGTAAAGTTATGCCAAGCAAAAACCATGGCCGTATGGCACAGGATATGAAACGCGAGCTGATCGCCATTATCGGCGAAATGAAGGACCCCCGCGTTTCGGGTGGTCTGTTGACTGTGACCCGGCTTGATGTTACCCCGGACCTGGATGTCGCCAAGGTGTACATCAGTGTAATGGGGCGCGAAGGCGGCGCGGACCCGGTGGTGAAGGCCCTGAACAAAGCTTCGGGCCATATCCGCACCGAAGTCAGCCGCCGCATGCAACATCCGCAAAGCCCCGCGCTTTGTGTTTACCAAGGATGACAGCGCTGCTTACGCAGTGCACATTGACCAGCTGCTGCAGGATATTGAAAAAGCACACCCGCAGCACCGGCAGAACCGGCAGAGCAGGAATAACCTGCCCAGACTGTATCTGAAAAGTCGAAAAAATTAGTCTGTTTTTACAAACACAGCCGGATTTTGCGCTAAAAAACACAAAGGATCCCTGCGGCTCTTTGCCTTACATCCTGCTTGTGCTTGCGAAATATCTGTCATTTTCGTTGCTTTCAGATACATCTTAACTGGTGCTGCAGCCAGTCATCGACCCAAACGCGCAGTTGAAATTTACGCTTGCAGCTGCGCCTTCCCAAAGGCCGGAACCAACGGGGGAGAGGGAATAGCCCCCAATCGCGGCCGAGAAAAGAGGAGCCTTATGACCGAATCTGTGGATCGGCAGACAGCCGTGCTGCGTCTGCGCGGCGCGGACGATATCCTGATCCTTTGCCACAAAAACCCCGATGGCGATACCATCGGCTGCGCCGGTGCACTGTATCTTGCGCTCAAGGCGCTGGGCAAAAACGCCGCGATTTTATGCAGCGACACCATCCCCAAAATGTATGATTATATGGAGCTGCGCTGGTTTGACGGCAGCTTTAACCCTGCATTTGTGGTGGCGGTGGATGTTGCCAGCATCCAGCTTTTTGGCGAAAAATAACAATGTGCCGCAGTATGCCGCCCATACCAACCTTTGCATTGACCACCATGCCAGCAACAGCGGCTATGCCTATGAAACCCTGCTGGACCCCGGCGCCGCCGCGGCCTGCGAGTTTTTGCTGGATGTGATCGTGGATATGGGCGTGACCATTACGCCGCAGATCGCCAACTGCCTGTATACCGGCATTGCAACCGATACCGGCTGCTTTAAGTTTGCCAGTACCACGCCCCGCACCCATATGGCGGCGGCCCGCGTGATGGAAGCCGGTGCCGATGTGGAAAAACTAAATGCCCGCCTGTTTGAATCCCGCTCCCATGCCCGCATAACTGCGGAACGCATGGCGATGGAAAGCCTGGAATATTATTTCAACGACCTGTGCGCCGTGATCTGCCTGACCTGGGACCAGATCGAATCTTCCGGCGTGGCGGGTGCCGAGCTGGAGGACCTGACCAGCCTGCCGCGCTCCATTGAAGGCGTGGAGGTTGGCCTGACCTACCGCCAGCAGCGGGATGGCAGCTTCCGCATCAGCGTGCGTACATCGGGCAGCATTGATGCCTGCAACATTGCGCGCCGCCTGGGCGGCGGCGGCCATACCCGCGCAGCCGGGTGCGAGATCAGCGGCAACCTGGATAACGCCAAGCATGCCGTGCTGGAGGAAGTCCGCAAGGAGCTGCAGCGCTGCGGCTTGCTGGATCAGGACGCTGGTTGAAGGCCAACTGCACCACAACGCGCAGCACACGGGGATGCGGCACACGCCTGTAAACCTGCAAGATGGCACCGTCTGCTTGCCGCCGCAAGGCTGGCACCGCAGCTGGGTGCTGCTGCCGAATGCAGCACAATAAACTGAAAAGGAAAACCCCAATGAATACTTGTGCCATTCTCCCAGTTGATAAACCTGCGGGCTGGACCAGCTTTGATGTGCTGGCCAAGCTGCGCGGTGCGCTGGGAACGCGCAGGCTGGGGCACGCGGGCACACTGGATCCTATGGCGACTGGTGTGCTCGCCGTGTTTATCGGCAATGCCACCGCCGCGGCGGACCGCCAGCCTGACCATGATAAAACCTATGAAGCTACCATTCGCCTTGGCCTGCGCACCGATACCGGCGATGTGACCGGCACTGCGCTGGAAACCGCTCCTGTTACGGTGGGTGAAGCAGAGCTGAAAGCCGTTTTGCCGCGGTTTATGGGCCGGCAGATGCAGCTGCCGCCGATGTATTCGGCGGTCAAGATCAACGGCCAGCCGCTGTACAAGGCGGCCCGCAAAAGGCCAGACGGTGGAGCGCACCCCGCGCCCCATCACGATTTATGAGATTACCTACCTGGGCAGCCCGGCACCGGGGGATTATACCATCCGAGTCAGCTGCTCCAAGGGCACCTACATCCGCGTTCTGGCGGAGGATATCGGTACAGCTTTGGGCGTGCCCGCCACATTGGCGGCACTGCGCCGCACCCGCGCCGGGGCGTTCAAGATTGAGGAATGCCACACCCTGCCGGAGATCCTGGCCGCTGCCGAAGCAGGTACCCTGCAGCAAAGTGGATGGCTGCTGCCGGTGGAACACGTGTTTGCCTCGCTGCCTGCTCTGACGGTGGACGATGCAGTGAAAAAGCACCTCTTCAACGGCTGCCCCACCAGCCACTACCGCGCACAGGACGGCAAATACCGCGTGTATGATGCCGCAGGTACCTTTTGGGGCTTGCCAACGTGACGCAGGGTGTGCTGCAGGTGGAAAAGATCTTCTGCGAGCGGGCGTGAACGCCTGCACCCAAACCGCAACGGGCAGGACCGCTGTCCGCTCAACAACAGGAAGTATGCCAACTACCATGAATATTTTGAATACACTGGCCCCGGTGGGCGCACCCAACGGCAGCGCCGTGGCCTTGGGCTATTTTGACGGTGTTCACCTTGGGCACCGCCGTGTGCTGGGGGCAGCGGTGGAATACGCCGCGGCCCACGGCCTGACCCCCGCGGCTTTTACCTTCAGCCTGCCGGGCGGGCAGTCGCTCAAGGGCGGGCGTATCTTGTCCGCTGGGCAAAAGCATGCCCGCGTTGCCGCTTTGGGCATTACCGCCTATATGGAACCCCCGTTTGAATCCTTCCGCAGCTTAAGCCCGGAAGATTTCGTCAACAAAATTCTGGTGGAATGCTTTGCCGCCAAGGCGGTGTTCTGCGGCGATAACTTTACCTTTGGCGCATATGCCGCCGGGAATGTGGACCGCCTGAAGGAGCTGTGCGCCCCGCTGGGCATCGCTGTGACCATTGTGGACATGGCACAATACGGCGGGCAGACGGTTTCCTCCACCCGCATCCGTGCGGCGCTGGAGGAAGGCCGCCTTGACGATGCCAATGCCATGCTGGGCGCACCCTATGCCATTGACTGGCCGGTGGTGCACGGCAAGGGCATCGGCACCTCCAAGCTGGGCAAACCCACCATCAACCAGAACTATCCTGCAGACGCTTTGCAGCCCTGCACCGGCGTGTACCTGACCCGCATCTGGCTGGATGGCCGCTGGTGGCCATCCGCAACCGGTATTGGCCGCCGCCCCACCGTGGATGCCGCCAACGCCCCTGTTACCTGCGAAACCTATGTGCCGGGCTACCATGGCGATACCTATGACCAGACACCGGTGCTGGAATTCCACCACTACCTGTGCGCTGTGCGCAAGTTTGGTACATTGCAGGAGCTGGCAGACCTGATCGAAACCGCTGCCCAGCAAAGCATTGCCTATTTTGCCGCAAAGGAGGAAGCGTAATGCGCCGTAAGGATCGTGAAGTGGCGGACCTGGAGGGCCAACTTGCCATTTTGGAACAGTGCCCCGTCTGCCGCGTTGCCATCAACGACCCGGCATCCGGCGTGCCGTACCTTGTTCCGCTGAACTTTGGTATGGCCGCCGGGCCGCAAAGCCTGACGCTGTATTTCCACTGTGCCCCCGTTGGCACCAAGCTGGACCTGCTGCGCGCTGACCCCAATGTGAGCTTTGAAGCTGACTGCCCCGGCACCGTAAGCGGCGGGGCAACCTCCTGCACGTATGGCATGAACTACCAGAGCGTCATTGGCCGCGGGACCGTCCGCTTTGTGGAAAGCGGGGAAAAGCTGACCGCCCTGCAGGCGCTGATGCAGCATTACCACTGCCCGGACCTGCCCTTTGAGCCGGAAATGGTGGAACACACCACGGTTTTGGCCCTGGACGTTGCCGCCATGACCGGCAAACGCCGCACATCGTTTTAAGGGCGGGACCCATCATCCGAGGAATTCGGAAGAAATTCGGAGGATACTGATTTGGAACGTAAAAAACTGGCTCCCGGTGTATTTATCACCACATTGGATGCCGAAAAATTTAACCGCTGCCGCATTACCATCCATCTGCGCTACCCGGCATTGCGCCGCAGCGCAACGGATGCCGCTGTGCTGCCGCTGGTGCTGGAACGCGGCTATGCGGGCTGCCCGGACATGACGGAGCTTTCCCGCAAATTGGCGCGGCTGTACGGTGCCGACCTTGGCGTGGACCAGAGCAGCGCCGGAATTGACCGCGTGCTGACGGTGGACATCTGCGGCATCAAGGATCGCTTTGCCCTTGACGGTGAGAATCTGACCCGTGAATATGCCGATATCGCCTTTGGTACCATCTTTGAGCCGTACCTGATTGATGGTGTGTTTGACCCGGAGGCTGTGCGCATTGAAAAAGAATCCCTGGCCCGCCGCCTGGATGCCGAGTTCAACAATAAGCGCCTGTACTGTGTGCGCCAGGCCCGCCGCAAATTTTACGGCGATTCCCCGGCAGGCATTGAGCTGGGCGGCTACAAAAGTGACCTGCCCAACGTAACGCCCCAGACGCTGAAAGCCGAGTATGACCGCATCCTTTCGCTGGCATCCATTGATGTGATGGTGCAGGGGGCGGATCCCGCCCTGGTGGAAGAGCTGCTGCTGCAAAAGCTGGCTGGCGCTGCCCGCAGCCCCAGCGCTTTGCTATGCCGCTGGCCATGCCCATTATTGAAACCCAGCACTTCAGCGAGGAAATCCCCGGCCTGACCCAGGCCAAGCTGTGTATGCTGTTTACCCGCGGCACGCCGGAGGACCTGCCCAGCATTACCGTGATGCGGATGGCAATGAGCGTGTTTGGCGGCTCCACCACCAGCCGCCTGTTCCGCAATGTGCGCGAAAAACAGAGCCTTTGCTATTACTGCGGTTCCAGCGCTCTGCGCGCCACCGGTGTGATGATGGTGGATTCCGGCGTGGAGCCGGGCCGCGAAGCCCAAGCCGAAGCTGCGATCCTGAAAGAACTGAACGACCTGTGCACCGGCCCTATCACCGAACAGGAAATGGACGACTGCCGCCGCAGCCTGCTTTCCAGCCTGGATTCGCTGGGGGATTCCCTCGGAGGACTGGAAAGCTGGTACTATGGCCAGATCCTGCGTGACGAAGCGCTGGCCCCGCCGGAATACGGCAAGGTGCTGACCAACGCCGTTACGGCGGACGAAGTGCGCGAAGTGCTGCAGAGTTACCATTACTCTGTTGGCTACACGCTGACGGCAAAGGGGAGGGGGAAAACGCATGATGGAACACGCAGAACACAGCCCGGCGGCCATCCGGGAAAAAGCCGCGGGGGCGGTCAACTGCCAGAGCGTGACCCTGCCCAGCGGCTTGACGGTTTTGTGCCGCACTATGCCGGGCTACAGCTCGGTACACGCCATGTACGCCACCAACTTTGGCTCCGTTGTGCGGGAATTTACCCTTAACGGCAAACGGATCCAGCTGCCCGCCGGTACCGCGCACTTTCTGGAACACAAAATGTTTGAATCCGAGCAGGGCGATGCGTTCGACCTGTATGCCAAAACTGGCGCTGCGGCAAACGCTTTTTACCAGCTATGACCGTACCTGCTATATTTTTTACTGCAACCGGCATGACGGATGAAAACCTGGATATTCTGCTCAACATGGTCGGTCATCCCTGGTTTACCAAGGAGACCATCGCCAAGGAGCAGGGCATCATCGGGCAGGAAATCAAAATGTATGACGACAGCCCGGATTGGCGGCTGCTGACCGCACTGTTCCGCTGCCTGTATAAAAGCCATCCCATCCGGGATGATATCGCCGGCACCACCCAGAGCATTGCCGAGCTGACGCCCGAACTGCTGTACGCCTGCACCGATGCGTTCTACCGCCCCGGCAACATGGTGCTTTCCGTTGCGGGCAACATCACGCTGGATCAGGCTGTGGAAGCCTGCCGCCGCAACGGTGGTATGACGCAGTGGACCCCCCGCAGGTGGAAACCATCTTTCCCGCAGGAAGCCGATACGGTGCAGCACAAAGAAACCACCTTTACCATGCCGGTCAACAAGCCCTGCTTTGCCCTTGGCTACAAGGAAGCCGCCATCAACCGCGGCGATACCCGCATGGAGGTCATCGCAGACCTGCTGCCGGACCTGATCTGCGGCGGGCTGACGAATCTGTACCGCAAGCTGTATGATGAATCGCTGGTCAACCCGGAGTTCAGCGGCGATTATCTTTCTACCGAGGGAGCCTGCGTCATCGCTTTTACCGGTGAAAGTGAGACCCCGCGTGAGGTTGCCCAGATGGTGCGGGATGAAATTGCCCGCCTGCGCCAAAACGGCGTAGACCCGGAGCTGTTTACCCTGGTCAAAAACCAGATGTACGGCGAAATGCTGGCTGATGTGGAGAACGTGGACGATGCCGCCGAGGAGATGGGCATGGCCTTCCTGAAAGGCCGCACCCTGGCAGATGAAATTGAAGCGCTGGCCACTTTGACCGTTGACGATGTGAACAAGGCACTGCAAACCATGCTGCTGGAAGAAAACAGCGCCTATATCCAGATCGACCCGAAGGAATGAGGTGTAATGGCAGATGTCTTTTGATGTTCAGTTTCCCGGCCTTGGGCTGGAATTTACCATCAACCGCGTTGCGCTCAGCATTGGCGGTTTCAACATTTACTGGTACGGTGTGATCATCGCCGCGGGCATGGTGCTTGCCATGCTGTTTGCTTTCCGCAATGCGGATGATTTCGGCATCAACTCCGACCGCCTGATCGATGTGATCCTGGTGGGCGCGGTCATGGCAATCGTCTGCGCGCGCATTTATTATATTGTGTTTGCGCCGTTCAAGTATGAAAGCATCTGGCAGATGATCGATATCCGCCAGGGCGGTATTGCCATTTACGGCGCGGTCATCGGCGCATTTGTGTTTGGCGGCCTGATGGCCAAGATCCGCCGCATTCCCATCCTGCCGCTCTTTGATCTGGTTGGGATATGCTTCCTGATTGGTCAGGGCGTGGGCCGCTGGGGCAACTTTGTCAACCAGGAAGCTTTGGCAGCAACACCACGCTGACCTGGGGCATGTACAGCGAGGGTACCTACAACTACCTGCTCAGCGTACAGGCCACCCCTGGCCGCTGAGGGCGTTACTGTGGACCCCACCCAGCCGGTACACCCGACCTTCCTGTACGAGAGCATCTGGTGCCTGGTGGGGGTTGTGCTGCTGGCAAGCCATATCAAAAAGCGCCGCTTTAACGGCGAACTGTTTCTGCTCTACATCATCTGGTACGGCCTGGGCCGCTACTGGATCGAGGGTCTGCGCACCGATGCGCTGATGGTCACTTCCACCCTGCGCACCAGCCAGCTGGTGGCACTGGTGTCTGTGGCCACGGCGGTGGTGCTGCTGGTGGCCGGGTTGCAGCGATTTAAGGGCGCGCAGCTGATGGTGCCGCTGCAGGTGAGCAACCTGAAAAAACTGGATGCCGCCGGAACTTATTTTGTGGTGGATGAACTGCCCGCAAGTGCGTCCCATCACGAATTCGTTCAGGCCACTGCCGCCATGAACCGCCGCCTGGAGGAATTTGACCTTGACGAAGCGGAAAAAGTGGAAGATAATAGTGACAATGGTGAAGCGATAGAAGAGGGGAATGTGGTAGCCGAACCCCAGCAGCCCGCCGAAGCGCCGGAAGCCCCGGCCCCGGAGGACGAAGCAGGGGAGTAACGTTTAGGTGCATCCTGCACCTGAAAACCGCAGGAGGGAATGCAAAGATGAGTGCACAGATCATTGACGGAAAGGCCCTTGCGGCCGCAACCAAAGCCGAAGCTGCCGCCGAAGCAGCGGCCCTGAAAGCCAAGGGCATCGAACCCTGCCTGGCTGTGATTCTGGTGGGCGAAAACCCCGCCAGCCAGGTGTATGTGCGCGGCAAGGTAAAGGACTGCGGCGAATGCGGCATCAAGAGCCTGGAACTGCGCATGCCGGAAACCACTACCCAGGAAGAACTGCTGGCCAAAATTGCAGAGCTGGCAGCCGACAAAACCGTAAACGGCATTCTGGTTCAGCTGCCGCTGCCCAAGCAGATTGATGAGCACGCCGTGATTGACGCCATCCCGCCGGAAAAGGACGTGGACGGTTTTTCCCCTGTCAACGTGGGCCGTATGCAGACCGGCCAGCCCTGCTTTTTGCCCTGCACCCCGGCGGGCTGCATCCGCATGGTCGAATCTACCGGCACCAAAATTGACGGCAAAAATGCCGTGGTCATCGGCCGTTCCAACATTGTGGGCAAGCCCGCAGCCCTGTTGCTGCTGGCTAAAAATGCAACCGTTACGGTCTGCCATTCCCACACGGCCAACCTGAAAGAAATCTGCACCAACGCGGATATTCTGGTTGCCGCCGTTGGCCGCGCTGGTTTTGTGACCGGCGATATGGTCAAGCCCGGCGCCGTGGTGATCGATGTCGGCATCAACCGCGGTGCGGACGGCAAGCTGCACGGCGATGTGAACTTTGAGGAAGCAAGCGCCGTGGCGGGTTACATCACCCCGGTGCCCGGCGGCGTTGGCCCCATGACCCGTGCCATGCTGATGAAGAACACCACCCAGGCTGCCGCCATGCAAAATGGCGTTGCTATTTGAAATTATTTCAAAAAAAGTATCTTGACGGAACCGGGCGCATGTGGTATGATAATTAGGCCGCATGGCATGGGCTCTGCAAGTGTGTGCATTTGCACGCCGCCCCGCATCCAGCGAGACTTATTGAAAGAGGTTATCACATGTACGCAGTTATTCTGACCGGTGGCAAGCAGTACAGCGTCAAAGTTGGCGACAGCATTTTTGTTGAGAAGCTGAACGCTGAGGCTGACAGCGAAGTCACCTTCGAAAAAGTCCTGGCCGTTGGCGAGGAGGGCGCTGTTAAGGTTGGCGCTCCCGTTGTTGAAGGCGCTACCGTTGTCGGCAAGGTCATCAAGAACGGCAAGGGCAAGAAGCTCAACATCATCACCTATCGTCCCAAGAAGGGCAGCATGGTTCGCAAGGGCCATCGTCAGCCCTACACCAAGGTGGAAATCACCGCGATCAACGGCTAAGGAGGTTAAGCACAATGGCACATAAGAAAGGCGTAGGTTCTACCAAGAACGGCCGTGATTCCGAGTCCAAGCGCCTCGGCGTTAAGCGCGGCGACGGCCAGTTTGTTCTGGCCGGCAACATTCTGGTCCGTCAGCGCGGCACCCACATCCATCCGGGTGAGGGCGTCGGCATCGGCAGCGATGACACCCTGTACGCTCTGGTTGATGGCCGCGTTCATTTCGAGCGCGTTGGCCGTGACCGCAAGCGCTGCACTGTCAAGCAGTAAGTAACCTTTTAAGGGCGGGCCGTGCGGCTCGCTCTTTTCTTTTGCCCAAAGGCGAGAAAAGGCGGGGAAACGTGGCAAAAGAGTAGCAAGGTAGAGGGCCGATTGCAAAACCCCGGCAAGTTCTGTAGGGGACGATGCTCGCATCGTCCCGCGGTACATTACCCTATTTGCTCGCCTCAATCTTTTGCCGCCTATCCCGCCCTGCGGGCTGATGACGACGAGCATCGGCCCCTACAACCCCTTTGCAATGTTTGCAGCGATAAGCAAGGTTTCTCTACGGCAGGGTGAGGGCATCCTGCTCTACAAATATTTTTAATGTTTGCGGCTAGTCATAAAAAGCGATGTAGGGAACGGTCTCGACCGTTCCGACAACGATGCCCAGATGCGTACCCTAAAAAGAAAAATATTCCCGCCATTCTGCGTACACACTATATTATAAAATCATAGACTAACCAATCAATCCAATCTTTAATATCCGATTCTGTGCCGCCATTGGCGGTACACCATCATTTTTCATTATTCTCGATTCTTTGTATTTGCAACACCCCCCTAAAGGAGGTAACACATGCCCAGTACCAGTAATTTTATTGATGTCGCAACCATCTGGCTGCACGCCGGCAAGGGCGGCGATGGCGCGGTCAGCTTCCACCGCGAAAAGTTCGTCGCGGCTGGCGGCCCGGACGGCGGCGATGGCGGCCGCGGCGGCAATATCGTGTTCCAGGCGGACCCAAACCTGTCCACCTTGATGGACTTCCGCTATAAGCGCAAGTATACCGCCCCCCGATGGCGAAAATGGCCGCGGCGCCCGCCAGAAAGGCAAGGATGCCGATGACCTGGTCATCCGCGTGCCCCGCGGCACCGTGCTGAAAGAAGCCGAGACCGGCCTGGTCGTGGCGGATCTTTCCGGCGATGCCCCGGTTGTTGTGGCCAAGGGCGGCCGCGGCGGTTGGGGGAATGCCCGCTTTGCCACCCCCACCCGTCAGATCCCGCGCTTTGCCAAGCCCGGTCTGCCCGGTGAGGATATGCACCTGACTCTGGAATTGAAAGTGATCGCGGATGTTGGCCTGATCGGCTTCCCCAATGTTGGCAAGTCCACCCTGATCAGCACCATCAGCGCGGCACGCCCCAAAATTGCAAACTATCACTTTACCACGCTGACGCCCCCGTTCTGGGCGTTGTGCGCGTTGGCCCGGAACAGAGCTTTGTCTGCGCCGATATCCCTGGCCTGATCGAAGGTGCTGCCGATGGCGTTGGCCTGGGCCATGACTTCCTGCGCCATGTGGAGCGCTGCCGCCTGCTGCTGCATGTGGTGGATGTTTCCGGCTGCGAGGGCCGCGACCCCAAGGAGGACTTTGAGCAGATCAACCACGAGCTGGAGGGCTTCTCCGCAGATCTGGCTACCCGCCCGCAGATTGTTCTGGGAAACAAGTGTGATATCGCAACCCACGAACAGGTAGAAGAATTCAAGCAGTTTGTGGAAGCCAAGGGGGCTGACCTTTGTGCCCATCTCCGCCGCAACCCGCCAGGGGGTGGACGCTCTGCCCGCCCTGGTGTACAGCCGACTGAAAGAGCTGCCGCCGGTCAAGGTGTTTGAGGCAGAGTACGTTAAACCCAGCTTGGTCGATGCCCCCACCCGTCCGTTTACCGTGGAGCGCACCGGTGCCCACGAGTTTACCGTGGACGCCCCTTGGCTGGAGCGTATTCTGGCCGGTACCAACGTGGAGGACTATGAAAGCCTGCAGTATTTCCAGACCCAGCTGGGCGATTCCGGCATTCTGGATGAGCTGGTCCGCCAGAACGTGGAAGAGGACGATACCATTAAGATCGGCGAATACGAGTTCGATTACGTTTATTGAGGCACGCCATGTTATTTGAAGCACACCCAGAAATTGATATCCACGAAATGTCGCCGCTGGCCTTGGCTTTTGCGGGGGATGCCGTGCTGGAACTGCTGGTCCGCCAGCGTCTGGTGGAAACATCCCGCCTGCAGCCGGGTCGGCTGCACAGCGTGGCAACGCATTATGTATCTGCCCACGCGCAGAATCAGGAGCTTGCCCTTATTGAGCCGATGCTGACCGAGGAAGAGCAGAACATTTTGCGCCGCGGCAAAAATGCCAGCAAAGCCAGCGTGGCCAAGCATGCCACCGCGCAGGAATACCGCGCCTCCACAGGCTTTGAGTGCCTGCTGGGCTGGCTGCACCTGATGGGCCGGGATGACCGGATCGAAGAACTGTTTGAAACGATCTGGAAAAATTATACCCCGGAACAATAAGTGCCTGTGCGCAGAAACACAAGCTGCAACAAAGCCGGTGCCCAGCAAACGGCACCGGCTTTTTGCGTGGCGGCACAATAAAATAGGCAGTGCTGTTGATATAGCACTGCCTTGGACTGCCAAATAGCGTTCCGTAGGGGCAGACATCGTTCGCCCGCGGCCGCTTGCCCTGTGCATAACCTTAAAAATGCGTTTTGAAGCCAAATTTTTCAATATGCATCTGGCTTTTCAGGGCAAAGCATCACTTCTTTTTGCTGCCGTCGTCCTTGCCCTTGGTGCCGCAGCCACAGCCGCAGTCTGTGGTGGAGTTGGTGGTTTTCTGCGTGGTGCTCTGGGTAGCTTTCTGGCTGGCCTTGCGGGTATTGCAGTTCTGGGTCTTGTTCTGTTCGTTGGTACTGCGTGCCATATGCGGGTACTCCTTTCAAAATCAAAAAAGCAATTTGGGGCCGGGTTCCACCGGCTCTGCCAATAGTCTGCCCAGCCTTGCCGCTGATATGCAAAATGGAGGTTGATCCATGATAATTTCACAACTGCCGGAACTGTTTGTTCAGCGGGAGCGCGCCCTGCTTGGCCCGCGGTTTGATGCAATGTTTTCCTATCCGGGGCAGGGGGCGGTGCGTGGGGCCAGCGTGAATGCCCTGCGCTGCACGCCGCAGCAGTTTGCTGCGCTGGCGGATTTTCCGCTGGAAGCATCGCCGTTTTGCGCGTCCGCTTTTGTGGTGCCGCAGCCGGATTGGAAACCCGGCCGCCACCCCTACCACCATGCGGGAGCCTTTTATGCGCAGGAACCCAGCGCCAGCGCCCCGGCTGCGCTGCTGGATGTGCACCCCGGTATGCGGGTGGCAGACCTGTGCGCCGCGCCGGGCGGCAAAACCAGCCAGCTGGCCGCCGCGCTGGCCGGGCATGGCGTGCTGCTGGCCAACGAGTTTGTGGCTGCCCGCGCCGAAGTTCTGCGCCAGAATCTGGAGCGCATGGGCGTGACCAACGCCATTGTGACCAACGAGGACACCGCCCGCCTGGCTGTCGCGTACCCCGGCCAGTTTGACCGCATTCTGGTGGATGCCCCCTGTTCCGGCGAGGGAATGTTCCGCAAGGAAAGCGTTGCCGTGACCCAGTATGACCAGCCCCTGCTGGATCGCTGCGCCGCTTTGGGGGCAGAGATTCTGGAAAACGCCGCGGCCATGCTGGCGCCGGGCGGAATTTTAGTCTATTCCACCTGCACCTTTGCGCCGGGGGAAGATGAAGGGCAGATCGCAGCTTTCCTGGCAAGGCATCCGGAGTTTACCCTGTGTGATCTTTCCGGCTGCGGCTTTGGCCAGCCCGGTGAAGCCAACCGGACAGGGGACTATCCGCTACAGGCAGAATACTGCCGCCGCATCTGGCCCTGTGATGGCGGCGAGGGCCATTTTATGGCCAAACTGCAAAAGGCGGCGGATGCCCCGGCGGTGGAACTGCCGCGCGGCAAAAACGGTAAAGCGAAAAGGCGGCAAAACACCCCGTGTGGATGCCAAGGCATTGCAGGCGTGGCAGAGCTTTGCCAAAGAGCTTTTCCCCACATTGGCGGGCCAGCCCATTGCAGTAGTGGGGGACGGCTTTTTGCTGGAACCGCCCGCCCTGCTGCCCGCGGCAAAGCTGCATGTGCTGCGCGCCGGGGTGCCCGCGGGCCGCGCGGCAAAAGGGCGCTTTGAACCGGCCCACGCGCTGTTTATGGCTTACGGTGCCCAGTGCACCAATTGCGAGGAGCTGACCCTGGCGGATCCGCGCACCGCAGCGTGGCTGCGCGGGGAAGAGATCGAAGCCCAAACCGCCCAGAACGGCTGGTGTGCTGTGCTGGTGGATGGCTTCCCCCTCGGCGGGGGCAAGGCCAGCGGGGGCCGCATTAAGAACCATTACCCCAAAGCCCTGCGCAACCTGAAATGACCGTAAAAATAGTGCAGACATAAAAGCGGAAAGGGAAAGCTGCAACCATAGCCCCGTTTTCGTCAACATAGTTAACACTTGAAAAAAGTTCGTTCTGCATTTACAAAACGTTTGCCGCTTTTTGTTTTCAAATACATCCAGAAAAACACCGCCAAAACATTGAAAACGGCATAGAAATGTGCTATACTATACTAATGTAATTTGTCGGTTCGCGCACTTTGCGCAAAGTGCGGGAATCTTACCGCCTTCAATGTGCGGTTACACATCAATTTTTTAGGGGGATTTTCATGTCCGGACATAGCAAATGGAATAACATTAAGCGCAAGAAAGAAAAGACCGATGGCGCCCGTGCCAAGGTTTTCACCAAGATCGGCCGCGAGATCGCTGTTGCCGTTAAGGAAGGCGGCGGCAACCCCGCTTCCAACTCCAAGCTGGCAGCCCTGATTGCTAAGGCTAAGGCGAACAGTGTGCCGAATGATAACATTCAGCGCATCATCAAGCGCGCCGAGGGCGGCGATAAGACCGAGTACGAAGCAATTACCTATGAAGGTTACGGCCCCGGCGGCATTGCCGTTATGGTCGAAACCCTGACCGATAACCGCAACCGTACCGCCGGTGACCTGCGCCATTACTTTGATAAGTGCGGCGGCAACCTGGGCCAGAACGGCTGCGTTGGCTTCATGTTCACCCAGAAGGGTGTGATCGTGGTTGACCTGGAAGATGCCGACCCCGACCAGCTGATGATGGATGCTCTGGATGCCGGTGCCGAGGACTTTGATGCAGGCGAAGAGGCTGCACAGGTCACCACTGATCCCGATAACTTCACCGCTGTGTGCAACGCACTGGAAGAAAAGGGCTATAAGTTCATTTCTGCCGATGTGGCACAGGTTCCTTCCACCACCACCGCCCTGACCGATCCGGATCAGCTGGTCAACATGGGCAAGCTGCTGGACGCACTGGACGACGATGACGACGTGCAGAACGCATGGACTACCCTGGAGAATGAAGAAGACCTGGACCGCTGATTGGCAGCCAAGGTTTGAGCTTGAATGTTTAAGGAGGCGCGCAAAAGCCGGATATTTCGGTTTTTACGCGCCTTCTTTTTACACAAAGGAGCCATGTTATGAGCCAACTTCCCCTTTGCCCGCACTGCCTGGAACCCGTGCGCAGCGGCTACCATGGCAGCTGCCCCAACTGCGGCAAGTCCCTGGAAAACCATAACCCCGAAGGCGCGCTGCCCCTTGGCACCCAACTGGGCGGGCATTACACCGTGGGTGAATACCAGAGCGCCGACGGCGACGGCCTGTGCTACCGTGGTGTGGATAATGATGAACGTCGGTTTGTGCTGATCAAAGAGTATTTCCCGGTAACGCTGTGCAATGGCCGCAGCCCGGATGGCGACCTGATGCCCAAAGAGGGCCGGGAAGTGCTGTTCAAAACCAGCCGGATGGATTTCAAAGATTTGTACGACGATGACCTGCACCGCATCACCCCGGCAACCGGCCTTTCGCAGATTCTGGATGTGATGGAAGAAAACAACACCGTATACGCGGTGGAGGAAACCGAGAAGGGCATGACCCTGACCCATTACCTCAAACTGCGCGCCCGCACCCTGACCCCCGTGGAGGCCCGAACCTTGCTGCAGCCCGTGATGGAGGGGGTGGCCCTGCTTCACAAGGCCGGGCTGATCCACCGCGGCATCTGCCCGGATAACATCCTGCTGCCTATTGACGGTGCCGCCCGGCTGACCGGGTATGGCACGCTGGCCCTGCGCACGGCAGGCAGCGAGCTGAAAAAGCCAGCTTTACCCCGGCTATGCGGCACCGGAACAGTATTCAGCGGCGGAATTCTCTGGACGGTACACCGATGTGTACGCTCTGGCGGCGGTCACTTACCGACTGGTAACGGGCCAGGTGCCGGTGGCAGCCCCGCAGCGCAAGGTACGGGACAGTATGGAGAACGCCCACAGCCTGGAATCTGGTGTGCCGACCTATTTTTCTCAGGTGCTGACCTGCGCCATGCGGCTGGACCCCGCCAAGCGGATGCAGACGGTACCGGAGCTGATGAGCGCCTTGACTGATCCCACCGTGGCGAACGCCATGTTTGAAAAAGGCGAAAACCAGGTATCCACCAAAAAGATTCTGGCGGCTTCCATGGTGGTCATCTTTGTGTTGGTGGTGCTGTTGCTGTGGAGTCTGCTGAAAGGCGGCAAGGGGAGCGATACAAAACCGGCAGTTTCCGGTGCGGCATCCACCGGCACATCGGCTTCCAGCACGACCAACAGTGATGTGGAAGTTTACCCGGACCTTGTGGGAAAGAACTATAAGACCGATATCAAAAATAACACGCTGTATACCCATTACCGCATTGCCATGACGGAGGATTTCAGCTCCACTGTACCGGAGGGCTGCGTCATCAGGCAGGAGCCGGTGGCCGGAACGCTGGTCACGGAACAGGCACCCACCATCCAGTTAGTAGTCAGCAAAGGCCCCATGCTGGTGGAAATGCCAGACATCATCGGCTGGACGCAGAACAACGCCAGCAAAAAGCTGGATGAATCCGGCATCAACTATAGCATGCAGATCATTGAAAACGATGGCCAGTACGCAGAGAACTGCGTTGTAAAATGCGATATGGGCAAAGGCACCAAGTTTGATGCAGATGAGACTGTCGTGACGGTGTATATCGCCGGGGCACGCAACGATGCGTTTGCGGTGGATTCATCGCCCACACCCTCCGAACAGCCCAACTGGGCGGACAGCACAGACCCTGCTGCAACAGCAGCACCGTGATAGCAACGGCAGAAGAATAAACCTAAGGCAATACCGCATAATTCTAAGTGCCGATACGGCGAGCGAGGTGCGGCAGATGCTAAGCCAAAAGCGCAGATAATACTGGATGTCTTATCGAGCATTTTGGCAACGCAGATCTGCCGTGCCGCAGCTGCCGGGCGGTGCTTAAGCCGCAAGGCGGGAATTATGCGGCCCCGGCATTACAGGAAAGACAACCTGTTGTGCCGGGGCCGCGTTTATTGAATTAATAAAGAATAAAGAATAATGAATAATGGGAGTGTGACGCCCACGGCGTCACATTTTAATCAGGTCCGCTACTCCGGCAAAAAGCATTCTGGCCAAAGCGGCCCACCTATTTTATTCGCGCCGCCGCGGCGCACCAACATGATTCTTTATTCTCTCATGATTCTTTATTCTCTATTCATTATTACTTATAAAAAATCAACCAAACAAAAATCCCCCCCGCCGCAGGCCTTGCAGCCTGAGCGGCGGGGGGATTGCTGTGCTTATTCAGCAGCCGTTAAAATCAATCACTGACGTACGGCATAAGAGCCATATGGCGAGCACGCTTGATAGCAACGGTCAGCTCGCGCTGATGGAAAGCGCAAGTGCCGGTGACGCGGCGGGGAATGATTTTGGAACGCTCGCTGACGTATTTGCGCAGGCGGGGGCAGATCCTTGTAATCAATGCGGTCGATGCGATCAACGCAGAAGCTGCAAACCTTTTTGCGGCCGCGATGCATCGGACGAGAAGAACGATCCATAGCCATGATCCGGTTACCTCCTTGTAAAATTGGTATAATCGATTCAGAACGGCAAATCGCCCTCGTCCTCAATCAGTGCAAAGTCATCGTTGCTGCCAGCCGAATAGGCGGGAGCAGCGGGCTGCGCTGCGGGACGGGAATAATCAGCCGGTGCTGCAGGAATCGGAGCGGACGCCATCGGCGCGCCCATACCAGCAGCGGGATTCTGGGATTTGGGAGTAACAAAATTAATGTTACTGGCCACGATCTCGATCGCAGTGCGGTTGTTGCCGCTCTTATCCTGATAGTTACGGCTCTGCAGACGGCCATCAATGGCAATCATGGAACCCTTCTGGAAATAACGGCAGACAAACTCAGCGGAGCGGTCCCAGGCGACAACATCAAAGAAGTCGGCCTGGTTCTGGCCATTGGCATCGCGGCGCCCACGGTCACAGGCAACGCGGAACGAAGCCACGTTTTTGCCGGTCGTCGTCTGGCGCAGCTGCGGGTCCGCAACAAGGCGGCCCATAAGAACAACCACATTCAGCATAATTCAGTTACTCCTTCCCAACACGCACACCAGGGTGCGTGGCGCTCAATCAGGCTTCCTCGGCAACGATAATGCTGCGGAGAACGCCTTCGGTGATACGGTAGTTACGATCCAGCTCTGCGGGGAAATCCGGCTCGCTGGTGAACTTGATCACGGTATAAACGCCCTCGGTTTCGTCTTCGATGGGGTAGGCGAGACGGCGCTTGCCCCAATCATCGACAGAATCGATCGTACCGTTTGCTTCGATCAGGGACTTGAACTTGCCGATCAGGGCAGCGGAAGCCTCCTCATCCAGAGCAGAACTGGTAACCAACATGGTTTCATACTTAGCCATTTTCTGTGCACCTCCTTTTGGACTTTAGGCCCTCGCCTTTACGCAAGGGCAAGGATGTGTGTCTTGCTTGACACAGCAACTTATTATATCAAGCAGAACCACCTTTTGTCAAGGTGTATTTTTGCAGGATATCAAAAATATTTTGCCGCTTTTGGCGGGAACGCGCATTTTATGCCTTACGGTAACCAACGCTTTCCATAAATTTCAGGAAAGCTGCCTGCCCGGCGGCATCCTGCTTGAAGACACCGGCGTTTTCAAGCACATGGCTGAACACAATACCGATCTCATCCCGCAGAACAGCCTCGGCTTTTTCACGCTTCAGGCCGGTGCCGTACTTTTTGATCAGACCATCGATCCAGTCAGCGTGTACAGCCAGCGGGCTGCCAGCTTCGCGGCTGGTGTTGGGGGCGGAACCGGTCAGGATATCGGCAATGGCGGCGCTCTGATCTTTCAGGCGGGCGGGCAGGATGGCCAGGCCCATTACCTCAATCAGGCCGATATCCTCTTTTTTGATGTTGTGGTATTCCTTGTGCGGGTGGAAGATGCCGTCCGGATACTGTTCGGTGGTGCGGTTGTTGCGCAGCGCCAGATCCAGAATGTAGCCGTCATTCTCATCATAGTGCAGAATGGGGGTGACGGTGTTGTGCGGGGTATCGCCGGTGTGGGCGATGATATCTACGCTGGTATCGCTGTAATCACGCCAGGTGCGCAGGATGTCGTCCGCGGCACTCTGCACTTCCTGGGAACTGCGGCCCACCAGGCGCACGGTGGAAACCGGCCAGTTGACGATACCGGCTTTCACGCCGGTGTAGCGCGCGTTGCGCAGCGGTACGGCGATATGCGCTTTCTGCATGGGGAAGACATAGCGCCCGCCCTGGAAATGGCTGTGGCTCAGGATGCTGCCGCCTACAATAGGCAGGTCAGCGTTGGAACCGCAGGTGTAATGGGGGAACTGTGCCACAAAGTCAAAAATTTCAGCCAGGGTATGGCGGTCCATCTCCATGGGCTTGTGGCTGTCGTTCAGCATGATGCAGTGCTCATGGAAATAGGCATAGGGGCTGTATTGCAGATAGAACGTTTCACCGGCCAGGTTCATGGGCACAATGCGATGGGTCTGGCGGGCAGGGAAGTTGATGCGCCCCGCATAGCCGATATTCTCCTTGCACAGCATGCACTTGGGGGGTAGCTGGCAGCGGGCTGTAGCCGCTCCATGGCAATCACTTTGGGGTCTTTTTTCCGGTTTGGTCAGGTTGATGGTAATTTCCAGCTCACCGTAGGGGTGGCCGTGTTCAACTGGAGGTTCTTGGCAATTTGCGCCGTGCGGATATAGTTGGACACAACGCACAGATCATAGAACCAGTCCGTGGCAGCTTTGGGGCCGCCCTTGGCATACAGTTTGCGGAACTTGCGGCAGACTTCGCTTTCGCGCGGCATCAGGGCACCCATCATGCGGGTTTCAAAGTTGATGCGGTACTGCGGCACACTGCCGTCAAACAGGCCCTTGGCGGCGGCAAGCTCCACCATCTCGTCCAGCAGGGCAGCGGGGGTGTCAAAATCCTCTTTGGGCACCTGTTCCTCGCTGGGCTGGGCCAGACCCAGCAGATCCAGCAGGGTGTTGCGGGCTACAATGGCATCCAGCTCCTTGATGAGCTTGTGTTTGCGGCCAAAGCGCAGCAGGCGCTCCACATCCAGGGCAAGTGCGGCATCACGCTGTTCGGCAGTCATTGCGGAAATGTTCACGGCTTCGATGTTTTGTTTCGGCATCTGTACATCCCTCCTACATTTACGATACCGCATTTTACCCTCACTTTCCATGGTGCAAAATCCCATGCTTTTGCAGTTTTCAATCAAAAGGGGTGAACCCGCGGAAAGATTTCTGTGCGGTTCGCACATTCTCTGGCTCCGGGATTCACCCCTTTGATTTATTTCATTCGGTTTGCAACGGGCGGGCTCAGTGCTTCAGGTCGCTGAACAGGTTTTTCTGGTAAACGCCATCGGCCACCAGCTTGGCAAAGCTGTCAATCACGGTCTGCTTGTCCTCTTTATAGGTAACGCCGAACCACTTGTCATGGGTGGGCAGCACCTGAACGGTCACGGCATTCTTTTCCAGCAGCTCGCCAATATAGATGGGCAGCAGGTACTCGGCCTTCAGCGGGTTGGCGGGAACGCTCTTCTCAAAGAACTCCACAAAACCGTCCTCCAGCACCTTAACAAACTCCGGTGTCAGGCCCCAGAAATTCATCGAAACCAGGCTCTCCGGGTCAATGGCCTTGCCCTCAACGGCAGCACCGTCAGCGGTCTTCTCAATGCCGGAAGTCTCCACAACATCGGTCAGGTAGCCTTCGGCGTTCATCTGGCAGACACCGCGGGTCACAGCGCCGTTGTCGCTCAGGGTGTTCTTCAAAACAAAACCGGCCATGGACAGGGCGTTCGGTTTGTCCGGGGTGTAGCCCTGCAGGAAGTTGTGAATCTGGACAAAAAGCTTCCTTGCCATAAAGTAGTCGTCAGCATTGATAACGGCGAACGGCTCCTTGATGACATCCTTGCAGGCCAGAACAGCCTGGCCGGTGCCCCAGGGCTTGCTGCGCTCGGCCGGAACTTCGTACCCGGCGGGGATGGCGTCCTTCTCCTGGAAGGCATAGGCAATCTCAACGCCCAGGTCGGCACAGGTCTTTTCAATGCGGTTGCCGATGGCTTCCTTTGAAAGCCTCCTCAATGTCGTGGCGGATGATAAAGACGATCTTATCAAACCCGGCTTCGATGGCATCATGGATGGAGTAATCCATGATGATCTCGCCGTTGGGGCCGACAGCGGCCAGCTGCTTGATGCCGCCGCCAAAGCGGGAGCCGATGCCGGCTGCCATAATGACCAATGCTGTTTTCATACGTTTTCCTCCTGAAATATCGGTTATCCTTACTTCTTCATATTTTTACATCGTCAAAAACCGGATTACGGCGTTCAGGTCCGGTCCCATCAGGAAAGATCCCAGAACCCCGGCTGCGATGTAAACACCAAGGTAGATAAAAACGGCTGCCCAGCTGGTGCCGCCGGTTGCGGCCAGGGCATCGCTGCGCTGCGGGCCTTCGGGGCAGCGGTCATAAACGCGGTGAATGCGGCGTTCGCTTTCTTTTTTATACCAGTACACAGCAAACAGGCCGCGAATAACCATCTGGATAAAGTTCAGCACATAGCATACCTGCATGGCCGTGGGGATCAGCCGCAAAAACGGCATGCCCACCATCCATTCCGCACCGGATACCGCCATCAGATACAGCAGGGAGGGCAGCGCCACAATAAAAATCCAGCAGCGCAAAAAAAGAACACCCTGCTTCCACATTTTGCGGTAGAAGAAATAGAAAGGCCCAAGGAAAAAGGCGGAGAACGAGATGACTGCTTTGCGCCGGGTTTCCTGCATGCGGAAGAACTGCATCATATAATAAATGCTGGACGGCCCAACATAGCTGGCCCAATCCCGCGCCTTGATGCCGTCAATCGGGTCATCGGGGCCGACTTCCTTGCAGGTAAAGCCATCCGGCCCCATGCTGCCTGCACTGAAAAAGTCCTGGTCGGGTGCCTGTTCTTGGCGCGGTGCCTGGCGATACTGCGGGGCGCCGCCGGCCTGGTAGCTGCCGTTGGCGTACACCGGGCCGTTGCCGCCGGGGGCGGGGTGATCCAGCTGGTACTGCACGTTATCCGGGTGGTCCGGCAGCGAAACGCCGCAGTGGTTGCAGTATTTTGCGCCCAGCGGGTTATGGGTGCCGCAGTTGGGGCAGACGATATCATCCGGCCGGTCGGAAATCACGTTGTCCGGGGTCCATTCAAACCCGGCGGCGTGGTCTGCCTGATGCACGCAGACACCGACCTTTTTCCAGCATTCGCGGTGGTACGGTGTGCCGCAGTCCGGGCAGACAACGATATCATCTGCTTCTTTGAATTTTTGTTTGCATACGGGGCAGGTATTGCCCTTGTAATCAGCCATGTGTGGTCCTCCGAATTTTCAGGGCGGGGAGTGTTATCCTGCCCATCCATCTTGTTCCGCTGCGGCCAAAAAGGCGCAAACGAAATAATTTAGCCATATTATACACCATATGTCCATGGAAAGCAAAGAACTTTTCATGAATAAGCGGGCAGAAAGCGGATTTTTGCAGAATATTTGCAGATTTTGGCCTGCCGATAGCTGGTGTGTATCAAAAAGTAGAAGCCGATTTTAATCTGCACGCCTGTAACGTGCAGATCATGCTGTGTGTTTTATACCTCTTTACAAGAAATAAGATTTGCGTTATACTGATAGCATCTTGATTTATGCGTATCTTTATTTTTAATGATTGACCAAGGGGTAGCAAATATGATCACCATTGACGAATTGAAATTTAAGCTCGGCGGGCTGGAAACTGCGGTAAACGACCTGCGCGATGCCCTTTCCATTGAAGCGAGCGAAAAGCGCCTGGCAGAGCTGGAACACCAGATGACGTTGCCCGGTTTTTATGATGACCAGGAAAAAGCCAGAAAGTCATCAGCGAGATGGGCGAAGTGAAAAAAATAAGCTGGAGCGCTTCGGCAAACTTTCCACCCAGTACGAGGAAGCCCAGACCCTGCTGGAAATGATTGAGGAAGAAAATGATCCCTCTCTGGCAGCAGAAGGCGAAGAAGCTGTGAACGGCGTGGAGAAATCCATTGACGAACTGCAGCTGATGACCATGCTGAACGGCGAGTACGACCATTCCAACGCTATCCTGACTTTCCATGCAGGCACCGGCGGCACCGAAGCACAGGACTGGGCCGAGATGCTGACCCGTATGTACACCCGCTGGGCCGAAGCCCACGGCTACACCGTGGAAGTTCTGGATGTGCTGGAAGGCGATGAAGCCGGTATCAAGTCCGCTTCTATGATGATTAAGGGTGCCAACGCTTACGGTATGCTGAAAAGTGAAAACGGCGTGCACCGCCTGGTGCGCATCAGCCCGTTTGATGCCAACGCCCGCCGCCAGACCAGCTTTTTTCCAGCCTGGAGGTTATGCCGGAACTGGATAACAATATTAAAGTCGAGATCAACCCGGCGGATATTGAAATGCAGGTTTACCGTTCTTCCGGTGCAGGCGGCCAGCACATCAACAAAACGTCTTCCGCTGTGCGTTTGATCCACAAGCCCACCGGCATTGTCACTTCCTGCCAGACCCAGCGCAGCCAGCTGCAGAACCGTGAGTACGCCATGGAAATGCTGAAAGCCAAGCTGTACCAGATCGCTCTGCAGCAGCACAAGGATAAGGTGGATGACATCAAGGGTGTGCAGAATGAAATCGCCTGGGGCCACCAGATCCGCAGTTATGTGTTCATGCCGTACACCCTGGTCAAGGACCACCGTACCAACTATGAAAGCGGCAATGTGCAGGCCGTGATGGATGGCGACTTGGACGGTTTCATCTATGCTTACCTGAAAGCATCTTCCCGCGGTGAACTGCAGGATGTATAATTAAAATAGAATAAAGTAAAAATAGAATAAAAGTAAAATAGAATAAAGAAATATCCATCCGGCGCGCATGGCCTGAACAAAGGGCTGTGCGCGCTTTGCTTTTTGGCGGGTAAAAACAGGTGAACCTGCTGCAAAAGCCGCCGCAGTTTTGCATAAAGTGACCAAAGTGTACGGCATACACGGCGGGACCAGTTGCATTTTTCGGCAAGCCTGCTATAATACATGCAGTATTGCCAGCAAACATTAAAATTGTGTTAATATGGCCTTGGGGTGTATCTGAAAAGTCGAAAATATAGTCTATTTCTAGAAATGCAGCCGGATTTTACGTTAAGGCAATACCGCACAATTCTAAGTGCCGATACGGCGAGCGAGGCACGGCAGATGCTAAGCCAAAAGCGCAGATAATACTGGATGCTGCAAAGGTGAGCGCCGCCAGTGGCGGAAACAGCGAACCGAAGCAGGGGCAGCGGTCGCAGAGTGCGAGGGCTTTTGCCCCCGAAGCACGATGCGGGTACCGCAACCCGACATTATCGAGCATTTTGGCAACGCAGATGCCGTGCCGCAGCCGCCGGAGCGGTGCTTAAGCCGTCAGGCGGGAATTGTGCGGTGTTGCCTTAAAAAGCCTTGGAAGCCACAAAGGACTCCAGCGGCTCTTTGCCTTACATCCTGCTTGTGTTTGCGGAATATCTGTCATTTTCTTTGCTTTCAGAAACACCTTGACAGGCTGCTTTGCTGTTTGGCGTCGTCCCTGAACCGATACCGCAGCAGCTGTATGCCATAAGGATCTGGCGGAAAAGAGGAAACCGAATGAAGATCGTGGTTGTGGGTTTGGGCAAAGTGGGCCGCGCGTTGACCCAGCAGCTCAGCGCAGATAAGCACGATATTGTTGTAATTGACCGCAACCCGACCGTTGTGGATGATATCTGCAATATCTGCGATGTGCGCGGCGTGACCGGCAACGGCGGCTGCTATGAAGTGCAGGCCGAAGCGTTTGAAGGCGGCGCCGATTTGCTGATTGCCGCAACGGACAGCGATGAGATCAACATCCTGGCCTGCCTGGTTGCCAAAAAGCTGAACACCCGCCATACCATTGCGCGCATCCGCAACCCGGAATATGAAAAGCAGCTGCGCTTTATGCGCCAGGAACTGGGCCTTTCGATGGTCATTAACCCCGAAAAGGCCACGGCGCGCGAGATCGCCCGCGTGCTGCGCTTCCCCAATGCGCTCAAGCTGGAACAGTTCAGCAAGCAGCGCTTTGAACTGGTGGAATACCGCCTGACCGAGGGCAACCCCCTGACCGGCCTGCAGCTGAGCGACCTGTACAGCAACATGCGGGTCAAAATGCTGATCTGCGCCGTGGCACGCGGCAAACAGATCACCATCCCCACCGGTAGTTTTACCCTGGAAGAAGGGGATACAATCTACCTGATGGCCACCCCGCAGGAACTGGAACAGTTCTTCCGCCGCCTGGGTATTTTCAAGGAGCGCGCCAACAATGTCATGGTGGTGGGCGCTTCCCGCATGGCGTATTATCTCGTCAAAGAACTGAGCGAGATGAACATGCACGTTACCGTAATTGACAACAATCCTGCCCGCTGCCAGGATATGAGCGAAAAAATCCCCCGTGCGCTCATCATTCAGGGCGATGGCACCGACAGCGAGCTGCTGGCGGAGGAAGGCATTGCTGATATGGATGCCTTTGTGGCGCTGACCGGTCTGGACGAAACCAACATTATTCTGGCAATGTATGCTTCTCAGTTGAACCACTGCAAGGTGGTGGCTAAAATCAACCGCAAATCCTTTGCCGATGTGGTGACAGAGCGCGGCCTGGTGGACAGCCTGGTTTCCACCGGCGCTGTCACCACCGAGCTGATCGTACAGTATGTGCGCGCCATGCAGAACAGCCAGGCTACCAATGTGCGCACCCTGCACCGTCTGGTAGGCGGCAAGGTGGAAGCGCTGGAATTCGGCGTTACCGCCGATGTGCCGTTTGCCGGTGTGCCGCTGCGGGACCTGAACCTGCGCAAAAATATCCTTGTGGCGGGCATTATCCGCGAAAACGGCAAGACGATTATCCCGTCCGGCAACGATTCTTTCTGCGCAGGGGACGATGTGATCATTGTTACCACCAACACCGATCTGACCGATCTGCGCGATATTATGGCAAGGGGGTAACGGAATGAACTACCGCATGCTTGGGTATGTGCTGGGCCGTATTTTTATGGTTGAAGCCGCCCTGCTGCTGCCTCCGTCTATTGTAGCTGTTATTCATGGCGAGTGGAGCTGCCTGTTTGCCTTTGTGGTAACGGCGGTGGGGCTGGCCGTGCTGGGCCTTGTTCTGGGGCTGCGCAGCCCCGCCAACACGGCGATCTATGCGCGCGAGGGTCTTGTGATCGTGGCACTGGCCTGGGTACTGATGTCCGTGTTCGGTGCGCTGCCGTTTATCATCAGCGGCGATATCCCGTTTTTTGTGGATGCCTTTTTTGAAACGGTATCCGGCTTTACCACCACCGGCTCCAGCATCCTGCGCGATGTGGAAGCCATGAGTTATAGTATGCTGTTCTGGCGCAGCTTTACCCACTGGGTAGGCGGCATGGGCGTACTGGTGTTTACCATGGTGGTTCTGCCGGTCAGCGATGGCCGCGCCATGCACCTGATGCGCGCCGAATCGCCGGGGCCTTCGGTGGGCAAAATCTCCAGCAAGATCCGCGATACTGCCAAGATCCTGTATGCCATGTACCTGGTGCTTACCGTGGTGCAGACAATTTTGCTGCGCCTGGTCGGTCTGCCCTGGTACGATGCCCTGATCACCGCCTTTGGCGCGGCGGGCACCGGCGGTTTCAGCAACCGTGCGGCCAGCATTGGTGCTTACGGCAGCCCGGCGGTGGAAATGATCACCGCGGTCTTTATGGTGCTGTTCGGCATCAACTTCAATGTGTATTTCTTCCTGCTCATCCGCCATTTTAAGGAAGCGTTTGCCTGCGAGGAAATGCGGGTCTACCTTTGGCGTGATTGCAGCTTCCACCCTGGCCGTTGCGGGCAATATCTTCCACTTGTATGGCAATGTGTGGCAGTCCCTGCGCTATTCTTTCTTCCAGGTGGCTTCCATCATTACCACCACGGGTTATGCCACAACAGATTTTAACATGTGGCCCACCTTCTCCAAGGCGGTGCTGGTGCTGCTCATGTTCTTTGGTGCCTGTGCGGGTTCCACCGGCGGCGGCATCAAAATCAGCCGTATCATTATTATGTGCAAAACTGCCAAGCAGGATTTAATGCGGGTGCTGCACCCCCATGCTGTCACTACCGTCCGGTTTGAGGGGCAAGCCCCTGGACGATAAAACGGTGTTTGGCGTGCGCACCTACATGAACCTCTACCTGATCATTTTTTTGTGCTGTCCACCATGGTGGTGGCCATCAACCAGTTTGACCTGGTTACTACTTTTTTACCGCGGTAGCATCCTGCCTGAACAACATCGGCCCCGGTCTGGAATTGGTCGGCCCTATGGTCAGCTTTGCGGATTTTTCGCCGCTGATCAAGCTGGTGCTCAGCTTTGATATGCTGGTGGGCCGTTTGGAGATCTTCCCCATGCTGGTATTGTTTGCCCCCAGCACCTGGCTGCGCAGCAAAGGCCATCTGGACCGCCGCCTGCGCGCCCGCAACCTGTTCTGAGCCTTACAAAATTATATCTATCTGCGCCCCCTGCTGCATATGTTTGGAACAAAACAGTGCGGCAGGGGGTTTGTGTATGCGCAGGGAAACCAACAATGACAGGCAGCAGCGCCTGTTTGTGACCGGGCTGCTCATTTCGGCTGCGGTGGGGGCGCTGATCGGGCTGCTTTGGCCGTTGTGGTTCCCGGCCGATTCTGCCTGCGAAACCACCATTCCCGATGCTTCGTTCTCTGTGCCCACCCTTGCTATGGGCGGCACCCAGCTGCCGGGGGAGGAGGGCGCTGCCATGAAGATCTGCTGCCTGACCTTTGACGATGGCCCCTCCAAATATACCCCGCAGGTGCTGGCTGCGCTGGAAAAATGTGATGCCAAAGCCACCTTTTTTGTCACTGCACAGGACGCGAACCAGGATTATCTGTCGTATCTAACGGATATTGAGGCTGCGGGCCACCAGATTGCCCTGCACAGCGCGTCCCATTCCTATTCCCGCATTTACAGCAGCACCGAAAACTTCTGGCTGGATATCAAAGCTCTGCGCGCCACGCTGGCAAACTATATCGATGTGGATGCTATCCACTGGCTGCGGTTCCCCGGCGGCAGCACCAACACGGTCAGCCACCGATACGGCGGACGGCAGATCATGCAGCAGCTCAAAGCCCAGGCTGAGCAGAAAGGCTATGCCTGGATCGACTGGAACGTGTGCGCCGAGGACGCCACCGCCAGCCACCCCAACGCCGCCCAGATCCTGCGCAATGTCCAGAACGATGCCAAAGACCAGCCGATTTGTGTTGTTTTTGATGCACGATACCAATGCCACCCACGAGACAGTCAAGGCATTGCCCGGATATCCTTGAATGGTTTGTGGCCAAGGGATACCGCTTTTTACCGTGCAGCAAATGGCAGAATAGAGCGCTGTGCGGCCAACTATGGCGAACGGGCAGGGGAAGGAATTAAAATAAATGCCTTCGTCATGTTGCACATTTTATGCGCGTAGTGTATAATACTTCTTGTGCGGCAAATGCAACACAGGAGGTTTTGACCTTTGCGAAAAACAGAATCTCAAAAAATTGCGCTCTGCGGTGTGCTTAGTGCGCTCTCGGTGGTGGTGCTGCTTGTGGGCAACGTATTGCAGATCGGCACTTACGCCGCGCCCATGCTGGCCAGCTTTCTGCTCATTCCTGTGCTGGAAGATTACGGCAAAAAGTATGCACTGTTGTTGTATGCGGTTGTGTCGCTGCTTTCGCTGTTCCTGGTGCCGGATAAAGAGCTGGTGCTGTTTTATGTTCTGGTGCTGGGGTATTACCCTGTGCTGCGGGTGCGGCTGAACAACATCCGCCGCGGTGTGCTGCGGTGGATGGCCAAGTTTGGCTGCTTCAATGCGGCGGTGGTCGTCATGTATGCGCTGCTGATCGTGGTGCTGGCCCCGCCGGAACTGGTGCAGGAGTTTGCCGCCGAAGGTACCCCCATGCTGCTGGCGTTGCTGGCGCTGGGCAACCTTTCGTTCTGGCTGTGTGACCGTGCCTTAACGGCCATCACCCCGCTGTACCGCCAGCGCATTGCCCCCAGGCTGAAAAAGAAGTTCTGATGCGAAAGCGAAAAGATGAATAAAAGGCAACACCGCACAATTCCTGCCTGGCGGTTGTGGCACGCCGTCTGCGTTACAAAATGCTCGATAATACACAAGGTATGATCTGTACTTTTTTGCTTGGCAGCCGATGCACCTCACTCGTTGTATTGGCACGTGGAATGGCGTGGCATTGCCAAAAGAAAAAACAAAATGGAGGAGTAAAAGTTATGTGGTTTGATGATGCAACAATCTACCAGATCTATCCCCTGGGCTCTGTGCGGTGCTCCGCTGCAAAACGATGGTAGCGACCAGACCGGGGAACACCGTATTCTGCGCGTGCTGGACTGGGTGGAACATATAAAAAAATTGGGCGCAACCTGTGTGCTGTTTAATCCTTTGTTTGACAGCGATGCCCACGGCTATGACACCCGCGATTATAATCGCGTTGATCCGCGCCTTGGGGACCAAAGAGGATTTTCAGGCTGTCTGCAAAGCCCCTGCATGAAGCCGGCATCCGCGTGATGCTGGACGGCGTGTTCAACCATGTGGGCCGCGGATTCTGGGCGTTCCGCGATGTGCAGGAGAAAAAGTGGGACAGCGCCTATAAAGACTGGTTCCATATCAGCTTTGACGGCAACACCGGCTATAATGACGGCTTCTGGTACGAAGCATGGGAAGGCTGCTATGAGCTGGTGAAACTGAACCTGCGCAACCCGGCGGTGAAGGAACACCTGTTTGACGTGGTGCGCGGCTGGGTGCGGGACTACGACATCGACGGCCTGCGTTTGGATGTTGCCTACTGCCTCGATCTTGGCTTTCTGGCCGAGCTGCGCGGGCTGGCCGACAGCATCAAGCCGGAATTTGCCCTGATGGGCGAGACACTGCACGGCGATTATAACCGCTGGATGAACGACCGTGCCTGCCATGCTGTGACCAACTATGAATGCTACAAGGGCCTGTATTCCAGCTTTAACTCCGCCAATATGCACGAGATTGCCTATAGCCTGAACCGCCAGTTTGGCTCCGAGCAGTGGTGCCTGTACACCGGCCGCCACCTGTTAAGCTTTTTGGACAACCATGATGTCAGCCGTATTGCCACCGTCCTGACGGATAAAGCCATGCTGCGCCCGGCTTACGGCCTGCTGTTTGGTATGCCCGGCGTTCCGGCAGTCTATTATGGCAGCGAGTGGGGCCTGGAGGGCGATAAGAAAAACGGTGATGCCACCCTGCGCCCCGCCATTGAAAAGCCGCAGGAAAACGAACTGACCGAATGGATCTCTGCCTTGGCCAAAGCCCGCGCCGAAAGCCCCGCCCTGCGCTGGGGCAGCTACCACAATGTGATGGTGCAGCCCCGCCAGCTGATTTTTGAACGCCGTGTGGATGGCGAGCGCGTGCTGGTGGCCATCAACGCGGCAGGGGAGACCTACCACGCGGATTTCAACGCCGGCTGCGGCACCGCGGTGGATCTGATCACCGGCCAGCCGCATGACTTTGGCGGCGGCAGCGATCTGCCCCCGTACTCCTGCGCATTCTGGAGGATGGAACATTGATGCGTGGAAAACAAAATAGAATAAAGGCAATACCGCATAATTCTAAGTGCCGATACGGCGAGCGAGGTGCGGCAGATGCCAAGCCAAAAGCGCAGATAATACTGGATGTCTTATCGAGCATTTTGGCAACGCGGATGCCGTGCCGCAGCTGCCGGAGCGGTGCTTAAGCCGCAAGGCGGGAATTGTGCGGTGTTGCCTAAAGTAATATTATGAAAAACAAACGCCCTGGCCCTGCTTTTTGCGGCAGCCGGGGCGTTTTTGCAACCATTTGCAAAATAAACCCCGCCCCGGGGCCAAAAATGCAAGATTTTACTTGTGGTTTCAGCAAAAAAACTGTATAATAAAACTAATAAGCGCACTGTGCCGGTGCATAAGCTGCACGGTGCGCTGCGGCAGCTTTGCACAAATTTTGCTGTGGGGCCGGGGTTCCAGAGCTATCTTGGCGGCAGGGCAGCCCCAATACTTTGATTCGTGAAAGGAGCGTGAGCGGATTGGCTGAAGATTTTGTCATTGAGATGCTGAATATTACCAAGGAGTTCCCTGGTATCAAGGCAAACGACAACATCACCCTCCAGCTGCGCAAAGGCGAAGTGCATGCCCTGCTGGGCGAAAACGGCGCCGGCAAATCCACCCTCATGAGCGTTCTGTTCGGCCTGTACCAGCCGGAACAGGGCGTCATCAAAAAAACGGCAAGGAAGTCAAGATCAATAACCCCAACGATGCAAACGACCTTGGCATCGGCATGGTCCACCAGCACTTTAAGTTGGTGGAGTGCTTCTCTGTGCTGGATAACATCATGCTGGGTGTGGAACCCTGCAAAGCGGGATTTCTGCAAAAAAAAAGAGGTCGCCCGCAAAAGGTTGTGGAGCTTTCGGAAAAATACGGCCTGCGTGTAGACCCGGATGCATTGGTCAGCGATATCTCGGTTGGTATGCAGCAGCGCGTTGAGATCCTGAAAATGCTGTACCGCGACAATGAAATTCTGATTTTTGACGAACCCACCGCTGTATTGACTCCGCAGGAAATCGACGAACTGATGGAGATCATGCGCGGTTTTTAAGGCTGAGGGCAAGAGCATCCTGTTTATTACCCACAAGCTGAACGAGATCATGGCCGTGGCAGACCGCTGCACTGTTCTGCGCAAGGGCAAGTGTATTGGCACCGTGGATATTGCCAACAGCAGCAAGGAAGAGCTTTCCCGCATGATGGTTGGCCGCGATGTTGAGTTTGTGGTGGACAAAAAGCCCGCCCAGCCCGGCAAAACCATCCTGAGCGTGCAGGGCATGACGGTGCCCAGCCGCACCCATAAAAAAGATGCGGTGCGCAATGTCAGTTTTGACGTTCGCGCGGGTGAGATCGTCTGCCTTGCCGGTATTGAGGGCAACGGTCAGACCGAGCTGGTGTACGGCCTGACCGGTTTGGAAAAAATCTCCGGCGGTACGATCACGCTGGATGGACAGGACATCACCCACGCTTCCATCCGCCAGCGCTCCAAGGACGGCATGAGCCATATCCCGGAGGATCGCCATAAGTACGGCCTGGTGCTGGATTACACGCTGGAAAAGAACATGGTGCTGCAGCGCTACTGGCAGCCGCAGTTCCAGCATAATGGCTTTATCAAGGCGGATGAAGTGCGCAAGTATTCTGACCACCTGATTGAGCAGTACGATGTGCGTTCCGGCCAGGGCAGTGTGACCATTGCCCGCAGCATGTCCGGCGGCAACCAGCAGAAAGCCATCATCGCGCGCGAAATCGATAAGGATCCCAAGCTGCTGGTGGCTGTGCAGCCTACCCGCGGCCTGGATGTTGGAGCCATTGAGTATATCCACAAGCAGATTGTTGCCCAGCGCGATGCCGGTAAGGCCGTGTTGCTGGTCAGCCTGGAATTGGATGAGGTTATGAACCTTTCAGACCGCATCCTGGTGATGTACGAAGGCGAGATCGTGGGCGAATTTGATCCCAAGACCACCACCGTGCAGGAACTGGGCCTGTATATGGCCGGTGCAAAAAAGAAGGAGGCAAAGTAAACCATGGCAAAACAAAACAAGCCTTCTTTGGGCACAACCATCCGCCAAAACAGCAGCGGCGTTCTGGCTGCACTCATGTGCATTGTCATCGGCCTGGTCATCGGCCTGATTGCGTTGTTTATCATCAACCCGGAGCACGCCCTGGTGGATGGCTTCTGGCGCATTTTGCAGGGCGGCTTTTATGACTTCCCGTATGGCTGCGGCAAGGTGCTGACCCAGACCGCCCCGCTGATCATGACCGGCCTTTCGGTTGCCTTTGCGTTCAAAACCGGCCTGTTCAACATTGGCGCAGCAGGGCAGTATACGCTGGGCGCTTTCGGCGCTTTGTACTTTGCCATTGTGCTGGGCATGCCCTGGTGGGTGTGCCTGCTGGTATCCGCTGTGTTCGGCGCGGTGTGGGGGGCCATTCCCGGCATCTTTAAGGCGTACCTGAACATCAACGAAGTTATTACCTCCATCATGTTCAACTGGATCGGTCTGTACCTTGTCAATGAGATCATCTATGGCCGCGGCTCTGGCGTGATGTATGATGCGCATAACACCCGCACCTGGAAGCTGGCCACCAACGCCCCGCAGGCGCAGATCCCTTCCTGCGGGATGAGCGAACTGTTCCACACCAGCAACACCACCATCGCCATCTTTCTGGCCATCATCGTGGCCATTGTGGTGTGGGTCGTGCTGGAAAAAACGACCTTTGGCTATGAGCTGAAAGCCGTTGGCCTGAACAAGAACGCCGCCCGCTATGCCGGTATCAATGAAAAGAAAAACGTTATTCTGTCCATGACGATTGCCGGTGCATTGGCAGGCTTTGGTGCCGGCTTGTTCTATCTGTCCGGCGGTGGTGAGTGGAACCCCCTGAACTCCACCAGCCTGCCTGCTATGGGCTTTAACGGCATTGCAACCGCACTGCTGGCAAACTCGAACCCCATCGGCACCATCTTTTTTCTTCGCTGTTCATCAGTCATATCAGCGTTGGCGGCGCATACCTGCCCACCAAGTATTTCCCCAGCGAAATTGCCGACCTGATCTCCGGCATTATCATCTACCTGTGTGCATTCTCCATGCTGTTCCGCACGCTGTTTGAGAAAAAGCTGATCCACAAAAAGGACACTGCCAACGCCAATGCCGAACCGGCAGCCAAGGCAGTGACCAAACCGGAAAAGGAGGGCAAGTGATATGCTGCTGCTTATCAAATACACCCTGCTGTATGGCATTGTTCTGATGCTGGTTGCCCTTTGGCGGCATGTTCAGCGAGCATTCCGGCGTAATCAACATCGCGCTGGAAGGCATCATGGTTGTCGGCGGCCTGGCAGGCGTGCTGGTTACTGCATCGCTGCCCACCACCATGGCCCCGGCGCTCATCGTTCTGGCTGCCGTTGTGGCAGCAGCGGTCTGCGGTATGCTTTACTCGCTGCTGCTGGCGTTTGCTTCCATCAACTTAAAAAGCCGACCAGACCATCGGCGGCACGGCGCTAAACATGCTGGCAACCGCCATTGCCATGATTCTGGCCAAGAACTTTAACGGTTCTACCTCCGCCAAAATCAGCTACACCAACAAGCCGTTCCTGTTCTCCATTGGCGGGCTGGAGCTCAGCATCTTTATCCCGCTGGGCATTGTGTTGCTGGTTGTCAGCTACATTGTTATGTATAAGACCCGCTTTGGCCTGCGCCTGCGCGCCTGCGGCGAGCACCCCCAGGCAGCGGATTCCGTTGGTATCAACGTCTACCGCATGCGCTATGCCGGTGTGCTGATCTCCGGTTTCCTGGGCGGTGTTGGCGGCCTGGCTTACGTTATCCCCAGCGTGCAGACCTGGAACTTTGAAGTCGGCGTTGCCGGTACCGGCTTTTTGGCACTGGCCGTTATGATCTTTGGCCAGTGGAAGCCGTTCAACATTTTTGGTGCGGCCATGTTCTTTGCCGTCTTCAAGAGCCTTGCCAACATTGCGGATTCCACCGTTCTGGCACAGCTTGGCTGGTCCAGCAACATTTATAACATGATGCCGTTCATTGCCTCCATGGTTATTCTTGCCTTTACCAGCAAGAACTCCCAGGCCCCCAAGGCCGAAGGCATCCCTTACGATAAGGGCAGCCGTTAAGCCCCGCAGATAAAACCAGCAATAGTGCCCGCCCCGCAGGCTTGTGCAAGCCGGTCCGGGCGGGCGCGTTTTAGGCAACACCGCATAATTCCCTACGACTTAAGCACCGCTCCGGCGGCTGCGGCACGGCATCTGCGTTGCCAAAATGCTTGATAATACACAAAGTATTATCTGCGCTTTTGGCTTAGCAGCTGCCGCACCTCGCTCGCCGTATCGGCACTTAGAATTATGCGGTATTGCCTTAACAAAAGTGTACCAGAAGAATCAGCAATTCAGCCGACAGGATAAAACCCTGCCAGCTGCTTTCGCCTTATTTTTCAGGTGCACATAAAAAGATAGGAGAACCCCAAATGCGTATGTATGATATCATCGCCAAAAAGCGCGATGGCGGAACCCTGACGCGGGCAGAGATTGCCTTTGCCGTCAACGGTTATGTGGATGGCAGTGTGCCGGATTACCAGATGTCCGCCCTGCTGATGGCAATTTACCTGCGCGGCATGACCGATGCCGAAACGGCTGAACTGACTGATGTGATGGCACATTCCGGCGATATGGTGGATCTTTCCGCCATTCAGGGCATCAAAGCAGATAAACACTCTACCGGCGGCGTAGGGGATAAAACCACCCTGGTTATTGCCCCCCCATTGTGGCAGCCTGCGGCGTAAAAATTGCCAAAATGAGCGGCCGCGGCCTGGGCCATACCGGCGGCACCATTGATAAGATGGAGTCCGTCCCCGGCACCCGCACCTCACTGTCGCAGGCAGAATTCTTTAAGCAGGTCAATGAGATCGGTATCTCAGTCATTGGCCAGAGCGGCAAAATTGCGGTGGCGGATAAAAGCTGTACGCCCTGCGGGATGTTACGGCAACGGTAGGCTGCATTCCGCTGATTGCTTCCTCTATCATGAGCAAAAAGCTGGCGGCTGGTTCGGATGCGATCCTGCTGGATGTTACAATGGGCAGCGGTGCGTTCATGAAGAACCTGGACGAAGCCGTGGAGCTTGCCCGCTTGATGGTTTCCATCGGCACGGCACATGGCCGCAAAGTGGCAGCCCTGATTACCGATATGGACACCCCGCTGGGCCATAACATCGGCAACTCGCTGGAAGTGGCTGAGAGCATGGCTGTGCTGCAGGGCAAAGGCCCGGCGGATTTGACCGAAGTCTGCCTGCAGCTGGCCTCCAATATGCTGTATCTGGCGGGTAAGGGGAGATGGCCGCCTGCCGCGCCATGGCGGAACAGGTGATTGCCGATGGTTCCGCCTTTGAGATTTGCTGCAAAATGTTTGCAGCCCAGGGCGGGGACACCAGCGTTCTGCGGGATGCCTCGCTTTTCCGCAAGGCCAAATATGCCCACGATATCTGTGCCCCGGCGGATGGCTACATCGTGCAGAACGATGTGGAGCGTATCGGCAACGCCAGCGTGCTGCTGGGTGCAGGCCGCATTAAAAAAGAGGACAGCATCGATTTTGCTGCCGGTATCATCATGCACAAAAAGCTGGGTGATGCCGTCAAGGCAGGGGAGCCGATCTGCACCCTGTATGCGGATGATGACACCCTGTTTGCCGCAGCGGAAGAAATGTATGTTGGCGGCCTGACCATCGGTGCCGAAAAGGCGGAAGTTCCGCCGCTGATCTATGCCCGCGTGACCAGCGAGGGTGTGGAGCGCTTTTAATTAAAGAATGACAGCGCAGAACCCCACCGCTGAATAATCGAATAAATAAAAATTGCCCCCGGATGTGCCGCTTTGCGCGGTACGCCGGGGGCAATTTCGCTTGCTGATAAATGTGAGTAGAATAAAAGGGTGCGCAGGAACGCCCGCGCGTCTTAGGGCAATACCGCATAATTCTAAGTGCCGATACGGCGAGCGAGGTGCGGCAGATGCCAAGCCAAAAAGCGCAGATAATACTGGATGCTGCAAAGGTGAGCGCCGCCAGTGGCGGAAACAGCGAACCGAAGCAGGGGCAGCGGTCGCAGAGTGCGAGGGGCTTTTGCCCCCGAAGCACGATGCGGGTACCGCAACCTGACATTATCGAGCATTTTGGCAATGCAGATGCCGTGCCGCAGCTGCCGGAGCGGTGCTTAAGCCGCAAGGCGGGAATTGTGCGGTATTGCCTTAGTGTTTTTTCAGCTTGCGGCGCAGCAGAAAAACTTTGAAACGGCCATATCCGTTGGGCTTGTCCTCGTCAAACTCTTCGGTTTTTACATAGCGCTTGCGCTGGTTGTCCACCTGCAGGGCAGTACCGTTTTCCTGTACATCGGTAATCACACGGGGAATCGCTTTCTGGTCTACCTCAAACTCCGGCTCCTTCACCCACAAAATCTTGCCGGTTTCGTCCAGCCCGTTGGCCCACAGGCTGAACACCAGGCAGGCTGCCTCGCCATAGCAATAGCGCTCAAACCGAATGCGCCCGTCAATGTAAAACAGCAGACAGTCCCGAAAATGGGTTTCCAGTTCTTTTTCGTACCGGCATCCGCAAAGGGTGCCCGCAAAGTCAACGGCGTTTGCAGCCATGGCAACAGCCCTCCTGATATATGTTTGATTGAATAACAAGATTATACCATGCCAGATAGCATACTTTCAACGTAGAGAAAAATAAAATGTGACAGCGAAAGCGGTACTGTGTAGAATTTCCCGCCCGAGCTTCCGCCGAAACCATCGCTGTCGGTACTTGAACCGATCGAGCTGTCGTCCTTGACGGGGTCGCACTTTTCGGTCTCGGTGGTGTGGGTGTAGGTGTCCTCCACCACAGACAGAGCATCGGTACGATCTTACCCCCCGCCGAGATGCGCGTGCTGCGCCTGTTGGTGCACGGGCTTTCTTACAGCGGGAGCGCCAAGGCGCTTTATGTGGAGCCTTCAACCGTAAAATACCATGTCATCAATATGCTGCAAAAGACCGGGCTGGAAAACAAGCTGCAGCCTGCCATTGCCGCCAGTGAGGCAAAGCCGGTGGTAGAATTGGCAGAGGAATAAGACACCGCAGACACGGCTGTCAAGGCTGTATCGGCAGGGTGACTGTGAACACCGTCCCATGCCCGTCAGCCGGTTCAACTGTAACGGTGCCGCCATGCAGCAGGGCAATCTCCCGCACAAGTGCAAGCCCAAGGCCTACGCCGCCCATCTCCCGGCTTCTGGATTTATCTACCCGGAAAAAGGGCTGGAACACACTCGTCCTGTACTCCTCCGGGATGCCGCAGCCTGTGTCTGCAACACGCAGCACAGCGCTGCTTTTCTTTTGTTGGATCGTGATATGCACAGAACCGCCGGGGGTATTGTACTTGATGCCGTTTTCGACCAAATTAAAGAGCAGGCGGTAGATCAGGGTGTCGCTGCCCTTGATGCTGACATCCTCACATTCCTGAAAGAGGGTGATACTCCGGCGCTGTGCCAATGGGGTCAGGTCAGCCACGATCTCATCGGCCAACGGGGCCAGCTCGATATGATCCTCGCGCGGGATCGACTGCAGATCGCTCATTTCCAGCAGTGTGCGGACAAGGCCTGCTAGACGGGACACCTGATCCGTCTGAAAGCGGATCAGGTCGGCGACCTCGCTGTCGGTATCGGGGTGCTCCTCGGCAAACATTTCCAGCTTGGCCTGCATGATGGCCAGCGGTGTTTTCAGCTCATGGGCGGCGTTGCCAGCAAACTGACGCTGCAGGTCAAAGGACTGCGCCAGCCGGTCCAGCATACGGTTGACGGACTGGCTCAGTGCGAAATTCCGGGATCGTGTTTTCCTCTAAGCGAACCTCCACAAGGCTGTCCTGATCAATGCGTTCGGCCTGCTGCGCAAGCTTTTTCAAGGGCTCCAGCGCCTTGCCGCTGACGAAATAGGCAATCGCTGCGCTCAGCAGCGTTACCGCTGCCGTGATGCACCAGCCCTTGCGCCCGAAAACAGCCTTGGCATCGTAGACCTCCTGCGAAAACTGTACAAGAAAGTCCGACATCTGGTCGTCCGGGATTTCAATCATCAGGTTTTCATCATCATTCTGCTGGTATTGCAGGACATACCCGTTCAGGTTGTCCATACCAGTGGCACCAGAGCGGTAGAGCAGCAGATTCAGGCAGATGCAGGCTCCTGCAATCAGCACGGCGGTCATCAGCGTGATCCGCCACTGAAAAGATATGCGATTCATGGTTCATTTTCCTCCAACTCATACCCCTCACCGATGCGGTTTCGGATGGGGTCATACCCCAGTGCGGTGCGCAGCTTTTTTCTCAGTGCAGAGATATGCACGCGAATCGAGTTGCTGAACGCATCGACACTGCTGTCCCAGACATGCTCGATCAGCTCCTCCTGACTGACAGGACGTCCCTGATGCAGCAGCAGATATTCCAGCACGCCGCTCTCCTTGCGGGTCAGCGGGATGGGCTGGCCGTCTGCCATGGCAAGGCGGCTCTTGGTGTCAAAGGCCAGCCGCCCGCACCGCAGGCATACATCACGCTGGATAAACTGCCGCCGGGTCAGGCTGCGCACACGGGCCTCCAGCTCAGCCAGATGGAACGGCTTGGCCAGATAATCATTGGCACCTGCGTCCAGCCCCTCCACCTTGTCGGAAATTTCGCTGCGGGCGGACAGGATCAGCACCGGCGTTTCAAGGTCGGTCTTGCGCAGCGTGCGCAGAACGGTCATGCCGTTCACCTTCGGCAGATTGAGATCAAGCAGGACAAGATCGTACCGCTCTGCTGCAAGCAGCTCGAGCGCGGTCTCTCCGTCACCGCAGTCATCCATTTCGTAGCCGGAACGGCGCAGTTTTTTGGCCACGCTTTCCCGCAGAGTAGGTTCATCCTCTATCAACAAAAGGCGCATAAGCGATCATCTCCCGCATTTATAAGGGCAATACCGCATAATTCTAAGTGCCGATACGGCGAGCGAGGTGCGGCAGCTGCTAGGCCAAAAGCGCAGATAATACTGGATGCTGCAAAGGTGAGCGCCGCCAGTGGCGGAAACAGCGAACCGAAGCAGGGGCAGCGGTCGCAGAGTGCGAGGGGCTTTTGCCCCCGAAGCACGATGCGGGTACCGCAACCCGACATTATTGAGCATTTTGGCAACGCAGATGCCGTGCCGCAGCCGCCGGAGCGGTGCTTAAGCCGTCAGGCGGGAATTGTGCGGTGTTGCCTAAGATATTTTTTGGCGCTGCACAAGGCAAAAGCACGGCAGCGATACCTTTATAATAGTCATTATAGCAGATTTCGATAAAGTCTGTGCTAATTTTTTCTTAGCAGAAATTTTATATCGGTGGGTGTATACTGATCTCATCAAACAGAAAGGAGCAACCGCAAGTGATAAACAAAAAAGCAATCGCCCAGTCGGCGCTGCTGTTGGCCGCCGTTTTGATGATCGGCTTCGGCATCTGGCGCGGGGAGGCAGATACGGTGTTGGCAAAGGCTATCCGGTTGTGTATGGAGTGTGTTGGCATTGGATAAGAAAAACTGTTCTTTTCTGGCCCGTTTCCGGGGCTGGATTCAAGCAGGCGCGGCGCTGCTGACGAACATTCACCTGCCGAATTTTGCCAAGGGTGTTCTGTATCAGGGCAAGGGCAAAACAGTATGCGTACCGGGGCTTAACTGCTACTCCTGCCCGGGCGCGGCGGGGGCCTGCCCGATCGGCGCGTTTCAGGCTGTGGTCGGCTCGTCAAAATTCAGATTTTCCTATTATATTACCGGCATCCTGATTTTATTGGGGGTGCTGCTGGGGCGGTTTATCTGCGGCTTTCTCTGCCCGTTCGGCTGGCTGCAGGAGCTTTTGCATAAGATCCCATCGCCCAAGCGCTCCACCAAGCGTCTGAAGCCGCTGCGCTATCTGAAGTACGCCGTGCTGCTCATCATGGTGGTGCTGCTGCCTGCGCTTGTTGTCAATGAGATGGGAATGGGTGACCCGTTCTTCTGCAAGTATCTCTGCCCACAGGGTGTGCTGGAGGGCGCAATCCCCCTCTCGCTGACCAATGCAGGGATACGCGCCGCGCTCGGCAAGCTGTTCAGCTGGAAGCTCTGCATCCTGCTGGCGGTCGTTGCTGCCAGTGTGGTGTTTTACCGCCCGTTCTGCAAGTGGCTCTGCCCGCTGGGGGCCTTTTACGCGGTCATGAACCGAGTATCTCTTTTCCAGATGCGGGTAGACACCGATAATGCGTGTCCTGCGGTGCCTGTGCGCGGGCCTGCAAGATGGATGTGGATATTACAAAGACACCAAACCACGCGGAGTGTATCCGCTGCGGTATGTGTATAAAATCCTGCCCCACCAAGGCGATACACTATCAGTACGGCTTTGGCGATAAGGCAGATAACAGTAAGGAGATTTGAGTATGAAACGAATTGCAGCAATTTTGACCAGCCTGGTTCTGGTATTTTCCCTCGCCGCCTGCGGCAGCCAGCAGGCAGGCACTGCCGCCGGCAGCGAAGCAGCCTCCACCGCCAGCAGTGAAGCAGCCTCCGCCGCACAGACCAAAACCGAGGAGCAGCTTCTTGCAGAGGAAAACGACATTCTGGGCGCGAACGATGAACTGTGGGAAAAGGTTTTTGCCTCGATGGACAAAAATGTGACACAGACCACCCTCAACAACAATTACGGCGATTTCCTTATGGATGCCGTGGATAACGCGAAGGATCAGTTCACCGAGGAAGAGTACGCCTCCCTTAAAGCGGACGCTGATAAGATCCGGGAAATCGAAAATCAGATCACAGCCCTTCCTCAGGATGATGCCACCAGCCAGAGCGCAGCGGAGAACGGCAGCACCTTCCCACAGTTTGAGGGCAAGGACCTTGATGGCAACAGCGTTGACAGCAGCCTGTTTGCCAACAATGCGTTCACCGTTGTAAACTTCTGGTTCAGCGGCTGCAAGCCCTGCGTGGATGAGATGGATGACCTTGACGCACTCAACCAGCGCATCAAGGAGCAGGGCGGCGAGGTCATCGGCGTCAATACCGAGACGCTGGACGGCAACGCGGACAATATCGCCACCGCTAAGAAAATTCTGGAATCAGCAGGCGCATCCTTCCGCAATATCTACTTTGATCCTGACAGCGAGGCCGGCAAGTTTGCACTGGGCATCATGGCTTCCTTCCCCACAACCTGTGTTGTGGACCGTCAGGGCAACATCGTTGGGGAGCCGATCATGGGCGACATTGATCAGGAGGCCAATATGGCTACGCTGGAAAAGCTGATTGCCGATGCTGTTGCGAGCGATACCGGCAAATAACAGCCGCCGCACGATAAAAAGAAAAAGATAAAGATGCCTGAAAAGCAAAAAAATGGCTCGTAACCTGAAAAAGCTCAAGGACAATATTGTAACGATCACGGACGATTCCCAAAACGAATTTGAAAAGTTCTAACTGCGGGGTTTGCACAACTTCTTTGGAGATTTTCTGCTGTACGAAAATCCATTGACATTTGCTCACACCCATGCTATAATTTCGAAAGTTCGCTCGGAGGGCGAGTTGTTCGTGGAAACAACAGCCGGATAAGGCGCAGACTGAGATGTCTGTCCCTTGTCCGGCTTTTTCACGTACATAGGAGCTTTTGATGGGCTTTTTTACGGGAATATCAAACAAATTTATTTCAGGTTATGCTGATGCATTCTTTGTGTACTGCAGTGTGCCCGTATGCTTTTTATACAGTAGCACTGGATCATATGGAGGCTGGAAAGGCATCCATTCTGTGTTCCTGTGAACCGGTTGCAGCAATGGTATTTGGCTTTTTCTTTTTTATGGCAACACCGCACAATTCCCGCCTTGCGGCTTAAGCACCGCTCCGGCGGCTGCGGCACGGCATCTGCGTTGCCAAAATGCTCGATAAGACATCCAGTATTATCTGCGCTTTTGGCTTAGCAGCTGCCGCACCTCGCTCGCCGTATCGGCACTTAGAATTATGCGGTATTGCCTTAGAGAAATTCCTACAGGGCTTTCAATTGCAGGACTAATTATTGTATTGATCGCACTTGCTATGCTTGTGCTTTCGGATAAAAAGCAGGAAGTTGTGGAGGAATAGGATCATGTCAAAAGATGAGTATTTGATTACCGATACGCCGCTGAAAGCGCTGACGGTTTTTGCAATGCCGATGATTCTGGGCAGTTTTTTTCAGCAGGTATACAATATGGCTGACTCCATTATCGTCGGTCAGTTTGTGGGTTCCTCTGCGCTGGCAGCGGTTGGTGCCTGTGCAGCTCTGACCAATGTTTTCATTTGCGTGGCACTGGGGGCCGGTGTTGGTGCAGGTGTGCTTGTGAGCCGCTATTTCGGTGCCAAGGAGTATGGCAAAATGAAAACCATTGTGTCTACATCACTGATCAGCTTTTTACTTCTGAGCATCATCCTTGGTGTCTTTGGCTTTGCTTTTCCCATGCGATGATGAGCGGGTTACAGACCCCTGCCGATATTCTGGAGGAAGCAGTGCTGTACTTGCGGGTCTATTTTGTGGGCTTTCCGTTTCTGTTCATGTACAATATTCTCTCCACCATGTTCACATCCATCGGTGAATCAAAAATTCCGCTGGGGCTGCTGATCTTTTCATCGATCCTGAATATTGTGATGGATCTCTGGATGGTAGCCGGTCTGGGACTTGGCGTATTCGGCGCAGCACTGCAACTCTGATTGCACAGGGTATTTCCGCTGTATTTTCACTATTGATTTTTTTCAATCGGATGCGGCGGTATCAGAGTACCATTTTCCTGGTTTGACGGGCGGGAGCTGTGCTCCATGCTTCAAATTGCTGTTCCATCGGTTCTTCAGCAGTCTACCGTATCTATCGGTATGATGATCGTACAGGCGGTGGTAAATCCTTCGGCACACAGGCACTGGCAGGATATGCGGCAACAATGCGGGTGGAGAATGTTTTTTCCCTGATTTTCGTGTCCATCGGGAATGCGGTTTCGCCGTATGTTTCCCAGAACCTTGTGGCGCAAACAAACCCCAGCGCATCAAAAAAGGCTACCATGCAGCATTGGTATTGGATGTGTGCTTTGCGGCGCTTGCTTTCCTTGTTATTGAAACGCTGCACACACAGATTTCCTCGCTATTCCTTGGAAAAGACGGAACAGCCCTGGCTTATCAGGTGTCCGGGGATTATATGAGATGGCTTGGTTACTTCTTTCTCTTTATGGGGATCAAAATGGCGACCGATGGAGTTCTTCGCGGACTCGGGATCATGCGACCGTTCCTTATTGCCAATATGGTAAACCTTGCGATCCGCCTGTCCGTGGCACTGATCTGTGCACCGCGTTTTGGCATTGACTTTGTCTGGCTTGCTGTGCCTGCAGGCTGGCTTGCTAACTTTCTGGTTTCCTATGCGGCACTCAGAAAATCCTGGCCAATGGATAAAGCGGTACGCACTCGCTAATATCCGGTTTGTCAAGTTATACTAGCGATTTTACGGCGGGCCTTGGTCCGCCGTTTCTTTTTTGCTTTATATATTCTTTGCCCTGCTGTACGCCTCGCTCCTGCCATTCAGCGGTAAGCTCATTACGGACACGGATAGAAAGAAGCCGCTGATGAATCCAGTCTGTATCATATGCTCACATTCTGGACGAGGATAGAAAGGTCAATGCTCAGAAATTCGAGACTGCCTTCTATGCCAAGCCTGATCTCCGCAATGTCCGTCCGCCGGAGGAACCGGCAAAATCGGAACCTGCGACCCTGGACCTTGAAAGCCTTGTGGAGCAGCTTCAGAAGTCGCCGGAGCTGGCGAGTGCGCTCGCAGCCCTGATAGCGGCGCAAGCCCCGGCAAAGTGATCCGAAAAATCGAATTAGCAAAACGCAGAATTTTCTTAGCAAATTTCTGAAAAGCGTTCGAGTCCAATTAGCAAATATACGTCACGCGGCGTATAAAAATCTCCCGGTAACGGAAGTGAAATTACCGGGAGAAGGAGGGACAAAAAAACGCTGCAAACCCCGAAAAAAGGCTTGCAGCGGTGCTTTCTGGCGTCCCAGAGAGGATTTGAACCTCCGACCCCACGCTTAGGAGTATGGCTTACCGCTTTGTACGCCGTTTTGAACCATGTTGTCTGATGCTGAATTTTCAACGAAACAGCGATATTATTTATCGACATATATCTTGCGTGATACCTTGAGTACTGTGTGAGTTTCCATGGTTTTGGGTCGTCCAATTAGCAAATTCTTAGCAAATAACGAGTCCCATATAATGGACAGATATTCTTGTTGCACAGAACTCCAATGCCTTGACAGAGAAAGGGGACTTGTGCTATACTCCACCTGTAAATGATTTTTGTGCCTTGCGCACACGTTGTTTTAGTTTGCAATTCGTGCCAGCAGCCTTGTCCTGCCCATATCGGGCGGACGCTGCCGGCACTTTTCTTTTTATACGGGGTGAATACACCCAACCATAGCGAGAATGATCGTGGTTCACGGTTTGCCGTGAACATCAGGCATTGCCTGCGGTCATTCTCGCTTTTTTATTTTGTTTCAAGGCCAATCGACTTTGAGAAATACATTTTATATAGGAAAGGCGGAACACAAAATGAACGAACAGGCAAGACCCAAGGTAATCGCGCGGCGCATTACACGCCCGCGCAAGGCAAGACCCATCCCGCGCAATTTGCAGTATCGGCTGTACAATGTGCGCACCCGGCCCAAGCGCCCCTATCGCCAGCGCGAGAGGAGGGGCTGAGGATGCCGGAGCACATACGGCAGGAACCCAAGGTTCTGGTCAGCACCGAAAACCTCACCGAGCAGGAATGGCTGGCATACCGCAGGCAGGGGATAGGCGGCAGCGATGTCGCCGCAATCCTCGGCATTTCTCCGTTCCGCACCGCCCGCGACCTGTACGACGATAAGCTGAACATTGCTACGGCTGTCGATGATACAGGCAACTGGGTGGCGCTGGAAATGGGGCATCTGCTGGAACCGCTGGTCGCGCAGATATTCGCCAAGAAAACCGGGTTGGAAGTATTCCAGATCAAAAAATGTTCCAACACCCGCAGTATCCCTTCATGCTGGCAGATGTGGACTACTTTGTACGTCTGCCAAATCGGAAAAATTGCGATTCTGGAAATCAAAACGACCAACTACAACGCGAAAAGACCACTGGTGGAAGGACGGCGAGGAATGTGTTCCCGTCTACTACGAAACACAGGGACGCCACTACATGACCGTTATGGACATCGACGAAATCTTCTATTGCTGTCTGTATGGCAACAATGAGGACGAAGTCATTATCCGCCACCTGTACCGCGACCGGGAGTACGAACAGGGAGATGATCTATCTGGAACGCGAGTTCTGGCACGATCACATCCTGACCCGCATCCCGCCGACCCTACACCGAGGACGGCAGCCTGATCCTCGAAAGTCTGCGCCGCCGCTTAGGTGCTGCGGATAAGACGGTTCCTGCTATCCAGCTGGACAATGACCTGTCTGCCACCATGCTACGGTATCTCCGCTTACAGGAGCAAAAGCAGCAGGTGGAACGAGAGTTAGGACGCTGGACACAGAAATGCAGCGGCTGAAAGGACAGATGGTTGCCAAACTCAACGGCAGCTGCATGGCGATGGGGGAGTACGGCGGTACACAGTACACCATCAGCTACAACCCCGTCAGCAGGACAGGCATCACGAAAGATAATCTCCAAAAGCTGAAGCTGCTGCACCCGGATATTTACGACGAGTACGTCACGGTATCGGAATCGCGGCGGTTCAGCATCAAGGCAAAAGCGGCGGACGAAGCCGCCTGACAAAGAAGGGAGCGTGCCTATGCACGACAGTGAACAGGAACACCGCGGCATTACCGGCTGCCGTGTCACCTACGAATCTACGATTTTTTACAATGAAGCAAACAAATTCTCCATCATCGTTGTCAAGACCAGCGACCCGCGCATCCCGCCACAGGCTTGCAACGGCCGTTATTACGGCGACCGCATGCTGCGCTTTACGGCGGTGGGGTACGAACTGCCCCCGCACCAAGGCGGTGGAGCTGGAACTGGACGGCGAATGGGTGGAGAACAAGTACGGCTATCAGCTGCAAGTCGAGCAGTGGCAGGAAATCGTTCCGCAGACAGCGGACGGCCTGCTGGCGTATCTTGGCTTCCCGGGCTTATCAAGGGCATCGGCCCCAAGACGGCAGAGAACATTGTCGCCACGTTCGGCCCGGATACCTTGAATATCCTTGATAACTCGCCGGAGAAGCTGCTGCAAATCCGCGGCATCACCGAGGGAAAACTCAAGGATATTGAGGAATCCTACGCCGAGAGCCGTGTCCTGCGCAACCTTATGAGCCTTTTGGGTCCGTTCAAAATTACGCCCGCCACAGCACTGAAAATCTATCAGCACTTCGGCCCGGCATGTGTAGATATCCTCAAAAAATGCCCGTATGACCTATGCCAGATCTCCGGCTTCGGCTTCAAGCGTGTGGACGGCATCGTCCGCAAGACAGACAACCGTCTGCACAGCACCGAACGTATCAAAGGCGCAGTGCTCTACACGCTGGAGGATGCCCGCAGCAAATCAGGGCACCTATTCTTGCCATCGGAAGACCTTAGAAGGAAACGCTGCTTGCTGCTCAATGCGCCCATTCCCATCCCGGAACAGCGCGTCCGCACCGAGGAAGTACAGGAGACCTTACAGAAGATGATTCTGCACGGCGCAGTGGTTGCCTACAAAGCAGTACCTGTACAGTCCGCGCGTGTTCGGGCAGGAGGACGACACCGCCTCGCATGATTGCCGAGCGGCTTGCCTACATCAGCGTAGCCGAGAATATCGAAGTCCTCGCTGGAATCGGTGCGCGAAAGTCTGGGCATCACGCTTTCCCAAAAGCAGGAACAGGCGGTGCGCACAGCGTTCCAGCATGGGCTGACGATTATCACCGGCTCGCCCGGTACCGGCAAGACCACCGTGTTAAAGGCCATTATCGAGGTGTTCAAGAACCTACATCCAAAAGGAAAGTTCGCGCTCATGGCCCCCACGGGCCGTGCCAGCCGCCGCATGGCGGAAAGTACCGGCGTGGACGAAGCCCGCACGCTGCATAGCGCACTGGGCCTCGGTACGGGGAAGAAATCGGAGACGGCGACCGTGTTCAGAACCGTGGATGCCGACCCTCATCATCGTGGACGAGTTTTCTATGGTGGATATGTGGCTGGCACAGCAGTTTTTCAAGCGCATCAGTCAGCACACGCGAGTTGTTCTTGTGGGCGACCCGAACCAGCTGCCCAGCGTGGGTGCCGGCAATGTGTTCTATGAGCTGATTCACAGCGGAATGGTACCTGTTACCGTGCTGGATTGGATCTTCCGCCAGTCGAAAGACGGCCTGATTGCCTACAATGCGAAGTTCATCAACGAGGGCAGTACCAAGCTGTACTACGGCAATGACTTTGTGTTTGTTGACAGCCCGACGCAGATTGAGTCGGCAAAACGAATTCAGGACATTTACTGCAAAGAAGCCGCCGAGCGCGGTATCGAGAATGTGCAGATCCTTTCGCCGTTCCGTGAGAAAGGCGAGGCAGCGTCCGAGCAGCTTAACCGTGCCATTCGGGAGCGGGTCAATCCGTTCCGCTCAGCCGAGGAAGAAGTGAAGATCGGCAGCCGCACGTTCCGCGTCCATGACCGCGTTATGCAGACAAAGAACACCGAGAAAGTGTCCAACGGCGACCTTGGTTTTATTATCGGGATTACCACCGGCAGCAAAGGCGAACGGCTCGTGCAGATGGATTTTGGCGGCGACCGCAAGTTGACTTACACGCCGGAACAGCTGGCGCACGTTGACCTTGCTTACGCTACTACAATTCATAAGGCCATGGGCAGCGAGTTTGAAACGGTCATTATCCCCATCGTCAAGGCACACACAATCATGCTGTACCGTAATTTATTGTATACAGCCGTAACCCGCGCCAAGGAAAAAGTCATCCTTGTGGGGCATAAGCCGATTCTGTTTATGGCGGTCCATCGCGCGGATATCAGCAAGCGCAATACCATGCTGGGTGAGCGCATCCGCCTGTACTGTAAGGCTTACCACACCGAACGAAACGTACTGCCGGAACTGCAACAGGCCGGCTGAATGTAATAATGAAGGGAGAAATCACCCATGAAAGGGAATCAAGAACCTATGCTGTACACCACCAACGCCGCAGTGGCATCGCGCTGAACCATGTACCTGGCTTTGACCCGCTGAAATTTCTGCGTCGCACAACTTCCCGCAAGACCGGGGAGGACGTGATGCGTCTGGATCTGCGGTACAAAAAGCTGTGGTTCCGGCTGGCTTGCCCCCATGGGGCGCCTGAAGCTCAACGCCCTGCGCATCACCGAGAAAATGGCAATTTTTGAAGCCAAGGTCTACCGTGACCGCGAGGATACCGAACCGCTGAGCAGCTACGTTGCCAACTGCACGCTGGACGCAACGCCCGGTGGGCTGTATGTGGAGGCCGCGCAGGAGGAAGCGCTGGACACGGCGCTCTCCAATGCGGGTTTCGGCATCCAGTTTGCCGATGTGGGCAGCGAATCAGAGGAGTACGGCAGCGAGGTGCCGGTGGGCGCAAAAGCAGAGATTGCAAAGCCTGTTCAGGTGAAAGCGGAAACTACCAGAGCCTGTACAGACGAAAGCGGAAGTCGCAGAATCTGTGCAGAAGCAAGCAGAAACCGTGAAATCTGCCAAGGCGGACCCGTTGAATGCCATCATGGCGGACGATATGCCTGTTCCCGAACAGGTCACAGCTGAAGTCGTAGAAAAGCCTAAGACGGTTGTGCTGGAATCCGTGCAGCCTGCGCAGACCCCGGCAGCGCAACCGCAGAATGTCATCGTGCTGGAGCAGGAACCGCCCGCCGCGGCGTATACCCAAAAGCAGCCCGGTGGAGGAGATCCGCCGCCAGATGACCTACGAGCAGGCGCAAAACGTCATCGTAGACTGCGGCGCCTGCAAGGGCTGGACGTTGGCACAGGTGGCTGACCGCCGCCCTGCCAGCCTGCGCTGGTATTTGAAAGGCTATCAGGGAGAAAACAACATTCTCCGCGCGGCGGCTGCCATTATATGGGACAGCTTGCAGGAGAAACAGGCGGGATAACCGGGAAGGAGGCCGTTTTGCATGACCTCATCTTCCGATACGTTTCCGTTTGGCATTGCCGATGTGGTAGAACTGCTGGGGCTTACCGTGCGCCGCCGTCTGCCGTCGAGCCTGTACCTGAACTGCCCCTTTTGCGGGGATCTGCACGGGCGGCTCAATGTCAACACGGACAAAAATGTCTGGCGCTGCAACCGCTGCGGCGCGGCGGGCGGCATGCTGGCACTGTATGCCCGCTATAACTGCACCGGCAATGCCGAGGCCTACCGCGAGATTTGCGAAGCACTGGGGCGGTACACGCCCCGGCCAAGAGTGAATGACTGCATCGGGGTAAAGCCAGAGCAAAATGCCCGCGCCGCCCCGCAGGAGATACACCAGACCTATTCGCTGCTGCTCTCCATGCTGCCGCTGACACCCACGCACAAGGCGCACTTGCTGCGTCACCGCGGCGCGGGCTGACCGAGGAACAGATTGCAAGGTTCGGGTTCAAATCGACTCCGCCCGCGTTTCTGTGCCGAGATTATGCCGAGCGCTTTTGCGGCGGCATGGCTGCACCTGCAGGGCGTACCGGGCTTCTATCAAGACGATGCCGGGCGGTGGACGATCAACTTTGGCAGCCGCACGGCAGGCATCCTGCTCCCGGCTGTCGGTATGGACGGTCTGATTTGCGGTATGCAGATACGGCTGGACACGCCGCTGCGCCGCAGGGATGACCCACCGGGTAAAATCGGAGCACAAGTATATCTGGCTGTCGTCCGTAGGTAAGCCGTATGGTGTGACCTCCGGCAGCCCGCTGCATTTTGTGGGTGAGCCGTTTGCCAAGACTGTGTATGTGACCGAGGGGCTGCTCAAAGCCGATATTGCCCACTGCCTGACAGGACGCTCGTTTGTCGCTGTGGCAGGGGTGAACAGCTTAAACGGCTTGGATTCCGCGCTGCGCTGCATGGCGCAGAACGGCACCAAACTGGTTGTGGAAGCCTACGACATGGACAAGTTAGAGAATGAGTATGTGGCAGAAGCTGCCGAAAAGGTACAGCAGATCGCCCATACAGCCGGGCTGCAAAGCACAAGCCTTGTCTGGAATACTGCCTACAAGGGCATAGATGACTGGCAGCTTGCTTTGCGGCAGGAAGAAGCAAAGAAAAAGCGGCATAAAACCGCGAAAAAGTTGTGGCAGAGAGTTACCGTTGGGCAGCTCTCTGCCTTTTTAGAAAGGACAGAACAATGGGTATACTCTCTGAAATTGATATGATGAACCGTGATGCCGAGGATGATGCTTTTTGAGGTGTCCTCGGACAGTGAAACCGAAGATTCTTTCAGCGAAGAATTTGAGCCGGTAGAATCCCCGAAGCCGGAACCGCAAGCGGAGGCAGCGGAAGAAGCTCGCAAAAAAGCTGAATTTGATGCCGCCGAAGCCAAGCGTAAGGCCGAATGGGGAGGCAAAGCAGGCACATAAAAAACTGCGGGAACAGCAGGAACTGGACCGTCTTGCCGCTATGTCGGATGACAACGTGATGCAGGCATCCATGAACCGCGTCTCGCAGGACACCGAGCGTCTGACTCGCCGCAACATGAAGCTCTGCGTTATGGAGGACGTGCAGACCGAGTGCCTGGCAGACCCCGCCTTTGCCCGGCTTGTGATGAACCCTAAGAAAAAGATGCTGAATTGCTTCCACTACATCAACCGCAAGGCGCGGGAGTATCTGGAACAAGAAATGAGGGACAACGACGAAAAGCCTATGGGCGGCGGTTTCGGCGGCGATGTGCCGGACGAACTCTGCTACCAGTGGGCGCGGGAGTATTTCTGTGATGCCGATGCCAAGGAGGACGCAGAACCAGAAGAAAAGTTTGTCCCCAAGACCTACAATGGGAAAGTTTCCAAGGCGGGCAAAGGAAAAAAAGATAAGCCCAAAAGGCAGCGCCCAAGCCTGCCCCGAAACCCGTAGACGAAGAACAGCTCACTTTCGGCGACTTCGGCACAGAGGAGGAGGCAGCAGGATGAAACTGGACAAACGAGCCTGCCGCCATGCGAGCAATGTTCCGCTGCACATCAGCCTGAATGCCGGGGTGCTGTACACGGATCGGGTGAAATACCTTGTCACCGCCGCCGTCAAGCTGCTCGGCGGGCATAGGGTGCTGGCAGTTTACTTCTATGAATGCGAACGCCTGAAAGCAAACGACCGTATGCCAAAATGGGTCGTGTTTCAGGGCAAGGGATGACTTTGCCACGCTGGAGCGCGATGCCGCAGGGAACGTCAAGTGGCGGGATGCTATGCTGACGAATCTGACGGGATACTATAGTGGTTTATTCTTGCCCGCCTGTGTGTTTTATAAAAAAAAACAGGATGTCATACGATTGCAAGGTACATCCATGTTGAAGCAAATCCGACATTGGTGCTGAGGCATTTGGACGATTATCAACAGGATATCCGTGACCGACAGGCGAAAATCCGCCGCTACAAGAGAGATGCTGTAGTTCGGGACAAAATGCGCCGTGTGCCGCAAACGCCCGCCAACCTGAAACGCTGGGCGGATAAGCACATTATGCCGCACTATTTGTTCTATGACTACAATAACGGTCGCGCAAAAACACAAGCTCGCTGCACCTATTGCGAGAAATTTTCCGTAATCAAAAGACCAAAAAACAATGATGTTTTGCGCTGCCCAAAGTGCGGACAGAAAGTCATAGCCAAGGCGCAGGGGAAAAAGAGCCGCCTACCATAAGGACAGGGGAAACCTGTCAGGTGATCCGGCAAATCAGCCCGCAGGAGCTTGTAGTGCGTATCTATAAGCTGTACTGGTCTTATGCCAAAGGGAAAAGGATACCATCAGAAAATCTGCGTATGAAGTCATGCGCATATTTGTCCGCAGTGATAACGGCAAGGACGCAACCATGGAGCCTTACTATTATGACAGCGGGTATGACAGCGTGACCCACTGGCGGTACGGTTATCATCCGGGGGCGCTGTTCGGAATGGCGTGCTTCAGTTCGGAAGAAACCGGCACGGTATATCTTCCGGGGCTTGAAAAGACCCTGCACGGTACACCTTGGGAATACTGCGCATTACGCCAATTCTACGAGCAGACGGGCATCCCGATGCAGGTCAGCTATTATCTGAAAATGTACTTGCGGCATCCGCTTTTGATCGAACGACTGACGAAAGCAGGCTTTGAGAACATTGCTGCAGATGTTATATACCGCGACGGATTCAGTGATGCGCTGGATGAGATGCAGACCAAAATGCACCGTATCCTGCGCGTGGAAAAACAGGACGTATCTGTACTGCAGGAGCAAAAAAACAGGTGTGCCGCTGCTGAAAAAGTATCAGACGTATGTGGCAATCCATCTGCGCGGAAGAAGTGCACTGTTTCAGTGGCAGCTTCACCATAAGGTGTCGGAGATTCCTGCGGATATATTCCAATACCTGACAGCAGAAAAGTTTATGCACTATATGGAAGCCCAATTCCCAATCTATTGGGAAAAGCGCCCGGCGAATGTGTACCGGGATCCGACGATGGAAACGCTGGTAATAACCTATGTGGATTACCTGCATATGTGCCGTAGGCAAGCCTATGACATGAAGGAAAAAGTCGGTGCTGTTCCCCAAAAACTGCGTAGCTGCGCACGACCGAGAAACAGAGCGCATCCAAAAATCAACGATGCGCAGAAAAACAAGGCGTTCGGCATAGCCTACGCAGGCTTTGCGCGAAAAGCTGCGCTTTCAATGAGGAACTGCAAATCGTCTGCCCGAAGCGAGCCAACGACCTTGTTGCCGAAGGAAGGGCGCTGCACCACTGCGTTGGCAGCTATATTGACCGCGTGGCAGAGGGAAGATGCCTGATCGTATTTGTCCGCCGCGTGGAAGAACCGAAAAAGCCGTATGTGACCGTAGAGGTGCGCGATGGAAAAATCGCGCAGATCCACGGTGACCACAACAGTGACCCTACGGAAGAAGTAAAAAAGTTTGTTGACCTGTGGAGCCGCAAGGTATTGCCGATGGCTTTACAGGCTGCGTAAGAAAGGAAGTGTTTACCTGATGAAGCAAATCGGGAATCTCGCCATCGTCTGCGCCCGGCGCAAGGATGCGACCCTGCGCATTGAGCAGGGGAGGGCAATGGTCTTGCTGGATGGCACCTATGCACCCACGGCATTTTCTGCTGATTGGGATGACGACGAAACCATCTTGTCGGTGATCCATGAACTGAACTTCGGCAACTGTGCCCCCAAAAGCCAATGAGAACCGAGGACTGGCAGGAGAAAGCCGCTTTCATCGATAAGCTGCGGGAACTGACAGACCGCCTGAACCGCTGCCGCGCAGCGTATGAAGCCCATACGCCGTTGGTAAGCGATGAGGTCTACGACATTCTGTTCAGTGATTTGCAGACACTGGAAAGCTGGCTGGGGTTGAGAATGAAAAAACTCCCCCACCAAGAAAGATAACCACCTGATAAGAAAGCCTCCAACCTACGCGACATTGCGCGTGGGTTGGAGGCTTTGTTTGGGATAAAGAGTATTGCTTTTTCATTTAGGTACTTGCTTTTCTATAGAGTTGATGCTACAATAATATTGAAAGTAAATTCAATGAATTACAATTCAACGATTTTTGAGGTGCGATATGTTTATTGGTCGTGAGAAAGAACTGGCGCTTTTACAGCAAGACTATATTGGAAAAGCTGTGATGGTCTATGGCAAACGTCGCGTTGGCAAGACCACCCTGATTCAGAAAGCACTGAAATCGAGCAGCTATCGAACGGTCTACTTTGAGTGCCTGAAAGGTACAATGCAAGATAACATCAACGGGCTTGTACAGGAATTGGTCCGGGCAAAAATCCTGCCTGTGCCATTGAATTTTAGCACCTTGCAGGATGTGTTCGCGTATCTGAATGCTCTGCCGGAGAAAATCGTTGTCATTATTGATGAGTATCCCTATCTCAAAGCAATGAACGATTCCGCGACTGTCGATTCCATCTTCCAAAACATCATTGATAATCGGCTGGTCAATATTGAACTCATTCTCTCCGGTTCCCATATTGGTATGATGAAGGACACGTTGCAGGAAAAGAATGCCCTGTATGGTCGCTTTGCCGTAACGATCAAACTCAACGAATTGAACTATCTGGAAGCTGCAAAATTCTATCCCGATAAGACTCCCTATGATAAAGCGGCGCACTATGCTGTTTTTGGCGGTTCTCCCTTTGTCAATCAGGCATTGCAACCGGAAGCCACAATTCGGGAAAACATTGTCAGTACAATTCTCAATCCCTATGAGCGCTGTCTACCTTTATGCCAGCCAACTGCTGCTCTCAGATTACTCTGTCAAAATCAATGCCGAGCGTATTTTCTCAGTTATCGGAAACGGGAAAAAGCGATATACCGAAATTGAGGATAAGCTGGACGTAAAAAAAGACCGGCAACCTCTCTAAACAAATAAAATCGCTGATCGACCTTGAAATCATTGCGCGCAATAGCCCCATCAACAAGATTGGAGACAACAAAAAGTCTACTTTTTGAAATCAACGACAATCTATTTGCGGTTTTACCTTACTTTTTATCTACAAGAATGCCAGTGCCTTGCAGGTTTTGGGGGCCGAAGCATTCTATGATGAGTATATAGCGCCTGCGCTTACGGACTTTATTTCCCGTCGTTTTGAGGGTATCTGCCGCGACTATTTCAGCCATCAGGTTCGTTCCGGTAAAATGAAGGGGGTACGCAATATTGGCAGCTATTACTATGACGACCCCGCCCATCGCAAGAATGGTGAGTTTGATGTCGCGCTGGAATTTGCAGACGGATATGAGATTTACGAAGCAAAAATACTATGCCCAGCCGATGACCCTTGATGAAATTCATCGTGAGGTTCGGCAAGTGGAAGGAATCAAAGAACTCACGGTCAAGCAAATTGGTTTCATAGCCATCAATGGATTTGTAGAGAGGGAAGAACCTTACTTTTACCTGGACGGAAACAATATTTTTGCAAACGAATAAGTACCCTATGATAAATATGGCGCAGAACAATCAATCGAAGGAAACCTGACAGCAAAAACTATAACAAACACATTGGAGAGGCAACCGTTTATGAAAAAGCAGAAGAAAGCATAGCTTCCAGTTTATGACTATATTATATTTTGTGATAGTATTTTTTGTATGTGCGTATCACGTTTTAACGTGATTATGACAATTATGGGTGGTCAACTAACGCGGGTGGAAGAAATTAATCTACTGCCGTTCCATAGTGTTAGAGAATGCTATCCTCACTTTACGGAAGAGATTTGAGTGTAGACGGTAAAATATAAAAATGGATGAAAAGAAGCTGTTTTTTTTTGCTTGATAGGCTGACATAGGAGACATTATCTGCTATAATTAAAAAGAGTTTCGATAAAGAGGGGAGAACTCCTATATAGAAGGAAATCTTGTTTCTTATCAGCCAATAACTTCTGATATTAAAAAAATGATTGCTGTCGGCCAAGATGCTGCGTATAATGCGGTCAGCCGTGCAATGCTGATGACTTACTGGAATATTGGAAAACGTATTGTTGAAGAAGAACAAAACTAGGCAGAGCGAGCAGAATATGGAAAGCGGTTGATTCCGATTCTTTCCGAAACACTTACAAAAAGAGTTTGGAAGCAATTATTCGGATCGCAGTCTTCGATACTATCGAAAATTTTATTTGTACTTTCGGGACTTTGAGATTTAGAACACACGTGTTCCAAATCTCAACCGGTCACATTTTCGTGCGTTATTACGTGTTTCTGATGAGGATGCCCGCATTTGGTATATGAATGAAACTGCAGATGAAAATTGGAGCGTTCGTACGCTTGATCGCAATATTGGAACGCAATATTATTATAGACTTCTCCATTCACCCAAAAGGAAGTGATTCTTGCAAAGATGCAAGAAGACACGACCAAAGAACCAAAGAGCCAAGGAACAAGTTTGAACTATTTAAAAGTCCTATAGTAGCTGGATTTTTGGGATTCCGGATAGAAGATTCCTTTGCAGAATCTGATTTGGAATCTGCGATTCTTTCCCATATACGGGATTTCTTGATGGAAAAGGGGAGAGGTTTTGCATTCGTGGCCCGCCAATAGCATATTGTGACAGACACAGAAGATTACTATATAGATCTCGTGTTTTATAACATTGAATTGAAATGCTATGTACTGATAGACTTGAAAATGGGAACGATCACGCATCAGGATGTTGGTCAAATTGATATGTGTGTGCGGATGTATGATGAACTCAAGTGCAAAGATGGAGATAATCCAACGATCGGCATTCTTCTGTGTGGTGAAACGAGTGAAGATATTGCGCGTTATTCAGTTCTGCATGATAATGACCACTTGTTTATGTCTAAATATTTGACGTATTTGCCAACAAAAGAACAATTGCGGGACGAAATCGAGAGACAGAAAAGTATTTTCTATATGCAGCATCCAAAGTCGGATGATAAGTAAGCCGATATGAGCCATATAGGGTTTGTTTGCATACGAAATAAAAGGTTAATCATGCGGAAATGGAGATACATATGCGCAGTATAGAGATGACATATGAAAATGTCTATTATTATTGTAATGTCATAGATAATCTTCTGCATCAATTTACATCGTCAATTGATTGGGTAAGTACAGGCATGCAATTTACAGAATCCTTTTTTGAAGGAGAGGTTAGGGAGTTTTCTAAGTATTCTGCCTTGCATAATTTTTTGTGATTTTGTAGTGAGGCAGTTGCTATTTGAGGATACGGAAAAACAACTAGAGGAAGCCCAAAGGAAAAGTATGACGAATCGGAAATCCAAGACAGGGAAGAACGCTTAAAAGCAGCACTTGGAAATTTTGAAAATTGCGAATTAGAAGTTGATAGATTATTTAAGATGTATGGAATCGAACATGAAACATTCTTTTGGTACTTGATGACAAATAAAAGGGAATCGTTTTTGGATGCATACAATGAATTTACTTCATATGATATCGAATTGGATAATGCAATGCAGAATTTAACGCGGGAGATTTTTTACATACTGTTTCAAAACCGAATGTTTTTGTGCCGATTTAATTTATATATGGCGAGTGCAAATCCAGTACGTAGAAAGAGATGTTATATTCCTAAATGGGTCAAGAGAGCGGTAAAATACAGAGACAGGGGAAAGTGTGTATGCTGCGGGAAAGACCTGTCAGGACTTTTGGATTGCGAGGATAAAGGTCGGTACATTTTTGACCATATTGTTTCGCTGCAAGAGGGCGGCATGAATGATGTCTGTAATATTCAACTGCTTTGCAATGATTGCAATACTCAAAAATCTATGCATTCCTATACAAGCCAGACATATATGGATTGGTATGATTTTTAGAAAATGACGAATGTTAGGGTTATATCTTTATAAAAACAGATTTATACATGGTTAGAGAGGCAATAACTAATTGAACAAAGGGTTTACGAGAAAAGGTAATAGAGATTTGAAGATGATGCTACTTTATTCAAGGTGCAAAAATCAGGGGAAGTGTTTAAGTTTTGTTGATTTCAAGAATAAAAAGGGAGAAAAATGAAATATGAGTGTAGCATTGTTTTCTTTTTTCTCTGGAGTTGGGATGCTGGATTTGGCGTTTGAACGAAATCAATATGATATTGTTTTGGTAAATGAATATGACAAGCGATTTTTAGAAGCATATCAATATGCTCGTTTGCGGTTGGGGTTAAACCACCGATTTACGGATATTGTGAAAAAAGTGCAGACTACTTTTTCCCGCAACAGAGGAAAAAAAGAAATTGAAAAAAAATTGATGACTCTGGAGCGTGAGAAGAAAAACTTGGTTGGCTTTATTGGTGGGCCACCTTGTCCGGATTTTTCTGTGGCGGGCAAAAATCGGGGTTCGGAGGGAGAGCATGGTAAATTAACAAAGACATACTTCGATATTATTTGCAGAAACCGACCGGACTTTTTTGTCTTTGAGAATGTTAAAGGACTTGTCAAAACGGAAAAACACAAGCGATTTTATAATGAGATGCAAAAAAAATTATTTGCAAAATGAGTACATAATTAGCCATAAGTTGTTGAATGCTTTATCATATGGTGTACCACAATTTCGAGAGCGTGAAATAATGATTGGCATTAGCAACGCTCTTTTTGAAAAAATTGAAAATTGAGAAAAAGCCGGATGGCACATTTGAATTTCCGTGGAATGAGAAAGCTATAGGAAAACTGGAAGATATTTTAGCACAGCCGTGGCCTACAAGTGAACCATTTGTTGAAAATGGAGAAAAAAAGACCGCTAATAAAGTATGAACAACTAACCGTAAACTATTGGTTTGACAAGAATAATGTATACAATCACCCCAATGCGCAGGATTGTTTTAAAGTTAAAGCGGGATTAAAAAAAAAATGGAAACTATTGAAGAGGGAGATATAAGTCGAAAGTCGTTTAAACGGTTACATCGATGGAAATATTCTCCAACGGCATGTTACGGAAATAATGAAGTTCATTTACACCCTTATAAAGTGCGTCGACTTTCCGTGGCTGAAGCTTAATGGCAATTCAATCCCTGCCGCAAGAATTTGTTTTGCCAGAAAAAATGACACTTTCAGCCAAATTCAAAACAGTTGGAAATGGTGTTCCGTATTTAATGGCAGAAGCAGTTGCAGTTACATTATACAGATATTTGTGCGCCGGAGGAGGCCGAGAACAAAATGATTAATTCAAAGATAAAGATAGAACCGCGCGTGATTCAACATTTGGGACAGGATCTGATTACATCGCCGGAAGTTGCAGTAACAGAACTGTTGAAAAAAACGCAATTGACGCAAATTCCCCGAAAATTAATATCCACATTTTTGAAACATTTGCATCGTGTGTGAATTCTCCAAATTTTTTTTGCAGCCGTTGCCGGATGAATTTTCAAGTCAAATATCTGAAGATATCAAAAACGTTCCGCTTTGTGTGATTGAAGATATCGGCTGTGGAATGACTCCGGAAGAATTGGAAAACGGATTTTTGTCTGTTGGTACGAGCAATAAGGTGAATCGAAACCAATACACTTGGAAAAAGGAATTGGACGTCTGTCTACACAGAGACTTGGAAAAAAGTCATAATTGTTGAGACTGCTTCTCGGAAAATATTGTCAATTCTTCGGCTGGACTGGCAGAAGATTATCCTTGGAAATGACGATGTTGTAATTCGCGATAGTGATACGAAAGTAGACCACTATACAAGAATATGGATATTCGACGTTAATCTTACAGATTTTCTGGACATTGATAATCAGCTATCTTTGGAGCAAGATCAGGAAATAAAAGTTAATCGCGATTTGGAAACCGCAATCACGCTCTTGATTTCTCCATTTAGACAAATTCGGGACAGGCCTTCACATCAACCCCAAATTTCAATGTACTATGAGTCAAGGCGGTTGGATGCTCGCCTTGATATGCAGATGTTAGAATGTGCAGAGAGCACACATTATTTTCAGATTACTAGCGCAACGCCAAATGAGGAACTTACAATCAATTATGGCTTGAAAATTCAACCGTGGTATGTGGAAAGACTACATAAATCCCCTTACCCCAACGCCGCAATTGTTCGCTCAGACGCGGAAAAAGCACGTCTATTACAAAGACTTTGTCCAAAAGTATAGAGATCGCATCGAGACAACGCTGCAGCAGCATCTAACGGAAACAGAACTTCTACAGATTGTTGTGCAATTTCTAGAGCGTCAGTATACAAAAAAAGAATTGACAGCGGTAAGAAGCAGAAATATACAAGATAAAAGCTTCTTTGTATATCAAGGCGTTAAAAAAGGTTCTTCCAATCGAAAGCCAAATTTATACGTTTAAGCAAAATGTTGATATTGGGCAGAAAATTGTTTTGGAATCCATTTTCGAAGAAAGCGGAAAAAAAAGTATGAATTATCTGATTTAAAAAATTTCTTATCAGATAGCAATGGAATAAAACTATATCGAAATGTATATCGTATTGGCTTTTTGGGAAATAAGGAAAATGACTGGATAAAAATGCAGCAATATCGTACAAGGGGCAACAGTTTTATCGCTTCGATTTGGGAAATACTGTTGGGTACGTCGCGGTTAGTGATCCCAAACAAAATGTTATAAAGGAAATAAGTTCTCGCCTTGATTTGATTGAAACGAATGATACAGAAGCGTTCAAAACCATCATCAACATTGTGTTTAATCAAATATTTTATGATTTAAATCGGACGGCAAATGCGCTTGTAAAGAATTTGCTTCAGGAAGATGGACTTCTAAAAGCTGGTCCGTCGAAAGACATAGCCAAGAAAAAAGATACCCTTAAAGAATTACAGAAGAAAACGGCGGAAATTCGAAAAGTGACAGCCACGGTTGAAGAAATGCTTCGTGACTGCACTGTAAGTGAGGACGGAAAAAAGGTCGTAGTTCCATGCAAAACGTATAAGTCGACTTGTTCAGCGCTATCTAAAAATGAATAGCTTTTTGGATCAGTCCTCTAGCGCACAAAGCGATGCAATTCAGGCGATGGAGAACGCAGAGCAGCATGTGATTCAGGTGAATGCGGACCTTTATAATAACTACAAGCTGATGGCAAACGGTATGATAACGGAAGCTATTACACATGAGTTGGACTCAGTAAGTAGGACGAGTATCCCACCGGATGCAGAGGAACATCTTAAAGCTATAAAAAACTACTTGCTAGATAATAATGGCGTAACGGTATATAACGATGACTTTATGCCCATTCGAAATAGCTATCGGCTGGTTTCGAGAAAACTGTCTCAGGTCGCAGATTTGTATAATTTTTGGAAGCTACCTTTATTCATAAGGGAAGTTATGACATTTTTGAGGAGGAAACTATTTCTGAAACAGTTGAGCAGGTAAAAAAAGAAAATCTATCGAAAAAGTTGAAGGATTCAGGTATTCAAATCATTTGTACTACTGGAAATCAAAAATGGATTGTCCCTCGTGGAGTATTGCTTCATGTTTTTTATAATTTGTTTACGAATTCTGCATATTGGATTGATGAAAGAAAGCGTTGGGCAGCTACGGATTCCCATTATCAAACCAATTGCTCAGAAGGAGAATTTATCCGAGTTGAATTGGCGGGCAAAGATGGTTTTGTGGTTTCAGACAGCGGTACAGGCGTGATCCGTGCAATGGAGGATGTTCTTTTTGAAGCGTTGCAATCAGGAAAGAACTATAGCGAACGCCGAGGAATGGGGCTTTACATTGTTAAGCAGTTGCTAAACTCTTTTGGAGCAGAGATTGAATTGCTGCCAGATAAAAATATTTATGGTAACCGATACAAATTCTTGATCACATATAAGTGGAAAGAGTGAAACAAAGATATGGATGTTGCTAATAAAAAGGGCTATATAAGGCATTGAATGTTGGAATGTTCATTTTCGTTGAAGATGAATTCATGTTTAATGATGTTGAAGACGAAATAAAGGCGCAAGTCCTTATGGATTTTGCGAGAATGGATGGATGAAGCAGATCGGAAATTACTATTAGATTTGTTTCCGAATAATGCTGAGGGAAAGAAAGAGCTGGAGGAATATGCCAATAGAGCAAATCACTGGATTTTTGGGGTTGATTGGAAAAGCACTCCTCGCGATGATGTTGAGCGTGTTTTAAAAGGGCACGAAGACTTACTGAACTCATATCAAGCAGTGCCGGAGACACTTTGGATGGGAGAATATAAAAATCTATTCTTGAGATATGGAGTAGGTGTTCCCATTCAGAATATGCTCAATCCATTATTTGCTGAAGTGATTCGGGCTTCTGTATCATATTTGCCGACACGAATTTACCAAACATATACGGAAGAAGTCCGAAAATTACTAATGCATGATTTGAAAATCTGCAAGGAACGAGGAAAAAGTGCAGTCTTGATTTTGGACAACATGGTTGGTCAAGATCGAATGGCAGCACAGATGGTGAAAGATCTTAAAGAACGCAATGAAAAAGATTGCTGCCCGATTTACTGTACAATTCTGTCGACTGCATCGATAGAATCGGAAGCCGAAAGCATTGCCAAACATCAGATTTATACATTGGTTATGCTAATAAGAAAGATGGCTTAGATGGTGTGCACCGAAATATTACAAAAGCTGCAATCAATGCGCTGATTCAACAATATAAAACCAAATACAAAAAAAGTTGTAGAACAAAACTGTAATACCCTCGCAGAAAATCCGGATTTGGTTGAGTACCTTTATGAAATGGCGAAAGCTGAGGGGGAACCTGGATATGAATTGTTGCAACAATGGGTATCTTTTTATGGCAAGTTATGATATGGAGCAGAGCGAAGAAATGCTCCAGCTCATGAAACTTTCAGCGTGTCTTGAGAGGTGCAAGCCAGAGTTAGATTGTGATTTAGACGTTCCGGAGAAATTAACAAGGGCAGCGCATTCGGAAAACTTTTTCCTCCACAGTAAATAGATATTATACTATGACTGCACCGGGGAGATATATTCGAGTATGAAGGAAAACTATATATTTTGGTGGGTCAAGACTGCGATTATATGGATGGGGGAAGAACGAGATCGCAATTCCCCATTATGTGAGTTTGTGCCTGCAGAAATTGTTCCACAGGGGAAAATAGAAAAAAATGGACAATGACAAAAGATATGTCTACATCAATAACTACGTTGATGACTCTGAAAATATATGTGTTCTTAAGGTGGACTATGGAAAGCGTAAAGTAGTGTGTAACGAAGTTATAAACCTATGTGCTTTTAATGTGGATGGAGAATGTAAAGTTAACTATGATAAGTCTCTTGCTGAAGAAGCTGCATCGTTGATGCAACCGTATATGGTTGCATACTATGACAAGCTAACAAAATACTTTAAGCAGGTAAAAAGAAATTCGTGAGGCCCATCCGGACTTCTTTTCAAGTGTAAGTGGCCTAAAAACAGTAAAAACCGCTGATTGATATATCGGAATATGAGGAAGATGGTAGTGTACTTGATTACAAAATTAAGAGAGTTTCGCGACTGAAAAAGACTCCAGCACTTTACTTGTATAAAATGTTTTTAGAATATCGAGGGCGAATGCCATATATTTCAATTAACCTAACAGGATACTCTATGGTGTCTACAACTGTTCGATACAGTAAAAAGAATATCCGACGACGGTTTATGTTAAACTAACAAATAACAGAAAATATAATATGGGCAATCAAGCAAGGCTAGCATGGTATGTTAAAAAGGACGACTTGCAGAGTGCCATCAAAGAACTGGTTGATTCAAAAATTACATTGAAATATAGTGATACGTATATCAAACTGGACAAAGCAGACAAGATTCCAATAAGTTGCAAAAAGGGAACAATTTTTGCTGAAAAAAGGCTGTAAAGCAAGACGTGTATACTATTGAGATAGTGAAGTGGGACGAGGAAAAGATATTATGTGATGTTTAAACAATAAAGAAATATTATCTGAAATGAAATCGAATCAAGAATAAAGTGAAAACGGCAGATAGACAAACGATGGTTAGGTTTGTTCAATCTGCCGCTTTTTTGACAGTGCTTATTATGGCATCCAGTAAGCAGATTTTCTGCTCAGAGGAACAGTTGAGCTGCTGAATGTAGTGATTGACGATATCAGCGTGGACATAAGCAACTTGTATCGCAAGTTTTTGCCGACCTTCTTTGGTCATAGGATAATGGACAATTATATGAACGGGTGTACTTTTCAGGGAAATACGGCATACCCCCTTTACATCCAGAATTTATGAAGGGAAAACTGTCTATTATTCCTTTTGTACCACATAATTTATTTGTTGTGTACGGGATGTATTTTTGATGTATAAAAAGTTGAATTATGTGAATGAAGGGCATTTCGCTAATTTGGAAGCTTGATGCTGTGTAGATAAAAAGGAGGGCTGACAATGGCAAAAAATAAAGACTGTATTGCTGTGTATTCCCGAAAGTCAAAGTTTACAGGCAAAGGCGAGAGCATCGGTAACCAAGTCGAACTGAGCCGAGAATATATCCGCACCCATTATGGGGATGCTTACGCGGAGTCGATGGTTGTTTATGAAGATGAAGGCTTTTCCGGCGGCAACATGAACCGCCCGGATTTTAAGCGGATGATGAAGGCGGCCCATGAGCACAAATTTAAGGCAATCGTGGTGTATCGCCTTGACCGTATCAGCCGCAATGTCAGCGACTTCTCTACTTTGATTGAAGAACTGAGCCGACTGGACATTGCCTTTGTTTCCATCCGGGAACAGTTTGACACCGACACGCCGATTGGCCGTGCCATGATGTACTTTCCCTCGGTTTTCTCGCAGTTGGAACGCGAGACGATTGCCGAGCGCATCCGCGACAATATGCACGAACTGGCAAAAGACCGGCCGCTGGCTGGGTGGGAACGACCCCGACGGGTACGTGCATCGAGCAAATACGTAACTGAACGAAGTACACCGAT
>VOFK01001097.1_pt1 | contig 89724 bp, 83 predicted proteins | sample 5384121 | NCBI WGS metagenome assembly VOFK01 (sample SAMN12384730, study PRJNA508395) | human gut metagenome | isolation source: healthy gut J | host: Homo sapiens
TTTTCCGACCTCTCACACCACCGTACGTGCGGTTCCGCATACGGCGGTTCCTATTTTTGGGTGCCATTCGATGTATGAACCCATCAATGTAGCATAGCCTGCCATGCTCAACTTTTCGTTGGTTATAGCACGGCTTAGTATATAACTACCAGCTATGCGCCAATAACCCAAACGACTATTGCCCCACATGTAAGCTTGGTATTTGTCAATACCGCACTTTACCAAGTTGGCAACTCTCGTTTTCACCCTCTTCCACGACTTCCATATACACATACGTAGCCGTCGCCTTAGCCACTCATCCGTTTCTATGAGAAAACGTTTCATATTAGCGAGGTGATAGTATCCTACCCAGCCCTTTATGTACTCTTCAAGTTTTTTGCTTCCTCTTGGCATATCCCCAACCATTGCTTCGGGAAGTCAACTCCTTTGAGTTTGGCTTTCATCTTGGCTTTTGGCTTTTGGATGTACAGTGAGTTGGCATTTGCCTTTCATTACATAAAAGGAGTAGCCAAGGTATTTCACACCTTGCACATAGGACACAACTGTCTTATCCCTATTCACCTTTAGATGAAGTTTTCCTTCGATGAATCGGGTTATGGATTCCTTCACGCGCTTGGCTGCACGCTTGGACTTACAAAATATCATCGAGTCATCGGCGTAGCGAACAAAAGGGAGACCTCGACGTGTGAGTTCCTTGTCCAACTCGTTGAGCATAATATTACTCAAAAGCGGACTTAACGGTCCTCCTTGGGGAGTGCCTTCCTCACTTGTATCGAACACACCTTTGTTCATCACACCACTGCGGAGATATTTGTGGATAAGGCTTATCACCCTGCCATCCTTTATCGTGCGGCTGAGGATTTCTATGAGTTTGCTATGGCTCACGGTGTCGAAGAAACGCTCCAAGTCGAGGTCGACCACATAGATGTAGCCATCATCAACTATTTTCTGCGCAACTCTCAGGGCATCATGGCAACCTCTTCTCGGGCGGAAGCCGTAGCTTCTTGGAGAGAATTGGCGCTCATAGATGGGGGTTAGGGTCTGGTTGATGGCTTGTTGAACCAGACGGTCTATGACCGTGGGGATGCCCAACAGGCGCATCTTGCCATTGTCTTTGGGTATCTCTACCCTTTTTACTGGGTTCGGACGGTATGAACCGTCAAGCAAGGAACGGATTAGGACATCCTTGTTAGCCAAGAGCCAAGGGAGCATTTGTTCACATGACATCTTGTCGATACCGCTACAGCCCTTGTTACGCTGCACTGCCTTGTAGGCTTTGCGCAAGTTATCGGGACTGATGATGCGCTCCAATAGGTGTTCCTTGTCGAATGGTACTTCCACGATGTTGTCTTCACATATCCACATGAAGGTCTGCACTCCCACATATCCTTCGGATTCCGTCCTATCTTTCTGAGGGCAGCCCTTGACTTCTGCCAATGTTTTCTGCATTCTTTCCTTCATGAGGTACGTTTCAATTACTATCGTTTAATTTAGAGGTTCTGCCCTTCATGGAGCGTTATCGAGAACTCCACTACTATGGCATCTGCTGACTTCTCACGGCAAGCTTTACTCCATGACTTTCGTAAAAGCAACTAATCGTCATGTCCGTGAGACCTCCTCGGATAAGGGCTTATTCTTTCCATCTTATACCCACTTCATTTACACCAACCATTCCGAATAGCTATAGGACTTTGATTTGTCGGGCAATCTCATCCATGGTCAAATGCCTTATATGAAGTTTCTGTACGTTAGGCCAGATGTTTGCCGCCAGCTTCTTTCAGATTCCACCTCGCAGTGGACACCCTTGCTATTGGCTATACAATTCCCGCTATTAGGGCTTGTTAGGGACTTGCACCCATTAGAATAAGCTCATGCCGAGCATACCTGAAAAACGGCCTTTCCGCAGCGAAAACTTGCGGAAAGGCCGTTCATTTTTTTATCTACTGATGATCAAAAAGGAGGCTTATGCCAATCCCTCGATCTCACCATTGACGATGTCGATGACCTCACTCTGAGGACGCTTAGGCAGACCCGGCATACGCATGATGTCGCCCGCAATGGCCACAATCATTCCTGAACCAGTGTTGATGACAAAGTCGCGCACGGTGAAGGTATAGCCCTCCGGCACATTGAGCTTCTTCGCATCGTCGCTGAAGGAATACTGTGTTTTGGCGACACAGACGGGAAGTCCCTCCAAGTTCCACTCGCTGATGCGCTTGAGGGCCTTCTTGGCAGCGGCGGTATATTCCACACGTCCGGCACGGTAGATCTTCTTGGCCAAAGCCTCTACCTTGGTGGTGATGCTGTCCTCGAGCTCGTACGGATACTGGATCTCCTTCGACGGGCACTCGGCAATCTCCTTGACGCAGACGCGGGCCAACTCCTCGCAACCCTCTCCGCCGCGGACGAAGCACTCGTTGGGCGCATAGCCCACCTTCACCTCGGCACAACGGTCGGCGACGATCTTCAGTTCCTCGTCCGTATCGGTAGCATAGCGGTTGAGCGTCACGACGACAGTCGGCCCATACTGGAGGTTCTCGATATGACGCTCCATGTTGGCAAGACCATTGCGCAAGGCCTCCAGCTGCTCTGCGGGCGCTGCGTCGTCGGCCATACCACCCTGCAACTTCAAGCCGCGAACCGTCACGACCAACACGCAGAGTTTCGGACGAATGCCACCCATGCGGCACTTGATGTCGAGGAACTTCTCGGCACCCAGGTCGGCGGCGAAGCCAGCCTCCGTCACGGTATAGTCGCTGTGGCTCATGGCCATCTTCGTAGCAATCAAACTATTGCAGCCGTGGGCAATGTTGGCGAACGGACCACCATGGATGAAGGCGGGCGTGTTCTCAGTAGTTTGGACGAGGTTGGGCTGCAGCGCATCCCTCAGGATGACAAGGATAGATCCCACGCTGCCCAGGTCGCGGAGGTAGAACGGCTTGCCCTCGCAGGTGATACCCAGGAGGATGTTCTCCAAACGACGGCGCAAGTCCTCCAGATCCTTTGCCAGGCAGAGGATAGCCATGATCTCCGAGGCCACAGAGATGTCGAATCCGCTCTCGCGCACCACGCCATTGCCAGCACCCAAGCCAATCACAATCTTGCGAAGGGCACGGTCATTGACATCCAGGACGCGGCCCCAATAGACCGTCTTCAGCTCGCACGGCTCTCCCTGATGACGGAAGATATAGTTGTCGAGCAGTGCGGCGATGAGGTTGTGGGCCGCCGTGATAGCATGGAAGTCACCCGTGAAGTGGAGGTTGATCTTGTCCATCGGCAGCACCTGGGAATAGCCACCACCAGCAGCACCGCCCTTCATACCGAAGCACGGACCCATGGAAGGCTCGCGAAGTGCAAGGCCGCACTTATAGCCCAAACGATTCAAGGCCATGGAGAGGCCTACGCTCACCGTGGTCTTGCCGATACCAGCCTTCGTAGGCGACATGGCTGTCATCAGTATCATATTGCAGCGATCCACCTTGCTTTCGTCAATACACTCCAATGGTACTTTGGCAATGTACTTTCCGTAATGCTCCAACTTGTCGGCGGCGATACCTACCGTGTTAGCAACCTCCGTAATCGGCTTCAGCACGGTCTCGCGTGCAATCTCAATGTCACTTTTCATTCTTAATGTGTTTTGGTTATTCGGTAAACCCAAAGGTATTATTTTGTCTTTGCGACGGCAAAAATACCAAAAATCCACGACCCTTGCAAATAATACGGCCAAAAAAGCGACTTTTTGGCTCAATTCTCGCCAAGTGTGCAAACAAAATGGTCAGCCCACTACAACTTCAGCTACTTTTGTGCTGGTCTTTTATACAGTTCACGCCCTGCCGAGCGGTCACCAGTTTGACCGCTTGACAGGGCGTGGCTTTCTGCCATCAAGGCGCGAGGGCGACTACAGCGTCTTGAGATAGTTCGTACAATCCTCGAAGGTCTCGAAGGTGTTCTCCTGCGGGATGAGCATCGGGATGATGCGATGATTCTCCAGCATATAGCGGGGCTGGGGCTGGATGATGGTCATGAGCACCTTCACGCCTTGTGCCTGGAGATCCTTGATGGCTGTCTCCATGGCATAGACACCACTCTGATCCATAAACGGGACACGGCGCATACGGATGATGACAATCTTTGCATCCTTGGGGATGTCGTGCATCACGCGCTGGAATCCCGTGATACTTCCGAAGAAGATCGGACCGTCGAGGCGCTCTATATAAATATGGTGGTGGATGTCCTTCGGCATATCCTTCTCGTCCTCCCAGGGCGACTCCTTGTCAAAGGTGCTCAACTCCTTGGAACTGTAGCCATCCTCCACGAGGTCGCCGGCACGCTTCATGAAAAGCACGCAGGCGATGACCATACCAATACCTACTGCCGTGAGGAGGTCCACAAAGACCGTCATGAGGAAGACCACGATCATCACGAAGGCGTCAGACTTCGGTATGCGCCTCAGGTCCTTGAATCCGCGGAAGTCGATGATGCCCCATCCTACCGTTATCAAAATACCGGCAAGCACCGAAAGGGGTACGTATTTCACGAGCGAGCCCAGTCCGAGGAGAATGGCAAGGAGCAAGGCGGCGTGGATCATACCGCTGAGCTGCGTGCGACCACCCGACTTCACGTTGACCACCGTACGCATCGTAGCTCCTGCGCCGGCAAGACCACAGAACAGACCCGCCACGGCATTGCCGATACCCTGGCCTATCAACTCCTGATTGGAGTTGTGCTTGGTCTTGGTGATATTGTCGGCCACAACCGACGTCAGTAGCGTATCGATACTGCCCAGACCAGCCAGTGTGAGACCCGGGACAAGGGAAGCCTTGACGACGACCATCCAATCGATACCGTCCAGTTGCACCTTCGTGAAAAAGGGCATGGGAAGTCCGGCCGGGATGTTGCCGATGGTAAGTGCCGAGTCGAGGCCCGTGAAGAGCGAAACCACCGTGACGACCACCAGGGCCACAAGCGTGGCGGGCACCTTCTTGGTCACTTTCGGCACAAGGATGATGAGCGCAATACAGGCCAGACCCAGCAGCAGCGCAGGCACGCTAATACCTTCGGCGATGGTAGCGGGGAAATTGAGAATCATGTCCAGCGTGCTGGCGGGCGACTTCTTGCCAATAATCGGATAGAGCTGCTGCAGGATGATGATCACTCCGATACCGCTCATGAAGCCCGAGAGTACGGGATAGGGAATGTAGCGGACATACTTGCCAATGCGGATAAGTCCGAAGAGCACCTGAAACAGGCCACAAAAAATGCCGGCAAGCGACATGGAAAGAAGGACGGCGGAGATGTTACCCTGCGAGCTAGCCCATGCTCCACTCACAATGGAGGCCGTAATGACGGTCATCGGTCCCGTAGGGCCAGAGATCTGGGAGTGGGTGCCACCGAAGAGGGCTGCGAAGAAACCGAGCAGGGTGGCACCGACGAGTCCGGCCAAGGCTCCCATGCTGGAAGCCTCAGGACTGTCAACACCGCCAAATGCTTGAATACCGAATGCCAGTGCGAGCGGAAGTGCCACGATACCGGCTGTGATGCCACCGAAGACATCACCTTTGATGTTGTTTGTCTCGATAAAAGCCATGATAGGGCTAGTAATCCAAATGTAATTAAAAAATGCTAATAAGTACTCTACTATATTACGGAGTGCAAAGGTACGACTTTTTTTTGACATAGGGGAAAGATTGGCAAGGAATCCCCCTTTACCGTAATATGGGTAGGGTTTTCCGTAATTTATGCTTTGCCTGATTGGCACGATTTTTGTACTTTTGCAACCGATAAGGCCCTGGCTGCGCCTTTCCACGAGATGGAAGGTCTGCGGCAGGAGTTTTCCCCCAACCAAAACAAGAAAAAGAGAAAACAACAAAAGACCTATGGAAACGATAAAGAACCAGAAGTTTGGCGGCGAGCGTCCGCTCTTCGGTGTCCACGACGTGCGCCTGGAGGACATAGAGATAGTCGATGGCGAGTCAGGCATCAAGTGTTGCAAGCAGGTGGAGTGCCACAACTCCAAGTTCTACGGCAAGTATCCGTGGTGGCATGTGGATGGAAGCCTCATCACGAATTGCTATTTTGCCCCTGGATCACGATCAGCCATCTGGTATAGCGACGACATGGTGATGAGAGACTGTGTCATCGACGGCCCGAAGTTTTTCCGCGAGATGAAGAACGTGACGCTGGAGAATGTCAAGATAACCGATGCCGACGAGACGTTTTGGCGCATCGACGGCCTGAAGATCAAGAATGTGGAACTGCACCAAGGTACCTACCCGTTCATGTTCTCAAAGAACATCTATGTGGATGGACTGGTGAGCGACGCAAAATATGTGTTCCAATACTGTCAGAACGTGGAGATTCACCATGCGAAGATTACTACCAAGGACAGTTTTTGGGAGTGCGACAACGTCGTCATCTACGACTCCGAGCTCCATGGCGAGTATCTCGCCTGGCACAGCAAGAACATCCGACTCGTGCGCTGCCATATCAGCGGCGAGCAACCTCTGTGCTATAGCGAGGGCATCGTACTGGAAGACTGCACCTTCGACGCAGCCTGCGACCGCGCTTTCGAAGACTGCACGAATGTGGAGGCACGCATCAAGGGAACGATCACAGAGGTGAAGAATCCCATCAGCGGCAGAATCCAGGCCGACAACATTGGTCGCTTGACGATAGATCAGTTTGCCAAAGGACACGTCGCCAGCACTTCGGACGACGGCAACTCATTAACTTTCGAATCCAACCGATGATAGAGCTGTCCTTCTTCGACCAACCCGTGAAACGGCGCGGCACAGGCTGCGTCAAATGGGACGCAATGCCTGCGGACGACGTGATACCGATGTGGGTGGCAGACATGGACTTTGCCGTCGCTCCTGCCATTCAAAAGGCCATCAAGGATCGGGCCGCACACCCTGTCTTCGGTTATACGCTCGTACCAGACAGCTACTACGAGTCGGTCATCCAGTGGTTCAAACGTCGCCACGGATGGACGATCGAGCGCGACTGGATCCTTTACACGACAGGCGTGGTGCCTGCCGCATCGGCCACCATCAAGGCTTTGACGCTTCCCGGCGAGAAAGTGCTCGTCCAGACGCCGGCCTACAACTGCTTCTTCTCCAGCATACGCAATCAGGGATGCGAGATCCTGGAGACCCGCCTTCTGCGCGAGGGCGACCGTTTCAAGATGGACTTCGACGACTTCGAGCGCAAGTGTGCCGACGAAAAGACCACTGTCTTCCTGCTCTGCAACCCACAGAATCCGACGGGCAGGGTGTGGACGCGCGAGGAACTGGAACGGATGAACGAGATCTGCCTACGCCACCACGTCGTGGTAGTGAGTGACGAAATACACAACGAACTGGTCATGCCTGGCTACTCCTACACGCCGTTTGCCAGCATGAGCGAAGCATGTCTCGACAACAGCATCACCCTGACCTCGCCATCGAAGAGCTTCAACATCGCAGGACTGCAAATGGCCAATATAGTTACAAAGAATGCGAAGTGGCGGAGACGGATCGAACGAGTCGTCAATATCTTCGAGATTTGCGACGTCAATCCCTTTGCACCTGTTGCCATTCAGGCCGCCTACAACGAAAGCGAAGACTGGATCGACGCGTTGAACCTCTATATTCACGACAACTTCGAAGTGCTGCGGTCGTTCTGCCGTGAGCACTTGCCAAAATGGCAGGTGATGCACAGCGAGGGCACTTATCTCGCATGGGTAGATATCAGCCAAACAGGCTTGAGCGCAGAGTCCCTGGCACAGGAGATCATGGAGCGGGCGCACGTCAAGGTCAATAGTGGCACGCTCTATGGCAGCATTTCGGGCGAGGGCTACCTTCGCATCAACCTTGCCTGCCCCCGACCTCTCCTCGAAGAGGCGCTGCGCAGAATCGGCGAGCATTTCTGACAAGACCATCCCTACAACATACGCTTCCCCCAGAAAGGAAGAGACATTAACTAAAGCAAGGCGTTGCCCGCGCATCCTATTCAATATATAAGGAACGCGCGAGCAACGCCTTGTAGTTGATATCGGTGTACGCAAGTACTATTTCTGAGCGAAGCGCTCGGCCTGCTCCTGAATGAGCGCGGCGTCATCAAAGTAGTTGATGCGCATGGCTTCGCGCACCTCATCCATCGTCTTGGCAGCCACCTCGCGGGCAGCATCAGATCCCTTGCGAAGGATGTTATAGATCTCCGGGATGTCCTGCTCAAACTCATGACGGCGCTTGCGAATCGGCTCCAGCATGCGCTCCAGCACCTTGTTGAGCATCTTCTTACACTTCATGTCGCCAATGCCACCTGCCGTATAGGCTGCCTTCAACTCGTCGAGGCAGCTGAACTCGGGCCAGAATTCCGCGAAGTCATCGTCGGTGGAGAAAGCATCGAGATAGGTAAAGACGGCATTTCCCTCCACATGGCCTGGATCGCTGACATTCAGGTGGGTCGGGTCGGTGTACATGGTCTTCACCTTCTTCCACACCGTATCCTTGTCGTCGGAGAGATAGATGCAGTTGCCAAGGCTCTTGCTCATCTTCTCCTTGCCATCCGTGCCAGGCAGACGGCGTGCAGTCTGGTTCTCGGGCAACATGATCTCTGGCTCGGGAAAGACGGGCATAGATCTGGTTGAAGCGACGGACCAACTCGCGTGTCACCTCAAGCATCGGCTCCTGGTCCTCGCCGGCAGGCACGACAGTGGTCTTGAAAGCCATGATATCGGCAGCTTGCGACACGGGGTAGCAGAAGAAGCCAAGGGGAATATTGGCCTCGAAATTGCGCATCTTGATCTCAGTCTTCACCGTCGGGTTGCGCTGCACGCGAGACGCTGATAAGATTCATCAGATAGGTAGTCAGCTCCGCCAGTTCGGGGATGCAGCTCTGGATATAGAGCGTACACTTCTCCGGATCGAGACCAGCAGAGAGGTAGTCCAGTGCGACCTCGATGATGTTCTGACGAATCTTCTCTGGGTTGTCGGCATTGTCTGTCAAAGCCTGCACGTCGGCCATGAAGACGAACATACGGTCATAGTCGCCCGCATTCTGAAGTTCCACGCGACGACGCAAACTACCGACATAGTGTCCCAAATGGAGCTTGCCAGTGGGGCGGTCGCCCGTCAAAATAATCTTTCCCATTCTATCTTTGTTTTGTTTGAATTCGAAGTTTTGGCAGCGGTCATCCGCTTTGAGGATGCAAAAATACGACTTTTATTTGGAGAAAGGGCGAAATCGCCGTACTTTTGCACGAAAAACAATACAAAGACATGGAGAGAAAATTATTTCGGTTTGAGGTTTGCGCCAATGGCGTAGAGAGTTGCCTGGCTGCCCAGGCTGGAGGCGCGGACCGTGTGGAACTGTGCGCGGGAATACCCGAAGGTGGCACAACGCCGTCGTATGGCGAGATCATGGTGGCACGTCGGGTGCTGACGACGACACGCCTGCACGTCATCATCCGTCCGCGCGGTGGCGACTTCCTCTACACACCATTGGAACTGGAGCGCATGGAGGCCGACATAGAGGTGGCGCGCCAACTGGGGGCCGACGGCATAGTGATCGGATGCTTACACGAAGACGGGACTATCGACATGGAGGCCAACCGCCGTCTGGTCGAGAAAGCAAAGGGGATGTCCCTGACCTTCCATCGGGCTTTCGACCGCTGCCGTGATTCCTTCGAGGCTTTGGAGCAACTGATCGACTTAGGCTTCGACCGCATCCTCACCTCTGGCCAGCAACCAAAGGCCATCGAAGGCGCTCCCCTACTGCAAAAGCTCCACCAGCAAGCCGCTGGGCGCATCATCCTCTTGGCGGGTTGTGGCGTGAACGAGCAGAACATACGCAGCCTCTACGAACAGACGGACATCAAGGAATATCACTTCTCTGCCCGCGAGCCGATGAAAAGCAAAATGGAATACAGCAATCCCGAGGTCTTCATGGGAGACCCCAACGCCGACGAAGACACCTTGCTTTACACGACGGAGGAGCGGGTACGCGCCACTATCGCCCAACTAACAGGAGAGAAATAGCCAGACGGGACACCTAACCGTCTCATTTTGAATCAACAACAGTTTCTCATCGAAACTCAAAAAGGGTGTCAAGTCTCCCGACAACACGAGGCTTGACACCCTCTTTTGGCTCTAAAAGCGTATTTTATTAGAAAATTTATTTGCTTTTCATTTGTAGTTTGCCCAAAATACACTACCTTTGCAATCGCTTTTGGCACATAATAAAGCAAAATCCATAACTAAACCAATATAAATGAAAAGTAACAAAACTCTCACATTTCACCTGCTGGCACTCTTCGTGGTAGCGATTTGGGGAGGTACTCTCGTCAATACAAAGGTGCTTGTCCACGCCGGCATGTCGGCTTTGGAGATTTTTTACGCTCGCTACATCCTCGCTTATGTAGCCATGCTGCTGATAGCCCACAAACGCATCAAGGCCGACACATGGCGTGACGAGCTGATGATGGTGGTGCTGGGTATCACAGGTGCCTCGCTCTATTTCGTCAGCGAGAATGTGGCCATCTCCATGACCAACGTCAACAACGTCAGCTTCATCGTGAGCGCATCGCCCATCTTCACGATGCTCTTCAGCATCCTCTTCATAAAAGGCACGCGGATGACCTCCAACTTTGCCATAGGCACACTCACGGCAGTTGCCGGTGTAGCCATTGTCATATTCAATGGTCAGGGCGAGTTGCACTTCAATCCTGCGGGAGACCTCATAGCGGTGCTTTCATCCGCCTCTTTCGGTCTCTATTCCTTCCTCTTGAAGCCCCTTTCTGCGAAATACGACGCAGCCACTATCACGCGCAAGGTCTTCGGCTACGGTCTCTTGACCGCATTCCCCTTGTTCTATTTCTGGCCTTGGAAATTCCCTTTGGGCAACCTGCTCCACATAGAGGTGCTGGGCAACTTGCTCTTCCTTGGCCTCATCGCGTCGTGCTGCTGCTTCTTCCTCTACAGCGTCATCGTTGACAGGCTCGGTGCCATCACCGCCTCCAACTACAACTACCTCAGCCCGCTCTTCACGGTGGTCATCGCAGCGATGTTCCTGAGCGAGCCCATGACGGTAATGGCATACGTCGGCTGCGCCTTGATTCTCATGGGCGTCTATGTCGCCAACACCACAGGATTCCTGCCCAAACGAAAGAAGTAGATCGAACTACCACCGCAAGGGGAGAGTTTGAACAAGACTTTTCAGTTAATATTGTATAGCTTTACCGTGCCGCCAGATCCCAATTAGGATTCTGGCGGCACATTTATTATACGCCTAAAACACGAAGAGATTTCTACCCTTTTTTGTTGTCTATCTGTATTTTTTTGACTACATTTGCAAAACATGAACGGCAACGAAGCAAAAATCACCAATAACTAATCAATAAAATAGCTATGATGAAAAAATTTGGAAAGACAAACGTTCTCGCCTTCTTGGCAGTAATGTCCTTTGGTTTGCTGGCCTCTTGCAGCCAGGGCAACGACAACAACCCCGACAAATGGGCCCAAGATGCTATCGCTATGGCTGAGGACAGCGTGGAGAAAGTGGACAACGAGATGGTTGGCAAGTTGCTCTACATCGACAATTGCAGGCAGTTTGCCAGGAAAGCCATCGACGACAAGATCTCCGACACTTACAAAGAGATGGAAGAAAAAGTGAAGGACAAGAGCGACGAGGAGAAGTGGGAGCTTTTCAAGGGCTTCCGAGCTGACATCGACTCCGCCTTCTCCAAGATGGACCAACACTACGATCAGGTCTCTCAAGAAGAGGAAAAGAAGCTCATCGGCAAGTCGCTGAAAGTGGCTTCTGACACCCAATCATTTGACAACACCAAGACGAAGGCCGAAATTGTAGATTTTAGCCATCGTTCAAAGGTAAAAATCAAGGTGACATTGACCCACGAAGCCTTTGGGCAACAGTTTCAGAATGATCTTGGTCGATAAGGACCAAAAGCCCATCGCTCCTTTCGCACTGATGACCATGCCCAAGAAGGCCGGCGAAACCTTAACGGTAGAAACCAACGTGCCGATAGCCTTGCTCGCCCAAACCAGTATGCTGCTCTTCAACGCACGCTAACCTCCCCTCACGGCTAAACACTAGGCGAATTCCTACCACAATGCCCCGGCTCATGGAGTCGGGGCATTGCTTTGGGTTTCCTAGCTAACTCTCTGTCCTTTCCACATTTAGCTTCGGTATATGAGCACAACATCTTCTTAAAGAGTGTTGAAAAATATGGTGTTTCAAAAGAAAGTATGTACATTTGCACCATGAAACAGAATCACAAGGGCAAAGTGCTTTTTGTCATCATAATATCCATCCTACTGACATTGTGCACACAAAACATCTTTGCGCAAAAAATAAAAGACGGAAAGGCTACATACTACAGTGGCAAACTGTACGGAAGACGAATGAGCAACGGCGAGTATTACCATCCCGATAGCATGACCTGCGCACACCGCACACTCCCGTTTGGCACACGAATCCTCGTGACCAATCCGAAAAACGGCAACCAGGTCGTCGTCCGCGTGACCGACCGTGGTCCCTATGTACGGGGCAGGGTGATCGACCTCTCCTATGCCGCAGCACGAGAACTGGGCTTTCTGTCTGCCGGAGTGGCCTATATGAAACTGGAAATGGTGGATGAGGATCTTCCCCTTCCCTATTATAATAAGGAGAAAGAAGAAACCCTGAAGCTACAACCGATAGAGTATGGCATGGTGGGCGTGGGGTATGAGTTCATTCCCCAATGGCGGAAAGCGGACGACCAGCCACGGCAGGTACAAAGGAAAGTAAAACCCTCCATCACTCCTCAGAAGGCAAAGAAAGCAGCCAATGGGGCAAAACCCACTCCCTCCAAACCCGCTACGCGCAAAGCAAAAGCCAAGGGCACAGAGGAAAACCACTGGGTCAAGTTTTTCCGCGGATTGTTTGGAGGAAGCACTGGCGAATAACTCATTCCTTGACAAGCCGTATCGCCAAGACTACTTGGCAATACGATTCCTCACGAACAAAAAGGGAATATTTTCCTCAACCAGACCTTTATACAAGGATTTTTTTGTACCTTTGCACTCCTTTTCGCACAAAAACAAAAACGGCTAATCAGTTTTCCAAACATGATTGAACAGGACAACAACGGTATGAAAACACCATGGACAGAGCTGGAGTTTGGCAACTCCTGCTACTCTTCCTATATCGTAGAACCCATCTTCGTACCCAAGGAGACGGCCTTTTGGCTTTGCCGTCCCGACGGCACACGAGAGGCTTCGCGCCTCACCTTCGCCGTCTTCTCACAACGTGGCACAGACGAGTGGGAGGACGACCCGATGCTGGGCCCCATTGACGTGACCCTGCTGGACGACGACAACATCCGTCCCTTTCCCACCCTCTACCTTGGCGTAGCCCCCGAAGACTTCATCCACCTAGAAGAGGAGGACGAGGAGAGCGTGACGTTCAGTTTCCACTGGATCGAAGGCGACATCACGTCGGCACAAGGAGAAGAGACGGGGGGTGGTTTGCGCTTCCGCAAGAGCTTGTTTGAGGGTGGCAAGACGGTCTCCCTGAAATTGACGCCCTACGACGGCACGCCCTTTGTACTCCACCTTCGCATTCCCGTCAAGGGTTTCCAGCTGCTCGATGCCGACGAGCGTCCTCACCAGGGCGAACTGGTCGTCGATCCCGCCACGGCGAGAGTATCAGTATCAGTTTGTCGGCACCCCCAACGACGACCGCTTCACCATTGCCATCAACGGCGGCCTGCACATCCTGCTCTGCATCTGGCAGGAGGACGACACGCTGACGCTGCGCGACCACAAGAACGGATTGGCCGTCGTGGGCACAATACCCGCCAAAGGATCACTCACGGAACTGATGATGCAAGGCGACGAAGCCCTCGTGAAGTACAAGGAGCACCGATGGCACATCGCTGTCAAGAGTCAGTTGACTGCGGAGGAAGACCTACCCGAATGCACTCCTTCTGCCCTCGTAGCCCATGCTTTCCACGCCTATCGGCAAACGGAGGACAACGGGCGCGAAAGATTGGAGCACGAATTGCTCGGCATGGAGGAGCGCCTCTGCTTCCAATGGTTCTGGATGGATGAGAAAGAATGGGACTTCGACCACATCGGCCCACTACTGGAGGTTGACAAGGTGGCTGGCGACCCACAGGAGATGATGCGGCTGGCATTGGTATATGACAATTTCTGCGCATTCATGCGCCGGCTCTCCGCCCTCTCTTACAAGAACGGAGGAAGAATCGAGGTCGATCAGCTTCAGGCACGCAACAACAAGCGGAAGATAGCACGCTGCGTACGCCATATTGCCAAGCACCGCTCTGGCGAGATCAATATTTGGGAACTGGAAGAGTCCGCTCGCGAAGAGATCGTGAAACTCTTCCGCATCTTCCGAAACGAGTTTGTCAAAGAGCTTGAAGCAGAGGGATAGCGACAAAAGGACGCCACTCCCAAAAGGCCCTAACATATCGACTGATAGCCATGCTGGTCAAAGCATGGCTATCAACTTTTCTACCAACCGCGGCAACGCATACTGATCCAAATCGGCCTCATCCACCCAGCGATAGCCTTCGGGAAGCGCTGGAGGAACGGCAGGGTGATAGAAATAGAGGTCAGCATAGAGCACACGATGGGTGAGAACATGCTTCACGCGCTGCGCCCGAAGTTCATAGACGGGTCGCACCTGCGAAGCATCCAGGAGCAGTGGCTCCCACAGACCCTGCCAGATGTCACCAGCCCCTCGCTGATGGATAGCCGTCCGTCCGTCGCAACGGAGATACAGATAGATCAGCTTGCGCTCTTTGACGCTCACGGTCTTTCGTTTGACGGGCAATTCCCCCACACGCCCTGTTCGCAACGCTTCACAGGTTTCAGCCATCGGGCACACCTCGCAACAAGGCGATTGCGGCACACACTGCGTTGCGCCAAAGTCCATCATCGCCTGGTTGAAGTCCGCAGACCGGCCTTTGGGAAGCAGCGACTGCGCCAGTTCGGCAAAAAAGTCCGCTTGCCTTTGGCGTCATTGATAGGGGTGTCGATGCCAAAGTAACGACTCATCACACGGTAAGCGTTACCATCGACGGCAGCGTAAGGAAGGCCAAAGGCAAAGGAGGCGATAGCGGCAGCAGTGTAGTCGCCAACCCCTTTCAGACCACGGATGGCCTCATAGGTGTCTGGAAAATGTCCCAAGGCGGCTATCTGCCGTGCAGCGGCATGGAGATTGCGTGCCCTCGAATAGTAGCCGAGTCCCTGCCACATCCGCAGCACCTCGTCCTCGGAGGCAGCAGCAAGCAGATCTACCGTGGGCCATTTCTCCAAAAAACGGCGCCAATAGGCTTCTCCCTGCACCACCCGCGTCTGCTGCAAGATGATCTCGCTGAGCCAGACGGCATAGGGCGTTCCCGCCTCGCGCCAGGGCAAGGAGCGACCATGGGAAGCATACCATGTGAGCAGCGTGTTAGTAAAGTTCATAATGCAAAGGTACGGCTTTAGTTCCCGCTACCGTTGACCAAAGGCAATAAAATGGCTTCGTTTTAATATTTTTAGGACTCACCGTCCCTGTAGTTGCCGAAGATTTTGTAAATTTGCACACTTATTATTATAAAAAGCAAGACAAATGGCAGGCACAAAGCAAATCAAGACTGCGCTGATCTCGGTCTTCCACAAAGATGGCCTTGAGGATCTCCTGAAGAAACTGAACGAAAATGGTGTGAAATTCCTTAGCACTGGCGGTACCCAGAAGTTCATTGAGTCGCTGGGCTACGAGTGTCAGAAGGTGGAGGACGTGACCTCCTATCCTTCCATCCTTGGCGGACGAGTCAAGACTTTGCACCCGAAGGTGTTCGGAGGCATTCTCGCACGCCGCGACAACGAGGGGGACCGCGAGCAGATGAAGCAGTATGACATCGTGCCCATCGACTTGGTGATCGTCGATCTCTATCCGTTTGAGCAGACCGTGGCAAGTGGGGCAAGCGCAGAGGAGATCATTGAGAAGATCGACATCGGTGGCATCTCGCTCATCCGCGCCGGAGCCAAGAACTTCAAGGACGTGGTCATCGTGCCGAGCAAGGGCGAATACGCCATGCTGGGCGACATCCTGGCAGCCAAGGGTGCACAGACAGAGCTGGAAGAGCGCAAGAAGTTTGCCGAAAGAGCATTTGCCGTAAGCAGCCATTACGACACGGCCATCCACGAGTGGTTTGCCAAATAATGCTTTTTGCCGGGCACATTACACAATAACAACAAAAAGTCAAGAAGAAAGAAGGAATGAAACTCTTTTCATTTATCCAAGAGATAGCAATGGACCTGGGAACGGCCAACACCATCATTATCAGCGATGATAAGATCGTGGTGGACGAGCCTTCCGTTGTGGCCCTGGACCGACGGAGCGGCAAGATGATTGCCGTCGGTGGCGAGGCGAAGATGATGTACGAGAAGGAGCACGCCAACATCCGCACGATCCGCCCGCTCCGCGATGGCGTGATCGCCGACTTCACGGCTTGCGAGCAGATGATCCGTGGCCTTATCAAGATGGTCCACACGGGCAGCCGTATCTTCTCGCCGTCGCTGCGCATGGTGATTGGTGTGCCTTCGGGCAGCACCGAGGTGGAGCTCCGCGCGGTTCGCGACTCTGCAGAGCATGCCGACGGACGCGACGTCTATCTGATATTCGAACCCATGGCTGCCGCACTGGGCATTGGTATTGACGTAGAGGCTCCTGAGGGCAACATGATCGTCGATATTGGTGGCGGAAGCACGGAGATTGCTGTCATCTCGCTGGGTGGCATTGTGAGCAACAACTCCATCCGCGTGGCTGGCGACGACCTCACGGCAGACATCCAGGAGTATATGAGCCGTCAGCATAACGTCAAGGTCAGCGAGCGTATGGCAGAGCGCATCAAAGTGCATGTTGGCTCCGCGCTGACAGACCTGGGCGAGGATGCACCTGAGGACTATGTCATCCATGGTCCAAACCGCATCACAGCGTTGCCTATGGAGGTGCCGGTTTGCTATCAGGAGATAGCCCACTGCCTCGACAAGACGGTGGCAAAGATCGAGAATGCCGTGCTCTCTGCCTTGGAGAACACGCCGCCCGAGCTCTATGCTGACATCGTGAAGAACGGCATCTGGCTCACTGGTGGTGGAGCGCTGCTTCGTGGTCTCGACAAGCGACTCACCGACAAGATCAACATTCCCTTCCACATCGCCGAGGATCCGCTCCATAGTGTAGCCACGGGTGCGGGTATTGCTCTGAAGAACGTTGACCGCTTCTCATTCTTGATGAGATAAGAGGCGATTGGATTTATATCACAAAACGAAGAAGTATTGGATGGTCTGACCTCAGACTATTCAATATTTCTCATGTAAAAAGCGCCGATGCACAATCTTACGGAGTTTTTGTCGCGCAATGTCCACTGGTTTCTCTTCATCATCCTGGAGATTATCAGTGGAGTTTTGTTGTTTCGTTTCAACAGCTATCAGGCCAGCGTGTGGTTCACGTCGGCCAACTATGTCGCAGGTATCGTCTATGAGCAGGAGGCCAAGCTCCTGTCGTTCTTCAGCCTGCGCGAGAACAACGAGTTGCTGACGAAGCGCAATCTGGAATTGGAGCAGCAACTGAAAGCGCTCTCCAACCAGCTATATGACCAGACCAAGGACTCCACTTACCTGAAGCGTGGGCAGTTCAGACTGCTCAACAAGTACCATTTGATTCAAGCCAAAGTGGTGGCGAACTCGCTGGATCGCCCCGAAAACTTGATGACCATCGACCGGGGAAGTGCTGACGGTGTGAAGAAAGACATGGGTGTGGCTTGTGGCAACGGTGTCGTAGGCATCGTCTATCTAGTCAATACCCACTACTCCGTAGTGATACCTGTGCTCAACAACAAGTCGAACATCAGTTGCTCCATTGATGGCCGCGACTACTTCGGATATCTCCATTGGTCGGGCGACGCGCCCAACATCGCCTATCTGGACGATGTGCCCCGCCACGCCCGCTTCAAGATTGGCGACCGGGTAGTGACAAGCGGCTATTCGGCCGTGTTCCCCGAAGGCTTGTTGGTCGGCAAGGTGAAGAAGGTGTTCAACTCTGAGGACGGACTTTCCTACCGCGTCCAGGTCGTATTGTCCACCGACTTTGCCAACCTACGAGACGTCTGTGTCATCGACGCTCCACAACTCGCCGAGCGGAAACAGATCATGGAGGCTGCCAAAGACTCCATCAAGTCGCCATCGGAGAACTAAACGTACGGCATACTATCTTTTGCCGAGAACATCTACCGGCGTTTCAGCAGACTTGGCCGGTTCTGCAATCAAGGCTGCAAACGTGTTTCCATGCTTTAGGGCAATAATATATAATAAGGAGAAAGAAGAAAAGATGAATGTTGACTTGCTTCGAAGAGGCGCGCTCTTCGTCATCCTGTGCCTCGCACAAGTGCTGGTGCTCAACCATATCCACCTCTTCAGTTGTGCCACACCGCTACTCTATGTCTATTTCATCATCAGCATCCGTCGCCACTATCCACGCTGGGGACTGTTGTTGTGGGGATTCTGCATGGGATTGCTGCTCGACACGTTTTCCAATACGCCGGGCGTCACGGCCGCCTCGCTCACCCTGCTCTCCTTCGTGCAGCCCTATCTGCTGGCCTCATTCATTCCCCGCGAAGCGGCCGAAGACCTGAAGCCATCCATTGCCACTTTGGGCGTGAGCAAATACACATGGTATAGCTTCTTCAGCATCCTGCTTTTCTGCGTCGTCTTTTTCTCGTTGGAGCAGTTTAGCTTCTTCGATCCCATCCAGTGGTTACTGAATGTGGGTGGAAGCACGCTACTGACATTCCTCCTTGTTTTTGTCATTGATAACGTGAGGGGCCGCTAATGAAGAATTTTGACTTGGAGAAGAGGCGCTATGTGCTTAGCGCCATCGCCTCGCTCATCATTGTAGTCTATATTATCCGGTTGTTCTCGCTGCAGATAGCCAGCGACGACTACCGCAAGAGCGCCGACTCCAACGCGTTTCTGAAGAAGATAGAGTTTCCCTCGCGCGGCACCATCACCGACCGAAACGGCAAACTACTGGTCTACAACCAACCGGCCTACGACATCATGGTGGTCATGAATGAGGAGGCAGGCCGACTGGACACCATGGACTTCTGCAATGCCCTGGGCATCACAAAGGAGTTTTTCAAGAAACGTATGGCTGAAATCAAGGATCGGTCGAAAAACCCTGGCTACTCACGATTCACCCAACAGTTGTTCATGGGTCAATTGCCAGACAAGGAGTTCAGCGCATTCCAAGAGAAGATCTTCCGCTTCCCAGGCTTTTACATCCAGCGTCGCAGCATCCGGCAATATAAAGAGCCGCTGGCAGCCCATCTACTGGGCGATGTGGCAGAGGTCTCACAGGGCGACATTGAGGAGGACGACTACTATCAGCCGGGTGACTACATCGGCAAGCAAGGCATAGAGCGGCAATATGAGAAGGATCTGCGCGGTCGTAAGGGCGTGCAAATCCTACTCCGCGATGCCCGTGGGCGTATCAAAGGACGCTACAAGAACGGACAATTTGACCAAAAGCCACTGCCTGGCAAGGACATCCAGCTTGGACTGGACGCGGAGCTGCAGAAGCTTGGAGAACGTCTGATGGAGGGAAAACTCGGTGCCATCGTAGCGATAGAGCCCAAGACGGGGCAGATACTGGCGATGGTGTCATCGCCGACTTTCGATCCCAGGACCATGATCGGCAAACTGCGTGGAAAGAATCAGGCACAACTGACGCTCGACCCTGCCAAACCGCTCATCAACAGAGCCATCGGCGGACAATATCCACCGGGAAGTACATTCAAGACGACACAGGCCGTGACCTTCTATACAGAGGGTATCGTCAGCGACTCCACTCGCTATCCCTGCGCCCACGGATTCTCCTTCAAGGGACTCCACGTCGGTTGCCACTCCCACGCGGCTCCTATCTCGCTCATCCCGGCCATCAGCACGTCGTGCAATAGCTACTTCTGCTGGGGATTGTACTATATGTTGTCCAATAGGAAAAAGTATCCGACTCTCGACGATGCGATGAACGAGTGGCGCGACTACATGGTCTCACAGGGCTTCGGCTACAAACTGGGCATCGATCTGCCTGGCGAGCGCCGCGGAATGATTCCCAACGCACAGTTTTATGACAACGCCTTTGGCCGTTGGAATCCGCTCTCGGTCATCTCCATCTCTATCGGACAGGGAGAGGTCAATGCCACACCACTGCAAATTGCCAACCTGGGTGCGACGATAGCCAACCGCGGCTACTATATCACGCCACATGTGGTACGCCATATCAAGGGAGGACGCATCGACCCCAAATACCTTGAACGCCACCAAACAAAGGGCAGCCATCAAGCCTACGAGGAGGTGGTCAAGGGCATGGTCTCTTCTGGTATTCGTGGTACGTGTGCCCATGCAGTGCATCCCGGTTATACGATAGCAGGAAAAACGGGTACGGCCCAGAACCGCGGAAAGGACCACTCCGTGTTTATGGGCTTCGCACCGGTCGATACGCCGAAGATCGCCATTGCCGTCTATGTGGAAAACGGTGGCTGGGGTGCCGTCTATGGTGTGCCCATCGGATCGCTGATGATGGAACAGTGTATCAACGGCAAACTGACGGAGGCGGACGCGAAGAAGGCTGCCGAGATACAAAGCCGCCACATTTCCTACCCCTTCAAATCACCTATGAGCCGTGCCGACTCACTGCGTCTCGACTCGCTGAAGCGCATCAACGCCATCAAAGACTCGCTGAAGGTCGAACGCGACAAGCAGAGAAAGAAACTGGAGGAAGACAAGGAAAGAAAGCAGCAAGACAGCAAAAAGGAACAACCGCAAAACGACCCCGCCATCAGGGTGGAGAACGAGATAAAGCCACAGAGCGAGGAACGACGGCGCGACGATGACAAAGACCATAAGCCGTCGCGCAAGGAAAACGACAAGGAAAGCAAGAAGGAATAGATAGATTATCATGGGAATGGAAAAGTCGGACAATCAGAAAGGTATCCTCCAGTCGCTCGACTGGTGGACGATTGGCATATACCTTGCCCTGCTCGCCTTCGGATGGGTAAGCGTCTGTGGTGCGAGCTATACTTACGGCGACACCGAAATTTTCTCGCTATCCACGCGCTCGGGCATGCAGATCGTTTGGATAGGCACGAGCATCTGTTTGGGATTTGTCATACTGATGCTTGACGACCGCTACTTTGACACGTTTGCCTATGTCATCTTCGGACTACTTGTCCTCTTGCTTTTTGCGACGATATTCAATCCACACGAGATCAAAGGCTCCCGATCGTGGCTCGTCCTGGGAAGCCTACGATTGCAGCCTGCCGAGTTTGCCAAGTTTGCCACTGCGCTCGCCATATCCAAACTCATGAGCACCTATGGATTTGATATCCACAACCTCAAGCATTTTGCTGCGGCCTGCGGCATCATCCTCGTGCCTATGATCTGCATCGTAGGACAACGAGAGACGGGTTCGGCGCTCGTCTATCTGTCCTTCTTCCTGATGCTCTACCGCGAAGGAATGCCCGGCGGTTTCCTCTTTACGGGCGTGGCAATGATCATCTACTTCGTCATTGGCATCAAGTTTGAGCAGTCTATGCTTTTCGACACGCCCACCTCGGTGGGTAAGTTTTCCGTGCTCCTGCTCGTCCAACTGTTCTCCTCCGGAATGGTCTATGCCTACAATGGCGACCGTCCCCACGCGCTGCGCCTACTGGGCTTGTGTCTTGGCGTGACGGTGTTGGCTTTTCTCTTCTCAGAGTTTGTTATCCCCTTCGACATCGTTTGGGTACAACTCATCCTCTCCGCACTGCTCATCGGCTACTTGATTTACAACGCCCTGCGCACCCGGTTCATCACCTACCTCTACGCTGCGTTGTTTGCCTTAGGATCCATCGCCTTCTTCTACTCCGCCGACTACGTGCTCAACGACGTGATGCAGCCCCACCAGCGCGTGCGCATCAACGTACTGCTCGGACTGGATGACGACCTGGCAGGAGCAGGCTACAACGTTCATCAGAGCGAGATTGCCATCGGATCGGGCGGATTGCAAGGCAAAGGTTTCCTCAACGGTACACAGACAAAGCTGAAATTTGTTCCCGAGCAGGACACCGACTTCATCTTCTGTACGGTCGGCGAAGAAGAGGGATTCCTCGGTTCGGCTGCCGTCCTTCTGCTTTTCCTCGCCCTCATCACCCGTCTAATGAAGATTGCGGAACGACAACCATTCAAGTTTGGACGTGTCTATGGCTATTGCGTGGCCAGTGTCTTCCTCTTCCATGTGTTCATCAACGTCGGCATGGTGCTCGGACTGACCCCTGTCATCGGCATCCCCTACCCTTCTTCAGCTACGGAGGTTCCTCGCTTTGGGGATTCACCATCCTCCTTTTCATCTTCCTGCGCATTGATGCAGGCAGAAATCTCATCCGAAGTTGAGACACCACCAGTTAGAACAGACACCTCTGGCTTAACGAAAATAGAGGTATTGATGAAACGTCAGGTTATTCATCAATACCTCTATTGTTATCTTATAGGGTGTTCAGTTAGATGTTCCGAAAAACAGATGCTGAAATCACCCATTAAGTTATTAACACAACGCTCTCGAATATTTCAAGTAACAAAACAGTTCTTTGAACCATTTGAACGTATACCCAACGTATTGGTCTCTGGATAGTACACGTCCTACAATGTCTAACATCTATTTAGGTACTAATTAAACACAAACTTTTGACATCCTTTCCCCTTTGGATATAAATAAACTCCACCACGCTTCATTTTACGTACAGGTTTACCAGTTAAGTCATATATCTTAGAATGTATATTCTGTAATTGTCCATATATATAACTTATACCAGTTGACTCTATGTTAAGTTCGCCGAGATTAGTACCCCAGTCATCTTTAAAAAATACTGACTTAACCCCTTTTATGGAATTACAAGAAAGAGTAACTGTCTTTCTACATTATCATTCGGAACATTTACATCAAAAGTTACTAATTCTTTTTGAGTAGAACTACTTCCATCTACCAAAACAACCTTTTTCAAAGGCAATGTTCCTTGATTGATAATACCAAGTTTGAATATATAACCCTCTCCTACAGTAACATTTTCCATATCACACTCTAGCGTAATATTCCGTTTCTCCGGCCGTATCCCATATACGCAAGACTGATTGATACAATATCCATCCAAGCCCTCTGTATCATCCAAAGAATAAAAGCCATCACCAGTGCCTCCCCAACCGAAATTTATATGGAAAAGATTCAGTTCACTATCATAGCCATCAACGACAAAAGCATGTGCAGCACCACTTTTTGTTGCACCAGAGTACAACACAGGAAAACCTTTTTGCAAATCCTCATAAATTAAATTTTCCCATTCTTCTTGCTCAAACTTCTTTTTAGAAGAATAATCTGACAGCAATCTAAATTGAGAATAAATAGCATTGGCTGCATCAGATATTTGTCCCCCAGTAGAAGAAGCATAGTTTAGATAGGAAGTCGTTCCTACCACATAAACCAATTGAGCAACAGCATTCCGTGCCTCTTCGTCATCTACCCCAATATAACTATTCAAGATTTTATCCCATTTATTAGGAGTTCCCTTAGGAATTGAAAGAGTAACAGGAGCAGTGCCATAAGGATATAATGGAGTATCTTCCAAAGTACTACTTGGATTGTCCAATTTCCAATAATATACTATTTGTGCTGCTGCCACAGCCACACACCCTGCAGCTGTCTTTATATTTCCATCAGAAATAATTGGACTCATATCATTATATGGTGCGCCTTGATGCCAAGAGGTTTTAAGCAAAGGAAGTACACTATGTCGTTCTATAGAGAAAGATTTACTCTTATAAACATCTGTCTGTTCCTCCTTACAGATAGAATCCTCTTGAATATATTCCAACCATTCAGACAAAGGGGTTGGCATATCTTTTTGCTTCCAAACACTTGTTTTGGAATAGCCTATGATTTTGGGGAAATTTGGATTAAGCAAAGAAACAATAGCATATCCATTACCATCCACCACCTTAAAAATTCGAATGCTCTTAGACTCTTGTACCAATTCTATGTTTTCTGAGCCTAAGCACAAGGCAGCACACTCTTGACCTTCTACATGTTTTGCATAAATATTCTGCACCAGACAAGACAAGAGACAAAAGACTATAAACTTAAAATGTTTCATGGCTTTTCTCTTAAGAAAAATGGCGAAGTATAGCATTACGCAAACACTTCGCCATTATTGATATTTTATAATTACTTACTCCGCATATTACCAGGCAAAGCCTTCATTGAAGCATATGACCTTGCGTTTGTTGTATATGAGTTCCAATGGTTATTGTCAGCAACACCCAAATAAGGATTGCCAACCTTGAAATAGTCCCAATAAGCAAGATAAACCTTACCTGGTTGGAAGGTGTAATCTGCTTCACCATAACCATTAAAGCCATCATTACCATTTAACGTATAACCAAATGTCATATGTGCCTGTGGCGCCAAAAAATAATCAAAACCATAAATATTCGTCTCAAAGAACGTCCATGACTTAATAAAATCTGTAGGTTCCACATCTGAAACAATCCACCATGAGTTAGTCCCTGCATCTGCTAAATATTCATATTTATTAGCTGCATTAGGATTTAATTTATAGGCTACGGCTCTATTGCGTGTAAAAATACCAATACTTCTAATGCCATTATCTTGTACTGTAGGATACGAAGATTGATTCTTATATTGGAAGTTCTCATAGAATCTATAGATTAAAGAGCCTACAGGAGAAGGTATAGTTGTTATATTTGCATGTTGCCCTCTTTCAACTGTAAATTCTTCTGTAGAAACAGACAATAGATTCCACCGGCTATGAGCCATTTTCTGAACTAGCTTTGCCGTTTCTAGTGTCAAACGATCTGCAATATCCCAAAAAGGCATTTGATTATAAGAGATACACAATATTGAAATAGCATAATAACTACCCTTAGGAAGATTTGCATTCTGTACGATGTCATTATCTGCACTATTCACATAACTTTTTACAGTATCCACTAATTCACCTGTTTCCTTATTATAAAAATAAGTTCTAGCCATGATTTGTCCACCTTGTTCAGAATAGAAAGTACGATAAATCTCAGCAACATCAACATCATGCTTTGTATCCTTAAAATTATACGGAGCAATAAAATTTGTTGGAGAGACTGTTACCGTCACAGCATTCTTCACCTTACCAGCCGAAGTTTCTATTTCTATGGCCTCATTGCTACATGCTGTAAAGAACACAGCAACAGCAACCAATAACATATTGAATATTTTTTTCATTGTATTCTACTTTAAATCGTTAAAAATTAAAACTTAGCAATATTGAACATCCAAGAAAGAGATACCTCCAAGGTATTCATCTTTGACTTGAAATTCTCTGCCATCTTGCTCATTCCTAAATAATAACGAGCATTGACATCCAGTCCTGTACCAGGAATAGTATAACCCAAGCCAGCCATTGGACGAACATCCAAACCTTTCAACTTACTCCCATCTGCATCCAACTTATAGGTTACCTGAGAATAATCAGCACTTGGTTCTTCCACCGTCAAGGTCTTCGGTGAGCGACTTAATGTGCCAACAAAGGCTACTCCAAATTCAACATACAAATTATTCATAGCATTAGACTTAGCCAACGGATAAAATTGCACAGAAACAGGAGCCTCGAAATAGCCCATAGACAAACTTGCATTTTCATTTCCTTTTTCATCAGTAGCGATTGTCTTGGCTTTATTCTGTGTGTACATTAGCTCTAGGCCTAATCCTACGTAACCAGTTCCTCCCTCTGAGTTGGAAGTTGCTTTTCCAAATCTCGCCTTAAAAGCCATGCCTGCCGAGAAACCTATATCACTCTTGTCAAATAGTTTTCCTTCATCTGGCTGAGTCATCGTACTCATGGTAACACCAACTTTTGGTCCTAAGAAAAAAGCATTGTTCTTCGCCTTTACTACATTACCAATTTCTTCGCCATCATCACTTTGAGCGAACATAGGCATAGCAGAAAGCAATGCCATCAATGTTAATGATAATTTTTTCATAATCTTAAATGTTTAATTAATATGAATTATAAATCTGCTTAATGCACTCCTTGATATTTACACTTACTAATTTTCTTTCCGCAAGTTGGGCAAACTTTCTCTGTTTTCTTCTGAACAACATGATTTCCCCTTCCTGTCGTTTTCCTTTCTGGTTCAGGATGTCTTCCACGATACCTACATTGGTTTACATCCAACTTACACACAGGACAACGCTCCTTTCTTACAAAAACATAAGACATAGAATCTCTATATAACAAAAGCCCCTCACAAGAAACCTCTATTATAAAATAATATTTACCCCTATTTGGATACAATTCAAAATTATATCCTTGTGACGTTCGAATAAGAGGAAACTCTTGTTCACTATTTTTCATCCTCACATCGAGCACTTTACCTTTCCAAGAACCAGGAACAGTTAATTGGAAACTACATTTTGCCTTTTCTCCAGCATAATAGCCGATAGCGGTATTTGTACCTACAATCTGAAAACTCTGCCCTGCTACGTATTTCAGTATACCATACTTTCCATTTAGACATACCACAGACAAATTATCTTCAAATTGATTCGCTTTTGAGAACTGAGCAGGTATTACCACACCATTGTCAAAACTAAAGCCATATAAGTTGTTTGTCAAATTAGGAGCTATTCCCTTTTTGCTGTTGTTTTGAACCTTATAAAAAGGAACATTTTTTGTTTTATCGGATAAAGACGCAAAACGATATAAATAATCTAATGTCTTGCTACTAGGCCATTTCACAGATTTGCAAGTGCCACCTTGCAATATATCAAAGGTATACAACTTGCCATTTGTATCCCATACATAAGCCTTACCATTAAGCACATTGGTTCCCCCATAAAGTTCAGCAACCCCATTAAAAGTAAAAGATACAGTTATGCCAGCTTTGTCAATCAAAGAATATCGCTTATTTTTAAATACAGCTGCATATCCCTCTGTAAAAGGCTTTATTTTGTCATACTTACCATCAAATCCCAAAACTTTGTTTCCATAGACATCCACATAACCTAACCGACCTTCAGCATCTGCCACAGACAACAAACCATCAGAATAAAACTTTTGTCCCAAAAGAGTATAAAACTTTGTTGAGAAAGAATTATATTTCCCTTCAGCCAATAAGACGCCTCTCACGCACTCCCTTTGTCCGTCGGTATAAGTAACAAGTGATTTATTTTCGTAGAAATCACCAATCTGATCATTTTCAATAGGAACTACAATGGAACCATCTGACCGAATCAAGCCAACTTTATCGTTTAGCTTAGCAATATATAAATCGCTCACCAAATGAGTAATTTCGCTATAGTTGCTTGGTTGCATCTGCCATACAACAGTTTGAGCTAGAAGCTTGTATGGCAAGAACATCAACAATACGCCAAATATGTGATAACCTATTTTCATTTTCTTCTTAAATAATTTACCAAGCGATTTTAACGCAGAAGGCTTCGCTTGGTTCACCACCAAGTCTGCTTCTTTATCGTAACACTTCACACGCACCACGCCAGATCTTTCATCTGTAATATTATTTTCCTGCACACTTACAAACAATTTCTTCTTTGCAACATCTACTGTAACCCAGTCTGGTTTAGAAGATACCTCTATCTTATTCACACAGATGCCACGGTACAGCTTACCCATGCCGCCTTCACCCAATGGTTTCTCATCAGAACTCAACTGATAATAAACACCGAGCTGCTTTTCCGTCTCAGCTTGAAGTCTTATCATTGCCATTTTTTATGATTTTTTTTAAGCGTTCAACTTTCTTTTTTACTATTTTAATTACAGTTCCTGCTACTGAGTCTGTGACATAAAAACCATCTTTCTTTTTGGATTCTTTTACCATCACATCTGCATTTCTATCTATATATTGTCTTGTTCCATTCCATAGAGACTCGCCATCAGAAGGAATTTCACGGATTTGCTTAAATAATCTATTTATTCTTTCAAGTCGTTTCTTGTTCTTTGCGCAAACTTCTCCAGATTTCTTACTCTTACAAGACAACATAGAATCCAAATTCTCATTTATCTTATCCAACGATTTACAGAAAGTCTTTTTCTTATCAACTTTCTTGTCCTGCAAACTTTCCTCTTTCTTATTAATATTCTTGTCTACAGAATCCTTTTTCGCTTTACTACTATGCTTAATTGAGTCTTTTCGCAGACTATCCTGTATTTTTTCGATTGGAACCAGTTTCAAATTTCCAGAATCACTTGGTTGTGAAGTTTCCGTTGTAGGTTGCTGCCCCCCTTTGTCCACTTCGATTCCTCCCATTGAAGTAGTCGCATCAGAATTTGTTGCTACAGGCTTAGTAACATTCTTTTTTGTAGGAAAGAAAAATACCACTCCAACAACTATCACTAACAAAGAGAACATCTGTAAGATTCTTTTGTAGAATTCCATTTTGTCTTTCATCAAAGAATCGCATTGTAGCTCAATAACTCCCAAAGTGTGATTGTCGTGGTGTCCACCTTTCGAAAAACCTATCTGATCTATCTCTAAAGACAAATTTCCTACAATTTTCTGTATTGTATCTTTAGCCCCTAACCTTTTCAAAAGCATTTCATGAGGCATGACTCCCCAAACGCCATCGGTACAAAGTACAAAACGATCTCCTTTCTTAAAAGGTACCTCATCTATCTGAGGCACATTATTGACAGGATGGCCAAGATTTCTCGACACAACATTTGATTGTGGAGAAGTACGAGCTTGCTCTGGGGTCAGCACTTTTTGCCTAACCAATTCTCCTACTAAAGAATGGTCTTGGGTACAAAACACCATCTGTTGTTTATGGATGCGATAACAACGACTATCTCCAACATGGGCGATAACAGCCGATTGGCGTTTAATCAAAATAGCGACCAACGTAGCACCCATACCAGCTAGCGCAGGCACCTGCCTTGCCTTATCGGCAAGTGCATCATTAGCTTTACCAATAGCCATTCTTAAAGCGCTGCTACGTTGCATTTGTGGATCGCATTCACATAACGACTTCATAATTTCGTATTTTGCAATGTAAGAGGCTGTCTTACCACCTGGGCCACCTCCCATGCCATCACAAATCACAAGCAAGAAACCTAATGGAGTCTCAACAAAGCCCAAGTCATCTTGGTTTTCAGGCCGTCCCCCTTGTTTTGTCTCAGCTACTCCACTAAGTGGAATTGTATTAGATTGAAGGATAAACATATTGTGTAATTACAAATCCACCAATATTCCAACATAGAAGAATATCAATAATAAGAAAGACATCAATCCTAGACAAGCAAAGACTATCCCCCACACAGTCCATTTAGACTGTGTAGAGGTAAAGTCTGCCATGTCGCGCCAAGTACGGTTATGCCATGCCCATCTGTTACCATAAATACCAAAAATGATATTAGGTATCGGATACAAGAAACCCAAGAAGAACGATACCAAGATGCTCCACCAGCATCCATTAAACAAGCCCCAAATAGGATAAAGTCCAAAGGCTCCCCAACTCCACTTGTTGAGTACATCAGCAGAATTTTCCAGGGAAGCCTCAATTGGACTCCTCTCTATTATCGTTCCCATATCTACCTGTCGTTGCTGAGCATAAGGGAAGAAGGAATCAATCTGATTCCAGTTCAACTGATATTTTCCAGCAAGCATGATAATATCACCACGCTTAATTGGCACAGCTCGATGGCGCACGCTAATATTATTAATCATTGTACCATTACTGCTCGTATCTCTAAACATCAATTGGTTGCCATCAGAATAGATTACACCATGATGCCCACTAGCATATTGACAACGTGGGTCTAGGAAGATATCACAATCCCTAGAACGACCAATGGTAACTTCTCTTAAGTTCATTTGCTAACGATTTAGGATCTTTATTTCTTAACGATAATTGGTATCGCCCGTTTGCCTTGGACATCGTAAAGAGCATACACGCCAGCCAATTCCACCTGATATTCCATGCGTGTTGTATTGTTTACACTCTTTTCTATTTTCTTGGCATGAACCACCGAGTTAACCAAATCCTTGTAAGTAAACTGATAGTCCGTTTTCTTTTTACTTGCCAGTTTGGTTACTTTCACCAGTTGCCACATATCAATGTTTTTCCCGTTAGAAAGATTACTCTCAACAATTATCTGGGTTGGTTTCAAATTATCCTTCTGTATGACAACCTTATGGCTTAAACTATCTAGGGCAAGTACTCCGTCCACTTCCGCAACCTTGACATATTCCACAGGCAAACGGTTGACAACCACCTCATCAGGATTCAGCACGATGTCGAACTTTGGACTATATAGCTTGTTTTCCTCCTTCATTGTCTCTACAATATCAGAAACCTTAACGCTCTGTATTGCTCCTGACTCCAAACTTATCAACACGTAGTTCTCATTATCTTTCTTGGAAGAATAATTTTGCTCTATGATCACACCACGATATTCTGCATGATTCGTTTTCACGATGTCAATAAGTGGACTTTGCTCAAACAAGGACTGATTGGGATTGATAGGCTTAAAAACATACTTTATTACATCATCTATCTTGAACGAGCGAACACTGCCATTTGCAAGATAGAGACTCAACGTAGAGTCGGTTTCCTCTGCATACTGTCCCTCACACTGTTCACCATTTCTTAACTGATAGACTCTATTGATGCCCGACAATGCCGTTTTGTTTCGTTTATCACCTTTGATGGCCTTTACATCTTTCCAATCCACCTTGTAAGTATTAGGGCTCATTTCCAGATACTTCACCGTAGCCCCACTTTCAAGTATCTTGACCATCGAGGCCTTCAGTACGCCATTGACCAACACATTACCTAACCACAACGTTCTGTTGTCTTTTGCCCCTTGGAACTCATCGTTTTTCTCAGCCCAGTCCTTCCAAGCTTGGCTTAGCGAATTTTCTCCATAAGCCTGTTCTCCAGCAACTGTAGCCTTGCCATTATTGATACAAATGGTAGCATAATCAGTGTGGATAGTGAGTTTTCCGTCACCCTCCTGGCGCTGAATATAACCATTAAGCACCGAACCATCCTTCAAGTAAACCTTTTGTACAACGATGGCTTTTACATCCGTTCCCAATGCACATAAAGCAACCAATAAAAACAGTATTCTCTTCATAACTTATTATTTTTTATGTGGATTATCCAACAATTCCTTAACATACTTAGCCTTTATTGCCTCTGTAATGTTTTCCTTAGAGACACCAGCATGCAACACACCGATGAGCATACCCTTATCATTGAAAACAGGGGAACCACTAGCACCTCCAGCAGAAACAGCATCGAAGTTAAAACCAAACTCACCACTAGCCCGGCTGATATGACCCGTATGGCAGAAAACTTGTAGTCCCTTTTCAGACTGCATGTCCTGAATGCTCATGCCATGAGGGAAGCCTATCGTAAACATGGTCTTACCCACAGCGAGCGCCTCATCCGACACCTCCATAGAGTCCTTGATATTCACATAAGTAGAATATTTATTAGGCAATTCCATTTTGTCGCTCTGAATCAAAGCAACATCTTTTTCTTTTTCGTCTCCAGCAGACAAAACTGTACACTTGATGGCATTCTCCGAAGAAAAGAACTTACCTTGTGGTATCAACAACACACCATCGCTTACACCCTTAATCTTGATCTGTGAGATATAAGCTGAAAGTCCTTCTGGCGAAATTCCCATACTAGCCAAAACTGCAGCTCTTGTCTCTGCGACTTTGGCAAACTGCTGACGATACCAATTTTCAAAGGTAGTTATTGACTCATCAAACAACCATGGTTTCACAACATGCAAATTGGTTACAATCTGACCATCATCAGAAATAAAGAAGCCAGTGCCTGTATAGGTGCAGTAACGATAAAACTGTTCTTGTGTCAGAGACTTTTTGTTATAAGGTTGTCCATCTATGAATACAAATTCAGTAGGGAATCCCAATGCTTCCAAATTCTCATTAGAAAGTCCTTCAGCCGACACCTCATAATGGTAAAGACCAACAAGCATGACCACCGACGAATTATATCTATTATTGATTTCTTCTGTATCCCAAGTCTTTCCACCAGATGGCCACAACTTCCAGGTTCCAAAGCCTACACCAACTATCAAGATAATTGCAGCGGCAATACCTATCACATATTTCCATGCAGTACTTGGCCATGACAACTGACTTAAATCTACAGGAACACCACCACACACCACCGCCGAAGATTTCTTGAGGCGTATAGCAGTATTAGGCTGCACCTTTACACCATCGACCGTAGTACCATTCTTACTATGATCGAAAAGATATATTTTGCCATCCTTTCCCTGCTTTATTGTGGCATGATAACGACTTACGGTAGCTCCCGAAATCTGAATATCATTATTAAAATGGCTACCAATACCATAAATAGCTCTATATGCCGAGTTATCCTCAGGCATTGGCACTTGGCTCCACTGAAGTTCCACATCCGCAAATCTGATGGCATCTCCACGACGCACCTTTACAGGCTTGCCTGGCTTGATGGATTGATTCATAATGAAAGTACCATTATGGCTTCCTTTATCTTCCACAGTTATATCTCCGTTATTCAACAGAGTAAGTTCAGCATGAAGAGAACTTACCTTGGCACTCTGCAGGACGATGTCGCAACTAGAATCACGACCTATCTTCAATAATCTCATAAGTTCTTATGTTTAATGTTAATAATCATACACTTAACGAAGTCTCTTTGGCTTATTCTCCTCTGTCTTATTCTCCTCCGTCTTCTTCTCCTTATCAGTCTTTTTCTCCTTATCAGTCTTTTTCTCTACTTTTTTATTATCTTTCTTCTTATCTACTTTTTTACCTACGTCTGTTTTCTTGTTTACAACAGACTTCTTGTTCTTGGTCTTTTTTTTAGCTGCTGCTATTGAATCATTCTTAGCCTTGGCTATCGAATCTTTTTTGGCTTGCTCATTCTTTAGAGAATCAGCCTTACCGATAGTATCTGCAACAACCGCACTTGCATCTGTAGGTGAGCCTCCACTTAGCGTACTATACCCCACAACGCCACCAATGACAGTCACAAAAGCAACAACCCCAATTACAACATATCGCAAGATAGCTGAATTCCCTTTTGGTACCTGACCCCAATCCAAACGTGCCACGTGAGCAAAAGAAATATTATCCTTGCGTGTTACAGGAACAGGAACATTTGGCGAAATACGGATACCATTCACATAAGTACCATTGTGACTTTGGTCCACAATGGTCATCTTGCCGAAGGGGAAACATTCAATACTGCATGGCGACGACTGATGACATCAGTATTGTCGTTGATCAATATATCACAACCATGCTCTCTACCAATCGAATAAACTTTCATATACTTACTTGTTTGAATTGTTTATAATATTTCTTACCTTTTTCTTTACCTGATTGTTTATTGCCTTATCCTGCAGCAATAGAGAGTCTATACTCGTCAATGTTTTGTTGGCATGATTCAACGAATCTCTCAATATTTTGCAACTGTCTATACCAGTAGAAACAACATCCTTATGAGTAGCACTGCTGCACTGTACCAAATTTAATATTACACTGATGATGACCAATGCCAATAGGCCACCAATAATTGTTTTTGTTTGTCTTGTCATCTTAGCTTTCATTTTAGAATTTATGTTCATTTCCACAACAGCCAAAGTTAGGTTGTCGTGTCCACCACCAGAAGAACGGCCCAAATTATCCACATAAGTTGCTACATCATCAACCATTGCTCCCAACTTACACTTCTTATCTGTCAACATTTTTACGAGATCTTTCTCAGGCATCGTTCCATGTATTCCATCTGTACAGAGTACAAATTGGTCGCCTTTTTCATAAGGAATCTCATGTACTTCTACCTCTACATCTGGTTGGATTCCCAAAGCTCTGGTTATAACATTCGACTGAGCAGACAAACGAGCTTGTTCCTCGGTTATAACACCTTGTGCCACCATTTCAAACACCATAGAATGGTCGAATGTTCTAAACACTTTGCTTTGACCTCTCAACTGATACACCCGGCTATCACCCACATGAGCCACAAAAGCCAATTTCTCTGAAAGTAAAAGCACAGTGGCGGTAGATCCCATTCCCTTTAAAGCTGCATTTTCATTGGCCTTCTCTATGATAGCCATGTTGGCTCTACGTATAGCCTTAATGATGACATTGGCAACAGCTTCATCTCCCATTGCCTCGGAAACTCCAGCCAAGATTTCTTGCACAGCTATCGAAGAAGCTGTCTTTCCACCTGGTCCACCACCCATACCGTCACAAACTGTAACCAAATATCCTAACTTGGTGTTCTTCCACCCATAAGAATCTTGGTTTTCTGGTCTTCCTCCTATTCTTGACTCAGCAAAAGCAGTCAACATACTGATGTCAGAAGAATATATTTTTTGTAATTCCATATTCTAAATCATTATGAGAGTTATTATAAATATGGCAACCGCCAATGCCACGGTCAATAGAACGATTAGCAGAACATGCCGTTCTACCCATTTCCCTATTTTTTCAGACAAAGGTGGGTCTGGCAGCAAGGCTTCTGCAATAGCAGCCTTAAACTCCAAAGCCGTCTGATAACGTTTTGCCTGTTCCTTTTCCGTTGCTTTCCAAATGACACGCATCAATTTAGTAGGTATTTTATCACTTGCAGGCAAAGGATCCTTAATCTGTTTGGCTAGTGTTTCTGCCTCAGAAGGTTGGTCCATAGGATTATTGCCAGCCAATAATTCATAGAAAGTAATACCAAGCTCATAAATATCAGTGGTAGCATTGATTTCGGTAGTTCCATTCCCTTCTTCACGCCTTATCTGTTCAGGAGCAGAATACTGAGGAGTACCGATAAATCCATACTGCGAGAATTTGTTTCCACCATTCATTCTGGATATACCTAAGTCCATCAACCGTACATTCGATTCATTCTCTATCATAATGTTAGAAGGCTTAATGTCTCGATGTATTACACCACGAGAATGCACATAATCCAAGGCATATAGCACTGATGAGATGGCATTGCATATTTTTTCCACACGGTTGGGGGAATCTGCAAAGTTTTTGATAAACTTATCTATGTCTTCGCCATGCACAAAATGACTTAAAATAAAAATAGGTCCACTGTCGGGAGCATATTCACAATAACCAATCATCTCAACTAAGTTAGGATGTCGAAAAGCCAAAGAAGCCTCTTGCTTGGCACGCTCACGAATCATCTTATTATTGGCATAATAATCCTTCACTCTCTTTATGGCCACCATCGCACCATTCTTGCAACGATAACCTTTATAAACATCGCCCATAGCTCCACTGCCCAAAGGAGTATCGTTAGGATTATAGCAATACCACTCTCCCATGACAAACAGATACAAGTATGGATCATTCTTGCGCTGTACAACAGTTTTCCTGACAGGATTTGCCATATCTATCAGTTTTTAGAATTTATTTTTTGTAGGTTTTCTTTCCATTCTTTTACCTTGGAGAGATAAGTATCAATCATGGTTAGATAGGTTGCATCATGCGCCTGTACCGCATAAACACGAGCCTGATTAAAATATTGTTCAGCCTTTACGCCATCTCGCTCCGAAACAGCTTCTGTGCGTTGGTCAGCTTTCCAATAATCACAAGCCAACTCATACAAGGCATGGTAATTGTTAGGATTTTGCTCTATGGTTAAAACCAACAATTCATGAGCCTTATTATTATCTACAGGCATTTTGATACTATTCTGCATACGCTTGATTGAGTCTGGGCAAAAATCATCTATCATTTTGCTACGAAACATCAATCTGCTCAACATATATGTAGCACTATCATTGCCATTAGCCGACAATTCTTTCAGCTTTTGAAAACCATCAGCAATTGTCTCGGAGATTTTAGCTCTGCTATAACCGAACTATAAGTAGGAGATAGTTCGGTTTTCTGAGGCTTCTTTGGATTAGATTTGCCATCTTCTTTTTCACCCGACAACCCTACAAAGCAACCTATGCCTATCAAACATGCTGCAACTCCACCTATTATATAATTATATAGAGGTTTCCACTCTAAACTGCTTCCGTTTAGGTCTACTTGATCCAAAGCTACTCGAAATTCAGCAGCACTCTGATAACGCTTTGCACGTGACTTTTCTGTTGCCTTGGCTATTATCTTTCGTAAACCTTTGTTCTTTACTAATTTCAAAGGCAAAGGAGAATGCAATTGCTTCTGAAGTATGTCACTACGATCGCCTTCAAATGGCACATGCCCTACCAAGCATTGAAACAACAATATGCCAACGGCATAAATATCCGTAGTCTGATTCTGCTCATCAATGGCGCCCAATACAAGTTCAGGGGCAGCATACTCAGGCTTGCCAATAAACTGCCCAGCCTGTGTGAGATGCTTGTCGTTTGTTGTCAGTGACTTTATCTGTTTGGCAATACCAAAGTCAATCAACTTCACATGCCCATCTGCCGTTATTATAATATTGGTAGGGTCGATGTCTCGATGTATAAACCCTGCATCGTGCATCATCATGAGTCCCGACAAGACATTCTTTACTATGCCCACAGAAAAACGATTTACATCTTGTTGATAGTTCCTAAACAACTTTTCTACAAAAGGCACAAAGTTGCCTTGTTGGTCAACTAATTTTCCAGTAAACAGAGAGTCCAATGACACTCCTTGCAACAATTCACTCACCACATGATAGTGATGTTGAACCTCACCGAGGACATTGGTATCTTCCGTTTCAATGAACCCCAACATCTCCACCAAGTTTTCATGGCGAAACTGTATGGCGGCCTCACGGCGAGCTTTCTCTATGGCGTAAGGAGGAAGGTCATCATACATAAACTTGATGGCAACATTTTTTACAGCTCCATTTCGTTCATCTACACATCGTCCCTTGTAGACCTTACCCATGCCGCCTGCTCCCAAAGGTTCATCTTCCGAGTCAAACTCGTAGTAGATACCTTTACGCTTCTCTGCCTTACCTTGAATTTTATATAATGACATCTTCTATCTGATAATATTACATAGGTATTGTTCCACCATGATTATCACCTGTCATGGAGCCATCCATTCCGACAGTACCACCAGCAGATGGATTATAACCATTAGTACCCCTAGGAGAAGGTCCATCATAAGGCTCAAAGCCACCAGGACGTATCGCACCACCAGGGAAGTTTGGAATATCCGCTCCGTCATCTACATCATCCTCGCTCTCTACTGGGATGAAATTTGAAGAAACCGACAGGTTCAATTTCGCAGAATCTACAAGTATTAAGAAGAGTTCATAATTATCACCAATAGTAATAATGTCGCCATTATGACATTCCACAGCGGAAAAACCAATGGTTTCGCCATTCAACATAGTTCCATTAGTAGATTGAGTATCAGTAATGGCAGCAATAATACCACCAGTATTCTTGATTTGGCGTACTACCAACACAGCATGATTGACAGAAACTGTACCTTCCAGCAAGCAAATGTCTGCGTCACTTCCCTGACCTATTGTGTTTCTTCCTATTTGCAATGGCCAAAACTCACCAGCAGGAGTTTTTGAGACAGAATACAAGAAGCCTACCACAGGCTTTCCTGGATTTATGACTCTTGGCTTAGATTGAGCTGCTTGTGAAGCACTGGATTTAGCGCCTCCCTCATGCTCCACCATACCAGGCACTACCGTACCACGAGCATTAGACTGACCACTTCTAGAATAAAAGCCAGAAGATTCTCCACCATAGTTATTGGTAGAATTAACATTTCCTGGTTCAAGACCTTGAATAACAGTTTTGTTCTGTGACATAATCGTATAATTTAAATATTAAAATTCATTTTCTCTATAAACGCACTCGGCACATACGCCGTCACAACAGTTATCAAGTCATCCACAACAACGCCAACCCGCTGTTGTCCTTGCCACCTTGCAACTCTTCCAACCACCCCTTTGAATACACCATCAATAATTTTTACCAACTGTCCTTTCTCGAACTTAGGCACTTCCCCTAATGATACGATGGTATTGCCCACATCGGCTGCACAGATGATTTTGAGACTTTCCATCTGATAGTCGGGAACTATCAATGGAATTTTCTCTATTCTGCGCCCAACATGGACGTGGCGATAATAAAAGCGGAGAAATGGGAGGTTTACGTTGTCGTAAACAAAAGATTTGAGTTGTTCTTCGGTGCCGTAGGCGAAGAAGAGGTTTGGTAAACGAGACTCGGTAACAACTTTGCGCTTACCTTTTATAAGTTTTACTACATTTGTAGTAGGATAAGCCGTGATGCCTTTGGCAGTCATATAGTCGTATGCCTTTTTCTCTCTACCGTATGTGGTGCGTAAGGCATACCAATGAGGAAAACCTTCCTCTTTTTGTGCTTTAGGCTTACTTGCTATATGGGCATTTCTGGTGGACACCCCTGTTTGTGAACTCTCGGCAGAAAGAGTGCTTTGAGCTTCGGGGAGGGCGTTGGAGGTAAGTCCAGCGCAAGGAGGGAATTCACCACCTCCTGGGGTGTGTACATCTTCTGATGTCCATTCATCGACTTTCATGTCGGTGCTAACTTTTTTCTAGACAGAAATCCGTTAAATTGCGACAGAAAAAAAGCGTGGAATCGTCCTGTTGTCCATTCCACTTCCTGAGGCTCTTGCAATTGCCTATTGTTGTTGAACAGACAACGTCAGAGCCCACGCCGATATGAAAATCATGTCCGTAAAGAGACCTATATAACACATTTGACCGCACCCGAAAGGGTACAATCCATGCCTACAGGTCTCCACGGGATTGATATAATCACACCCGGGACATCTACCGTTGACTACGTTCAAGACAACAATTTACTGTGAATTTGCAAGATTACAGGAAGTCTTAAACACAGCGTCGATAAACGCCTTCCATTATGTCTGGATTGTCTTCCCACCCAAAGCCCGCTTTCGTATAGATATGTCATGGTTGACTTCACTACACTCAGCACGGCGTAGGCTGCCGACTCGGTTGTCATGAAAGAGCTCGTCTTACAGCGACAACTGCAGTCTGGCTATACAATCCGTCTGCAAAGATAGAGAAAACAAATGAGATTTCAGCAAGAATGACCAGAAATATCAACACCTATGCATAAATTTAAGATCATTTAAGCCAAAAAACTTCTATAAGTCAAGTGTTTTATATAAACAAGGGCCATTTTTGATGCCGTTTGATACAAAAAACGTGAATAAAAAATATGTTGCGCCTAGAAATTATACAATATCAAGGAAAATCGGATAGGAGGTAAATGCTAATCATAGAAAGACATTTGCCTTCTATTTTCACATTTACCGACCTCCCATACCACCCCACGTGCGGTTCCGCACACGGTGGTTTCGTGCTTTCTCATCTCACGATGTGTGGCAAGTTGCTTTCAGCTATCCCTTTGAATACCTCTATTGTTATCTTACCACTTTCTTGCCCGATTCGACCCATCCATTGTACCCTGGTCGAGTTCTATGACTTTGTAGCCACTCTTGACAAGGATATGAGCGGCTTTCTTACTTCGTCGCCCGCTACGGCAATAGACCGCCAACACCTTGCCCACCGGAAGTTTGGAGAGGGCTTTCGCCTCGAAGTCGTCTTTGAGGACGTCGATGTTGATCGCGTTTTCGATATGGCCCGCCTCAAACTCCTCTGCCGTACGAACGTCCAAGCGCACTACGGAGGTATCGGCTATCAGCTTCTCGAAAGCATCCGATGAGACGCTCTCGAACCCACGGTCCTGTGCATGGCAGGAGAAAAAAGCGCAAAGCAAGGACAACAGGCTTACTATTCTTATTTTCTTCATGTTGCATTTTTAATTATAGCTTAATGTTTCACCAACTGCAAACCGACATCCGAGACACCCGTCAGTTGGTCGCGTCGCATATTGTGGTGGACGGTGACGTAGAGAGAGTCGCCATCACGCAAATTCAGTTCCTTGACTTTAGCAGAAATAGAAGCCGATGTGATACCCATCCTGCCGATAGGCTGTCCCTTCTCGTTGAGGACATGAATCTGGACCGTATCAGGATCGACGTTACCAGACGGGTAAGTCTCGTAACAGACTATCAAACTAAGGTCGCGATAGGGAAAACGATGGTTGACGCGAAGGCTCAGATTGACATCCACGTCACAACTCTTCTGGCGCGAAATGGCAAAGCGGACGGTGTCATTTCGTCCCCACCCGTCGTCATTGACTGGCTCAAAATGGTCATAGACGCGCGCATCACGACAACTGGCCAATAACGTGACAGCCATCACCAGTGTGGTAATGGCTGCCATAAAGGTTCTATTTGCTTTCATTTCCACCTGCGTTTTCCTTCACTTCTCCATGATGAGGAGGCATCGGCGGACGTTGCTGCTGTGTCTCGCCCGTCTCTGCAGCCTTCTCATGGGAACGACGGGGCTGTTGCGATGGTCTTTCCATGGGACGCTGCCTGCCCTCACCACGCTGACCTCCCTCTCGCGATGGTCTTTCCCCACGCGGTTTGCCCTGTGGGTGCGGACGACGAGTGGCGTCTCCCTGTCGAGGTGGCTGGGCAGCGCTGGGTTTCTTCTTCTTTTTCTTCTTTTTCTGAAACTTATCAAAACGACTGAGGTCGCCATCGGCCAGCAAGTCGGCCGATTTGGCCTCTGGCTTCACACTACCATCATCAAGAAGCGACAATGGCTTCTCTCCCTGACGGTTGAGTTCGATGATCTCACGTGCTCGACGAGCCGAAATCGTCTCCACATTAGCCATCTTCTTACGGTCGGTCGAATAGGTACACTCGCCACTAAGAATATCCGTCTTCACCAGGAAGTATTCCGCGTCCAGGGTGAAGAGTGACACCTCCCGGCTCGGCAGTCGGCGTGCAGCCTCCATGTAGTCATCGACCTCATAGTTGAGACAGCATTTAAGTTTGGCACACATACCCGCCAGTTTGGTAGGATTGAGACTGACCCCTTGAAAACGAGCGGCATTGGTGCTGACACTGGAAAAGTTTCTCACCCATGTGGCACAACACAATTCGCGTCCACAAGGTCCTGTTCCACCGATACGGCCAGCTTCCTGACGCGCACCGATCTGTTTCATCTCAATGCGAACGTGGAAAGCGGCTGCAAGGTCCTTGATCAACTGACGAAAATCTACACGCTCATCGGCAATATAATAAAAGATGGCTTTGTTACCATCACCCTGGTATTCCACGTCGCCAATCTTCATCTTCAGTCCCAGTCCCTTGGCTATCTCGCGACTTTGGATCATGGTGGCGTGCTCACGTGCCTTCGCTGCGGCATACTTCTCCATATCAGCCTCTTTGGCTATGCGGTAGATACGACGTATGTCTTCGGGAGACTTGATGTTGGCCTTCTTGATTTGAAGCCGCACAAGCTGTCCTGTGAGTGTCACTACACCAATGTCGTGACCCGGATTGGCCTCTACGGCCACGATGTCGCCCTTCTTGAGGTCAAGGTTGTTGACGTTGTGGTAATAACCTTTGCGCGTGTTCTTGAACTGCACCTCCACAAGGTCGGTCGTTGCGTTGTTGCCCGGCACGTCAGCCAGCCAGTCGTAGGTGTTCAACTGGTGGTCCTGTCGTCCACAACCACGGCCGCACAAGCCACGGTCGGTGCCGCGCCACAACTCATATTTCATATTTTTAAAGTCCATAATTGCTTTCTGATTCGTTTATTATCTCAGGATGAGTACAATGAGTTTCAACGCCATATCGAAGAAGACGATTTTTCCGTTGGCATTCTGACCGATGTCACGGATAGCCGTAGCAAACAACTCGCTGATCTCTATCACATTGCGCTCATTGATATAACGGGCGAAATTGCGGGAGAAAGCAGCCTCTTCGCGCGACTGGTAGCAGAGCTCTGGAATATGAAAATTATACATAAAGTTCTCCCTCACCTGCTCGATGAAGTAGGTGAGCATCCGCTTCTCCTTCTCGCGTCCCATTTCTGCTGCCTGTTGGCTCCACGCCTTCAGGTCGCCTATCCTCCGCATATAGCACAACCGCATGAGCGATTGAAACATTTCGAAAAACTCGGTGTTCTCATTGTTGGGAGAAAGGAGCTGCATGGCCTGCAGCCAACTGCCCTGCGCCACATGGGCGGTCTGCCTTGCGGTCTCGTCGTCAAGACCCCTTCGGTCGCGAAGAGCCTGGACCAGTTCGGCTTCGTCTATGGCCTTCACGTCAATACGCTGTGTACGGCTACGGATGGTGTCGAGCAAGAGGTTGGGCTCTTCGCTTACCAACATAAAGACGGTATGCTGGGGTGGTTCTTCAAGGAGTTTGAGGATACCATTGGAGAACTCAGCTCGGGCACGCTCGGGCAACCAGATGATGCTCACCTTATAGCCGCCAAGGCTCGACTTGAGTGACAACTTACGCAAGAGCTCGTCTCCCTCGCGGGCCGTGATGATACCCTGCTGCGTCGTTGCCCCCATTTGGCGAAGCCATTGCTCGATAGTGAAATATGGGCTGCGCATGATCAGCTCATGCCAGGGCTTCGCATAGTCGTCGCTGACGGGCTTGTAGTCGCTCGAAGATCCTGCTTTCTTGATGGTGGGGAAGGTGAAATGGAGGTCTGGGTGCTCCCACAGCCGCAACATCGCCCGCGCATTGGGGGCAGTGACGGGCAGCGACGGCGTACCTTCGCTAAGCAGATAGGCCGCAAAACCCATCGCCAAGGCCAATTTGCCCACACCGGGCGCACCACAAAACAGCAACGCCTGGGGGACACGGTTTTCGCGTGCGGTCTGCACCAGACGACGTATCACGTCCTGCTGGCCTATTACTTCGCTGAAAGCATTCTCCATCTCTCCGCTTCTCTCGATATTGGTTTTAGGGTACAAAGTTAATAAAAAAGGTTCAAACGAGGGCGCAACAGACCACATTTTATCTTGAGGGAGATTTTATCTGCAGGATGCGCAAGGACAAAAGGCGGTATTGACCCTTCCATTTCACCCCAAAAAAGCATATTGACTTCACCGGCCCACGAAGTTAACTTCATCGCCCTACGAAGTTAACTTCATCGGCTCATGAACTTAACTTACTTTTTTACCCCACCTGACACCTCATTTAGAGGGACGCTGCGCAGACACTATAAAAAGGAAAAAATCAAGGTGTCCCGATGGATGCTCACGACCAATGAGCTTCTGCTTCGGGACACCTTGACTGCAAAAGGGTAAACGAGCAACGCCTACCCCACCTATTAATTATCTACGTCTATCTTACGACAACTTTACGGCCCTTAATGATATAGACGCCAGCCTTGAGGGGCACGCGAACCGTGCTACCGCCAACTGCATTGACCTCGCACACCTTGCGACCATCGAGTCCAAAAACGGGAACGACTCCCGAGCGATTGGCAATGACCACCAACTCGCCCTGGTCGCCGTAGAAACGATTAAGTTCCGATTCTCCGACCTGCTGGATGGCAGAAGGCGTATCGCCAGCCACATAGACAAAGAGCTGGGCAGGATTCATTCGGTAGCTATAGCCCTTCATGTCAGGATCCAAGATATAGAGTTTCCATTCGTCCATCGAGGAAGGAAGATAGTCATACATGTCGTTAACATAGGCATTGAAGATACAGGTAATGCTACGGTCGCCATCAAACTCTTCCGGCAGAACGCTCGTCGAGACATAGGTAATTGCGCCATTGCCCGGCAAGTCGGTTGTCTCCATCTTATTTTGATAAGTTTTGGAAGGATACCCCCACATATCCATTCTATACATCAGAGAGGTTGATTCGCCATTGTTCTGTATTCCATAGGTGAATATGGCATCGCCATCCTTGACCAAGGGTGCCTCCACAGTATGGCCATAAATGGTAGCATTCTCCCTTTCGTACTCGCCAGGTTCCGCGTTGGTCGTGGCACTGACCAAGAGCAGCGGCTCTACCGTGACCGTGCCATCGCCAGGCTGAAGTCCAATGATCGCACGGCATCCATTGGTATAGCCGTCGGCATCCGAGCCAGATCCAGCTCCTCCCTTGTCAGGATTGAGGAGGGAAATGTCAAAATAGCCGTCTTGATAACCACCCCAACCCCAGTTGATGTGATAAAGACCATCGCCGTCGGAACCATCACAAACAAACTGGTGGCCAACGGTAGAACTGTTGCCGCTATACATGACAGGACGCTTAGCTTGCAGCTCGGCATCCAATAGGTTCATCCAGTCCTCCAAAGAATAGTTGTCGCGCTCCACTTCCTGCATGGTCTCAGCGTCATAACCGAAATACTTCGTGAGTTTGGCAAGGAAGATATTGGCTCCAGAACCGCTACTGGTATAGTCCATCTGGAGTGCTGCGCCACAATGCAACATCAGTTTGGCGACAGCATCGGCTTCCTCTTGCGAGTAGTAGCCTTCCTCGTAGATATCGAGCATTCTGTCCCAATCGTAGGGTTCACCCTTTTCAATGGCCGGCACGCTCAATCGCTTGGTATGGGTCGTATAAGCAGGAATGTCTGCCATGAGTGCTTCAGGGAAACGCCAATAAGCAAAGACCTGCGCCAATGCCGTAGCCACACAGCCGGTGACCGTCTGCTTGGTGCCGTCCTTTGGACAGAGATTGTTGAAGGGAGCATACTGATTCCACATTCTGTCACCCAGCAAAGGAGCTACGACGGGTCGTGCGGCCTTGGCCTGAGATCGGCGCTGAGCCTGGGATGCCGTCTGCATGGCTGATGGCTGACCCTGAGCCAACCCATCAACCATGTCGCTGTAGAGCTCAAGAAACATTTTGTAGCCATCGGGAAGGTGGGCCACATCGTAAGAGCCACGATCGGAATAGGCTACAATTTCGGGCAACTGGTCGTCGCCAGAGACAATCGTAAATCCCTTACCTCGATCATGCGGGAAAACATAGTAAGCAAGGGAGCCACCTGATACTGAAGGAGCATTCAAGCGTCTCGCAGTCTCGATGGAGGCAGAGGAGAGTGTGGCGCCAAGGCTGGTTGCCTGACGCTGCGCAATAGCTTTTGCCTCATTGAAGGTACGCTTTTTGGCCGAAGTACCGACACAAACCAACAGAAGGAGGGATGCGAGCGTGAAGATGGAGAAACGGTGAGCCATTAATAATTTGTTTATAGCAGAAGCCAAGAGCATCGGGCTTCTATTCGACGAAAAAAATATGCGCGTATCACAAGTAAGCAATACACGCATATTTCTATATCACATATTGTAACGTTCTATCTTATTCCAAGCCAAGAGCCTTCTTGGCCTCAGCATTCTCGGGGTCGATCTGAATGAGCTTCTCGAAATAGCTCTTCGACGTCTCTGCATCATTCTTGCCAGCATAGTAGTAGCCGAGGAAGTAATAAGCAGCAGAGAGATAGTTCTTCGTATTGGCATCGCTCTTGTCTGCCTTGGCCTCTTCATACTCTGCGACCTTCGTATAGAGATCGCGAACCTTGTCGAGATCCTTCAACTTACCGAGAGCGACCGAAGCCTCGGCCACCCAGCACCAGTCCTTCAAGGTGGGGAACTTCTCGGTCATCTTCTCATAGACATCCATGGCCTGCGTATAATAGCCAACAGCCTTGGCGTGGTCGAGGCTGTCAACCTGATCACCCATCTTGATATAGATGCCAGCGAAATCAGCCCAGTCGGTAGAGGTGATATTGGTGCCCTTCTCCAGGTACTGACGCTGGAAATCCAAGGCCTTGTCACCGTCGCCCAAACCAGCGTAAGCTGCAGACAACTTGCTGAGCGGATCAACCTCACCCGGCTTCAGCTCCAAACACTTGTTGTAGGCATTGATAGCCTCCTGGAACTTGTCGTTGCCGGCCAGAGCCTGACCATAGTAATAATAGTCGTTATAATTCTTCTGCTCCTTACCGCGCATCACGTTCTCGCTGTAGGTCAGGGCCTCAGAGAACTGGTTTTGATCAACGGCAGCCATGACGGCAAGACGGCTCAGATACTCACTGCCGGCATACTTCTGCAGACCATGACGAGCTACCTCGAGCGCATTCTTAGCGTTGCCAGAATAGAATTCAGCTACGATGTACTGGTAGTAGGCCGTCTCGTCAAGCTGAGTCTTCGGAGCCTTGGCAAACCACTTGGCGGCCTCGGCATACTTCTGGTCGGCGAGCATGATCTCAGCAGCCTTCACCTCGACGGGATAGTCCGGCTTTACCTGACGAAGCTCCTCCAACTTCTTCACAGCCGTCTCAGGACTGACGTGGCGATAGACGCGAGCATAGCGCTCATAGGCGAGAACGTTCTGCGGGTCAATACTGATCGCCGTCTGATATTGCGTGGCGGCAGCACCAGCATTACCTACACTGTCCTGAAGGGCAGCAATGTCACCCAAGAGCATATAGGCATTGCTCTGGTTCATCTTCTTGTTGGCCAAGACGAGGTCAGCCATCTCCTGTGCCTTCTCGAAATTGTGAACCTGAAGATAGATGGTACCCAAGCCAACGATGGCATCGGCATCCTTCTTGTACTCCTTCAGATAGTCCTTCACCAGATCCTTGGCAGCCTTGGGGTTGTTGGGATCAGCGTTGAGGGCCGCAGCGATGGGCTTGAGGGCTTCCTGATAACTCACTTCCTGTCCGAAAACGGGTGCCGACAAGCTCAGCGTCAGCACACCAGCTAAAAGATATTTTTTGACTTTCATACTCTTAAAGAATTTCTTTGTTTAATACACTCGTTATCTCACTCTCTGAAGGCTGTTTGCTTTTATGACATCACAGCCTTGAAAAGGTTTAATGCTATTGCTTAATATTTACCTGTCGCACCTGAATGTCACCACGGTAGGGCAGAATGCCCGACTTCAAGATAATCAACTGACCGATCGGTCCCGTGATATAATTGGAGAAGCTCCATGGCAAGGCACGGAAGGGGTCAACTACGATGCAGTAGATAGTACGGCAGAAGGGATAGTAACCATTGAGCAGGTAATACTGATAAGGCTTAAAGCTATTGCTCTTTGTAGCCTCGTCCTGCGTAGAAACCGACATCACCGTGATGTCCTTCAAGAAGGTGAGATTGGTACTGTCGCGGGTGTCGCTGATCCAGTTGGAACCCACCACGCCAATGGCATTGGGAGTCCGCTTGACATAGTCGATCACACCCCTGCTCGATTTGGCTGCGACAATATTCTTCTGAGTGATATGCTTGCCTCCAAGCAAGGAATCCTCCACCCAGAACAACGTACCAGAGGCACGATTGTCGAACACCACCTCGATATCGCCGAGGGATGAATGTTTGTATATTTGATTCCACTTCGTCACCTCGCCGCTGAATATCTTGCGTGCAGCAGCCTCGGTGATGAGAGTATCTGTGTTGTTTCGATTGACAATAAGGGCTACGCCATCATAGCCGATAGGGAAGGAAACAGCCTTGGTCTGTTTGGTCGAAAACATCGCAGTCTCGCCCTTGGTCAGGTCGCGGGAGGTGATGAGCAGACACGTCTTCAGAGCCATCAGTTGGTTCATACCCGTATTTTGGTCCGTATATACCGCCTTGAGATGTGCCTTAGGGTAGGTATATTCGAACTGTTTTCTCTCCTCCTCGATGATGGGGCTAAAACTCTCATCAGCGTAAAAGGTGATGGTGCCTGATGTAGGAGTATCAGTACGACCACCTCGGTCGTTCTTCTTGTTGGAGCAAGAGAGAACGGCCGAGGCAGCAATGAGTAATCCTACAATTGAAATGTAGAATGTGTATTTCTTCATAAGAAACGTAGTGTTCAGAATCTGATATTACTGAAGCTTGAAGTTGATAGGCAACGTGAACCATACGTTGGCGGGCTGACCATTGTTCATACCCGGGTTCCACCTCGGCATGGCGTTCACGACGCGAAGTGCCTCACGATCGAGAGCGGGATCCACGCCACGTACCACCTGTGCCTGGCTAACGCTACCGTCCTTACCGACGACGAACTTCACAATAACGCGGCCCTGGATACCGTTTTCAGCGGCAACAGCCGGATACTGCAAGTGGCTTGACAACCAAGAGTTGACGTTACCCTTGAACGAAGGCATCTGCTCAGCCACGGTGAAGATCTTGTTCTCGACCTCCTTGACCTCAGGCTTCGGCTCTTCCTTCTTCACAGGGGGAGGAGGCGGTGCAACCTCAGCAGGGGTAGCAACGGAAGGAGCAGCGGCAACAGCAGTAGCGTTGTCAGTACCCTTCACCTCCTCAACACCTGAAGAACGCTTGTCATCGACCAGCTTCCATGGTCTGCATCATCTTGGACTCATCGACCTTGTCGTCTTCCTTGATGACAGGAACGGTATTCACCTTCGTCGATTTCACCTCAGGCACGATCTTCTCGGGCTCGATTTTGGGTTTCGGCTTCGGCTTATCCTTCTGCTTTTCAGCTTCTTTCTGTGCTTCCTGGAGCGCTTTCAACTCCATCTTCTGATTATACTCTGCGAGCAACTCAGCATCATGCTTGTTCTTCCAAACGAGATAACCGAGGAATCCACCGATGAGGACTGCAGCGCAAATCAGAATGAGCAAGGCTTTGATATTGCGACTGGAAGTACCCTTACGGAGCACATAGGCACCGTAAGCCTGGTTCTTTCCAGCGAATACCATGTCGACCCATTTAGGATCGTAAAGATCTATCTTTGCCATTGTATTCTTTCTTTTTAATCGTTAACTTACGCGACATTACAACTTGATCTTCTTCAGGGCGAGCAACTCGCGGTCCTGATCGTTGATCTTGTCAATCACGTAAATACCAATATTCAAAATCTGCATCTCATCGAGGGCGTCAATCACATTGCGATACGTAGCGTTGTCCGTCGGCTTGATGATGATCGTCAGCGGGGTGATCTTCTTGTTCTTGAGATTACCCGACTTGATGTCACTCATTCTCTGCTTGAAGACAGCGTCCGTGATCTTCTTGGGATTGGCCTTCTGCTCAGCCAAAAGTTCCTTGACAGCAAGCTCCATCTCGACGACCGGCTTCACACGCTCCTCCGTAATGTGGTTACGAAGCACGTCACGAAGTCCCGTGTCGCCCCAGGTGGTCTCCTTAATCCAGTTGGGATCACTGTACTTAGGGATACCCTCACCGTGATAGATCTTATTGTCGGCAGCCAGATAGAGCGTTACAGTAGCACTCTGCTTGGCCTCCTTCTGATCCTTCTCGTTTTGGTTTTGCTCGTCGGCAGGCATGGAAATCTGCATGGAGGACGGCTTGCTCAGCGTAGTACAGAGCATGAAGAAGGTAATCAACAGCATGAGCATATCCACCATCGGCGTAAAGTCGACGCGGACATTGATCTTCTTCTGTTTGCTTTCTTTTTTCTTTGCCATTATTAATCCTCCTGCTTATTCTTCAACTCAGTTATCAAATAATAGTCGGAGACACCCAGTGCCTGAAGCTCGTCCATCACCTTGCGAACCGTCTTGTACGGAGTACGTGAGTCAGACTTGATAGCAATCTTCACGTTGTCCACCGTTCCCATCTGGTTCTCATAGGCATAGACCCACTGCTGGAACTCGCTCTGTCCGCCGTTGATACTGTCAAGAGGGATACCCATCTTGGGAAGCATCTTCGAGCGCTGGCCAGGAGCCATAGCGAGGTAGCCGGGCAGCTTGTCGAGAGGCGCACCAAACGTGGTCTCGGCCTTGAAGGTCTCCATGAGCTTCGGCGTGAGGTTGAGCCCCACATCCTGTGCCATGCCACCGAGCACCTTCGTATTGTCGATGCGCAAGAACACCTGACCCTCACCCGTAGGCTTGTTGTCCGGTCCCATGACCGGATTGACGAGGATCGTCATTACGTCATTAGCAGGAACGTCTATCTGCGACACAGACTTCGGCACGTTCACTTTCACAGGCTCAGGCTTCACGAACGTGGAGGTGAGCATGAAGAAAGTGAGGAGCAGCGTCATGACATCCGACATCGGAGTCATGTCGATCCAGACGTCCTCTTTCTTAATTTTTACTTTACCCATAGCGATAAAATTTTAAAAGGGTCAGCAAAAATTAAGCCTCTTCCGTGTGGTTTGCTTCGTATGTCTGAGCGATAGAATAACCAACCTCGTCGAGGGCGTAAGTCAACTTGTCCACCTTGTTCGTGAAGTAGTTGTAGAAAACCACAGCGAACCAAGACGTTCCGATACCGAACGCGGTGTTGATAAGAGCCTCAGAAATACCGACTGACAGGGCAGCAGAGTCAGCGCCACCACCTTCACCCATTGCGGAGAAGGACTTGATCATACCCGTCACAGTACCGAACAGACCAGTCAGCGTACCGAGCGTAACGATCGTAGCGATGATCGGGAGGTTCATCGTGAGGGTCGGCATCTCAAGCTGAGTAGCCTCCTCGTGAGCCTGCTGGATCTTGGCGACCTTCTGGGCCTTCTTCAGAGAAGCGTTGGCACCCGTTTCCATGTCCTTGTAGGCGGCGAGAGAAGCGCTAACCACGTTGGCCACGCTACCACGCTGCTGATCGCAGAGCTTCTGAGCCTTAGCCATGTCGCCGGCAGCGAGAGCGGCCTTGATGTTCTGGACGAACTTGGGAAGAGCGCCCTTACCAAAAGCGGTCTTCAGAGCGAGCTGACGCTCAATACCCATAGCGAGCACCGTGAGCAACAGAGACTGGATGACAGGCACGACGATACCACCCTTGAAGATAGTACCCCAAACATCAAGCGGAGCACCAGAGGTCACACCGCCTTCGAAGTGCATACCTGCGCCGAACCAAGTGAAGAACAGCGTGAATGCGATAGCAGCGCAGACCACGATAATCCAGAATGCGCCTCTTACTCCCTGAAAGCCCTCAGAGTTCTTCTTGGGGGCTGCAGCTTTTTGTTGTGTTGCCATAATTTTGATGAAAATTAATTTTTAGTTATTAATGAATTTGAATTAATCTCTTTTTCATTATAGCGGATGCTTCGTTCGGCCACACTTCAGCCGCATACGAACAGCGTTTCCACTTCGTCCCGCAAAGTTAGCAATATAATGGGGAACTGGCAACAGATTAATAACTTTTAACGGTTATTTTCCTGTGCAAAAACCCCTACTCTAACACATATCAACCACTGGCGGGCATTTTCCGACAATTTGCACACTTTCAAAGATGCGTTAAGAGACAAAAGCCAGTGCCTATAGCATTTTCTCCGAACAGACATCACACATGACCTCCTGCAGGAAACTCGTCTCAACGTCCATATAATTAAAGTACGCGCATACAATAACTTTAAATGGATCGTAAAACAAATCTTCACTCGAAGCAAGTGCAACCATCTGCATTTTTGATAACGACGATTTTCCGCATTTTATTATGTGAAGAAGGCAAAAAAACGACCTGGCAGCCTACTTTTTGGTCATGATATCAAACTCCGTCACCTTACCGATACTCTTATTACCCTGCAGGACGGTCAAGGCAAAGCGTACGCGCCCATCGCGCAGGCGCCTGTCCGCCTTCACCATGGCCGTATAGCGAATGCCATGCCCCGGGGCGATACTCTCCACATGAATGCTCGGACTGATCGCGATATGCCGATTGCGTTCGGACAGGACCACGGACGGGACTACGTCATAGAGCGTCCCTTCGCCACGGTTCATCACCTCGAAGATAACCTTGCCCGTCTCGCCACGCGAAAGAACGCCATCCTCGTTGTCATCCACAAACCGTGCATTGCGGATCTCAATATTGGGTGTAAAAGTATAGGCAGAAACATCAGACACCACACTCGACTCCAATGGCATCACCGTCTCGGGTTGGGCTGCACTATAGTTGCCCGAATAGTCGCTCCCCTGAAAGTCGTAGAGGCGATCATCACCCGAGTTGGAAGCATCGAAGCCACTCCAGTCGTCGCTGTAGCGCCCTAGGCTATCGGCTGACAGTTGCGCTACAGGCTGCCCTGTATGACCCTCGCCATCGAGAGAGCATCCGCCGTGAGCTGCCTCCGCCCCACATGGCCTTTGCCTTTGGGCCTGCACACGCTCGTAATGGTCATGCACCTCCTGCTTCTCAGCTTTATCCACCGCATTGCCAACCGCAGCCCCGACAGCTGCACCGCCGACCATACCCACGACCGTACCGAGGTCTGACCCACGGGGACCACCAGCCAATCCGCCAATGGCACTACCCAAAATAGACCCTAACTGCGCACCTAGATAGGTGCCTGTCCCTGTATTCGTGCCACAGCCCGACAACATCAAGGTAGAGCACATAACCAAAACTACGCCCTTTTTCATCATCATTTGTTATTGGATTTCACTGCAAAGGTAAAAAGAAAAACTCAAACAGCCGCTTACGTTTTCCTAAAAAAACAAGGGGAAAGCCCTATTCTTTCGAGCCGAAACCGCAAGATTATGCAAGAACAAACCAGCCTGAACCTCGTAAAAAACAAAAAGTCATTAGTTTTTCAAAAATTAACACTGATTCCTTGGCGTTTTCACCAACATTTATTTCTTTTGCAGCTAATTATTGACATTTTGTGTTAAACTCTTAATTAACATCATTTATGAACGGAATACCATCAATTTTCTGGCTCGTGCCGCTGTCCAGCATCGTGGCATTGGGCTTTGCTTGGGCGTTCTACAAGCAAATGTTGACAACCGACGAGGGCACACCTCGCATGTGCGAGATTGCAGCCCATGTCCGAAAAGGAGCCATGGCCTACCTAAAGCAGCAGTACAAGGTCGTGTTTATCGCCTTCATCGTACTCGCTCTGCTGTTCGCCTTCATGGCCTATGTGCTGAAAGTACAGAACCCTTGGGTGCCCTTCGCTTTCCTTACGGGTGGTCTCTTCTCTGGTTTGGCTGGTTTCTTTGGCATGAAGACCGCCACCTATGCCTCTGGTCGTACGGCCAATGCGGCTCGCACGGGACTTAGTCCTGCCCTTAACGTCGCCTTCAGGAGCGGTGCCGTGATGGGACTGGTGGTAGTAGGCCTCGGTCTGCTCGACATTGCCGTCTGGTTTCTCGTCCTCAACGCCTTCTACCAGGGAGAGCAAGCGGCCCTGATCACCATCACCACGACGATGTTGACCTTCGGCATGGGTGCGTCCACCCAGGCGCTCTTCGCGCGTGTGGGTGGTGGTATCTACACCAAGGCCGCCGATGTTGGTGCCGACTTGGTGGGCAAGGTGGAGGCCAACATTCCCGAGGACGATCCCCGAAACCCCGCTACCATCGCTGACAACGTCGGCGACAATGTCGGCGACGTGGCCGGCATGGGTGCCGACCTCTATGAGAGCTACTGCGGAAGTATTCTCTCTACGGCAGCACTGGGTGCGACGGCCTTCGCCATGAATGGCGACATGCAGCTCCGTGCCGTCATCGCCCCGATGATCATTGCTGCCGTCGGCGTATTCCTCTCTCTCATCGGTATCTTCCTCGTCAAGACTAAGGAGGGAGCTACGATGAAGGACCTGTTAGGTTCGCTGAGCCTTGGCACGAATACCTCCGCCGTTCTGATAGCCTTTGCCACCTTCGGCATTCTCTATTCACTCCAGATAGAAAACTGGATGGGCGTTTCTTTCTCCGTCATCTGCGGTCTGCTGGCCGGCGTCATCATCGGCAAGGCCACGGAGTATTACACCTCTCTGAGCTTCAAGCCGACCAAGGAGATAGCAGCGGCTGGCGAGACGGGCTCTGCTACCGTTATCATCAAAGGTATCGGTACGGGAATGATCTCCACCTGCATCCCGATCGTCACCATCTCCGTAGTCATCATATTGAGCTACCTCTGCGCCAACGGCTTCGAGTTGGCCCTCACTACCGAGAGCATCTCGCGCGGCCTTTATGGCATTGGCATTGCCGCTGTCGGCATGCTCTCCACTCTGGGAATCACGCTGGCCACGGATGCTTACGGCCCCATCGCCGACAATGCTGGCGGCAACGCAGAGATGAGCGAGTTGGGACCGGAAGTGCGTCAACGTACCGACGAACTGGACGCCCTGGGCAACACGACAGCAGCCACGGGCAAAGGCTTTGCCATTGGTTCGGCAGCCCTGACGGCGCTGGCTCTGCTGGCTTCCTATGTCGAGGAGGTGAAGATTGCCATGACCCGCGCAGTGGAATCTGGCACACAGTATCTGACGGGAGCGGGCGAGGTCTTTGATCCTTCCAAGGCCGACATGCTCCAGTTCATGGACTTCTTCCAGGCCAACCTGATGAATCCGCGCGTACTGGTCGGCGCTTTCATCGGCGTGATGACGGCCTTCCTCTTTAGCGGACTCACCATGGGAGCCGTAGGACGCGCAGCTGGCACGATGGTAGAGGAGGTGCGCCGCCAGTTCCGCACCACCAAGGGCATCCTTGAGGGCACTGGCACCCCCGACTATGGCCGCTGCGTGGAGATTTCCACCCGTAGCGCTCAGCGCGAGATGATCTTCCCGGCTATCCTTGCCATCATCATCCCCATCATCGTAGGTGTCATCCTGGGTGTGGCTGGTGTGCTCGGCCTGCTCGTTGGCGGACTTGCTGGCGGCTTCACCCTAGCCGTCTTCATGGCCAATGCAGGTGGTGCCTGGGACAACGCCAAGAAATATGTGGAGGAAGGCAACTACGGCGGCAAGGGTTCTTCAACCCACAAGGCCACCGTTGTCGGCGACACCGTCGGCGATCCGTTTAAGGACACGTCAGGACCGAGCCTCAACATCCTCATTAAGCTCATGTCGATGGTAAGCATCGTGATGGCAGGTCTGACCGTCGCGTTTATCTAATAGTACACACGAAGTCCCCAGGCCAAGATCCGTCTCAGACCTTCGCCTGGGGGCTTTGCATACAGACCATCCACCTTTCGCTTTCATCTCCTGCCTCGGCTCGAAAAACAGTCTCCCAAGGCGGCAACAATCAAAAACTTGCTATTCGTTTTGTCTTTTGTCGGCTTCTTCGTAACTTTGCAAAACAATACAAAACCAAGCAAGAAGAGAAGATGAAAGAATTAGCTTTAAAGTACGGCTGCAACCCCAACCAGAAACCCGCCCGCGTGTTTATGGAGGAGGGGAGAGCTGCCCATCGAGGTGCTCAGCGGTCGCCCAGGATACATCAACCTGCTCGACGCACTCAATAGTTGGCAGCTCGTCAAGGAGCTGAAGCAGGCTACGGGCCTCCCTGCCGCAGCTTCGTTCAAGCACGTCAGTCCCGCGGGAGCAGCCATCGGACTGCCGCTGGACGAGACGCTGAAGAAATTTACTTCGTCGATGACGTGAACTTCGAGCTCACTCCTCTCGCCTCTGCCTACGCCCGTGCGCGTGGTGCCGACCGCATGTGCTCCTATGGAGACTTCTGTGCCCTGAGCGACGTTTGCGACGAAGCCACGGCACGCCTCATCAAACGCGAGGTGAGCGACGGCGTGATAGCCCCAGGCTACACTCCCGAGGCCCTGGAGATCCTCCGCGAGAAACGCAAGGGCACCTACTGTGTCATCCAGATAGACCCGGCCTACACCCCAGCTCCCATCGAGCGCAAACAGGTGTTTGGCGTCACCTTCGAGCAGGGCCGCAACGAGGTGCGCCTCGACGACCCGTCACTCTTCGAGGACATTCCAACGAAGAACAAGACGTTTACCCCGGAGGCTAAGCGCGACCTGATCATCGCCCTCATCACGCTGAAATATACGCAGAGCAACTCCGTCTGCTACGTCAAGGACGGACAGGCCATCGGTATCGGAGCTGGTCAGCAGAGCCGCATCCACTGCACCCGACTGGCCGGAAGCAAGGCTGACGAATGGTGGTTGCGCCAGAACCCGAAGGTCATGAACCTGCCATTCAAGGAGAAGATTCGCCGTGCAGACCGCGACAACTGCATCAACCTCTATATCGGCGACGAGGCCGAGGACATCCTCAGCGACGGCGCATGGCAGCAGTTCTTCACCGAGCAGCCTGAACCGCTGACCCGCGAGGAGCGCAAGGCATGGATCGCCAAGAACACGGGCGTGGCCCTGGGATCGGATGCTTTCTTCCCCTTCGGCGACAACATCGAGCGTGCCCATCGCAGCGGTGTAGAGTTTATCGCACAGGCTGGCGGTAGCATCCGCGACGACCATGTCATCGACACCTGCGACAAGTATGGCATCGCCATGGCATTCACCCATGTGCGTCTCTTCCACCACTAATTTCCCATAGAATGGCTGACGGACGGCAATCAAGGCGCTTGCGCCCCTTGTCGTCCGCCAACCATCATCCATAATCCCCATCCATAGCATGAAGTCCATCAACGAAGTCATCGAGACCGGCATCGTCTTCCGCCCCGCCTCCAAACCGAAGGAGGACGACGGCAAGGTGAAGACGAAGGCCAAGAAAAAGAAATACATCACTGGCGCACACGGTTCTGGCTCGGCCAAACAGAAGGCCAAGTACCGCCAGAGACGAGCCAACCGACACAAGAAGTAGGCCGTCCAGCCCTCACCCCACGGGACACATATCCCTCAAACACAAGGCGGAGCGTCAAAGGTTTCGCCATTTTTTCACACCCATATCCACCAATCGCCTTATGACTCACGTCGCTTACCGCCAACTGTGCTCCGCTCTTCAGGAAGCAGCACAATTCCTCCACACATTTACCAAGGGAAAGCAGGCCTTTCTGCTGACTACCGTCCTCGCTGCCTCACTATCACTGGCGAGCTGCATGCCTTCCTCCAAAGGCCAGACCCCGTCTGCCTCAGAATCAGGTGACGGCAACATACGGACGGAAAGCCACTTGAATGACCAAAAGGCACCAGCGGAGGCCACCGAAGCCAAAGGCGATATTGAAGGTCTGGAAATACCCGCCCAACTCACCGATCGCAAGGAGACCATTCTTAGGCGGACGGGCTATACGGTGTCCTACAACGAGGACCTGCTCATCCCCAACTGGGTGGCCTGGCACCTGACAAGCGACCGTCTCACGGGTCCCGCAAAGCGCAAGGGCATTTCCTTCATGGAGGACACGGAGGCGCCCGGCGTTCTCGTCAACACCCACGACTACGCCCGGTCGGGTTTCGACCGCGGTCACATGTGTCCCGCAGGCGACAACAAATGGAGCCAGCAGGCGATGAGGGAGAGTTTCCTGCTGACCAATATCTGTCCGCAAGCTCCAAGTCTGAACCGCGGCGACTGGAACGAGATGGAGATACAATGCCGCAAATGGGCTGAGACCTATGGAGACATCTATATCGTGGCAGGCCCGATTCTCTACCGCGGCCATCACAAGCAGATAGGAACACACCGCGTCACCGTGCCCGAGGCTTTCTTCAAGGTGCTCTGCATGCAGGGCGAACCGAAGGCCATCGGCTTCATCTACAAGAACGGGGACGGCAACCGCCCGAAAGGCGACTATGTCAACACCGTCGACGAGGTGGAGCGCATCACGGGCATAGACTTCTTCCCCTCGCTGCCCGACGAGACAGAACGGCGCGTGGAGGCCAAGGCCAGCCTCGACGAGTGGCTCTGACACACCCAACAAGGCAGAATCGAACTTTTTTCAAAAAACAAGCCATTCTGCCTTGCTTTATTCCGAATCTTTTTCGTACATTTGCACCCCGATGAGAAGATACGTCAAGATACTTCTGCTTCTCCTGACCATTCTGCTGGGCAGTCCCTGTGACCTGTCCGCCAACAACGGCAAGGAGAAGAAGAAGTTCATACCGGTAGAGTGTATCACGGACAATGGCAAGGCCACAGGCGCCGTGATAGTGAATGCGCAAAACTTAGTGCGCATTTGCAACTCCCGTCCCCAGCGGATTCTTCCCTCAAGCATTGGAAAACCGGAGCGAATGACGAACCGCACGCACCATTTGCTCCTGACGGATCACCTTCAAAACCATTTGGCGGAATGGGCCTCCAAGACCGACACGTCCCCATTCCTGCCTGCTGTCTCAAGCGACTATTTTGTCTTCGCGCTGAGACGGCTGCTCTGTTAGCACGACTGTATTGTTCCTATAGGAGTCTTTTTTAGGGGGAGGTGTGGCACGTCTGCATCACCCATCTATCCCGTACCTTTTTATCAACAAAACAATACAGAAAAACTATGGCAAGTTTACACAATATGCTCATGGCCGGCACGGTCGTGGGTGACGACCGTATTGAGGTCAAGAGCAGTTTCTTTGGTCTTTGCAAGACCGCAGTATACCAACCGACCGGCAGCAAGTTGACTGCCGTCATCCTGGAGTTTCCGCAAGACCGGGCCGGCGAACTGAACCGCATCATGCAGACCCCCGACGAGGAACTTCCCGCCGTGGTGCAAGAGACGGGAAAACTCGTCGAGAAATCGCTCGGCAACGTCCGCCTAGAGGCACTGGTATCGGCAGACAAACAGTTTGCCGCAGCCCAACTGTTCCGTTACAACGACTTGATGTTTCATCCCGACGGCAACATCCGCTACTTCGAGGGAAGAGCGGCCGAAGCCATCTCCGGACTTTTCTAATACTATATTGAACGCGTAGGCTTGTGGCAGACGCAACCTGCCCAAGCCTACGCCAACACTATCAGAACTACAAAGAAATGACATTTATAACCATTCTTATCATTGTCGTCTTCGTCGTCGGCTACGCACTCATAGCCCTCGAAAGCGCAACCCATATCAACAAAGCAGCCGTCGCGCTGCTGATGTGCGTAGCATGCTGGACCCTCTACATGATTCATCCGGCCGACTACCTGCCTGGCGTCACCACCGACCTGCTGTCCTCACGCATCAACACCATCATAGAGGAGCACCTGGGCAGCATCTCCACGACGCTCTTCTTCCTCATGGGAGCCATGACCATCGTGGAGGTGGTCGATCAGTATGGTGGCTTCAATTTCGTCCGCGACACGCTGAAGACGCAGTCGAAACGAGGACTGCTCTGGCGCGTGGTGGCACTGACGTTCATCCTGTCGGCCATCCTCGACAACATGACCACGACGATCGTCATGATCATGGTGCTCCGCAAACTGGTCCGCGACCATAGCGACCGCATCATCTATGCCTCGCTCATCATCCTGGCGGCCAATGCGGGCGGTGCCTTCTCGCCCATCGGCGACGTGACGACCATCATGCTGTGGAACGTGGGAAGCATCACGGCAGCAGGTGTCATCGAGGAGCTGCTCATTCCCTCGGCCATCTCCATCTTCATCCCTACCCTCATCCTCCAGTATAAGCTTCACGGAGCACTGGTGGAACCCGACGCATCGACGGAAGAGACTGCTGCCAGCGTGCTCTCGGGATGGCAGCACAAGGCGGTCTTCGTGCTCGGCGTGGGTGGTCTCATCTTCGTGCCCATCTTCCGCTACCTCACCGACCTGCCCCCGTTTGTGGGCATTCTGCTTGTCCTTGCCGTTCTTTGGACGGTGACGGAGCTGTTCTTCCGCCTGTCGAAACGGGCCAAGACAGCAGGCGACATGGGCAAGCGGGTCAGCCAACTGCTGGGCCGCGTCGATATGAGCACCATCCTCTTCTTCCTCGGCATCCTGATGACGGTGGCCTGCTTGGAGGAGGTGGGCGTGCTGACGGTCGTGGGACAGGGCCTCGACCATACCTTCCATGGCAACCACTACCTGGTGACGGGCTTCATCGGCGTGCTCTCCAGCATCGTGGACAACGTGCCTCTCGTGGCTGGCTGCATCGGCATGTACCCCCTGCAAGAGGCGGGAGCCTTTGCCGTCGACGGCGTGTTCTGGCAACTCCTGGCCTATTGTGCGGGCGTAGGCGGATCGATACTGATCATCGGCAGCGCCGCCGGCGTAGTGGCGATGGGACTGGAGAAGATCAGCTTTGGATGGTACGCTCGTCACATCTCGTGGGCAGCCCTCATCGGCTATCTCGCTGGCATCGTGAGCTACTACCTCCTGCGCACCTTCGTTTTCTAATCTTTGCCCTATCTGAGGACATCCCCCGCCGGGCAGAAGGACAGTACGCTTTTTTGGTGCTTGCCTTCCGCCCCGCGGGGCTTTTTCGTCTCTTTTCCGCCCTTCACCATAGAAAAAACGAGGTGCAACGGTCTGTTCTTTGGAAAACTTTTGTATCTTTGCATGGGTTTTCAATCATAGAGAAATGACACGCAAAAGAAGAATATTGTAACAGGTAACGCATCACCCACTCAGAGCCGAAGAAGACGACGACCACGTGGACTTTAATCCCTCTTATTATTTGAAAACTACCTATTAACTATGAAGATCATGAAAAGATTTTTGGTGATTATCCTTGGCTGCCTCCAGGTCAGCTTCTCCCACGCACAATGGTTTAGTGGCGAATACACCACAGAGGTGCAATGGGACCTGAAGAAGCACACCAACTGGCTCAACCATCTCCGGCTGGACCTGGCCATCCCGCTATGGGAGGGTAAGGGGACGCTGGAGGCTGCGACGCTCCATGTGGCAAGGACCCGGGAAGGAATCATTGACGACTGGCAGGGCCACTCCAACATCGAGGAGGAGAATATGCTGGCGGCCCTTGCCGTGCTGGGCTATATGCACGAATGGAAGGAGGCCCACCTGTTTGTCGGCGTGCGCAACGTCAACGAGGACTTCTTCACCTCCGACGTGACGTCGCTCTTCACCAACGGTTCCTGCGGCATCTTCCCCACGATAGCGGCAAGCTACCCCATAGCCAACTTCCCGCTCTCGGGACTGACCGTCTATTTCGACGTGGGCAAGGACGGATGGGTGTTGAGAAACAGTCTGTACAACGGCGTGGGATACAACGGCTGGATACACCACGACAATCCCTTTCGCCTACGCCCCAAGACGGATGGCATCTTCAACATCTCCCAACTGGAGTACACCCATCCCAAGGGCCGCTACTATGCGGGCGTGGCCATTCACACGCGCCAGTTTGCCATCGACGAGGAGGGCGAGCAGGTCCCAGCCGAGGAGGCTTCCACCAAGACTACCTGCGCCTGGTGGGTCTATGGCGAACAGACACTATGGACCGATGGCGAGCATCGATGGTCGGAAATGGCACAATACTCGGAGAACACAAGCCACGACAACGGCTGCTACCGCTACGCAGAGATAGGAAGCATTTATGAGGACGACCACAACGAGTGGGGCGTGTCGGGACAGTACGCGCGCTTCCACCAAGGCACGGAGCGGTCGCTGGAAGTGACCTGGAAGAGGCAGTTCAACAAGCATCTTGCCCTGCAACCATCCTTCCAATACATCAACAACGACAACGGCGACTTCCTGGTGCTTGCCACCCGCCTTTGCTGCTCATTCTGACACTCACCCCATTGACCAAGGGGTCAGGAGCAAACCACTCCTGACCCCTTGGTCTTTTTCCATGCGTCGGTCCGTTGCCCCAGGCCGATGTGCGGTTGCCTCACTACTTTTGAAGCAGCCTGCGGTTGTCCTACTATTCCAGTATCAACACATGGCTGTTGCCCGTCCTGGGCGTGAAGACGCTCAGTCCCACCTTCATCAGGTAGTCGCCACTATACTGCTTGCCGTCACACGCCAACTCCGACTTCTTGCCAGGCATCAGGTTGGTCTCGCGGACCGTATACGTCCTGTCGGGGTCCAGTCCCTGCAGCCGCACGTTCGTCAACGGCTCCATATAGCGTGGGTGCAGATCGAAGGCGAAGAGGACGGCCCGCTGCTGATCCTTGCTCACATAGTTGATGGCGCAATGGTTGCCCTCGTAGGGTGACACGAGGCGGTAGAGGTCGCCATCGAAGATCACGGGCTTCATGAGGTCGTAGTTGCTGACGGCCTGCTTCACAAACTGATACTCCTCGGCTGAAAGCGACTTGAGGTCGACGTCGAAACCCAGTTTACAGGAGCTGCAGACATCGGTACGAAACTTCACCGAAGTGTTGCGGTTCCAGTTGGTGACGTGCGAGCTCATGGTCTTGGCGGGGAAAAACTTCGACAGTCCCCACTGGATGTAGATGCGCTCATAGGGGTCGGTATCGTCGGAGCACCAAAACTCCGTGAAATATTTCAGCATCTCGTAGTCCATCCTGCCGCCGCCTCCGGAGCAAAGCATCATGGGCAGGTCGGGATACTTGTCGTGGATGCGGGTGAGGACATGATAAATACCGCGGATGTGGTCGATGTAGAAATTGCCCTGATTGGCCTTGTGGTAGGGCGAGAAGATATTGGTCACGACGCTGTTGCAGTCCCACTTGAAGTAGGCCACGTCGGGATTCTCCGTCATGATACGATCGACGATGCCGAAGACGTAGTCCTGCACCTTCGGGTTGGAGATGTCAAGCACCAGCTGGTGGCGATGGTAGTAGGGCTCGCGGTTGGGCTGCATGATGGCCCAGTCGGGATGCTTCTCAAACAACTCACTCTTCGGATTGACCATCTCCGGCTCTATCCAGATGCCAAACTTCACACCTGCCTTCTTGGCGTCTCTGACCAGTCCGGGAATGCCCTCGGGCAACTTTCCCTTCGTGGGTTCCCAGTCGCCGAGACCCGCACGGTCGTCCTTGCGGGGATATTTGTTGGCAAACCACCCGTCGTCGAGCAAGAAGAGGTCCACGCCCAGGTCCTTGGCGTCCTTCATCAGCTCGGCCAGCGTCTGCTGGTCGAAGTCGAAGCCCGTGTTCTCCCAGTTGTTGAGGAGCGTGAGGCGTCCCTCCATACCCTTGTTCACCTGATACTGGCGCGCCCAGTCGTGGAGATTGCGCGAAGCCTCGCCCACGCCATGGTCGCTCAGGGTGAAGATAAACTCGGGCGTGGTGAAGACCTCGCCAGCCTTGAGCTGATAGTCAGAGGCGTAGGGGTTGATGGCGGGCAGCACACGGAGCACTCCCACATTGTCCACCTCAAAGGTGAAGCGGAAGTTGCCGGGCCATCCGATGGTACCGAGCATCGCCCGTCCCTCATTCTCCTTGGCAGGCTCGCCACAGCCCAACTCAAAGAACGGTTCCGTCTGCATGGCAGCACGCGTGCCGAGTTTGGTGTCGATGACCTTCTTGCCACGGGTCAGCGGCGCGGTCTCGGGCTGACCCTCCCGGGCCCAGTCGCCATGATAACTGGTGAGGAAATAGCGGTCGGCCTTGAAGTAGAGCATGGCCGAACTGTAGCGCCATAGCACCACGGGCGCCTTCTCCTGATGGGAGATCTCGCTCCAGGCCTTGATGACGTTCTCCTTGGGGTAGGCCACATAGTGGAGCCTCACTGTCAGCGGATAGACCTGGTCGAGCAGGGTGATGATCGTCTCCGTGCCACCGTTCACGGCCTTCTGCTCCACGTTTTGATAGTAGAGGTAGGTGGTCTTGTTGCCATCGGCATGGGTCACAGCCACAGCGGGTTCGAAGAAGTCCTCGCCCCCCGAGGCTGCATAAGCCTCATGGCCACGCGTACTGACTGCAGCATCGGAGGAGGCATAGACCTCCCAGGGCAAGTGGTCGTAGTCGGCCGGATTGCGCAGCTTGTCGCCGAGATAGACCTGGTAGAGGCGCCCCTTGGGCGATACCTTCAATACAAGGTCAGTCTTGTCCGTCGATACCCGAATCGTCTTTTGGGCGAACGCCACGGCAGAGACCATGCACATCGCCACGATAAGCATCACGTTTCTTTTCATGTTCATTGTTATTATCATCTTTATTTTGTTAGTTTCTCACCAGTTCTCACGCCTAGACCTCCGCTATTGTGCCTACAAAGATACCATTATTTCTCGAGACTACATTCTCTAGCTTCGTTATCTTCCCATGTCCGTTTCTTTATCTTCCCATGTCCAAATGATTTGCACTACAGCTGGATGAATCTTTTTGGATGGAAAGTATTTTCTTAGAAGAAGTATTCGGCACGAGTAAGGTAGGCCATTTCTCTATATCTCAGACTTTTTGTTCTGTGTGTGTCGCATTCTTTTGGGTTGGCATTTTTTTTGTTGAAACAGGCTGCCTCACAATTTGCATATATGAAGCCTTTATTGCCTAAAGCAAGATGCCTTTTTCTTATCATTTGGGCTCACAAACCAAAATCAATTATTTTGACACAACTATCCAATGCCCTGTTTTAAGGCTACCGACACGCTCCAAATAACCAGCCTTTTTAAGAAATGCTATCTCACGTTTGGCTGTGGCATCAGATAGCCCCGTTTTCTCACAAAGTCTTTGTCTGCTCAGACTCTTTTCCTCGGAAAACGTCTGTAGAATCAACTTCTGCCTTTCTGTCAAGTTTATTGGGTCATTTATTGGGTCATTTATTGGGTCATTCGATGAACCAGATGCTACATTATTCTGAATATATAGAGTCAATTTCACTTGCATCAGTTCTGTTTGCTCCAGTAATTCAGGTTTCATCCAATGTTTCTCATTCCAAGCATTCAATATAAGCGGAAAGCCAAGAACCGAGGTTTTCTCCATAGCCAATCATACGGAACATATTCTGCATACGTTGATTTCTAGCTTTCGATTCGCCACCATGATATATCTGCTCCAACGGCAGCTTTAACAGTCCCGGATTTGTTAGGACAATGCGGTCATCATATTTTTCTATTCGCAAAAGACCGTTCACCATAAAGTCTGCATGGATAATCATGTTAGTCACCGCTTCTCGCACGGCTTTGTGTTGCAGAGAGTCATCTCTGCGGACTACGCCTTCCATTTTGAAAGGGCGCGGCAAGTCTCTTGTCACTTTAGGCAACACAATCCGGATAAAATTGAAGAGGTTGTTCTCCCATGTCCCATCATATGTAAGACGATCGCTGTATCGTTGGTCGCCAATCAGATGAGATTTGTCTATGTAGTCCATGCGCAAATTATCGAATCGCTCGCGTACAGGCAATCCTTTACCAAACATTAGCAATCCTGCCATTGTCAAGCCCTCTGTTCCATCCTTTCTATTGGTGGTATAACCTCCAAGTTGTTTCAAAAACTCCTTGTGGTCAAGCTCATTCCATACATGATCTGGGTTGTCAGTCTTGAACATGATACGATAACGTTCCAAGGTTGGAATATCAATGTCATCCATCGTGTAATACTCCAAAATCAGTCTGTCGTTGCCAGCCTCATTGGCATCACGAAGCATCATCTTCAATTCTTGTTCCGTGCAATGATAGTCGCCTTCATGGTTGCGCTTGAAAGTTCCTCTTAACAGATTATTGTTGATATAGACAGGACGGATCGTATAATCAGCACGAGAAACATTGATTACGATGATTTCCTTGCCATCAATATCCATTGTTTGCACATCGTCATCATGCAAAAGATTTACATTCACTTTCTCTTTGCTGTTGACAATATTCCACAAGTCCTTGCGGATTTTGTCTGCATCTTCAACACCAACTATCTCAAACCGCCTGGCATTGTCTTGCTCGTCCATGTGTTCCACCACTCCCAATAGAATGGTTCCGCCATATGTGTTGGCAAAAGCAGAATAAGTGTCCCAAAGTGAATTTGGTACACCTCTCGTGGCTTTCTTACATTCGAGTGTTACACGCTCACCTTGTGATAGAATACTTTTAATTCTTAGTGCTGCTATCATCTGTTATGTCAATTTCATTATTTTGGATATACCCTCTTATAACGCAATTATCTCTTATTCTAAATTTCCGCAGCACTACGAGTTAGCATCTTTTATAAGTACCTGAGTAACAAAAAGTTGCTCAAGATTTTTCCATATCAGATTTTTCACCTACCTTCGTGCTGCAAAAACAAGTATAGTAAAAACTCCGAATGACATGGCGAAAGTACAAATAAAATCCGAGAAACTCACACCTTTTGGAGGATTTTTTCCGATTATGGAGCCCTCCCCTCACACTTTATCCTCGGCTCACCCTTCCCGCATCCTCTTCTTGCAACTCAACCAGTTTCCATATTGTTTCCACATCCAGAAGCGCGAGAGAGAGGATGAAACAAGTGCTGAAAACGGAGGATATCCACCCACCCAAAACGGGGATATCCGTTCACTTTTCTGGCTCTTTAGTCTAATGGCGTTGCAAAATTAGTCATTTCTGTGGGTTTCTGTACTTTTTATGTTGCTTTTTTGGCGCATGGAGGTAAGCGTGTCCGCGATGCAACCTTGCTCAGCATCTTTCAATTCTTTACCTTTGCCGCGCGAATATAATATCACCAATATGACAGCAGCAAAACGATACGAAAGTGTATGGAATGCGTTCTTAAACGAACTGTCCCATAATCCTACGGCCACTCTGACTTCTTTTCTAAAAAGATGTAATGTTAGACAGGGCAGAATGAAGCGATGGATGGAAAACAACGGACTGTCCGTAAAGGAAGCCAAGAAGCGCCTTCGTGACTGCCGGCACGATGGCATTGGGGACCCAATGTCACCCTTGTCCGAAGATTTTCCTGGCAGTCTGTTCCTGCCAATGGCTACAGACAAGCCCGCCCCACGATCCGAGTCCTGCGACATACTCTCTGGAGTAAGCCTGACATTCCCCGACGGTACCCAAGTGAACATAAAACGTGGTAGCGCGCAAGCGGTCATGTCGTTTCTCAAACTTTACCAAAGGGAGGACCTGCCATGTTTGGACTGAATGACGGAATGCGCTACTATGTCTGCCAGCGCTATGTGAGAATGAACCTGGGGATAAACGGCCTCTACAAGTTGGTGTCGCAGGAGATGGACCCCCCCGCTAAGCGGAGCCGTATTCATCTTCTTCAGCAAAAACCGGCAGCAGGTGAAACTCCTGCGTTGGGACACGGACGGCTTCACGCTATATCAGAAACGTCTGGAAAGAGGGACCTTCGAGATACCCTATTTCAATATTGGCAAGAAGGCATGCGTAATACCCTACAAGACCCTGTCCGCCATACTGAGCGGAATATCGTTGAGATCAATAAAAAATATCGCAAGAGACTGAATATAGATGGCTCCGCGCTTGCAAGTTATTGACAATCAGTACTGTTTTTTGGTAAAATAGATGATGTAACCTTTGGTAGTCTCGTCTTTTTTTTTCGTACCTTTGTAGTATGAAAAAAAAGACGAGATGATCGCATTGCTGCAGCAGCAAATTTCCTTTTTTGCAGCAACAACTCCGGGAGGCGAACCGCAAGGCGGACGCCCTCCTGAAGGAGGTCGCGCGTCTTTGAGAAACCTTCTTGAGCGCAAATCGGAGGAAGAGGCCAAGCAGAAGCGCGTAATCAAGGGGCTCGCCAAGATATCACAGAACAAATCGGAGAAGCAACCATCGGCGCCTGCGTCCCAAGAGGCAGTGCCAGGGCAGCCTTCGGAGAAGAAGGAGCGCGCCCATACCAACAACGGCGCGAAGCGCAAGCAGCACCTGGAGGTGGAGGTGGTCGAGGAGAATGTCGACCCTGAGGACCCGCGCTTCAACAAGGACCTGGGCAAGACTGTACAAGACAAGGGACGTGATACGCTACGAGCTCATCCCCATGCGCTTCATCAAGAAGGTATATCACGTGCGGACGTATACCCGAACGACGAATATTTCTCGGGCAAGGCTCCCCGACGCGCCGTTCCTCAACTCGCAGTACGACGGCTCGTTCATCGCGGGCATGGCACAGCTCAGGTACATGTACGCAATGCCGGTGGAGAGAATCGTGAAGCTCTTCAACGACAACGGTTTCGACATGGACAAGGGAACGGCGCATGGCCTGCTCCGAAAGACGGAGAGGCTTTTCGAGAACCTTTACCATGTGCTCGGCGACGCCATCAAGGAGGACACATACATCGCCGGCGACGAGACATACCACAGGGTACTTGTTGATACCAAAAACAAGAACGGAAAAGGAATAAAGAAAGCCTACGTGTGGGTGGTGACGGCAGTGAACACAGGACTTGTATACTACTTCTATCATGACGGCTCAAGAAGAGAGGATATCATACTGGATTACATAAAGGGCTACCGAGGAGCCTTCCAGTCAGACGGCTTCTCCCCATACCGCAAAATGGCAAAGTGGCTCTTGCGCCTGGCCTGCTTCCAGCATGTGAAGAGAAAGCTTCTCGACTGCGGGGACGATTTCGACACCAAGGTCATAGTGCGCCTCGCCAACTACATTTACCACCAGGACCACAGGCACATAATCGGGGTGGACGGCTGGACGGAACGTGACCACTACAAATGGCGGCAACAATATGCGCTGCCCGTCATGCGGATTATAAGGAAAAAGCTAGAGTGCATGGCCGCGGACAAGTCTCTCTTGCCCAAGACGGAGAAGTATGATGCCGTACATTACATGCTCAACGAGTGGGATGGCCTGATGAACATCTTTACAAGAGGTGACTATCATCTGGACAACAATCTCGTGGAAAGACTCAACAGGTATATTTCGTTATCCCGGAGAAACTCACTGTTCTTCGGGTCGCATACTGGTGCAAGGCGGGCTGCCATGTTCTATTCGCTCGCATGCTCATGCAGGTTGCAAGGTGTCAACTTCTTTAAATATATATCAGATATCATAAACAAGGCGGCAGCGATGCCACCACGAACACCGCTAAGCAAGTATCGGGACCTGCTGCCTGATAGGTGGAAACAAAAAAATATCGCTCAAGAATAGAAACTTGAGCGATATTTTTTTGACGCATAGATACTAGCATCGCGGACACGCTTACGCATGGAGGCTCCTTTCAACTCAAAGCGCACGCTTGTGTGCACCAACCGGTCGAGGATGGCGTCTGCCGCGGTGGTGTTTCCCTTCATCACGTCATACCAGTTCGCCACGGGCAACTGCGAGACTATGATGGTGGCCTTCTGCCCGTGCCTGTCCTCTATGATCTCCATGAAGTCAAGCAGCTGCTGCCCGTCGAGCACCTTCATGCCAAAGTCATCCAGTATGAGCAGGTCCGTCTGTGCCAGCTTGGCAAAGAAGCGGTGCAGCGTGCTTGAGATGCGTGCAAGGGCTATTTCCTCGAAGAGGCGATAGAGATTGTAGTATGCCACCTTGTGGCCGTTCATGCAGGCCTGATGGCCGAGGGCCGTCCCAAGCCAGCTCTTGCCTGTTCCGGCAGCTCCGGTTATGAGCACGGACACTCCCTTGCGCACATAGTCGCATGTGGCCAGGTTCAGCACCTTCTGTTTGTCCACTCCGCGCTTGCCGTCGTAAATGACCTCGCTGATGGAGGCCTGGTAGCGGAAGCGGGCTTTCTTCACGAGACGTGAGTTGCGGCTTGTCGTCCGACTGTCCAGCTCGGCCTGTATGAGCAGCTGCAAGCCGTCCTTGAGGGAGAGCGAGTCATGCTGGCGCGTCTCCTGCATGGTAGTCCAGTAATGGGCCATTCCTGGCATTTTCAGACTTCTTAGGGCGTTTGATATTTCATCCATTTGTTTGTTGTTTTGGGTGGGTTGATGTATGTGTTGTTTAACTCTGTTACCTAAACTGCTCGCGTCCTCTTATGTTGTCATGCTCGGGTGGGGAGAGAAGGCTGCCTTCCTGTGCCACTCCCGCGCATTTGCTTTCCACAAGAGAGCGTATGAACCTGTAGTTACAGCGTCCATGCCTCAGGGCAGTCTCGCAGGCCGTACGGAAGACCACCGGCTCGCTGCTTCTCTGCAGGTTGAGCAGGCCGTCGCATGTGCGGTAGTGTGTCTCCGCTGGCATGTTGGAGTCGTAGAAGATGCGCGTCATCACCTCCGCGAGTTCCCTGGACGCCTTTCTGGCACGCTCTATGTACTTGCCGGCGCTCAGTCCCCTGTACTCGCTCGAGTTGCTTGCAAGGTGCTCCTCCACGATGGTGTACTTGCCTTTGGCATGGTCTCTTGGGTGCGTTGCGACGAGTTCCCCGTCCACGTAGATTTTCACGAGCGAGCGTGTGTAGGCCACGTGGGCCTTTTTGGAGATATGCTGGTACGGCACGCTGTAGTAGTGCTGGTCGCGTCCGAGGTATATGCAGCAGTTGGTGGACACCTTGAGGCTCGTGTAGGAGACTATCTCAAAGTCCGTTGCCGGCAGCGGCCTCAGGTTGGGGCGGTCGATGGCAAGGAAGCGCTCGCGGGTGTACGGGTTCTTCTGCATGCGCTTCGGTTGTGCTTGCGCATCTTGTCCGTGGCTGCGGCATTCAGCTCGTCGATGGAATAGAAGGTCTCGTTGCGGAGCTCTGCGAAGACGCGCATGTATACGAGCCTGACATTGCCCTCCACGTTGGACTTGTCCCTGGGGCGGACGGGGCGTGCCGGCACCACGACCGTTCCATAGTGGTTGGCCATGTCCTCAAGCACCCTGTTGAGCGACGGCTCGTACCTGTCGGTCTTGACGACCGCTGCCTTGAGGTCGTCGGGAACGAGCATTCTCGGCACGCCTCCAAGGTGTTTCAGGCACTGTGTGATGGCGTACACAAAGTCCTCCGTGCGCTGTGACGGGACGAAGAGCAGGAAGCTGTAGTCGCTTGCGGGAAGTGTTGCAACAAAAAGCCTGGCATTGCACCATCTCGCCCGTCTCCAGGTCGATGTACCCCATCGTGTCACCCGCGAAGTCAAGGAAGAGCTTCTCGCCGCCCGTGCGCATGTCCGCCAGAACGGTCGATGGAGACTCCTTCTTCGCCTCGGTGTTCTGGCTGTAGTGAAAGCGGAACTGGGTGAGGCTGTAGTGGTCGTCGGGGTGCTCCTCCACGTATTCCTCCCACAGGAGCTTCAGCGTCACGTGCTTGCGCCTCATCTCCTCCTGGAGGTATGGAAGCAGTTCCTTGAACACCTCGAAGCGACTGTCCGTGTATGCGGGGTTGCCGCCCTTGAGGCGATGCTCCAGCACGGGATCGTCGAGTTTGAGAAGGCCGTCTATGCCGAGTCTGTCGGCAAGAGCCTTCCTTACGTAGTTGTTTGCGGTCTCCTTGTTGATGCCGACTATCTCGGCGGCCTTGCGGTTGGAGACACCCTCCTTCTTCAGGAGCAATAGCTGTTTAATCTGGCTCATGTCCTTTGTCTTTCCTGCCATGGTCACGTGTTGTATGTTGGTTCTTCCACATACAATAACGTAAAAAGAGCAGAGAAGTGAACGGACATGCTCCGTTTTTTTGATGCGGGTTGACATTCAACGGGAAAAGTGAACGGACATGCTCCGTTTTTCGTGCTATTTAGGTGGTCTGTCACACACCTTCGTAGCTGGTGAACGGCAATGCTCCGTTTTTTGAGGCGTTTTGGGGCGTTTTAATCGATGTTGAACGGCAATGCTCCGTTTTTTAAGCCTCTTTTAACCCCTTTCCCGCATCGAAAGTGAGTGGATACAACCATTCCGAGTGGGTGGGAATGCTCCGTTTTCGCCAACAAGGAAGAAACATTTGTAAAGAACGACCGCAACGACCATAAGAACGACCGCAACGACCGCAAGAACGACCGTATAAACCTTTTTAGAAAATCCAGCATTAGGCGCCAATTGCAACAATAGCATTTGAATACTATTTACTGCAAGTCCTTTATTGCCTAAAGCAAGATGTCTTTTTCTTATCATTTTATTTTCTGTATTTTAGCAAAAAGCAAAACGACAAGGAAAAGACATTCAATTGATAATCAATACGATTCAGAACTATTAATAAAAATTTATTTTTCGGTTATTTTTTAATTAGCCATCAAATTAAATGGCACCTACAATCTACACGAACGACTTTTTCTGTTTGGCAGTAAGAGCATAATCATGCAGAGTTATGCTTTTCTTGATCCATAGCATGAAGGACGAGCCGTCAAAGAATAACCGAAAATGACCGAAAATGACCAAAAATAGCCGAAAATAGCCGAAAATGACCGGTAAAACGACCATAAATAGCCGAACACGACAACAAATAGCCGTACAACTAAGCTCCAAGTTCACTTTCTCCTTTCTCTGTAATATTCCATTTCTTGCCTGTAGAAGGCTTGCTTATTAAACCTTCTTTGGACATAATGCCAAGAAGCCGACCTATCTTTCTTAGTTTTTCGTCATGGGTTAAATTTGAAGGGAATACATGCTGGAGTCCCTCATAAACATCTTGACGTTTGAAGCCCATACTTCCTGCATTATGCGCCAATTGCAACAATAGCTTTTGAATACTATTTTCTGCAAGTCCCTTCTCTTTGGTATAATGCCCAATTTGTTTCGTCAGCTTGGCAACTTTTAGAGATATGGTATAATGTGGAGCACGTCCTTCTATCAAACCTTTGTCACAAAGATGCTTAGCTGCTTCTTTGGTGACAGGATGATGTTTTTGTACGGCATCTAGCCAAAGGCATTCCTTTAGTGACAAAGACTGGTTGCTCTTTAGCAGATTGGTATATTTCTCATCTATCATCTTGCCATAGATGGTTACACCAACAGTACGATGCTCGTTGTCGATGTCGTAATCTGGCATTGGAAAGAATCGGTTGCGCTGCTCTGTGTAAATCTTCTTGATGCCACGTCCTACGGTATCAATCATGTTGAAGTTAACCATGCCGCGGCATAAGCATTCGTTACGATAGTGGAATTGTGGGCCTTTGTGCTCCAAGGCATTCTCTATCGTGCCAGGAATGAAACTACCACCATTACCATAATATAAGGTGCTTGGTCCTTCCACAAACACAATGCGCTGTTGCAAGGTGTAGTCCTGATGTGCAATGGCGTATGAAGAGCCTCACGTATTGTATATTCATCATACTGCTTCATCGTATCAGGGAAAAGGGTTCCTCCAGGCAGTTCACGCATAGTCTTGTTACGTATTTTACTCAACACCTTATCTACGGTCAAGATGAAAGGTATTGTAAAATGCTCATAATCTTGTACGATGCCTTCTTCATCTTCCCATGTCCAAGTGATTTGTGCTACGGCAGGATGAATCTTTTGAATAGAAAGGGGTTTGCCCAATAGTAGAATGGCAGCACGAGTGAGCTTCCCTTCTCGCATCATCATACTATTAGCCAAGAACTCTTCTGTACTCCACGCATCTATTTCTTCGGCAGGAATACTTGACGAACGAACTTTTTTGAACATGACTTTAGCTGTAGCTACGGCTAATTCATCCAAGTCATTGATCGTGGCATTTGGTACGAGCTGAGCTGTCCAATCGGGTATTGGTGGCTGTTGGCGGATAGTATCTTGTTTTGTCTGGTTCAGTGGTTTCAGACTTTCGCCATCACGACCATAAGCCACACCTTTCCAGTGCATCACTATATTGCGTGGTGATGCTGGTATCTGGAATAATAAAACTCGTTTGCCTTCGATATCTAAAGGAACAATATCTCTAAAGATAAGGTTGTCGGTGGTATGTTGAGACATATCTTGCTTCAAACGGTTGAGCGCAACTTCACCATCCTTGAATGTTGTACCGATAATCTGATGTTTTTTGTCCCAAACGCCAAATACAATCCAAGCAAACTCATGGTCACGTAAGTTTGCTTCATTGCTAAGAGCGGAGAAGTATTTGCCCAACTCATCGATATCAAAGTTGGTCTCTGCTTTCTTAAATTCGACAACCTCATTCTCTGAGTGTTCCCAAAGCTTGTTGAATATCTCTATATATTTTTTCATTGTCTCCTTCTTTATTATTCTTAAATGGCCTACTTAAAAAAGTAAGGCATTGTCTTAGGACACATTTATATTAAAACAACTACAAAGATAGCATTATTCTTTGATAATAGAGCATATATTTAGATAGAAAGTGCTTTTCTTAGCGATTTTTCCTATTTTGGGCGAAAAGTTCCTAAGTATGGGAGTAAACTAAATACCAGTTGTGCAGATTGGTAGTTTTCTGATTTAGCTTGACTACTTGCTCGTCTTAAGTCTTGATAATATTAACGAATCTAAACATTTGTGTTATCGCATGAAATCGTCGTGTAAAAGGTCATGTGGAACGTTATAGGACAAAGATCCGCAAATAAAAATAGAGGTATTATGGCGAATATTGATTTGAAATTATCCTCAAAAGACGCAGCTGCGATGATGCGACCTGCTATGGTAAAAAGAAAATACCGTAGTAGATAATAATGATGCAAGAGAGTGTGTGTTTATGACATACTCTCTTGCTCATATAGGTATAATGTCTTATTTTCCCAAAGACTTGAACATCTTGGTGATGCACTTTTTCTTCTGCTCCATGTTTGGGTGAACATAGAGATTAAGGGTTGTTGTGATGTTGGCATGACCGAGCAGTACGCTTACTGTCTTGTAGTCGCAGTTGCTTTCAATGCAGCGTGTGGCAAAGCTATGGCGCAGTCCGTGATACTTTAGTCGAGGAATGTCAAGATGCGCCATCAACCGATGATAATAGTTGCGATAGGTGCGAGGTTCGGTTGGTTTCTCCTCATTGGTCAGCACATAGAAGTCTGTGTTTACCACCTTTTTCAGTGGTTTCACCATCGCCAGCAGTTCCTTGTTCATCGGTATCTCACGGCATGAGTTCTTGGTCTTGGGTGTGTTGATGACCAACTCTGTGTGCTTGCGTTCGCCCTCCACAATGTAGATGCGCTCAATGGTGCGGTTCACGGTAATTGTGCCGTTGTCGGTGTTAATGTCCGACCATTTCAAACCGCAAATCTCTCCGATACGCAAGCCAGTGGTCAGACTGATATAGATACCGAGGTTGCGGAATGTGAAGTTCTGTTTGATGAAATCGAGGATCTTCTTGTGGTGTGCCACCGTCAGCACCTCAATTTCCTTGTTGGTCTCTGTCGTAGGGTACTTGATGTCCCACTCACAATAGTTCATCCATTCGTTCTTTACTCCGAACTTCATCACCATTTTCAGGACAATCAGAATATCCTTCACGGTCTTAATGCTTAGTCCGCCATTGAGTTTCTGCAAGACGAACTCCTGCACAAGTTTCTCACTCAGAGCATCACTATCACCAAATGATGGCAGAATGTGATTCTCCAAAACTAACACATAAGCAGCGTATGTGGACTGCTTTACGTAGCGTTGCTTGTCACTTTTCCAAGCCAACGCAATTTCTCTAATTGTTTTTGTTGTCATTGTAATCCTTAATTTTGAAGGTGTACATATATAATTAGAGAAAATAGGCCTCTGATGTCCCAAATAAGCGAGAGCAGAACCAAACTTGTTTGGATCCTGCCGAGCGTGAGGGACTTCGCCCGAAGGGCAATGTTCCAAATCTCAGATTCAAGGAGTTTCAGGGGGAGTGGATTAGTAAAACAATCGGAGATATTGCACCTTTACAAAGAGGTTTTGATTTACCTACAAGGCAAATTTGCAATGGTAAAATCCCAGTAGTTTATAGCAACGGCATCATGAATCATCATTCATCATATAAATGTGTTGCTCCAGGATTAGTTACAGGTCGTTCTGGCACAATTGGAAAATTTACCTATATTGAAGACGGCTATTATTGGCCTCATAATACTTCATTATGGGTTACAGACTTTCATGACAATAACCCCAAGTTTATATATTACTTATATCAAACAATACATATTGAACAATATTCTACTGGGTCAGGAGTTCCTACATTAAATAGAAATAATGTTCATAGACATAAGACCTTTATTCCTAAATTAAAAGAACAAAATAAAATCGCAGCATTCTTATCACTTCTTGACGAGCGCATCGCAACCCAAAACAAAATCATTGAGGATTTGAAGAAGCTAAAGTCTGCGATTATTGAAATTGAATATACGCCTAATACTAAAGCCACGTCACCTATAGGCGATGTCATTGAGCAGATTTCTAAGCGTAATAAAAACAATGCGATTCAAAACGTATTGTCGGTTAGCAATCGTCAAGGTTTCATAAAGCAGAGTGACCAATTTGAAAATAGGAATGTTGCAAGCGAAGATACTTCTAACTACAAAATCGTAGAACAGAACGACTTTGCCTTTAATCCTGCACGAATAAACGTTGGTTCTATTGCTCGCCTGACAACTTTTGAAAAAGGCATCGTTAGTCCTATGTATATTTGCTTCCGAACCCAAGAAAACGTAGTACCTGAATACATTGATTACTTTTTTGAATCGAAGCATTTCTATTGTGAAATACAAAAGAGATTAGAGGGAAGTGTTAGACAATGCTTGTCTTTTGAAGGACTATGTAATATCCCTCTTTTTCTTCCCTCTTTTGAAATGCAGCAACTAATAGGAAAGCGTCTATTCACATTGGGGCAGAAGATAAAAACGGAAACAGATTTATTAGAACTATTGAACAAGCAGAAGCAATACTTGCTCCGCCAGATGTTTATATGAACATTTGGCGAAGCAGATACTGCTTTTGAGAATTATAGAGGTTGAGCATTTGTATTTCTGTTTCGATTTTACTATCTATATGACTCAGAATAGAGTATATTCGCTTTTGATTTTCTAAGGTTGGTAGTTTAATACTTGCCTTCTCAAAATCTGCCTTACAAAGGTTGAACCTCGTACTTCCTTGTGCATAAGGATAGATAAACTTTCGGAATGCTGTTGAAGAAACGTAGTAAGACAGATACGGAGGAAAAGCCACTTCCTTATTTGTGATGTGAATACCAAAACAGAAACTATTCAGATACACTTTTTCTTTACCAAGATACACAGACCCTATACCAACTTCCTCTGGAGTTTCCGAAGACAATGTGAACAAAACATCACCATATTCAACAACATTCTGTTTCTCACCTTTTTTTGATTGTCACATATTGGAAATCATTTTCATTGATGACATTGTTTGAATACACATTCAGATAAGTTATGAAAGACTTACCCGAACCAAAATCTTGTGCAGATTTACCTGATAACCCAGAATATGAAGTGCCAAGTTCTGCAAAAGAAGTCAATAGTTCGTCACCGTGTTGAGCATATAATGTGTCATTTAGTCCCTTGATTAAGGACTGCAACTTGTCAATGATTTTGCTTTGGGTAGAGATGCGCTCGTCAAGAAGAGCAATAAACTTATTCAGTTTTTCTTGCTCTTGAAATGTAGGATAAGCTATTTTGAGTTTTTCAATAATATCATAGCTAAGATTCTGTTGCTTTGTTCCTTGTGCATATCTAATACCAATAACATTCCCATGTTTCTTGTACCATGAATACAAAAACTCATTTTGGACTTTACCCTTTGAGATAAAAGCCATACACGCTTGACTAATAGTAGCTTCAGTTTTTGTTATAGAGCCAGTTCCTCTAACGCCATCTGCTTCCAATCCATAAATGGCAATGACAAATGTTCCAATAGGGAGCATCTTCAAAGTTTTTGCTGCTTCATCTGATATTTTCTCTTTTGTATCGGCAATATAGTGTTCTTTAAGTTCACCACTTGAAATCCAATTTATTGCGCCATTGAAATGTTCTTTGTTCAATCTGCTTGGAGTGTTGCCAGAATACAAGTCAAACTCCTCACCGATCGTACTTTCTTCCCACTCCCCCTGAAACTCAGGAAATCTGAGATTTGGGACATTGCCCTTCGGGCGAAGTCCCTCACGCTCGGCAGAATCCAAACAAGTTTGGTTCTGCTCTCGCTTATTTGGGACATTAAGGACTTTTCGTCCTTGATTTTTCTCATGCTCGGCAGAGTTCAAGCAAGCTTGACTCTGCTCTCGCTCACTCGAAAAATTGAGTTTATTATGTTCGTTATTTTTGTCGTTGTCATTTTAAATCCTTAATTGATGGTTCTGAAATAGTCTACCAGCTTGGTAGACAAATTTTTATTTTAAATTTCCTTTGGATTGAGTTCGAAAGGAAGTAGAGGCATATCGTCATCACCATTATTAAATCTGTCGAAATCAGAAATATATGAACGGTCTTGGATGAGCTTATATTTCTCATATTCTCCATAAGCCTTTGCTCTTGCTTCATCTTGCGAAACAGTTCCTGCCGAAGGGTTTGCCTCATAGTCCATTGCCGCAAGGAACTGGGCAAGTCGCTTTCGCCAATCTTCCATTGTTGTAATGATATGGCGTTGGGCACGAGTCTCAGCAAAGTCAAGGAATGAAGTAGTTATGCCATTGAGTTGATTAAGTTCGGTATCCGACAAATAGTTCTTGGCTACAATTGTGTCCGACTTTTGTACTCGTCCGTTAGGTGCTTTTTTCCATGTGGTAAGCCCCATGTGTGGTTGTTCGGCATCAGCTCTGTTAAAGACAATCTCTGCTGCGGTATGATGTGTGACAGCCAAGTGCATCATATTCTGCACCATCTTGAAGAACAATTTGGTACTTTCTGATTTTGCATCATAATCAGCACTACACTCTGCATATACATCCGTTATCTTCTGATAGTAGCGACGTTCAGACGTCCGTATCTCACGGATGCGTTCCAGCAAGTCATCAAAGTAGTCCTTGCCGAAATGCTTGCCTTGTTTCAAGCGTTCGTCATCAAGTACATACCCCTTGATGATAAACTCCTTCAACACAGAAGTTGCCCATATACGAAATTGAGTTGCTTGATAGCTGTTCACACGGTAACCTACGGCAATAATGGCATCAAGGTTGTAGAACAAAGGAGTACGTTCAACATCACGCTCACCCTCAAGTTGAACTTGTTGAATTTTTCTACAAGTTGCCTCTTTTGTAAGTTCTCCACTTTCATAAATTTGAGAAAGGTGATAAGCAATCGTTGCTCGGTCTACGCCAAACAAATCTGCCATGCGTTTTTGCGACATCCAAAATGTCTCGTTGTTGAATATCACTTCAATGCGGGTTTCACCTTGTGCTGTTTTATACAGCAATATGTTGGATTCCAGTGAGTTTTGGATAAGTTCTGTGGTAGAAACGGACTGCGAAAAATATTCTCTTGCTTGTTGCACCAGAGGTTTCTTTCCGTCTGCATTTTCAGCTATAATCATGCACGCCATACGAGACAAACGGAATATGTTCACCTTTCTATATGCACCACTACCGAGCTTGACCATATCAACCGTTTGGTTGAAATGGTCATCAATCTTCATGCCTTTTTGATTGGCTACGGCAATTGCCTTATTTATGACATTTTGGAATTTCCAGTTAGTAGAATATCCCATAGCATTACAAAGGTCGCGCGAACTCCAATATTCCTTGTTGTTTTCGTCAGTCCTGCGGATAGCATCAAACGTAGGACGCATTTCTGGTATATTATCTTTCTCAGCCATATAAAACGTTCTTCTAAAATTGTCCCAACCTGGTACAAAAAATTCATTCCACCAATCCCAACTCTTTCAGATAGCCTTCAATCTCCTTGTCAAGGTCAGCACGTTTGGCCTCCAGCTCCTTGATTTCTTTCATGACAGCGTGGATGTCGATAGGCTCTTCTTCCTCGAAAGTATCAACGTAACGAGGAATGTTGAGATTGTAGTCGTTCTCAGCCACTTCTTGCAGTGTGGCGAGATGGCTGTACTTTTCTATCTCCTTGCGCTCACGATAGGTGTCAACAATCTTCTTGATATGCTGCGGACGGAGTTTATTCTGGGTCTTGACCTTTTCAAACTCCTTGCTGGCATCAATAAACAGAATGTTGTCATCCTCCTTACGGCACTTCTTGAACACCAAGATACATGTCGGGATGCTTGTGCCATAGAAGATGTTGGCAGGAAGTCCGATGATGGCATCCACATAGTTCTTCTTCTCAATGAGGAAACGGCGAATAACTCCTTCTGCATTACCACGGAACAAGACACCATGAGGAGCGACACAAGCCATAGTGCCTCCCTCGTTAAGATGGTAAATCATGTGGAGAATAAAGGCATAGTCGGCCGTCTTGCGTGGTGCCAAGCGTCCAGCCTTGCTGAAACGGTCGTCGTTGTTGAACTTGTCCGCAGCACTCCATTCGGCAGAGAAAGGAGGATTTGCTACCACAGCGTCAAACTGTGTATCGCCAAAAGCATCAGCCTCCAAGGTATCGCCATTCTCTATGCGGAAGTTGCTAAACTTTATGCCGTGCAGAAGCATATTCATACGAGCCAAGTTGTAGGTCGTGGGGTTCTTCTCCTGTCCGAAAATCTCGTTTGCATGACCGATGCTTGCTGCACGGAGCAGCAGCGAACCACTACCACAAGTAGGGTCATAGACATTGCGCAGACGAGCGTGACCGATGGTTACAATCTCTGCCAAGATACGGCTCACTTCCTGAGGAGTATAGAACTCACCAGCTTTCTTGCCAGCACCAGCGGCAAATTGGCTAATCATATACTCGTAGGCATCACCGAGAATATCAATCTCTTGCGATGCTTCCACACCAAAGTCAATATCATCAAGGGCAAGAAGAACATTGCTGACCAAAGTATTCTTGTCATCGGCAGTCTTGCCCAACTTGGGTGAAGCAAGGTCAATGTCAGAGAATAGACCTCCAAAGTCTTCTTCGCTGTCCTGTCCGAGGGTACTGTCCTCTATGCACTTCAATGAGCGTTCGAGCATCGGCAGAATATTCTCCTTTCTCTTAATGCTCTCAATGACAGACGAGAACAGGAAGTTTGGCTCAATGAAGTAGCCGATATTCTCCAGACATTCGGTTTTTACACCTTCCTGCAATTCTTCCACATCAGCATCTTTCTCCATTGCCCACAGTTCCTTGAACGTGACTTCATCGTCCACCAATGCATCATTGGCGTGTTTCTCTATCTTCTCCGACAAATACTTGTAGAAGATAAAGCCAAGGGTGAAGTACATAAAGTCACTTGCCGACATATTGCCACGCAACTTGTTAGCAACTTCCCAAAGTTGGTCACGGAGTTTCTGTTGTAATTCTTCGCTCATATCGTTTATTTTCTTTCTTGCTTTTTTAATTTCTTTGATACATATAAATAGTAGTTGAAAGCATTATCATTAGCTTTGTTGACAATGACATCTGCGACAATATTTGCAGGAGAATTTCTTGATAATTTTCCCCATGCTAATTCTGAATATGGATTTATCCATTCAGATAAAACATATACATTGCTGGCAGGTAAACAGAAGTTTATCATATTAAGCATTTTATCTTTTCCAACTTCTCCAACAAAATAAGACGTAAGCATATTCTCAATAAGCATTACATCATCGTGAGTCGCTTTTTTTGTTTGCAACACTGCCGAGCCATATCTCTTTTATCCTTGAAAAATCATTGATGTGGTGGTTTTTATCCTTAAACCTATCTGTTATAAGGTTGCGTTCTGCTTTTCCTATATAATAATGTACAGATGATTTAGCATACTTTTTCATACCACTCATCAAATATAGACTGCATGGAATTTGATTTGTTCTATCCCAATCCCTTGCACTTTCCATATCTGCAAACGGTCCATACCATCTCATTATGTATATATTCTTCTCCATAATTACTTATTCCCAGTTAAATACTTTAATTATACTCCTTAATCTATCCATTATACGTGTCAATGCCTTGCGCTTTTTTATCAGTCCCAAGTGTTTCTCTTTCAGCGCCTCTTGTATGATTTCTGGCTGTTCCTTTTGCAAATAGTCATATTCCGAAAGGTAATGATTGAGCACGGAAGCATCCAAATCCTCATCTTTTGCAAGCGTATTGACAGCATTGTTGCGTTCGGTGACGATGTAGTTGTTCAACCGTTCTTCAAGGTCGCTTGTACCATCAGCCTTTTGTTTGCGAGCCATGAAGCTATCACGGTCATCATCCACATTCTTTTGGATAAATCCGTCAATGAGTTTTGCCTTACTGCGGAGTTCAACATCCTTTATCATGATGTCGATGATGTGCTTACGCCTCTCTTCGTAGTCCTCGCTATAAGGGTTGAGGTCTGCAATCAACTCCAGAATGTAAGCCACATTGATGATGTCGCTATGCAGGAGTTCCAAGCAGAAATCAATATCGCCCATACCAGTTGCGGTTTCTTCATGAGGATCTGGCTCACCAACCATACTTGGTTCTTCCTCTGGAACTTGATAACCTTTCTTTGGATCATCGTTCTTGACAGCAAACGACTCGTAGATATCAAGATATTTGCTGCGGAAGTCCATAAACTGCTGTTCGGTCATTCCGAGGTCGGGAGCATCCTCCTCAAACTCTTCATATACCTGTATCTCGGCGTGCTTCTTGATGATGTCACGGAAGGCAAGGACAAACCGCTTCTTGTCGTTCTCGCTCTGCAAATAGTCCACATAGTGCGGTTCGGGATAATGCTCCAAGAAGCTCTTTGTCAGTTCCTGATAGTGGGTTTTGACATCATCAAATGGTGGGCGCACAATTTCTTCAAGATTATTGCTGTTGCTGAAAAGTTTGATAGACTCGTCCACCTTGCTTTTCAAGTCACGGAAACAAACTACCTTACCGAAACGCTTCTTCTCGTTCAACACACGGTTGGTACGACTGAACGCTTGCAACAATCCATGATACTCCATGTTTTTGTCAACATAGAGTGTATTGAGTTTCTTGCTGTCAAAGCCTGTAAGGAACATACCGACAACCAAGCAGAGGTCAAGAGGCTTCATATCTGCCTTCTTTTTCTTCATGCGGAGGTTGATGTCATCATAATACGCACGGAAGTTCTCAGTAGTAAAACTTGTGCCATACATATCATTATAGTCATCCATGATGGCTTGAAGATCATCGGCCTCGCCCGTGCTCTCGCTCACATAGCGGCCAGCGTTCATGCCAGTCAAGGCGTCGTCCTGGCTGCTGTTGGCTGCGTATGTGAAGACTGCTCCAATCCTAATCTTCGGATGGAGGCCCTTGAATATCTTGTAGTAACGGATGAGCATAGGCACGGACTGCACGGCAAACAATGCGTCAAACTCTCCTTCAAATGTTGACTTATTGAAATTATTAAGGATAAATTTTGCTATCTCCGTCATACGGTCTTGGTCGGCATTATCCACATCCTCATTGCCGTGGTAATACTCCACAAGAAAACCAAGCACATTTTCATCGGCAATGGCATCCTTTATCAAGTATTTGTGAAGACAGTTGCCAAAGATTTCTTTTGTGGTATGTCCGTCCACCGCATTCTCTACAAAGATAGGTGTGCCAGTAAAGCCGAATATCTGCGTGTTGTCGAAGAACTTCACGATGTTCTTGTGACATTCTCCGAAATGGCTTCGATGACATTCATCGAATATCATCACGATGCGAGAATGGCGTATTTCCTCAATACGACTGCTATACCACTGCTTGCTGACAGCGGCATTAAGTTTCTGAATGGTGGTAATGATAATCTTTGAATTGCTGTGCAAACGCTTCACCAATTCGTCTGTGTTGTCGGTACTGTCAACGGCACCAGGCTCAAAAGCCTCGTATTCGGCTTGGGTCTGCGTGTCAAGGTCGTGGCGGTCAACCACGAACATCACCTTATCCACATCGTCCGACTCGGATACGAGTTGGGCAGCCTTGAATGATGTCAAGGTCTTTCCTGCACCAGTTGTATGCCAGATGTAGCCGTTGTCGTTGGAGTTTTCCACACGGTCGAGTATCTTCTCCACCGCATAGAACTGATAAGGGCGAAGCACCATCAGGCATTTGTCTCCCTCATGCAATACTATGTACTTGCCAATAATCTTACCCAACGTACACTTGTCGAAGAACACTGTGGCAAACTTCTCCAAGTCGTTGAACGGCACATTGGCGGCATCCGTCCAGTTGAAAGTGAACTTATATCCACTATTCGGGTTGTTGGCAAAATAACGAGTGTTTACACCATTGGATATGACAAACAACTGGATGTAGTCAAACAGTCCATGGAAAGAAGTCTTGTGATAGCGTTGTATCTGGTTGTATGCCTGTTTCAGTTCCACACCTCTGCGCTTCAGTTCTATTTGAACCAAAGGCAGACCATTGATAAGTATAGTCACATCGTAACGGCATTTCTTTCTGCCCTCAACCGTGATTTGATTGGAAACTTGAAACTCGTTCTGACACCAGTGAGTGCGGTTCAAGAACTCCACCCACAGACGTTCGCCGTTTTCCAGTTCAAGCGGAAATAGGTCACGCAGTTTCTTTGCCTTTTCAAAGCGAGTGCCACCTTCAAGATAGATAAGTATCTTTTCAAACTCAGACTCCGTAAACTCTGTGCGTCCAAGTTCCTCCAATTTCTTCTTGTTGTGTTTCTCCAACTGCCTTTTGAAATTGGCAGACAGGTTCTTCTCCTCTTCAATATGAACATACTCATAGTTCATCTTTTGAAGAGTTGCAATAAGTCCGTTTTCGAGGGCAGCTTCACTTTGTACAGACATATCTTATCTTTTTTATCGTTACACTTATAAGAAGGTTTTCGTTAAGCCAGATGAGCAGAGCTAAGTTTACTTAAGCTCTGCCATGGCGAGAAAACGTGCCATGAAATGGAACATGGCTATTCATTCATTTGTAGAAAATGAATATCCAAGGCATTCTCTATTTTGTTTATGGCTTCAAGCGAAAGATTCTCACGCCCTTTTAATATTTTTGAAATGTACTGTTGGGTACAATTCATTTTCTCTGCCAACATCTTTTGAGTCATTCCAAGTTCCTTCATTCTTGCTGACATGATATTGGCTATCATCTGCGAATGGTTAAACCAAGGTTTTTCTTCTTGGATCATTTGTGCTCCTTTATTTCGAACAGGAGATATTGTTTCCTTTTTCATCTTAGACGTATTTCGCTTTATACCATTTATATTTGGCTATTGCCATTTCGCCTACAAAGATAACTGATTTTAATGAGAAAGCACAACTGTAGGGTAGTTTTCTCTTTTATGTGTGAAAATAATATGTTGATAATATCATATAAATCCTTTCTTGTAATATTAATTGTTAAATCCAAATTTATTCCAGGCTTCGAGGACGAGGCGTTTGGTGCGGTATTCTCCGTACTGGCGTATCTCGTTGTCTTTCAGCACACGGAAGGTCTCGTTAAGGCAGCCTTTGCTACAGATATCTTTAGGGTCTAAGATATAACGGAGATCTTCTGTTTTGAGACCATAGAGATGAGCAAAGATGGCATCAAGCTCGGCTACTCGTTTCACGATCTGCCATTGCATGGCAGATGGAATTTGGTCGGGGTGAGAGTTGGTTGCCCGAAATCCTGGTCACGGTTGCCGTTGAGCGTGTTTTCACGCTCTATATGATGCAAGATGCCGTCAGAGAGATGACCATATATATGAATACTAGTATCCATACGAGTTTTTTATTCAGTTACATGCCAGTTACATGCGCCAAGCACTGTTTTAAAGGGCTTTTACTCTGTTTTAGGGCTGTTTCGAGTCGCCCAGTTACATGCCTGTTACATGAGCTATGCCCAAATGACGACCTCAAATAGCCGAGAACGACCTCAAATAGGCAAATAACGACTTAAAACGACTTAAAACGACTTATAATGACTTATAACGACCGAATATGCCCATATTATGACTTGACAATCGCAATTATGTAACAAATTAATAATTCAATTCTTGTTCACCTTTTTCTGTAATAATCCATTGTTTTCCACTAATAGTTTTTGTAATAAATCCTTCTTTCGCTATTTTTCGAAGAAGATTTCCTATTTTTCTCAGTTTCTCGTCCTGAGTTAAACTTGATGGAAAAACATGTTGTAGTCCCTCATAAACGTCTTTACGTTTAAAACCCATACTGCCTGCATTATGCGCCAACTGAAGTAATTGTTTTTGAATACTAGTTTCCACAAGACTAGTTTCTTTTGTATAGTGCCCTATTTGCTTAGTCAGTTTTGCTACTTTTAATGATATAGTGTAATGAGGCGCACGACCTTCTATCAAGCCTTTGTCATAAAGATGCTTGGCTGCTTCTTTGGTAATAGGATGATGCTTCTGTACGGCATCCAGCCAAAGACATTCTTTCAATGATAAGGATTGGTTGCTCTTTAGCAAGTTGGTATATTTCTCGTCAATCATCTTGCCATAGATAGTGACTCCTACAGTACGATGCTCATTGTCAATATCGTAATCAGGCATGGGGAAGAAACGATTGCGTTGTTCTGTGTAAATCTTCTTGATGCCACGTCCTACGGTATCAATCATGTTGAAGTTGACCATGCCTCGGCATAAGCATTCGTTGCGATAGTGAAACTGAGGACCTTTATGCTCCAAAGCATTCTCTATAGTGCCGGGAACAAAGCTACCGCCATTGCCATAGTATAAGGTGCTTGGACCTTCTACGAAAACTATGCGCTGTTGCAAGGTGTAATCTTGATGGGCGATGGCATTATGTAGAGCCTCACGTATGGTATATTCATCATACTGCTTCATCGTATCAGGAAAGAGGGTTCCTCCTGGCAGTTCGCGCATGGTTTTGTTGCGTATCTTGCCCAACACCTTATCTACAGTCAAGATGAAAGGAATGGAGAAGTGTTCATAATCTTGCACAATACCTTCTTCATCTTCCCAAGTCCAAGTGATTTGTGCAACGGCAGGATGAATCTTTTGGATAGAAAGCGGCTTGCCTAATAACAGTATTGCAGCACGAGTGATTTGACCGTCTCGCATCATCATGCTATTAGCTAAGAACTCTTCTGTTGTCCACGCATCTATTTCTTCGGCAGGAATACTTGAAGAGTGGACTTTCTTGAACATGACTTTAGCTGTGGCTACTGCCAACTCATCCAAATCATTGATGGTCGCATTGGGTACGAGTTGGGCAGTCCAATCTGGTATTGGTGGTTGTTGGCGGATGGCATCTTGTTTGGCTTGGTTCAATGGTTTTAGACTTTCGCCATCACGACCATAAGCCACACCTTTCCAGTGCATCACGATATTGCGTGGCGATGCAGGAACTTGGAACAACAAAAACACGCTTGCCTTCAACCTCAATAGGTACAATATCCCTAAAGATGAGATTGTCTGTAGTGTGTTGAGACATGTCTTGCTTTAGGCGGTTCAAGGCTACTTCACCATCTTTGAAACTGGTACCAATAATCTGGTGCTTCTTGTCCTAAACGCCAAAGACTATCCACGCAAACTCATGGTCTCGTGTAAGTTTGCTTCATTGCTGAGGGCGGAGAAGTACTTTCCCCCCAACTCGTCAATATCAAAGTTGGTCTCTGCTTTCTTAAACTCTACGACCTCATTTTCAGAGTGTTCCCAAAGTTTGTGAAATATCTCGTTAAAATTTTCCATTGTTCGTTATTTTTAATTTTTACACAAAGGTACTATTTTTCTATAAATACTTTAATGATTATAGAATGTTAGCATAGTTCTTTCATAAAGAATGAAATTGGAAGTGATATGAACAATTTTTGTTGTTCTTTAGATAACTTCTTGAAATATATTTCTGCCATTGTTTTATTCTCTAGTAATAAATGAATAGCAGTCTTTTCTTCATTGGTTATATCTGGACTATCTAAAAGATCAATCAACGAGTCTTTTTCTTCCGATGTAAAATTTCTTTCTCTTTTTATGATTTGATAAAAGTTAATGATATGGCAAATTTTATGTTTCGCAGCTTTATCTAAGATCCATTTTGAGAGAGACTTGACTGCATCCAAAAGCATAGGGTTCTTTGTTGACAAACAATCATACGTGTTTAATGCCATTAATAAATCATTCGTAGCTCTATTGTATATGTCTGGATTATATTGTGAGGCAAACTCATAACTTGAAATAATCATTGAATAATCAATATTGTTGACATTGGTAAAATCCTTGTTGCTGAATATAGGAGTGAATGGAGAACTGATAAGTTTATCACCATTGGAATTTTCGTATGCAAAGACTAATGTTTTGCATGCTTTTAAAAAACTCTTTTATCTTATATTTCCCATTTGACACTTTGATAGCAAACAACAGAAAATTGTATTTTCCTATTGTTGCTATGGTAATTGGATTCAATTCGTGATCTTGGGATATTGGCTTTTTATCAATGATAGCTTGTCCCAATAAATCCAAACATATTGCATCTTCATCGCTTAAGTCTCCGATGTTTACATCATCTTTAACGCCCATCAAATCAAACAGCATTTTTGCTCTACTCCATTTCTTATATTCTTCTTCTATTTTTTTTATAGTCTCTGAGGGAGGAATACTTTTTACTTGTACTTTGTTTCCCCCATAGCATATAACTTTAGTCTTTATGCATTCAAGCAAAAAACTAATTCATGGAGTCGTGTACTTATGTTGTAATTATTTGAATCAAATTTTATAAAAATTATTTTTTTATTGATGATACAGATAGTTAAGAAGTTACCAATATTTACAATTTCTGCGTCTTTATTTTTATAAATATCATATTCTGTATAACCCGTTGGCGGAATTAATTTAAGTTGATAAACATGAGGTAAAAAGTTGTACATGTCCTTTGATTTTTAGTAACTTAGTGGTGTTCAAAACATTAAGTTCAAAACCATCGTATGTACAACCTTTATACAAAATTCGTCAAAATACTCGAGATATGCAAGCAATTCTCTGAAAATCTCGTCAATGAATCTGGTAATGTTCCACGTCGTGGTCCTGTTCCCAAGTTTTCGGATTTGGAAGTGGTGGCGCTATCCCCTGACGGCAGAGACCGAGGAGCATTGATAGTGAGAAGTGGTTGTTCGACTATAAATTGCAAGAATACAAGGACCGCATTCCCAATCTCATATCAAGGAGACAGTTCAATGACCGCAGGGAAGAAAAACGGCAGGCCTGTGTGAGGAACTGCGCAAGCGGATTGCCATGGAAATGGATGGCGGAGAGGAACAATTCTTTGTTGACTCCAAGCCGATAGAGGTTTGTAGGGTTGCAAGAGGAAAACGTTGCAAGATGGGACGTACCGGCAATTTCTCGCAAGCTCCCTGACTTCGGCTTTTAAAGCTTCGCAGAACACTTTTTATTTTGGTTATAAGTTACACGCTCTCTGTGGGTTAAGTGGAGTTATCCATTCCTATGATCTGTCAAAGGCAAGTGTGGCTGACCTCCATTATATTAAGGATGTAAGACATACTTATCACGACTGTAGCATCTATGGTGACAAAGGGTATATTGGAGCTGACGTACAGCTTGACTTGTTCGAAACCGCACACATAAGACTGGAAGTGTCCGTATCGGCTCAACCAAAAGGACTGGAAACCGACATTCATTCCGTTTGCAAAGGCAAGAAAGAGATTGAGACAATATTCTCACAACTTACAGACCAGTTCTTGGTCATCAGAAACTACGCGAAAAATAACGAATGGTTTGTTTGCCGTAATCATTGGCAAAATTAGTGCACTTACCATTCTGCAATACGTAAACTTATTAACGACAAGCCCATTGGCAGAATTAAGTATGCACTAAATTAATTCCGCCAACAGGTTCTGTATAATAAACTTTTCCTGCAACTTTGACGTTTTCTATTACATGAGTTCCACCATACACTGAATATTGTTGCTCTCCGATAGGGTATTCTGTAGCAATTCCATTATCACCAGTTTCCGCATAAAGATACACTGGTTGGTTAATGAGTTTAGATAAAGCTTCCTCTTTAGTTTTACAACCGAAAACAGTTGCTGTTATTTTATACCCATGTTTGCTAGCTTCTTCTATAGACAATATTTTTCTTGTCTGTAAAAGAAATTTGCTTTTTACAGTCACGTGATTGAAGTCTCGCAAATCATTTTCAAAGACGAAAAAGCCTGGTTGACTGGCGATAGCCTTTTATTGATACTTTATTCTGATTATTTGCTTTTTGAATATAGTCTCTAAGTCAATTGGTGCTAATTTTTGCTAGATATAATAAGTTTCCAGTCTTTGTTATGTAAACAATAAAGAAAAGTATGCCACCATCTTTTGTGGTGTAAGTCTGTTATCCTTATCTGATATGGGGTATTAGGATGTGTTTTTATTGTTTTTACCTTACCTAATGGCTATATGAATCGTGAAGTTTGATTCTTTGCTTTGGTAAATAAATGAATCCATCCCCAAATCGGCTCTCTGTCATTTTCTGAAATGGCTGGATTTTCAAAGAAACTACCTTTTCAAGAAAATGTCCTTTACTGCCCTAACTGCAATTTTGTTCTATCTGCCTACTATTCAGCTTGTTTTAATATAAAATTTTAATATTTATAGTCTGAATATAACTTCAGCCCTTTGAATATCTTAATTTCGTATTTTAGCCAATGCTTGAGCAATGTATGCGAACTGAACGAAGTACAACAG